>Ga0209835_1000499_pt1 | contig 25779 bp, 15 predicted proteins | sample LakKivwa52mmetaG_FD_184138 | JGI IMG/M metagenome (GOLD analysis project Ga0209835, IMG submission 184138) | Anoxic lake water microbial communities from Lake Kivu, Rwanda to study Microbial Dark Matter (Phase II) - Lake Kivu water 52m metaG... | ecosystem: Environmental > Aquatic > Freshwater >... | reverse complement strand
GGGTCGAGCCACCAGTAACCTGTTTCGAGGAAAAGTGCAAGCTCAGGTTTTCTCTTTACTATAGAGGCATCCGAGACCCGGTCTCGGATGCCTCTATAGTAAAGAGAAAACCTGAGCTTGCACTTTTCCTCGAAACAGGTTACTGGTGGCTCGACCCGTCGCTGAAGGGCACCCAGGACCATTCGTATGATGTTGTAATAGACCTGGTGCGCAGGTATGACCTTGACGGCATCCATTTTGACGACTATTTTTATCCCTATCCTGATTACAACAATTTCAAGGACTTCCCCGATGATGTCAGCTGGGAGGCCTACATCAGAAGCGGAGGCAAGCTGTCGCGGAGTAACTGGCGCCGCGAGAGCGTGAACACTTTTATTGAACGGCTTTACAAGGGAATCAAGGCCGAGAAGCCTCATGTGAAATTCGGACTGAGTCCGTTTGGCATCTGGCGGCCCTACAATCCTCCATCTGTATCAGGCTTCGACCAGCATGAGGTGCTGTTTGCCGATGCGCGCCTATGGCTTAACAAGGGATGGATAGACTACTACTCACCCCAACTATACTGGCCCGTGGGTCAGCTTCAGCAGAGCTATCCCGTACTGCTTGGCTGGTGGGCCGACGAGAATAAAAAGAACCGCCATCTTTGGCCGGGAATCAGCATTGACAGGTTCCAGGGCGACAGGGCAATCGATGAGGTGACGAGCCAGATTATGATAGCACGTGGCATGCTTCCATACAGCCCGGGCGTCATTCACTGGAGCATAGGCCCGCTGATTATGTCACCTTCACTTGCAAAAGCGATGTCTTCAGGCCCATACCAGAAGCAGGCACTGGTTCCCCCGTCACCGTGGCTGTCGGGAAAAACTCCGGCGGCACCTCAGATAGCGCTGTTTACAGTACATGACTCGGTGAAGGTAACATGGACACACCCGCAGAGCGATGATATAGCACGCTGGGTGGTCTATTACAGGCACGGCTCATCATGGAGCTACAAGATTTTCGGCAAAGGTGCCAATGCTGCTGACCTGCCCGGTTTTTCCGTTAACAGAAACATACTTAACGCTATCGATCCTGCAACATTCACCAGGATGAGTGAACTGCTCACCCCGTTGCAGAGCGTTGCGGTCTCTGCTGTTGACAGGTTTGGGAACGAGAGCCTGATAACCGAATACCCGGTTACAAATCTCTCCATCAGCAATGCCCCGCCTCTTGAAACGATTCTGGCACGCCACCAGCAGCCTGTCCGTCCGGCAGCCTACAGGGCACCTGCGGTGAAGCCCGGCATAGATGTTCTGATTGAAGACCATATTGACCTGATCAGGGGTAAGAGAGTGGGCCTGATAACAAATCCATCGGCCGTGGGTTCCGACATGAGAAGCACCCTCGATATTCTTGCAGGAACCGGGGGCGTGAACCTGGTAGCTCTCTTCGGTGCCGAGCATGGAGTGCGTGGCGCCCTTGAGGGACGAATAATCCAGGAGGGTGAACCTGACCCCATTACCGGAATTCCCGTTTACAGTCTCTATGGCGATACTGATGCCCCAAAAAAGGAGTGGCTGGAAGGCCTTGATATTCTGATATTTGATATCCAGGGTGTAGGTTCAGCATGGTATACTTACAAGTATTCCATGTCATTCGCAATGGAAGCGTGTGCAGAGGCCGGTATTACCTTCATGGTGCTTGACAGGCCAAACCCGTTGAACGGACGTATCGTGGAGGGTCCTTACCTCAACCTGGGAAGAAGGTTCCGACATCCGCTGCCCTTGCGTCACGGGATGACCTACGGAGAGCTGGCAACAATGTGGAATGAAACCGAAGGCTACGGAGCCGACCTGGTGGTAATAAAAATGAAGGGATGGCGCCGTTATATGCCATGGAACGAGACAGGTCTCCTGTGGGTAATTCCTTCACCTAACATGCCTACACCCGAAACGGCCATGGTCTATCCCGGACAGTGCCTCTTCGAAAGGTCGAATATGTCGGAGGGCAGGGGCACAAGCAAGCCATTTATTATTACCGGGTCAACATGGGTCAATGCCGAGGCAGCAGCAGCAGACCTTAACAGCCGGGGCATTGCAGGCGCTATTTTCAGACCTGTATACTTCATACCCGGGAATTACGGCGGGTATGCGAACGTGCGGGGCAAACCCTGGGATAAGATGAGCGGTGGAGTTGAGATTATGGTAACCGATCACCGTAACTTCAGGTCAGTGGAGACATCGCTGCATGTTATAGATGCATACCGGAAAACCAATCCCGACTCACTGGTATGGTCACCACCCCCGGTGCTGAAGATGCTTGAGGAACCGGGAATGACTGTAAAACAGGTTGTTGAAGCCAGCCAGAATGAGATTGCAGACTTCCTGGCAACCAGGCAGAAATACTTACTCTACAGATAGAAGCGATATGAGAACACTCTTCAGGATATCGTTGGTTCTGGCTTTCGTCTTCACCCTGGCCGGGTGCAGAACCACAAGCGTGATTAAGCCTCCTGTGAAGGAGCCTTTGCCCGGGGTGCAGGTTCCCGGAAAACTGAACGGGTACTTTGTCGGATCGCTCTTTAAACCGGGTGATCAGTTTCCGGACATGATGCAAAGAATAAAAGAGGGCGCAGAGAAAGCTGCTTCAGGTGGCTATAACAGCTTTTTCATTAAATATGATGCCCTGTTCTCAGATTATAGAGAAACCGGCGACTATACAGCCGATGTCGCGGGTTATTATGATCTTAAGCTCTTTATTGTGATGGATCTGGTAACACCGGCAGTTAATGGTGCAAAGGTTCCGTTTCATGAGGTAAAATCCAGGCTCAGGGCTAAGGTGGTTTCCTATATCTCAACCTATAGTCTTGATGGATTGTGCTTTTACATACCGGGTGGATGGAACGATTACTTCCGTTACGAAGGCTTCTACTTACAGGATTTTACGAATGACAGTGTCGCAACCGGTATAGGCCGGGAAGAGTGGGTTATTAACAGGGTGACCGATCTTCTTGAAGATGCATTCGCAGCGGCAATGCTTATCAAGCCATACCTGATTAGCACGGTCATATCAACTGAACCGGCACCGTCACTCATATATACAAGATGGCTCGAAAGCGGAATTGCAGATGCTGTGATTCCGGGTTTCGTACAGAATGGTGGTCAGCCAGATGCTTCAGAATACCTATACCCTTCTGTAATAAGGATTAATTACAGGCTGAAGCAGATTACCCCTCAGCATGTATTCGGACTCGATTTGTCGGGGCTGCAGGAAGAAGCCGCTGCCGGTGCGAAGGTTATCCTGCCTGATCTGGGCGGCAGGGTGAAGATTGCCGATAGTGAAGGGAGAATTGGTTTCATAAGCAGGGTAACAGATAGTGTAAGGCTTGAAACTGCTGCCGGCAGGATATCAATCTCAACCTGGGACTGGTCAGTGCCGTATAATTATGCTCTGATGCCCGGCAACAGGGTTGAGCGTCGTGCGCCATGGGTAGAGTTCAGGCGCATGCCTGCGGCATATACCAACAGTCCTGAGTTTGACCTTCTCTGCAAGAGTGAGTATCCTTCAACTGTTAAGATCAACGGGCAGGAGGTAAAGCAGTATAAAACCGGCATCTTCTTCAATCGCATAGCTCTTAAGGAGGGTATCAACAGGGTAAGGGCTTCGGTTATCACAGCTGACTCGCTGACAGTATTTTATGAACAGGAGTACATTTATGAAAAGGTTGACCGTACAAGGCAGCCGTTTCCCCTGTGGATTGATACCCGCTCGGTTGATCCTGCATATGACCTTGAACTTATACCTGAAGATATTGTAAGGATCAGTTTTCAGGGTTCGAAAGGGCAGGAGGGAGCGGTATTCTTTACCCCGGGAGACATCGCTTTCAGCTGTACAAGACGTGACTTCGCCGATTACAGCCTCTACCAGGCTGATATCCCCGTAGCACTGCTTCCGGTTGGTAACGAATGCACCATTATACTTCGACTGATACCATTGGATCAGGGTGCCGGCTACAATATATTTGAATACAAACCCGGAACCACGATAACGGTAAGGTTTCCTGATGAATTTCCGCTGTTAAGGGTAACCCGGGAAAACTCAAGACTGATCTACAACCTGGGCGCACCCCGCCTTGGAGGTCCCATCAGGGCTGAAATCGGACCGGGGGTAATAATGAGGATGAATGGCCGTTTTGGTGAGAACTATCGCGTGAGCCTCAGCAGGGTAGAGGAGGGATTCATTCACCGCAGTGAGGTGGAGATGCTGCCTGCTGAAACAGTCAGACCATCATACTATATTACCAGCATGTCATGCGGTCCGTCATCAGGCGCCGATATCCTGACCATACCATATCTCGAGCCTGTGCCATATGAAATATTTCCTGAGCCTTCTCTGAAAAGGCTTACCATTACCCTCTATGGGGCACAGACAAGCAGTACCTGGATCACCCACCGCCAGGGTCTGAGAATAATTGACAATATCACATGGCAGCAGACCACCCCTGAGACCTATCAGGTTTATGTTAATCTCAATACCAGTGAGCTATGGGGTTATGACCTTAAGGTTGAAGGCCAGAGGCTTGTGCTGAGAGTCAAGTACCCACCAAAGTTCGATCCTGACAGTGCCAAACCTCTTGAAGGCCTGAAGATTGCAATTGAGGCAGGTCACGGAGGCAGCAATCCCGGGGCAATAGGACTGTCTGGCCTGCTTGAGAAGGATATAAACCTTGACCTCTCCTTCAGGCTGGGAGACCTTTGCGCAGCTATGGGAGCTGAGATTGTGCAGGTAAGGAATTCTGACATTGACATGACTCTTATTGAGAAACGCGACAAGGCTATCAGCTCAGGAGCCGATATTCTGATCAGCATTCATGCCAATGCAGGAGGTACCGGTTATCTGCAGGTAGCGGGCACCAGTACATACTGGCACAATCCTTTCTGGGCTCCGCTGGCAACCACAATCTACGATCGTCTTCTTGAATTGGGACTGGCAGAATTCGGGGTAGTAGGGTCGTTCAACTACACCGGAATAAGGCTTACCCAGATGCCGTCAATACTGGTCGAGCAGGCTTTCATGTCGCATGCCGAAGATGAGGAGAAGATGGCCGACGCTGACTTCAGGCAGCAGATGGCCGTAAAGATATATGAGGGAATGGTTGATTATCTCAGGCAACTGGGAAGGTAATAATGAAAAAAGACAGGAGTGTATTTCCCGAATCGGGACCTACACTCCTGCAAAACCTAAACCTGAATTTATTATAACCGAACTATGGTATTATAATCTCTACCTTGATATCATCAAGGAATATCCTGTTCTTGCCTGCACCCACACCAACCAGGTAATATTCATATCCAAGGAACTTGATTTGTGTCTCTGATGTTGCTCCGGTAATGGTAAATGACCTCTTGGCTACAGGATCGTTCCACATAGCTACACAATATGCAGCTACGTTTTCGGCAGGATAAACCGGCCAGTTGTCGATGACGAACTGGGTCTGGCTTACGGTTCCCGGTCCAATGACACTAACCATTAAAAAGTTGTCATCCATGGTTCCAGTTGCTGTCATATAGGGTATTGCCTTGAATGTAACCTTAACATCCTGGGTTCCTGTAATCTTTGACAGCGGAGGCGATATAAGGTCGCCGCCATAACCGGTCTTGCCCAGTTTCACAAAACCTGGCCTTGCGTAAAGCAGGGGAGTATTTCCGCTGCCTGAGGTCGTATTTACTGTGCTTGTCCACCCTCTGTCTTTCTCCGCCTGGGTCCAGACGTCATAACGGGTCTCTCCGGTTGTGGTATAGAAAACAACATTGCCATAGGTGAGCCAGTTGAAGTTCTCCTCCAGAACTACTGTACCTGGTGACTGGGTAAGAACCACAGTTCCAATAACAGTCGGGAACTCTGTCGCCGTTACCGTCAGGGTTACCATTCTGGGATCGACGCTTGTGTTTTCTGCGGCTGTAAGGATTATCTGTCCGGTTGTAACCGACTTTTCAGTAAGCCACTCTGTGTTTGACAGCGAATAGGTCCATGCCACGTTTGAATTTACGCTGATCGCCACATCTCCTCCAATAGCTGGTACTGATATCTGAGCAGGAACAACTATGGTGGGAACATTACCTTGCTGATCGACCCTGAAAAGAACCGGTTGTTCGGTACCGTCAACTACGAATGCAAAATTCATCGTTCGTGGGTAAAAAGTAGGATTCTCACTTACGATAATCTTGAATATTCCATCATCCTCTCCCTCATCGGGAAAAGACCTTGCCCAATCTGCAGCATCCTGTGCAACTACCTGCCATGGCCGGTTAGAACGAACAACGTAACTCTCGGTCTTGCCGGCGCTGTTTACTGAAAGCCCTGTCGGGTTACCCTCAATCGTGAAATAGGGCGGACCCTTTTCCGGTTCCTTGTTACATGCCAGCATAAGGAACATCGATAAGATCGTCAGTGAGAGGATCATTCCCGCACTTTTGCTATTTAAGAAACTTCTTGTTTTCATTTCTGTTGATTTTATTGATTATTTACCACCGGTAATTGCCTGCTTACTCCACCATACCGGTGTCTTCATGTCATTCGGGCCTCCCATTGCATTCAGGGCTTCGTTCACATTTGCTGAGTTGGTAGACATTGTTACATTCGGGTAGCCGAACCTGGTTGGCAGAATGTTGTCATTGTATATTGTTCCCTCTCCTATGGTGAGAACCGGATATCCGGTCCTGCGGTACTCATGATAAGACTCCATGCCTACCCAGAAAAGTGCCAGGTACTTCTGATTACCGAGAAACGCCTCCTTATTCATTGCCAGATCCCATGAACCTAGTGGCGATGCCAGGTAAATATCCACATCACTGGTGGTTATTGACACCGGGGGATCAGAGAAAGCGCCCAAAGCCGACCATTTTTCCATAGAAGCCCTTACTGCATTCTCAAAGTAGTTCTTTGCTGCAGTGGCCCCGCCAGGTATCAGGCCTTTCAGAGCTGCCTCGGCAAAGATGAACTGAACCTCTGCATAGTCCATATATGTTGCCGGAGCGTCTCTTCTGCAAAACACACGATGATTCAGCCATGAGGTACCCCTGTCAACAATACTTCTCTCCTGCTCAGTGCAACCTGAAACAGTACCTATCCAGATGTTATTGGGATTCACCGCCACGACGGGATTCTTCTTGCCAATAATCGGCAGCCTCGGGTCTACATAGACCTGGTTGCCCATGCCGTCTGTCTGTACGGTCATGCCTATCAGTTGCCTTGTGAGCTTCCTGCCGCTCGAAGTAAATTCGCTCTCTGTGGTGAGACCAAAGTTGCTGATGTAAGGATCATTGCCTGAGAAGTTGACAGTTGCATTCTGGGCATTTGAGGTAAATACGGGATACTTGGTGGGATTGTTAAGTATCTCTGTCATTTTTGTTCCGGCATTCATTTCAGTGCGGCCACTTACCCTGCAGAGAAGTCTAAGGTACAATGAGTTGTTGAATCTCCTCCAGGCAGCCATATTGCCTCCGTACATTCCATCCATATTCGGATTCAGGAACACCGGGTTGGTGGCATAGAGATCGTTTGCGGCCTCGAGATCGGCAAACATAAACTGATAAACCTCCTTCTGGGTATTGAACCTGGGAGTAAGTGTCCCGCCCGGTTTCCTTCCTGTAAAGGCATCTTCATATGGAATGCTTCCGAACATGTCTGTAGCATTGGCAAAGAAGAGAACCTTGAAGGTTAGCGCGATCGCTTCCAATGAGCGGTCATTCTGTTCTTTCGCAAGGTCGTACATATGCGCAATGTTCCTGCCGTAGGTCGCGTAGTGGTTCCAGAACCCATACCAGTCTCTTGAATCCTCAAGAAAGTACAGATGTTCCCTGCGGGTAACACCCCCGGTATGGGCTGTGAACTGTATCAGTTCGTTGTTGTAGTACCAGGTGCGGTTTAACCACTGGTTGGCCGAGTTGTATAATATCGGTTCGAACATACCAGATGCCTGGATCATGCCTACAACCGTACGGTTCGGGTTTGTATTGATCTGTTCAAAATCTTTCGTGCATGAATTAAGCAACCCAAGCATCAACCCGATTATCAGTATCGATTTTATTTTCTTCATCTCTGTTGATTTTTTTGGTTAGAACGATAATCTCAGGTTCAGACCTGTTGTACGGGTCATCGGGAATGATCCTGACTCGATGCCGTTGAAAACATTGGTGCCCTGCATCATACCTCCCTCGGGGTCAAATTGCGGCCATCTGTCCCAGGAGAACAGGTTGGTTGCAAAAACAGCTATGCTGGCTCCCTGAAGTACCCCTGTCCTGGTAATGATTCTTCCCGGCAGGTTGTATTCAAGCCTGACCTCCTTAAGCTTAAGAAATGAAGTGTTGAAGGTGTGAGTCTCACCGTTGTACCTGTCAAGAACCAGGGCCTGATGGTAAGTATATATGTTGTTGGTTACCGTGTTGTTTGGCTGGCACAGGGTGGTTCCGTCCTCATTGGTGGTAAGTATGTTTACACCACTGGCTACTATTCCGTCATAACGGCCAGGCAGAGAATTTTTAAGTTTGCCCTGGTATGAAAGTATACCATGTGTTACTGAGAACCTGTTACCTCCCCACTGGTATGAGAAGTTGGCGTTAAGTGAGATACTCTTGTACCTGAATGAAGTGGAGAAACCACCTCTCCAGTCGGGATTGACCTTTCCAAGGAAATTGTTTGCAGTGGAATTCAGTGTGGGTTGTCCTGTTGTCTGATTCAGTACTACCTGTCCGGAACAATCAATCCTGTTGCCTGACTCATCAATGTAGTATGAACCTTCCGGAGCTTTCCTCAGCGCAAACCCGTAAAGCTGGTACATCTCCTGTCCGACATAGGAATAGACATGAAGCCTTCCTCCAATGGTTGTTCCCATATCGGTAGACAGCGGAGTCTCGGGGTCCCATCCCTCCTGCAGGCTTACCAGAACGGTTTTGTTTTTTGACCAGTTCAGGTTAATATCCCACCTGAAATCATTTGTTCTCACCGGCACTCCATATAGTGCCAGCTCAATTCCCTTGTTGTTTATCTCACCCGCATTTATCCTCATGCCTGCGGCCCCTACGATCGGATCTACATCAACCGAAACAATCTGGTTGGTTGTTGAAGAGTTGTATAATGCAAGATCAAACCCAAGGCGGTTTTTGAAGAATTTAGCATCAAGACCCACCTCCCAGCTTTCAACGTTTTCAGGCTTGATCATCGGGTCGGGAATTGTTCCCGGTAGCGTATATCCTCCACTGATTGATGATGCATTGTAATACTGGTCGAGAGCATAGGGGCTGGTATCGTTACCAACATTGGCCCATGACAGACGCATTTTGGCAAATGAGATTGCCGGCACGTTTGCCTGGAGGTTGAGCAGCTGGTCAAGCAGAATGCTTGCAGCCACAGAAGGATAAAAATATGACCAGTTACCCCGTGCAAGGGTACTTGACCAGTCGTTCCTGCCCGTGATATCAAGATAAAAGGTGTTGTCCCATCCGAATGAGGCAAATCCGTAAAGACTGTTGACAACCTTGGTGCTCCTGAAGTTCGTCGGATTCGGAATTACACCCGGAGGAATATTCGAGGTGTGGTATACACCCGGGATGTCAAGTTCATTCAGCTGTATTATATTGTTGAAGTACTGAGATACCATGTTGTTTCCTCCGAAAGCGAATGAGGAAGAAAGCCTGTTGGCCACAAGGCTTCTTTCATACTTCAGCAGGAAATCGCTGTTGAATTCGTAGTTGGTAAGTGTCTGTTCGCGATAGAACCCGCGTTCCCAGCCAAATGTCATATTGGGTTTTCTCTGTGTGCGGAATTCCACGCCCATGTCCATCCCCGACCTGAGGTCGAGCGTCAGACCTTCCGCCAGGTTAACTCTGAACCCCAGAGATCCGAACACTCTGTCCTTGTCAGTACTGTTAAGCTCTTCGTAAAGCACCCTGTAAGGGTTATAAGAACCTGTACCGGCGAAGACAAGGCTGTTTCCGTCCTGCGAAATTGTCGAGTTCCTGTTTATTGCATTGAACCTTCCCTCAAAGTACTCGCTTTCCCAGTCTTTCATTGAGTTGGAGTTGTAGCCCCACATCAGGTTGTACATCACTGTTGTCTGGTGGTAACCTGCCATAGGCATGTTGTCACTGTCAGTACGGTAATAGTTTACCTTTGTGTTGAATTCGATCCACTTGTTCACAGGAGTCTCGAAAGAGAATGAGTATGACTGTCTGTTAACTCCGGTATTTGGCAATATCCATTGATTCCTTATGTCAGAGGCAGAGAACCTGATATTTTTTCCTGCTCCGTCACTGCCGCTAATCGCCACTGAGTTGCTGTAGGTCACGCCATTTCTGAATATTCCTGTAAACCAGTCATCCTGGTATAAGAATGGAGTGGGAACGATCTCACCTGTCTCCCAGTTCTTGCCTGCGTACTGATATCGCAGTTTGTCGGGGCTGAACTTCTCGCCCCATGCATACCTCGAAAGGTTTCTTGGCGGATAATCTGTCGTACCTACCAGTGACGGATCAAGCGTCCAGAAGTTATAGGGATTAAGGCCCATATCTGAACCTGATCCGTATTCAGTCTGGAAGTCTGGCCAGAAGCCCGGAGACTCAACTGCTATCGATGAATTTACAGTTACACCGATTCCTTTTTGGGTTCGGCCTGATTTTGTGGTAATCACAACTGCTCCGTTAGCAGCCCTGGAGCCATAAAGAGCAGTTGCAGCCGGTCCTTTCAAAATCGTAACAGATTCAATATCTTCAGGATTGAGGTCACTGGCTCCATTGCCGAAATCAACAGGGAAAAATGCACCTGAATTGGTGTAACTACTGCTTGAAGTGGTTGCAGTGGTGCCTGATCTTATTGGTACCCCGTCAACTATGAAGAGTGCTTCGTTACTTCCGTAGTTAAGTGACTGATCGCCCCTCAGGGTTACTCTTAGTGAGTTTATCGGGCCTGTATTTGCTCCGCTGAAGGTTAAACCCGCAACTTTTCCTGCCATGTTACTAAGCCAGTTGTTTGAGACTGACTGTGTGAGATCTTCGTTACTGATTTTCGTAACCGCGTATCCGAGTGATTTTTGTTCACGGGTAAGACCCAGAGCGGTAACCACAACCTCATCCACCCTGATGGCTTCTTCCTGGAGGATAACGTCTATCACTGACCTGGTTCCGATCTCTATCTCCTGGGTAACATAACCAATAAACTGTATCACCAGCACAGGGTTCTGACCTGCTACCCTGAGCCTGTAGGTGCCATCTGCATTGGTACTGGTCCCTGTAAATGTGCCTTTCTGCATAACTGCTGCTCCATATACAGGGGTTATACCGTCTGGCTCAAATACAGTACCTGTCACTTCCCTCTCCTGTGCCATCAGTGGCAGACAAGCCAGCAACAGCAACCAGGCGGCAAGCAAATTCTTAAGTTCTGGTCTGAGTTTCATAGATTAAAGTATTAAGTTTATTATTAAATGGTTAATTCATCAGATAGGATAAATCCTTCGGTCTTGTCATTGTTTCACTGTAAACACTGCCAAAACGGTCGGTGACGGTAATCTCCAGTGGGGAAGAAGCTCCTGAGGCTGTAACCCTGAACATGTGAGAGGTGTTCCCGGTAACAAAAGAGCTTGTTGGCACTGCTCCCACATTAAGTCTTAATGCTTCATATGAGATAATGTGCAATGGATCCTTGGCAGTCACACGGGTCACCTGCAGAGGTGTGCCATTCTCAGTTACAGAAATGGTCCATGACGGGTCATAACCCCAGATATTCAGCAGGATTTCATTATTACTGCTGGGTGTGGCCCATACCCCGGCGTACGGGGCCAGTGCCTCGTCGGTTGAGTTGGGGGCATACCTGGCTGCTGTGATATGAACCGAATTAAGATCATATGACCTGAACTGATAGTTGCGTGGTTTGCCGACACTCTTATAATGCCATCTCACATCCTTACCTTCAATTTCCCAAACTCCGTATCCGCCCGGACTCCCGTCCTTGCATATCTGGTTCCCTGCGTATCCCGACCTGCCTGTCCACCACCATGTGGCTGAAACAGCCCCGGTGTTTACCTCGGTGACATTTCCCGACTGTACGACAAAGTTTATATGGGTATGACCTGTTACAACGTATACCTTCTCAAAATCCTGAACCAATGATATAAGGTCGTTACCATTGCTGAGCACCATATTGTTGACCTGGTTGCCGCCGGCGTCAAGTGACGGGTTCCCGTACAGGGGGGCATGCATTGCTATTATAACCGGAGTGGTCTTGTCTGTTATCATTGCCAGATCTTTCTGCAACCAGTCCAGCTGATTGGTTGTAATATAGGTGTTGTAGTTGCGTGCTCCGATTGTACCCTGTGATGCCCCGGTATTGATGTATTGGATATTGTCAAGCACCACATAATGAACCTCTCCGAGATTGAAAGAGTAGTATGTCGGGCCTATGATATCCTTGAATTTTTTCTCAGCCTGCCAGTCTCCCTGTTCGTATGGATCATTGTCATGGTTCCCGATGACATTGAACATCGGACAGTTGACTTTTTTCATCTCCAGCAGGTAGTCAGCCAGCCCGAAGTTGTTGTCATACCAATAGAGCTCCCATGTCATGTCTCCCAGCGGAATACCGTAAGGCTGGGTTCCGGCTGCCCGGTACTGACTGATCAGGGTATTAAGGTCGGGTACATACAGGTTGTTGAATTGACTCAGATCATCATTGCGGCGGGCAAGATGCCAGTCGGCGAGCATAAAGACAACATGCTTGTTGTTGTTCCTGAGGGTTAGTGAGAAGTCCTTCTGTTCAACTGACGATCCGCCCGCCAGCCTCTGGAAGAACTGAGGAATGTTATCGATTGTCTGAGCTTCATAGTTGCCAGGCATAGAGATGAACACAAATCCGCTTGCCTTCTGTGAAGCCAGGTAATAAATACCATTGTTGTCTGTTTTTGTTACCAGGTATCCGTCAGAGACGACAACACCGGGAATAGCCTCACCGTCGCAATATACTATCCCCTTGATGGTCATGCCCGGCATGTCGGGAATATCCATTCCCAGGGTAATATTCAGCAGGAACGAACCAAGCAACATGCTTTCATTGACTCTTTTAACCGTGATACTGTAGGTTCCTGTTGTGATATCTATGGGAAGCGTGAATGTGACCGTTGACTCAGTTGCCTCATTAACAGCGCAGTTGTACACTTTTAAAGGGTCAGAGATAAGCGTCAGAACGATAATGTCATTCAGTTCGAATCCCTTGCCGCTTATCGTTATCGTTCCTCCTTTTGTGGCATTGATGGTTGACGGTATTGAAACACCTGTTATCTGAAGCTTCCCGTTATCAGGCGGATCGGGATCATTATTGCACCCCGGAAGCAGGCAAAATATTACCGTCAGTGCAATTATTGAATGTTTTTTCAGTATCCTCATTTCTTCTGTCTCAGTTATTCTAATATCCCAGTTCGTCAAGTATCTTTTCAGGTGACTTATCAGTCCTATATCTCCTGACCCCCTTTTCATAATAGAAATCGATGGTCAGATCTGCCCTGTTGGTAATCATTCCGTTGGCCAGCGGACGGGCGTTTCTTCCGGTACCTTCACCAAAGTATTTTTCCATCTGCTCAAGAGTGTTGAATGAGTATACATTGGTCTTGAGACCGGCTGCCCATATCTTTTCTGCAAAGTGAGGGGGAAGTCCGTCATTATCTTCCCCGAGGTTGGTTCCAATAAACTGGGCACCGTTTGCCAGTGCAAATGAGATAAGTTCATCGAGTACCTCTTCGCTGCCAAAATCAGTGTTCCGGTTATTTGAAATCAGGAAGCTGCATAATACCTTCTCTCCGAATACTCTTTTAAAGTTTGACATTCCCGGCCTTGAGAACGTCTGTATGAGTATCTTTCCACTGGTATTGCCAATATTAACTTTGTCGCCAACGTAGAAAGGCTCATTTTTTCCCGGCACTTTACCTTCCAGGGGATTCCATCCCATAGTGGTAAGCTCTTCATATATCTGCTCTTCAATACCGGGATAGTTTTCATTTACCTTCACCTCTATGTATACACCTGGCCGGTGTCCGTTATCGGCGGGGTCGGGCTCATACTCGAAATGGTATTTACCGTTTTCGTCAACATTAAAAATCCGGGATCCGTCAGGATTTCTTCTGATTCGTTTCCCTTCTGCGATCCGAAAGACATCTTCGAATACAGGAACATCCTGACCGATAAAACTGTCACGGGCCTGTTCGGGTCGTAAGATGTTGAACGGGCTTCCTGCGTCAAGCAGTGCAATCTCCACATAGGTGAAGGTATCGATCGGATCGTTCTCCCTGCCCGGAAAAACTTCTGCTACATTTGTTGTTCGCCTGAAAGTCCTGTCATGTATTACTATCAGCACCCCATCCTTTGACCTGTGTACATCCAGTTCCATATGGTCAGAACCGGTGTTGCGTGCCCATCTGAAGGCTGCCTCGGTGAGTTCCGGTGCCCAGTATATTGTACCCCTGTGAGCTATTACGGCATTCTCAGGCATGAGGGCCTGAATGCCCTTTATTCCGTCACCGTTGTGTTTACAGGCTGTCAGGCCAAGACCAATTATCAGTGCCAAAATCAAATCTCTTTTTTTCATGAATAATCTGTTTTGATGTAGTAACTCTTTGTCAGTTGTTTTTTGGGTGTGCCATATTGGTCTTTATCCCCCATCCTTTCGTGCTGAATTCTATTCCAGGTTCTGTTACGTCATTGCACTTCAATATAAGGGCACCCTCCTTTTCCCAGAATGATTTAACCGTGTGCCCGCTCATGGGGCCGTCAGCAGGCCCCCTGACAGTTACATCGTCAGGGTTTACCATCATCTTCAACCCTGATGATTCATTTACCATATCCATGTCTCCCCGGCTGTTGCCGCCAACAATCAGAGGCCTTGTTTTGATAAATGTTTCAATCGCATGAGCCTTACCGTCGTCCTGCGGAATCGGCAGTATAATTTCACTGGTTGTGATACCCTCCTTTACCACGCTCTTGACACCGATAACGTTCACCTCAGGAATGCCAAGTTCCCTGGCAACGAACTTCTGATAAAGAATCTCGGGTGAGGCCGTTATTATATATATCTCAAAATCGTATCTCTTAAGGTTCTCAATCAGTTCTTTCATTTCCGGATAAAACTTTCCCTGGTATGAGCTGAGATAGGTCTGATAACCTATCTCCTCAATCTCTCCGGGTGTAAGTCCTGCCAGGAAATGAACCCTGTCCTCAACATATCTTTTGCTGACGTTATCACCATGTTCTACCATGCTTTCGAGTATGGAGAGCTTTATTCCTGCCTCATCATCATTCCTCTTCCTAAGTACTTCATCAGCGTATCGGTAAAGGGCTTCATCTGCCAGGTAATAAGGTACCTGGCCGAACACTGTTCCGTCACAGTCAAAGACTGCTACTTTCCTTCCGGTAACTGATTTTGTTGAATCAAGGAAGTTTACAATGCGTCCGTTTATTTCATCAGACCAGCCTTCAACGGGCTGGTACAGCACCTGTACCCTGGTGCAGGAGGCAACTACAACTACTGCTGCCAGTAAAACCAATACTCTATTCTTCATATAGTCTCTCCTTTTCTTTTTTCCATGTGAAAGCGGTGAAGAACATTGCCAGGAGGCAGGCTGCTATGAACATAATAAATGCCGCATCCCATCCGAAATGGTCAACCAGGTACCCGACGGCAATATTGGCGAACAAAGCGCCTCCAAGATATCCGAACAGACCGGTCAGACCCGCAGCAGTGCCAGCTGCCTTTTTCGGGACAAGATCGAGCGCCTGAACGCCAATTAGCATTACCGGTCCGTATATCAGGAATCCGATAGAGATTAAGGCTATATTGTCAACCATAACGTGCCCCGACGGGTTCTTCCAGTAGACAATCACGGCGATCATTACCAGTAGCATATATATTATAATGGTAGGAGCCCTCCGGCCCTTGAAAAGCCTGTCAGACATCCATCCGCACAGGAGTGTTCCCGGTATCCCTGCATATTCATAGGCAAAGTACGCCCAACCCGAGGCTTCCATCGAGAATCCCTTTGCCTCCTTAAGGTATGTAGGTGCCCAGTCGAGAACGCCGTAGCGGATAAGGTAGATCATTACGTTGGCAATGGCAATGAGCCACAGGAATTTATTTTTGAAGACGTACTTGATGAATATCTCTTTTGTAGAGAATTCCTTTTCGTGACTTGCGTTGTAATCTTTTGGGTAATCATGCTTATAGGCCTCGATATTTGGCAGCCCGCATGACTGTGGTGTGTCTCTTACCATCAGATAGGTAATCACGGCAATTGCCATCGCTATCATTGCCGGAAAGTAAAGTTTGCTGTGCCAGTCTCCGAATATCATAAACCCGAGTATGGCCAGCGGCCCTATTAATCCGCCCCCGATATTGTGGGCAAGGTTCCAGACCGCCATTTTTGTTCCCCTCTCCTTCGCGGAATACCAGTGAACCATTGTTCTGCCACAGGCCGGCCACCCCATTCCCTGAACCCAGCCGTTCAGGAAGAAAACGGTGAACATGATTACCACAGATGAAGTAAGAAAGGGCAGGGTGCCGAAACCGAAAACAAGAAGAGAAGATAGCAGAAGCCCCAGGCTGAGAAAAATTCTTGCGTTGCTTCTGTCAGATACTCCGCCCATCAGGAACTTACTCAGCCCGTATGCCAGGGAGACGGCTGATGCGATAATTCCCAACTGGCCCCGGGTATAACCCAGCTCCAGCAGGTCGGGTATAACCAGTGAAAAATTCTTTCTGACCAGATAGTATCCTGCATAGCCGATGAAGATACCCATAAAGACCTGAAATCTGAGTCTTTTATATGTCGGGTCGATCTTTTCTTCCGGCAGCAGCTCCTTATGAGGAGGAGGTTTTAGTATGCCAATCATAAGTTAAGTTGTCAATATTGGTTTACACTTTTTTATTATCCGTTTTCCGTTTGCGGTGGCAAAGATATCTGCGGTATGTTACCGGATTGTTACCATATGTTGTTAAAAAAATTAAAATCTCATCTGCTAATTCTGTGGTTGTCCTGTTATGTCCCATGGCCATGGTTTGGCCTTAATGCGTATTGCCTCCTTCTCCCATTTTTCAGCCATCTTTCTCGCTTTGCGCTGACGTTTTGCCGCCAGGTTGGCGGTTTCTGTCGGATCCTTCTTCAGGTTGTATAATTCCCATGCTCTTTCGTCCAGGGCAGTGAATTCCATTGGTGTTTTTACCTTTGAAACCAGTTTCCATTTGCCCATTCTGATTGCCCTGTTCGCCTCGTGTTCCCATATCAGGTATGTGCGGCGCAATTTTTTATCAGCAAATACCGGAAGCAGGCTTCGACCCTCAAGTGGCTGTGTCTCGTCGTCTCTGAAGATTATAGGGTATGAAGTTCCGGCAAGTTCAAGGCAGGTCGGCATTATATCAATCAGGTGACCAACCTGGTCAGAGATGGAGCCCTTTGATCTGATTCCTTCTGGCCAGTACACAATCAGTGGTGTTTTGATGCCTCCTTCATGTACGAATGACTTGTAAAGTCTGTAAGGAGTATTGCTTACGTTTGCCCACTCTTCGCCGTATGCTACCCATGTGTCAGCAGGTCCGGCCATAACACCCCTGCCGCTTCTTATAAACTTTCCCTCTCTGGTATAGGTTGGCTTCCTTTGTGTAAGCAACTGGTCGTATGGGAATGGTTTCAATACTTTTTGCTCATCAGTAAGCGGAGGTGCCGGTTTGAGCGTAAGTACAGGTTCTGCACATCCACCGTTATCCTGCATATAGAAAATAATGGTATTGTCAAGCAAACCTTTTTCTCTGAGGGCTTCGATAATCCTTCCTATACCCTGATCCATGATATCGATCATAGCTGCATAGGTCTCCATCCGCCTGACCTGCCATTCTTTCATTGTTTCGTCCTGCCACGAAGGAATAGTTTCAGGCCTGTCGGTCAGTTTATGACCTGAAGTAATCACGCCCAGTTCCTTCTGCCTGTTGTAGCGCAATACCCTCAGCGAATCCCATCCTATATCATATACCCCCTTGTATTTTGCGATCTCCCCGTCAGGAGCATGAAGCGGCCAGTGAGCAGCGAAGTGTGCAATATAAAAGAAGAATGGTTTATCAGCGGGATGCTCAAGGATATACTTCACAGTAGTGTCGCTTATTGCATTGGTGTAGTAAAATCCCTCGCCGGGTGGTATGAATTCGTTATTGGAAATAAGTGTGTAGGGATCCCAGTAGCTGCATGATCCGCTCAGGTTCCCGAAATACCGGTCGAAACCTCTTTGAAGCGGCCAGTTACTCTTATCTGCAGCCAGGTCCTCAATTGGAGTGGCGTTGTTCATTCCGTTAAGGTGCCATTTGCCCGTCATATAGGTGGCGTACCCTGACTCTTTCAATACTTCTGCGATAGTTGCCGTACTTTTAGCCAGGTCGTCGAGATAACCTGGCTCATCCCAGAAAGGTCTGGTGGCGAGATGGCCCATGGCTGCCTGGTGAGGATACATACCTGTGAGAAGGGAGGCACGACTCGGACTCGACCTTCCTGTATTGTAGAATTGAGTGAACCGTAAACCATCATGGGCCAGCCGGTCAAGATTCGGAGTATTAATCTCTGATCCGTAGCAACCCAGGTCTGAATAACCAATATCATCAGACATAATTACAATAATATTTGGCTGCTTCCTTTCCGGCTCCCTGGCTCTGTTTCCCGTTTGGCAATAAAGGGAATCCGCCCCTGAGAATGCGAATAGTCCCACGGCACCGGCAGACCCAATGGTTAATGCTTTGGCCGAAAATTTTCCCTGTCTCATATTAAGGTAACATATTGGATGTTTATATCATAAAATATATGAACCGGCTATTTCACAGTAATCCTTTACCTGCTGCTTTTCCCAGTCAGCATCCTTCTTAAGCTCAGCGGCCATTACTGATGCCACCTTGCGTGCCATCTCAACCGATGCCCTTGCATCGAGAAAGAGGATACGCAGTCTTCTGGCCAGAACGTCATCTACCGTCCTGGCCATTTCCTTTCTTACCGCCCACACTACCTCAGCAACAGTAAAATCATACCTTTCATCAAGCTTTTCCGCATAGGCCTGATTTTCCTGCTGCAGCTTCAGTATATCAGCCTGATCGCTGCCGTAGATGTGCATCCACTGGCTGCGGTCTGGATTCTTGATATACCCGTGAATTTTAAGATGGGCTGTCCTGCACGGTCTGAAATCCAATCCATTTGACTTCAGTGCAAGGTCGAGAGTCTCTTTCGCCATCTGCCTGTAGGTCGTCCACTTCCCGCCGGTTATTGTAACCAGTCCTGATGAAGATACTATAAGCTTGTGCCTGCGTGAAATCTCCTTTGTTCCGGCTCCGTTGGCATTCCTTCTCGGAGCCGCCAGCGGCCTCAGTCCTGCAAACACGCAGAGTACATCTTTTCTTTCGGGCTTTTTCTCAAGATATCTTCCTGCTGTCTCAAGTATAAAATCCACCTCCTCCTTGAGGGCCTTTGGTTCCAGAACGAAATCTTTCACCGGTATATCAGTGGTGCCAAGTATCACCCTGTCATGCCAGGGTACTCCGAACATCACTCTTCCGTCAGAGGTTTTGGGTACCATAATGGCATCGTCGCCACCAAGAAAAGATTTGTCGACAACCAGATGTACGCCCTGGCTGGGCCTGACAAGAGGGTGCTCATCAGGGTTATCCATTCGGATGACACTGTCGACAAAAATGCCGGTAGCATTTATTACAGAATGCCCCCTGAGTTCAAACTCATTCCCCTCTATCTCGTCCCTGACCTTCACACCTGCTATCCTGCCTTCAGTGTTCTTGATAAGACCTGTTACCACGGCATAATTCAAGACCGCTGCCCCATGATCGGTTGCTGTCTGCATCATATTTATTGCAAGCCGGGCATCATCAAACTGACCGTCATAATACTGCACCCCACCCTTGAGATTATTCTTTTCTATCCGGGGAATCCTGCTTATCACCTCTTTCCTGCTTACCGGCTTCGATCTGCCCAGTCTCATTGTTCCTGACAGGAGGTCATACATTGTAAGGCCCAACGAGTAGAACGGCTTTTCCCACCACAGATAATTGGCGATAATGAACCTTTGGCTTTTAACGAGATGGGGTGCGTTTTTCACCAGGAAACCTCTTTCACGCAACGCTTCAACCACAAGACCAACATCTCCCTTTTGAAGGTATCTTACTCCCCCATGCACCAGTTTGGTACTCCTTCCCGATGTAGCCTTTGCAAAATCAGACTGCTCAAGCAAAACAGTCTTATAGCCCCTGTTTGCAGCATCTATCGCGATGCCGAGACCTGTTGCTCCGCCACCAATAATAATGAAGTCCCACAAATCATGTGACTCACTAATCTGCCTGATAAAGCCCTCGCGTTCCATAAACAATTATTAAAACCTACAATAAATCAAAATGTAAAGTTATACCTTTTGCAGGTAATAAAAAAGAAATAAGAAAGAAAATATATATAAAACGAAATCGACAATGTTATATATAGTTTCGGAAATAGTACAAAGAGGTTACGTTTTTCTGTTTTGACTCTTTTGTTATTTTGATATATTTGCATATTATCTTGCAGTGATCAAAAAGGGTTTCATTATGGGAAATATCGCGCAGCGCCACAAGTTTATTCTTGATGTTCTTGAAAAGGAGGGATTTGTACGTGTTCAGGATCTGAGCGAAAGGCTCGGCGTTTCAGAAGTGACGATAAGGAAAGATCTGAAGCAGCTGGAGGAACGCAAGCTGCTCCTGAAGAGTCACGGTAGTGCGAGTCCGTTAGGGTCACTTACACATGACCGTCATATTGATGAGAAAGAGAAGGTGCAGGTAGAGGAGAAGAGACGCATTGCTGCTTCAGCCAGTGCCCTTCTTGAAGCTAATGACAAGGTTATTATAGCATCAGGGACAACGCTACTTGCTTTTGCACGGGCAATATATCTCACAGATCCTTTTACCGTTATAACTCCTTCGGTGAAGGTTTCTCTAGTGCTAAGCTACAGGCCAAACATTGAGATAATACAGCTCGGAGGAGCTCTTAGAAAAAGCTCAGCCTCTGTTATCGGCCCCTATTCTGAAAGCCTGCTGACCGAAATGATGTGCAGCAAACTATTCCTGAGCGTCGATGGTATTGATCTCGATTTTGGTCTTACCACGAGTAACATTGCAGAGGCTCACCTTAATCAGTATATGATAAAGGCTGCGAAGGAGGTAATAGTACTGGCTGACTCAACAAAGTTTGGCAGAAGGGGGTTTGGAAAGATTTGCAACATAAATCAGATACACCATATTATCACAGACCGTAATGCTCCGGGAAATTTCATTCAGCTTATAAGGGAAAAGGGAATTGAGGTAACACTGGTGTGATCATGGTGGTTCAATTATAACAGACATTAATACCACGATAATATGAATAACTGTATTCTGGCCCTTGACCAGGGAACAACGAGTTCGAGGGCAATCATTTACGACCACAATGGCATACCGGTCTCATCGGCACAGAAAGAGTTTGCCCAGATTTATCCCGAACCCGGATGGGTGGAGCACGATCCTGCCGAAATATGGGAAACACAGCTGTCTGTAGCCCGGGAGGCAATTGCCGGTGGGCACCTTAAGGAGACAGAAATTGAGGCTGTTGGCATTACCAACCAGCGTGAGACCACCGTTGTCTGGAACAGGACGACAGGCAAGCCGGTTTACAATGCTATCGTATGGCAGGACCGCAGGACCGCGGATTTCTGTGACCGACTAAAGGGTGAGGGGTATTCTGAGATGATACGCGAAAAGACAGGCCTTATTATAGATGCCTATTTCTCGGCAACCAAGATACGGTGGATACTTAATAATATCAAGGGAGCAAGAGACCTGGCAGAGAAGGGCGACCTGGCTTTTGGAACGATCGATTCATGGCTGGTGTGGAATCTGACTGAGGGAAAGAGCCACATTACTGATGTTACCAATGCTTCGCGGACTATGTTGTTTAATATCAATACAATGAGTTGGGATAAGGAGCTTCTTGAACTCTTTGATATACCCGCGAATATTCTTCCTGAGGTAAAATCGTCGAGCGAAGTTTACTGCAGCAGCAGCAGCAGGTTCCTTTCGGTTCCGGTCAGGGTTGCAGGCATCGCAGGTGACCAGCAGGCGGCGTTGTTTGGTCAGATGTGTACCGAACCGGGTATGATCAAGAATACTTACGGTACCGGTTGTTTTCTGGTTATGAATATCGGTGATAAACCAGTCCGCTCTGTTGGTAATTTGTTGACAACAGTTGCCTGGCAGCTGGGAGGAGAGACAAAATATGCCCTGGAGGGAAGCATATTCATTGCTGGGGCCGTGGTGCAGTGGTTGCGTGATGGTCTTGGTCTGATTTCCGGCTCTGCGGAAATTGAGAGACTCGCATCACAGGTCACTGACAGCGGGGGGGTCACTTTTGTTCCTGCCTTCACCGGACTTGGTGCGCCCTACTGGAATCAGCATGCAAGGGGAACGGTGGTTGGTATTACTAGGGGAACCACAGCTGCTCATATTGCCCGGGCGGCACTGGAGAGCATAGCCTTCCAGGCGGCAGATGTGGTTGAGTCGATGAAGAGCGATTCAGGTCTTGAACGGCTCGAACTAAGGGTTGACGGGGGAGCGGCGGTGAATGATCTCCTGATGCAGTTTCAGGCCGATATCCTTCAGGCCGATGTGGTAAGGCCGCGTTCAACCGAGACCACGGCGCTGGGGGCAGCCTATCTTGCCGGTCTTGCCGTCGGTTACTGGAAAGATATCGATCAGATAAGGAGCCAGTGGCAGGCCGACCGGAGATTCACTCCGGAAATAGGAAAAGATGAGAGCAGTCATCTGAAAAGCGGATGGAAGAGAGCCGTCAATTCAGCCCTGGCATGGGCTGATAATAAGTGAAAGCTGATAAACAGGTACAATGTATTCTAAAAGATTAATCCAATGAATGCTTTTTTTGCTGAGTTTTTCGGAACCGCCATGCTGATTGTCCTTGGAGGCGGTGTAGTTGCCAATGTCCTTCTGACAGGAACGAAAGGGAATAACAGTGGCTGGATAGTAATAACATTCGGGTGGGCCGTGGGTGTTTTCACCGGGGTGCTGATAGCAGCTCCTGTAAGCGGAGCCCATCTTAACCCGGCGGTAACGCTGGCGCTGGTTCTTGCCAACAAGTTCTCGCTGTCACTTATGCCTCTGTATGTCTCTGCCCAGATGCTGGGTGCCATGTTCGGGGCATTCCTTGTGTGGCTGGCTTACAAAAAGCATTTTGACGCCACTGACAATGCAGATTTCAAGCTGGCTGTATTCAGTACAGCGCCAAACATCAGAAGCTACTGGTACAACATAATTACAGAGGTTATCGGTACATACGTGCTTGCCCTTGCTGTCCTCTACATGGCTGCTCCTGATATTGGCCTTGGTTCCCTCAATGCCCTGCCGGTAGCCATAGTGGTGCTGGGTATAGGTCTCTCGCTGGGTGGACCGACAGGCTATGCCATCAATCCGGCCCGCGACCTGGGCCCGCGGATTGTGCATTATTTCCTGCCCATACCAATGAAGCGTGACAGCGACTGGAGATACTCGTGGGTGCCCATAGCGGGTCCGCTTGCAGGAGCCTCAATTGCCGCGTTTATGTACGTGCTATTCGGAGGATGATAATCAGTAGCCTGTTTATGTTTCAGGGTTGTTTTACCAGATTGTGTAAATATCTTAACGGGATTTCTTAACTTGGCCTGAAAAATATCCTTGAGGTATCGAATAACTTGATGTTCAGAGTCATGTTTCAGAAAATGAGAAGGGGCCAGCAGCAATATCACTCCTGCCTGAAAAGATTCGTGTTTCTGGCTGTTTGTATATTGGGGTTAATCCCGGTTACCAGCCTGATCGCTCAGGAGGAGGCGCTTGATTCGCTTGACAGGCTGCTTTACAGAAACCTGAACCATGTCGAAAGGATCAGAATAAGGAGCAGAATAGCAATTGAGTATATTGGCATTGACAGGCAGAAAGCATTAAGTCTTCTCGATCAGGTTATTGATGAGGCCAGGACGAGCCAACTTGAAGAAGAACTTGCCATAGGTTTAAGCAATAAAGGTTATATCCTGAATATCGACGGAGAGTTCGCATCAGCTCTTAAATGCTATCTTGAGGCATACACAATTAACAAGTCCCTGGGCAATTACATTGAAACAGGATTTTCATGCTACAGGGTTGGCCTGGTTTACAAGAACCTTGGCGATTACCTGAAAGCCACTGAATTCTGTATGGAAGGTATGAGGATATTCGAAAGCACCGGCAGGAAAGATGGCCTGGCCCTGATCTACCGGATTTTGGGAAGCATCTATAAGTATCAGGGTGATATCGATAAGTCACTATACTACTACTTCAGCGGTCTTGACCTGAATGAAGAGACGGGAAACAGTCAGGGCATAGCCAATTCCTACAACAATATAGGTGTTGTGTATTTCCTGGGTGGAGAACTTGAAAAGGCGCTTACCTATTATCAGAGAAGCCTTGAGATTAACCTTGGAATTAACAGTATTAACGAAGCTGCCATCAACTATGGAAATATCGGGACTGTTTACCTGGAGTATGGACGCAGAGATTCTGCGTTGCACTACTTCCAGAAGAAGTACGATGCAGCAATTATAATAAACAGCAAAAGATTAATTGTCACTGCGATGGAATCCTTTGGCTATTATTATTTCAAGCTGGGTGATTTTCAGGAAGCAATAAGGTATTATTATGAAGCACTGGAGTTATCAAGGGTTATTGGTACCCTGGAGAACACTAAATCGATTCTTGATAATCTTGGTGATCTTTACCTGGAAATCTCAGATTTCGAAAATGCACTCTCGGCCTATTCCTCATATGTTGCTGTAAAAGACAGTCTTATGAATCATGAAGTGTTGCAGCGGATCAGTCAGTTGGAGATGGAGTATGAGTTTGAAAAGGAGATGGGTTACCTGAGACTGAAGGAAGAGCGCAGGAAGCTGCACATGTTCCTGTCTATTTCCATCTTTTTGCTCTCAACCCTTTTCCTGTTGTTGCTGTTCATGAATGCCAGGGTGAAACTGAGACGCAGGAACCTTGATCAGAAAAAGCTCGAGTTGGATAAGAAACAACTTGAGGATGAAATCTCATTCAAAAATAAAGAACTCACCAGTAAGGCGATTTTTATTGCCGAAAAGAGTGAATTGATTACCGAAATCATTACACGTCTTAATAAACTGATGTACACTTCAGGTGACAAGAGTAATGCCATCAAGGAAATAATTAAGGAGATTAAGGTTCATTCAAACCTGAAAGTATGGGATGAATTTGAATATATATTTGTACAGGTACATCCTAATTTTTTTGAGAGACTGGGAGAAAGATTTCCTGAGTTGACACCGAATGAAAAGAGGCTTAGTGCACTATTGAGACTGAATCTCTCCACCAAGGATATCTCAAGCATTACTCATCAGACAGTCCATTCAATCACTGTTGCCAGAACAAGACTGAGAAAGAAGCTGGGAATCGTAAATACAAGTGAAAACCTTGTTACTTTTCTTTGTCAATTCTGATAACAGCTTCCTTTGGAAAAAAACCCTGTTTTTCAGTTTATTAGATACTAGTGTATTGTTTTTGTATCTACGATCTTAGTACATGACAAAAAAATAATAACTAATTGATTGTTAATATGTTATAGTATTATTGTTAATAAAAACACGTTCTTTTATTAGGACAAAACCTTGATATTCAATATGTTGGAAT
>Ga0209835_1000497_pt1 | contig 25888 bp, 21 predicted proteins | sample LakKivwa52mmetaG_FD_184138 | JGI IMG/M metagenome (GOLD analysis project Ga0209835, IMG submission 184138) | Anoxic lake water microbial communities from Lake Kivu, Rwanda to study Microbial Dark Matter (Phase II) - Lake Kivu water 52m metaG... | ecosystem: Environmental > Aquatic > Freshwater >... | reverse complement strand
CGCGATATGGAAATTTAACCCTCCCAAGGGCACACAACTCATCCATCAATAGGAGGAAATGATGATTGCACTTATCATGGCAGGAGGCAGCGGAACCAGATTTTGGCCCCAAAGCCGCAAGAACCTCCCCAAACAGTTTTTGAACGTACTCGGAGAAAAGTCCATGATCCGGCTCACGGTTGAAAGACTATTGCCAGAACTATCCATCTCCGATATCTATGTCGTTACCGCTGCCAATCAAGTGGAACTGGTCAAAGAGCATATTCCCGAATTACCTGTGGACAATATCATTATCGAGCCTTTTGGGATGAATACCGCTCCCTGCATCGGACTTAGCATTGCCTATCTCCGAAAGCGCTATAGTGATGAGCAAACGATGATTGTCTTACCTGCCGATCACGTAATCCGCAATACTTCCGCCTTTATCGAGTCTTTGCACTTGGCAGAGGCACCGGCAAAAGCAGAACGCTTGGTAACCTTTGGTATTTTACCGGATTATCCTGCAACGGGTTATGGCTATATCGAAGCGGGCGTGGAGCTCTCAGAGGGTATCCGCAACGTAGTAAGATTCAAGGAAAAACCGGATCATGAGACAGCACAAGGCTTTTTGGCAAGTGGTAATTTCTTTTGGAATAGCGGAATGTTTTGCTGGAAGCTGAATACGATTTGGAATGCCTTTTGCTCATACCTGCCCACAGCCGTCCAAGTCTTGGAACAGATATCCGAACGGTGGGACAATTGTGGCTATTCCACCGGCATCGATGATCTATATGCGCTGATGCCCAAAACCCCCATCGATATCGGGATCATGGAAAAAGCAGAGCTCAGAGCTGTGCTCCCTGTTGATCTTGGCTGGAGCGATGTTGGTAGCTGGAAAGCTCTGGCAGAGATCAGCCCCAGTGACGAGAGGGGAAATTCCCAAAAGGGAGATTGCCTCTTTCTTGGTGCCAGTGGCAATTTTGTCTCCACGCCAAAGTTTACAGCGCTGATCGGAGTTTCAGACCTCTGCGTGATCGATACCGGTGATGCGCTTTTGATCTGCCATCGTGATAGCTCCGAGGAGGTTAAAAAAGTGATCGATCATCTGTCCCAAAATGCCCATGACGAGTTATTGTAAGATAAAGAAAGGAAAGAAATGAAAAAAACACTGTTGCTTATACTGCTCTGCCTATCAATGGCGCTACTGCTCTGGTCAAATGACAAACCCAAACTAAGTACAATATCAGGAAACATAGCTCTTAGCACAAAGGGCTCCGTATTAATGCTCAATGTAGCTGATGCTACTCCCTCTGCCTACAAACTGGTTTTGCTCTCTCAAGAGGCTCTGGATAGCCTTAAAATCGAAAAGCAAGCTCTCTTGGGCAGTGCAGAAGTAAAGGGGATGGTCTCCGGAACTTCGCTGATCGTCCACGAAATCGGCAAAGGCGATAAGAAATTTGTTCTCAGAGATGAAAATTCCCATCCCTTGGCAGTAGGCAAATCCCAGATCAGCATCAGCGCATCAAAGTGCATCTCCTGCCGTCTTTGCGTTTCCAAATGCCCAGTGGGAGCCATTTCCATGCAAAAAGGCAAAGCCGTGATCGATAGCGATAAATGCGTGGAATGTGGGATTTGCATCGAGGGGATCGATAAGTTTCGCGGTTGCCCGGTGGGAGCCATCGCTCCCCAAAAATAGATAACATATTCTCGTAAAGGGAGGAATCAATTATGATTCGCAAAACCACGTATGTGTTCATGATTCTCATCATGATGGTGTCTCTGGCGCTAGCACAGTCTTTGGAAGAGTTTTTTGCTGCACCGCTGCCAAACGATCCGGAGCTAGTCACAGGTCAGCTTGCCAACGGTTTACGTTATACCATCAAGGTAAACAAGAAACCAGAAAACCGCATTGCTTACCGTCTTTTGGTAAACGTCGGCTCCGTTCAAGAAGAGGAGCACGAGAGAGGTTTGGCTCATTTTACAGAGCACATGGCATTTAACGGTACCAAGCATTTTAGCCGCACCGAACTGCGGGAGTATCTCAATTCCATTGGTTTGGGTTTTGCCGGTGGACTCAATGCCGGTACCGGACAAGATTTTACTGTCTATCAACTCAGCTCTCAAGCAGATGATTCAGAGCAAGTGCACAAATCCTTTTTGATCTTATCAGACTGGGCTAGTGGTCTCAAGCTAAACGATGATGAAATCGAATCTGAACGCGGCATTATCATCGAAGAATGGCGGATGGGGCAGGGTGCCGATGAAAGAATGGATTCTGCTACTCGTCCAGTGCTTTATGCCGGTTCTCGCTATGCAGACCGTAGCCCGATTGGTACTTATGAAGTTCTTTCTACCTTCAAGCCGGAGACGATCAGAAACTTTTACCGCACCTGGTACAGACCCGATCTGCAAGAACTGATCATCGTAGGAGACCTTGACCCAAAGGAAATGATCAAGCTCATCGAAAAACACTTTGGTTCTATGACCATGCCCGAAAAACCAAAAGAATTGGGTGTCTTTCCGATTCCTCCACATGAAGAGATCAAAGCGGTAGTTGCTACCGATGCCGAAGCATCCAATCACCGGATGGTCATTACTTGGAAACATGAGCGCATGGAAACTCAAACAGTAGAGGACTATTACCAGAGTCTCTGTAGATCCATCTACTTTGACATGCTGGGAAACAGACTCAGCGAACTATCCCAAAAGCCAGATTGCCCCTATGCCTATGCCTACAATTTTGCCTACAATACTACTGTCAGTGGTTCCTCAAACCTGCTCTATGTCTTTCTCAATGGCAATACTGGAGATAAAGCCCTACAGATAATCCTTACCGAAGCAGAAAGGGCAAAACGCCATGGATTTTCGCAAGGTGAGATGGATCGGGCAAAACAGCGTATCCTGCGCAACGCCGAAAGGGCAATGTTAGAACAAAACAACCAGCTTTCCGAGCAACTAGTATGGCGTTATGTGAGTGATGCTCGTCGTAAAAATCCCATGATGAGTCCCCAACAGGCTTATGCGCTTACAGAAGCTCTGCTACCAAGGATCGATCTTGCCTCGGTAATCGATTTACCAGACCTGCTCATGCCGGATAAAAATATGGTAATCGAGCTTACCGGACCCGAAAAAGAGGAGCTAAAGTATCCCGAAAGCAGCACTTTGATCAAGATTGCGACTGAAATGCGCAATGCCGAAATTGAACCCTGGGTGGATGAAGTGATCGAAGAACCACTCATCACCGAAATTCCCAAAGCCAAAAAGCTCAAAAAAGAAAAGCTCATCCCCGAACTGGGTTTCAAGGAATGGACACTTGCCAACGGAGTCAAAGTCTATACCAAAAAGACGGATTTCAAAGCAGACGAAATCTTGCTTTCTGCCCGCAAAGCCGGTGGTTATTCAGTTTTGCCCGTTCAAGATATGCAAACCGCTATCATGTGTGGAGAGATTGTGACAAATTCTGGTTTTGGAAGTTTCGATCAGATTCGTCTTGGCAAAGCCTTGGCTGGCAAGATTGCCTCTGGCTCCTTTGAAGTGAGAGACTATTCTCAAGCTATTCGAGGGTCTACTTCTCCGCAAGATCTGGAATTGATGTTTCAGATGCTATATCAATACATTCAAGCTCCCCGTCGGAGTAAAGATGACTTTGACAGCTTTATCCAAAGGAAGCGGAGCTTTATCGAAAATCGCCTGCTCGATCCCGAATCCGTATTCTACGATAGCCTGAGACTCTTCTTCTACGACAATAATCCCTATGCCAAAGAAATCAATCTGCCAGACCTGATGAGTATCAAACAAGACCGTGCCTATGAAATCTTTGCCCAACTCTATGGTGATTTCAAGGATTTCGAATTTGTAATCGTTGGTAATTTTGACGAGGCAAAACTCAAAGAGATGTGCAATATCTATCTGGCAAATCTGCCCACGGGAAAGTCCAAAATCAAGGCTTATAAAGACCTCGGATTAAGAATAAAACCCGGAAAACGTAATCTGGTAGTCAATATCGGCAAAGACCCCAAAGGGAGCGCCTGGCATGTTTTTTCCCGTCCCGCCGATTTCTCCTCCCAAGAAAAACTCAATGTTGCCGCAGTGGACTTAGTTTTGGATGAAAGACTCGGCGAACGCATCAGAGAGCAGATGAGCGGTGTGTATGTAGTTTCATCATATTTCATGCTAACCAAACACCCCAAGCCTTATTTCGAAGGTTATGCAGTTCTCTATTGCTCACCAGAGAGAATGGACGAATTGAACACGGAAATCGTCAAACTCTTGAACGATCTCAAGCCAGGAAACATCACCGAAGAAGAACTCACCTACGTCAAAAATACGCTCTTGCGTCGTTTGGACGCTGATCTGATCTCGAATAGGTATTGGCTCAATTCTGCCCAAAACATTCTGTGGAACAAAGAAGACCCCGCCTTTTATGCAAATTATAAAGACAGGATCAATGCGCTCACGACCAAAGACCTGAACGCCACCGCACAAAAATACCTCGTCCACGACGAAAATCTCATTTCTGGAATCAAACTACCACAGCAACGATAAGTGATTTCGTAGGGGCAGTCGCCGAACTGCCCTTTTTTTATCTATTCGTTATTGTTGTTTACGTTATTGTAAACCTAGATGGCATTAGTTACACCTATGGTATTGTGTTCTAATGTGTTATGGTTTTCGTAGCAACCTGCGTGTAAAAGCTGCTCCCAAAAGGGACGTTCTCGTCCCCAAATAGCGTAGCATCGGAATGCTACAGAACAATCTCGTCGTATGAATCCGATAGCCCATACAAATTCCTCTAGGCAGTATTGTGCACATATTACTTGACGAATAGAGAGCTGTAGCAAAAAGAAGCACTAATGTAGCTCAAGAATTTGTAACAAGGAGTATATGATGCGCAGAATCTTTGCATTAGTTCTAATGCTGTGCCTTTCACTTTCCCTCTTTTCCCAAACTGCATCCGAGATCTTGGCAAGTAATTCAGTATTGGCATATCAGCTGGACACCAATACATATTTGATGGATGTCAATACCGGCAAGGAAATTAGCTTGCCCAATGGAGATCAAACGACAAAGCTATTGTGGAATAGCGATGGTAGCCGGCTCTTTAGATTTTTGTACAGCCAAGCAGGTGGAGGGAGTAAAAACCGTGCACTTATCTCAGAGATATTGCTTCCCAGCCTCAAAGAAAAAGTGCTCTTGGATACCACATTTGTAGATTATGACCTCATCAAAATGGATCTGGTATTGGGAGTGGACAAGCGTATTTATCTCATTGAACTTGTAGAGGAATATGACGATTGGTATTATGACTATTATGATGAGTGGTTTGTCTCCTGCTATATCGATCTTGACACCAATAAACGTCACGAACTTAAATTCGGCGAGTTATCTGCCGAATCATATTATCCACCCAAGCACAAAAAGATACTTTCTGAGGGCAATGGTATCCAAAACCAATTCTTGTCGAGTAGCGAGCCAAAGCATAATGAGCTGTTTATCACTGATGATCCCAAAGCCAGCAACCCTACTTTTAGACAGCTAACCCAGTATGCAGATCAGATCAAAACTGGTAAACTCACCGAGGATATGATCTTTTTCATGGTCTCTCCCAACGATAAACTGATAGTTTACAACTATTATTATACAGAACCCACAAATCAATTTATGCCCCTTGGATATACACAAGTAATCTCGCGCGATGGCAAACAGAGCCTTTTGATATCGGACAAAGTAGCGCTCAAAGAGATGACCTATCTGACCTTTACTGATGATAGCCGCTTGCTTTTTGGCAAGAGCGATAGCAAGGAGCGCGAAAAGAAGAGCATTTGCATCATGAGTCAGGATTTCAAGCTCAAGACACTCAAATCTTTCACACATGCCAAGAATCCAGTGTTTTACTATCGTTATAGATAGAAGTATTCTGTAGCGATGAAGTAGCACTTTTTTGCTAGGCTTAGTGATGTTTGTGTCAAACCTGGCGCAGACATCCTAAGCCAAAAATGTATTATAGTCTCCCATCGTGTTATGCTATCTGATGAGGGCTATTTTACCTCTTTTTACATCACCGTTTTCGGCAAGCACCACAAAGAAATAGACACCGCTGCTGCATTTTGCGCCGGCTTTATTGTTTCCATCCCAGTCAAAGCGAGCAAATTCATTTTGCTTTAGTTCGATTACCAAGGCACCAGCAGCATCGTAGATGCGGCAATAGTTTTTTCCGAAAGGCATGCTTTTTTCGGGAAGGTTGACGATTTGCGTGATGCCATCTTGATCGGGACGGAAGGGGTTGGGAAAGGCTTTTACGGTATTGAGCTTGGTAGTGGTTATGATTGTCTTGCCAATTTGCAAGGTGTTTAGTCCGTCGGGAGTACCGATGAGCAGGTTTCCGCTTTTGCCATCGTATCCGAGCGAAGTAACATAAGCGGAGAGTAAGGGAGAATTTGCCATAAAATAGTTAGTAAAGCGTTCCGTTTGCGGATCGTATTTACTGAGACCGTTTTCCAGCGAGCCGATCCATATACGGTTGAAGGGATCGAGCAAAATGGCAGTTGGCGTGGTACGAACAGAGCCAAAGAGCCTATTTTCATCCACATAATAGAGGGTTTCATTTTCCCATTGATCGTTTCGGTATATTGATCTCTTGATAGTGGTGTCATATTTAAACCAATCGGACTCGTTCCACATAAAGAGACCGGTACTGGCAGCGATCCAATGTTGTTTTCCCTCATAGGGAGTGTCGATGGTCACAATGCCATAGACGATACAATTGTTCAATTCCTGAGGAGACGGGAGTAGCCAATGGTCGCCATCCGTTTGGGGAATAGAATCATGATTCCAGATCACCAGTCCGCGGTCGTTGTTTGTGCCGATAAAGTATTGACTGCCACTATGATAGAGATAGAGAATACTCTGTCTGCTACTATTGGGAATGGTAAAGTTGCTCACATTTTGGTCTTGGGAATTGATAACGCTGACCCCTCGTCCGGAACAGCCAACCAGCATATTGCCTTGTTTATCCAAAGTGATAGCTCCAATGGTATTGGCAAGGATAGTCATAGAACCCGGGACAACGCTTGACCATGAACCAGAAGTGGCATCCCAGTTTGCTACACCCAAATTGTTCAGATATTTCCAGGTATCATCGCGATCGTCATAGATACTCACTCCGTTTTTCCACTGCGTGGGGCTAATGCCGGGGATTACGTCCCATGTTCCAAACCACTTGCGATTGTGGCTATCGATAGCTATGGATAGGATATTATCGGAGTGCAGTGGGCTATTGCCGGTATTGTATGTAGTCCAAGTATTACCAGAGAGCATGCTGACTCCCAAGGTGCTTTTTCGTACAGGCGTGACTCCGATATTACCATTGGAAAACCAAGTCTTGTGATTGGCATCGGTCTTGATATCCACTACCTTGGGAAAGGCGATCTCGTTATTTGAGTTTAGGTAAAGAGTATCAGCATCATAGAAAAAGTAATAGCCATCACCCCAGGTGCCAAAGCACATTAAGCCATTTTCCTCTTGAGTCATACTGCTGATTACTGCTCTGCCCATGCCATCTAAGTTTTTACTATAGTGCTTTATTTGCCCATCGCTATCGATGCGAGTAATTAGCGTATCGGTATTTGAGTCATAGCGAAGCTGGTCTTCGTTCCATGCTCCATAGGCAATCCACAGACGCTCCTGCCTGTCAAGCAACAGATTGGAAATCTGGTGGTTTACGATTCCATCATTGATGTCATAGACCGTCCAGCCACCGTCAAAGGGATCTACCTTGCGTTTGAAAACCCGATTGATGGTACTCAGAGCCAGATGCTCGTTATTTGCCGAAAGCCGATATGCCACTCCGGTAGGTAGAGGCGAATTTGCGGATGTCCATTTTCGCCAAGCTTCATCGATATCCAGAGAATCCTGATGGACGTAGCTAAGTCCAGAAATGGTACTCAGATATAGGTATCCGGAGGTGGTAAAGCTCATATCTGCAATGTCATTTGCCACCAAACCTCCAGAGGTATTTTGATTGTTGTATTGATGAAGAAGGAGGGGAAAAGCGACGCCGGAGAGGTAGTTAAAAACGCTCAAACCCATATCTGTAGCTACATAAATGAGGTCTCCCTTGGATATGATCTGGCGGATCTTGTTTGATGGTAAACCATTGGTATCGTTGACGATTTGGATGCCATTGGAGCTAACAATGGAAACCCCTTCCGTAGAAGTCCCCAACCAAATGGTACCGGTCGAGGATACTTCGACACTGCGGATATCATTTGCGGAGAGCCCATCCTTGGTAAGCCATATTGAATTTCCCATGTTTAATCCATCGGTATGGATGTTTAGAAAAGCGCCACCCCAAGTGCCAGCCAAGACATCATATCCCAAAAACTTCACATCATAGATATGGCTGGTATTGGTATAGGTGTTCCACATGGCAGAATGAAGCATTCCACCGATGATGAGGACTAAGATGAGGGTAGGAAAACGTTTCATTTCTTTTGCTCCTGTCTCATAATAAGGTATGCTGCTACTACCATTAGGGCAAGGAAGATCAGTAGCAGGGCAAAGACGATTTTTTTGGAAGATAGTGAAAATCCAATGGCGATCAAGCCAAAGAGGATAGTGACAATATAGACAATAATAGAGATGGATTTTTGGGAGAGCCCAAAGCCCATCATGATGTGATGGATATGTGCTTTGTCGCCCTTAAAGATGTTTCCGGTACCGATCCTTCTTACCACCGCCAGCCATACATCGATGATCGGAATCGCCATCACACCCAAAGGGACGATCAAGGTCATGGATGTAATTCCCTTGTACTGGGCAGTACCGGCTGTGGATATGGCAGCCAAATTCAAACCGATAAAAAGTGAACCCGTATCTCCCATAAAGATGCGTGCAGGATAGAAATTGTATCGCAAAAAAGCCAGATTTCCAGTGAGTAAAAAAGCGGAAATGACCACTGTAAGGATATTGTTTTCAATCAAACCGATTATCATCAACACCGTGGAAACGATGATCGTGATCCCACATGCCAAGCCATCCAAACCATCGATCAGATTGATGGCATTGATCACCATCACATACCAAAAAACCGTTGCCGGCAGCGATAGCCATCCGAGCACAAAATGATCTCCCACAAGGTTTGTAAGTATATTGACCCGATATCCAAAGAAATACATCATCAAGCCCAAAGCAATCTGCCACAATAGCTTGTACCTTGCCCTGCTCTCATATTTGTCATCGATGAGCCCCAAAAGAATCGCCAAAATCCCTACCAGACAAAGACGCAACAAAGATATCCCTGCATATTGATAACGGTACAAGAGACCCATGACAAGCTGTCCAATGATGATAAACAGCCCAAAAGACAGTCCGCCGGCTTCGGGATGCGAAACACTATGAATACGTCTTTCACTGGGGAGGGCTACAAAACCGTACTTGCGAGAAAAACGGATATTGAGAGGTACCACAAGATAGGTTGCGACGAAGATCATTAGCGCTGCGATTATAGTACTGATCAACATCATTTGCATCCACTACAAGTAGCGGAGGTTTCCAAACCTCCGTAACACGAAGACTCATAAATTGCTGTGCCTACGTAGCATCGGAATGCTACGCTACAAGTAGCTACCCTTGCAATACCCAATCGATCAATATAAATATCCGTCATAAACCATCTGATATGATGAGATCATACGTTCGTAAGAACACTTGAGCCCAATGGTTGAGCTCGCTGCCAAGCTCTTTTTTCGAATCTCTGCCCTGCGTTCTGTAAGGCTGATAAAGAGCTCTTCCAGTTCAATGGGACTTGTCACCGGAACCAGATAGCCACAATCCTCATCTACCAGTTCTTTGATGCCGTCGATGGCTGATCCGATCACGGGAAGCCCCGCAAAAAGAGCTTCGATCACACATATTGGTAGAGCTTCGCTAACAGAATAGAGCACAAAGAGATCCATCCGTTTGAGCCACGAAAAGATATCGTTGTCCCAGCCTGGGAAAAGGATCCTCTCGTTGAGCTTGTTTGTCCCTACGATGGTTCGACAAAGATCAAGGTGTTCTCCATCTCCTACGAACACAAAACGCAGAAACTCGTTTACTTTACAGGCATTGCAAGCCCTTATTACTACTTCGATGATGTTTTTGGGCTCGGAAAACCGCAGGCTGCTACCGATGGTAATCATTCCCTGCTCGGGATAAACACGATGCTTGGCTATCTCCTCCAGTTGCTTTTGTTTAGCAGGGCTCAGAGCATTGTAGATCGTCATTGCCTTGTGCGCGGGCAGGATGTTTTTACGGATGTACAATAGCCTATCGGCATGATTGACAAAGATTACCTGATGGCAAAGCCGGTTGGCAAACCACTCCAACAGCATATAAAATCTGCGCATAGTGGGGGGCTGAGTTACGTTAAAGGGAGTTCCATGGCAGGAATGTAATACTTTGGGAATTTTGCAGATGCTTGCGGCAATTCTCCCCAAAAAGCCGGGCTTGGAAGAATTGGTATGAACGATATCAAACCGATGCCGTCTCATGATCAAGCATAGATGGATCAAAGCTATGAAATCCCATAGTGATATCTCTCTGCGCAAGCATGGCAGGGGGTGGATTGGTACATTGCGTAGCCTCAATTGCGCATCAAATTCTCCGCCAGTGCGGGTTGCCACATGAATCTCATATTTACTCCTGTCCAGTCCATCCAGCAGGTGCAAAATGAATTGTTGCACACCTGCCATGAGCGGTAAAAGCTGGACATAGAGTATCTTTTTCACTGTTCTTGCTGGATACGGATCACGGCATAGGAATCTGCTTTGATATTGGAAAACTTGATCAGGTTGCCATCGATGGAGGCTGGACTACCCACGATTTCTTTGATGCGGACATCGTTAAAGGTCTGCAAGACAAAATGTCCCAGATCGTCTGGAAAGTTTATGCCAATCTCATATTCTCCTTCTTCGATCACCACCCGAGCACGCTTTTCCCACCACGTTGCCAGTTCCAAACCCGTTGTCTGCCATAGTTTTGCAGTCTTGAGCAGAGCCAGGATATACTCGTACAATTTCTTGCAGTAGGGAGTATCGGTAAAGCCCGAGATGGTAAAATCGATGCAAAACACACCTCTAATACGGGTAGTGCTATGAAAGTATTTCTTGATCTGCTGTTTGGCATCTTCGAGGGAGATATGTCGGTATTTATTGATTCTTAAAAAGCTTTCGCGATAGACCACCGGTATTTCCAAGAAGGTGGATTTGAGTGAATTGACCCAGGCATAGTGTGGACAGGCGATGCCTTTTTTGTAGCCTGGCGTCTCTTTGAAGGAAGTGCTGCTGCCAAATCGGGGCGAGAGTTTTTGATGAAGGTCTTGGATTGTATCGTTTTGCAGATAATGACTTTGGCGGATGCCAAGTTCGCTACGGTGGATTTGTTGGAGGAGGATTTGTTTACGGGCTACAAAGTCATCCCGGTTCAGTTTGTCTTCGGTAGCCAAAAGTCCGATCTCATGTCCTTCTCTGAGGATACCGGCTATTTCTTCTTGCAGATCGGTATCGTCCAAATGATAGTCTACATCAGCGCCAGGTTCGGCAGCAAAGAAGTAGGTGGATTTTTGGTTGAAGTCCCGTTCCAAGGTGCGATACTCATCAAAGTTCCAATACATCTCGTAATTGGTAAAGAGATAGCGCATCTTGCTGCCGATGTTCCTAAAAAGCTGTTGCCACTTGAAGGTAAAAAGCATTACCAGATCATCAACGGTGGAGAGCACGATGCGGTTGAAATCCCACTTTTGCAGCTTGTCCACACTGTGTGTAAGCATCACGCAGGCTTGCTGACCTTCGGGATAATATGCCTTTTGCACCAGATATTGTTTTTTTACGCGACAAAGCTCTTTGATTAGGCTATCTATCAACCACAGCATACTTTCCACATAGGGAAAGTCTCGCCACTGGTAAAATGCACTGGCTTCATCGGGAAAGTAGCCATTGGCATCACGATGTTTGTCGATCAGCGGTTCCAACTCCGCCAAATGGAAAAAGGCGTTACCTATTACATCAAAATTGATCTTGCCAAACTGCGCCAGGGGATCTGAGATATGCTCTGCCGGCAGGTCAAACTTCCGTTCCGAGATCACGGGAGTCATAGTCAAAAGCTTTATCTCACGGATGTATCTACGTAGCTGGTCTGGACTCATAGCCCGATAATCAAACAGCTTGGGGTCTGCGATAATGTGGATCAAAACATAGTGCTGGGCAATCGCTTCCAGATATTCCAGGGCAGGCTGGGAAAGGCTGTAGATGATCAAGATATCATTGTGCCGCAGTTGATCCGGATTGCTAATCGTCCGATGATTGTATCCCAAGCTCTGGAAAATAAAGCCAAAGGTATGCTTTATCTCCCTTGCATATTGTGCCAGCTCACTATCGATCATGATTGAGATCATCCGCTATACTTCTCCCGTTCTTTAGTAGTAATTCCTTACACAAAAAAGCAGGATAGGTGTCAAGGAAAATCGCAGGAATTCGCAGCTTTGCCGGCAAAGCTCCTTTGTGGCTATATGATAGACACCCAAAGGATGTGATGTTCTTGACACAGCGTTTTATCCAGTCTAAAAGGCGAGTCCCATCTTTTTGCTCATGAGTTTCATCCCCTCCTCCGATACGCGATGCGCTCCGTCAAATTCATGCAGGGTAAGATCATAGCCATATTTACTAAGCGTTTCGTATGCCTTGGTAGCTTCTTCAAAGCGGATCACTTTGTCTTCTTTACCATGGCTGATGATCACCTTTACCGTATTTGCGTTTTTTAGCTCTTCCTCGCTAAAGACTTCATTGATCAAGCCTCCTCCGCAAGCCAAGAATCCGGCAAAGCGTTCAGGATTTTTGAGTGTGATCATATATCCGATATAGCAGCCTTGAGAAAATCCCATCAGCCAGGTTTGGTCAATCTTATATTGAGTTGCGATATTTTGAGCAAGCTCCAAGATGTAGCGCTCCGTAAACTTGTAGGCTTGCATTTCTACTTCTGATCCACGCTCCACATGCGGGCTCCAGCTATAGGCTGCCGTTTCACCTTCCACAAAAGGATATGGTGCTTCGGGCACCACAAAAATGATATTACTGTCTTCGATGTGTCTCCACAGCCAGGCAAAGTTGTATGCCTTGTCCCCATAGCCATGCAAACCGATCAGCAGCGTGGCTGGTTTTTCGCTATTATAGTTCTGGGGAATGTGGATCCGATATGGCAGATAATGTTGGGAAGGAAAATACTCCATCTTGCCCATATATTTCGTCTTTCGTTCGTTCCATGTCCGTAGCGAATCCACAGCATTAACAAAGGCTTTGTCCGCTTTTACCTTGCCAAAATCCGTATCCCGCTCCACATGAGCCAGATCCGTAAAGCCCTTTTTGTAGGCTATCTTGAGATACTTTGCTGCATATTCCGCTTTGCCCAAGAGACCATAGCAACAAGAGAGGTTGTACCAAGTGCTGGCATCTTCTGGACTAATAGTAAGATATGCCAGATACCAACGGATGGCATTTTCATAATCTGCCTTTTGGTAATGCGCGGTGGCTTTGCCTATCAATTCCTTGCTATCTGCAACACCACCTTGCAAGGGATCATACTTGTATATGTCTATAGTGGATGGAGATAGGGTATCTTTTTGCTTTTTTGCCACAAGCGGCAGAGTAATCACCATGAGAATGATAAGTAGCGTAAAAAGTCTTAGTTTGCTCATTGTAAACTCCTTTGTTTGGGTCTCAGAATCCTGATATTTGTAAGATTATTATATATATATCTGAGCGGTAGCATATACAAAAGCCGTCAGATTGTCAAGAGGAACCTTGCCTTTGATATCATTAGAGATGTAAGGAGGAGGGCAAGGACAATTTGTACTTGACAAAAGATAGCGGTTTGGAATATGTGATAAACATGTGGATGATAGTTCATATTATAGCGTGGTCAAATATTGACGTGCTGCGATACGTATGCATAGTGGTTCATTGCAGTTTATTGGCTATTTGCTTTAAAACTTGCATTTTGACTGATGTGCTATAGCTTATTAGCGTTAGGAACGGCAATCCGGCAAAAGCTGGAGTTGTATTCCTCTATCCATAAATCCCTGGGAGGATTGATGCGCCAGATCAAACCCTTTTTCCTTGGCAGTGTAACGCTGTTTATTTTGTGGATGATATTGGGTGGAACCGATTGGCAGGAATTGCTGATTGGTGGGATAAGTTCGGTGATCCTCAGCCTGGTGTTTTTGCCACGGCTCAGACTGCTTGAGGATATCCGTCTCAGTCCCAAAGCCCTCTTTCATTTGTTTGCTTTTATCATCGTCTTTTCCATAGAATTGGTAAAGAGTGCCATCGATGTGGCAGGAAGGGTGATTAGCCCTCGTTTACCGATCAATCCTGGAATCGTCAAGGTTCGTACGGGGCTCAAAAGTCCTTTGGGTAGGATTGTCTTGGCAAATGCGATAACGATGACACCCGGTACGATGACTGTGGAGACCAAAGGCGAGCATTTTTATATCCATTGGATAGATATGAAATCCGATGATATAGAGAGTGCCACGGCTGCCATCGTGCATGTCTTTGAGAGGCATTTGGAGGTGATCTTTGGATAGCTTGCATATACTGATCTTCAATGTGGCATATTATCTTACGCTTTTGGCATGCGCTGCTGCTTTTATCCGTTTTTTACTGGGACCTTCGGTAGCGGATCGGGTAGTGGCATTGGACGTAATGACGATTAGCGGGATTTCGTTGATCGTGTTTTTGGCAATGTTTGGCATGCGTGTAATCTATCTGGATGTGGCGATGCTCTATGCGCTCTTGAGTTTCTTGGGTGTATTGGCATTTGCACGTTATTTAGAAGGTGGTTTATGATGATGGTATTAGCTGCGTTTATCACTCTGCTGGGTTCAGTGTTCCTGCTTTTGGGAGCGATTGGCTTGTTGCGGATGCCGGATGTTTACAATCGTATGCAAGCTGGTACCAAGGCAACCTCACTGGGCACGATTTTGACGCTTTTGGGTATTGGGATAGCGGTTCCGGAATGGCTGGCTAAGCTCCTCCTCCTCATTCTTTTTGTGCTATTTACCAATCCCATCTCCTCTCATGCATTGGCAAGAGCAGCTCATTATGCTGGTATCAAATTGACGGATAAGACCCTGCGAGACAATCTAAAGGACGACAAAGACATTGAGGAGGATCAAGGTGTTTGAGACCATTACTCTGATAGCTTTGGGATTGATCTGTATCGTGGCAGCGGTCTATGCGCTGATAACGAAGAAAACGCTAAATGCCGTCATCGCTTCCGGCGTGATATCACTTTTGGCATCGATCATCTTTTTGATCGTCGCTGCTCCGGATGTGGCAATGACGGAAGCAAGCATTGGCGCAGGCTTGACCACTGTGGTATTTTTGTATGCCATCAAACATACCAAAGGGGGCGAAGATGAATAAGCTACACGTATTAACTATATGCGAGGTAGGTAGATATGTTTAAATACATCTTTGCTATACTCTGTGTGATTGGTTTTGGCTGGATGATGTGGCATCTGGTGCAAGGTTTTTATATCCCGGATACAATGAACGAAATTGCCGATAGCTATGTATCCGGCTCTGTGAACGAATTGAAGATACCCAATACCGTTACTGCGGTAGTGGTGAGTTATCGCGGACTCGATACCTTGGGTGAGGTAACGGTATTGTTTTTGGCAACGGCAGGAGTGGGTTTCTTTTTGAAACGCCATAGACAGACAAATGCCAAGCGTCGGGAAGGCTCTGAAATCCTCAAGACGGGAGCATCGTTTTTGGCTCCGATGATCATGCTCTTTGGCATCTATGTCTTTACACATGGGCATTTAACGCCGGGAGGAGGTTTTCAGGGTGGAGTTTTGATCGCTTCCGCTACGCTATTGATCATCTTGGCTTGTCCGGATTGTGCACTGCCCAAACACTTGATCCGCATTTTGGAGGGGATATCCGGATTGGGCTATGTGTTAATCGGCATATTGGGTTTGTTGATCTTGGGCAAGCATTCCTTCTTGGATCCACGCATAATGGACATGGGGGAGTGGCAAAAGCTCTTTTCTGGAGGAGCGATACCCATAATCTATAGTCTCATCGGGCTCAAGGTGGGCAGTGAACTTAGCTCCGTGCTGGGATATCTGAAAGGAGGAGGGGAAGAATCATGATAGTTTTGATAATCGGTTTGATGCTGGTCTTGATCGGGATCATGATCATGCTCTCCAAAAAGAACATGCTGCGCATAATTATCGGTTTTAGCATAGTCGATACGGGTATCCATCTCATCATTGTAGCCATCGGATATATCAAAAATGCCACGGCACCAATCATCGATCTGGGAGTCAAGACAACACGTGATTCCTCTGGACTGATCAGTGTCATAGACAAGGTGGCGGATCCTGTGCCCTCGGCTTTGGTATTGACCTCGATAGTGATTGGCTTGGCAGTAACGGCATTGATGCTCAGCTATGCCATCCGGCTCTACCAAAAAAGTGGAACACTTAATATTGACGATCATGAGGAGAGCAAATGGTAAATCCCATGTATATCCTATCAGTCTTTTTGGCGGGAGCTTTCCTCTTGGCGGTTGCAGACAAATTTGGCAGGTCATTGGGTTTGGCTGTGCTATATTCCACGCTTTTGACCGCCTTGGGCATGAGTATCGCTCAGATCTGGTTTTTGCATATCAATCCGGGCATGGGGACATTGGTCTTTAGTGCGGGCTTTGATGCTCCCTTGTCTGTTACTCTCAAATTTGGTTATAGCGAAGCGATAATGCTCACGCTGATCAATACCTTGGGTGTCTTGGGTGCCTTTTACTTTCATCGTCAGTTTAGGTCGGATGCCTATTATCCCTTGGCTCTGTATCTGCTCATGCTCTTGGGAGCCAATGGCTTGGTACTCACAAGAGATATCTTCAATTCCTTTGTCTTTATGGAAATCCTCTCCATCGCTACCTATGCGCTCCTGGGACTCAAACAGAGTAAGAGGTCTTTGGCGGCAGGCTTTAAGTATATGTTAGCCGGTGGGATAGCCAGCTCGATCTATCTGATCGGGATCGTCTTTGTCTATCGCTTTACCGGTACGCTCAATATTGATCAATGGATTGCTTTTCCCACGCTTTCGGGAAAGGCATATCAGGTCGCACTCTTTCTCTTGGCAATGGGGCTATTTATCGAGCTAAAGCCTTTCCCCGCCAATGGTTGGGCACTTGATACCTACCAGGAAAGCGATAGTGGGATGGGGGCATTGCTCTCCTCTATCAATACCGCTGCCCTGCTTACCATGCTCTATAAACTTTTACCCCTATTAGGCGAGGCAGTATGGCAGAGCCTGGGCATTGCCGGATTGGTGAGCTTTGTCTTTGCCAATCTCTTGGGGCTCAAGCAAAGCTCTGCCAAAAGGCTTTTGGGATACTCATCCACGGCACAGACGGGACTAATCGTTTTTGTGCTTTGCGCTCTGAAGATGCTCAAGCTGGAGAGTTTTGACATCCTGTTGATAGCCTTGGGTATCTTTTTTACAAATTTCTTTGCCAAATCTGGTCTCTTTTGGCTATCCGGTATCGTCAAGAGCGAAAAGCTAAGGGGCTGGGGAGTTTTGCGCAAGGAATCCGGTTTGATGATCTCCTTTGCGATCTTCATCTTTGCCCTCAGTGGCTTTCCGCCTTCTCCCATCTTTTTTGCCAAATGGCACTTGATCAAGCTCTTTAGTGCCTCCGGTACCTGGCTTTGGACAGCGGCTCTGCTCTTGGGCTCGCTATTTGAGATGGGTTACCTGCTAAGGTGGTTTGGAGCTGTGATCAAAGGCGAAGCAGACGGTGAATTGGATTTGAGCCTTGGTAAAATGATTGCGCCAATGGCGACGGCGATCATATTGGCTGCGATGTCCTTTTTTGTGATCCGCTTTTATCCCTATCTGATAGGAATGAGCATCTTCCCCTTGGTGGGGCTTTTGATCTTTGGCTTGGTGGATTTTGCACCGGTCAAGCTCAAGGGTTTTGCGCTGATGGGGATTTTGTTTTTTGTCCTCAGCCAGTTTATCCTGCCCTATGTCCCGCTGATGGGTAAAGTCTTTGCCACTATTTTTGTCGCTGGAGCCGGGTATCAGGTCTTTGCTTTTATGCACCGTAAAGGAAATGCAATGGGCTATATTCCTCTTTTGGCTCTACTGATCCTGTCATTGGCAAATCTGGTGATTGCTACCAATACCTTGGAATTCTTTATCGCTTGGGAGCTGATGACTCTGGCATCCTATCTCTTGATTCTCAAAGGCAAAAAGGCAGAATCCGCAGCTTTGACCTACATCATCTTTTCTGGTGCCGGGGCATACTTGCTACTAAGTGGCTTGAGTCTGATGCCACAGACCTATCCCTATTATCCGCTTATTTTACAGGCAAGTTTTCACACTATCAGTGCGGGGGCGGGAATCCTCATGGGCTTGGGGATAGCCATCAAGTTGGGTGTTTTGGGGCTACATTTGTGGCTGCCGGAAGCATATTCTCAGGCAGATGATGATAGCACGGCTCTGATCTCTTCCGTGCTCTCCAAAGCCGGTGTTTTTGCAGCTATGATCATACTCTTAATGCTCTCCAAAGCGGTTTCGGCAAATGGCTGGCAGATGATCGCCTTGGGATGGGTTGGTGCCCTTACAGCACTCATTGGAGCCATGATGGCAGTATTCCAAGAAGATGCCAAAAAGCTCTTGGCATATTCGAGCATGAGCCAGATTGGTTATATCATCATGGGACTGTCTTTGATGTCGCACTTGGGTTGGGTATCTGCACTCTATCTCACCATCAATCACTTGCTCTTCAAGAGCTTGATCTTTATGGCGATGGCGGTAGTCTTTTTGCGTACCGGTACCACGCTGATGTATGAAATGGGGGGCTTGATCAAACGCTTGCCGATAGCCTTCATAAGTGTATTGATGGGGATTATTGCCGTATCGGGAGTGCCACCTTTGAGCGGATTTGGCTCCAAATGGTTTATCTATACTTCATTGATCGAGCAAGGTCGCTATTTGCAAGCTGGAGTAGCGTTCTTTTCCTCCGCAGTAGCCTTCTTGTATCTCTACAGGCTGATCCATACGGTGTTTTTGGGACAGGCAAAGCCGGCTTTTAAGGATGTCAAAGAAGGTCCCATCTGGTTGATCATTCCTCAGGCAATCTCGATTATGCTAATCATGGGCATATCGATGTTTCCCAATCTCATCACCAAGCTGGTATCCTCGGCGGTGGGAGAATATTTTGCCAAGCCAGAATGGATGAACTGGGACGGCTACAACATTATCCTCTCCTCTCCTGTTCTGCAGGGCAATTGGAATGGAAACTTAGTGATGTATGTAACCATGGGTGTCTTTGGGATACCTTTGATCTGGCTGCTCTTGGTAAATGCCAAGGTACAAAAGGTAAAACAATTTAATATCGTCTTTGCTGCCGAAAGACCCTATAAACCATGGACGACGCATTTTGCCTATAACATGTTTGCGCCCTACAACAAGGCTTTGGGTTTTTTGGTAGAGCCACGAGCTACTGCTTTTTATAGTGGTCTGGTGGAATGGGTTCATTCTATTGCTGCGATGCTTAGCCGGCTTTATACCGGAAACGGACAAACTTATATGATACATATATTCTTGTATATCATCACCTTGTATATGCTGATGGGGGTAAACTGATGAGTTTAGCAATCAAGATCTTCTGGGCTTTCGTCTCCCTGGGAGTGGTAACCGTATGGGGCTTGACCCTGGGCGGTATAATCTACAAGATTTTTGCCAGAGTACAGGGACGCTTGGGTCCTCCAGTATGGCAACCCTTTATCAATATCCTCAAAAACAATGCCATCCGCACCGGTGTGAGCCATGGCATCATGTTTTATCTGGGACCTGTGTTTCGTATTGCCGGCGGGATTGGTACCTATATGTTTATACCGGTGCTCTTTGGCTCGGTGTACTTTAGCAATTTCTCCATCTCTGGTGATGTCCTTTTGGTAATGTATTTCATCTTCTTTGGACAACTGGGCATGGCATTGGGAGCCGGAGAAGGAGGCCATCCCTATTCTGCTTTGGCAGTGAGTAGGGGGCTGGCACAGATGACGGCTTTTGAAGTACCCTTTGCCCTCTCCGTGATCAGTTTGGTGATCCAATATGGCAGCCTCAATATCACCGAAATCGTAGCAGCTCAGCAAGGCAGTATCCTCAATTGGACGCTCTTTACCAATCCCCTAGCGGTGATTGCTGGCATGATCGCAATGTTGGGGATGAATATGCATAGTCCCTTCAATATCGTGATCGCACCTCAGGAGATCCCGATTGGGCCACCCACGGAGTATCATGGCTCATTTTTGGGGTTGTTGGCTACTAACCGCGGCGTCTTCAACGGTGCCAAACTGGTGCTCTTTATGAATCTCTATTTTGGTGGAGCCACCAATCTCATAGTATTGATGATCAAGACCTTTGCCATCTATATGTTCAGCGTCTTTGTGGGAGCCTCTTTCCCTAGGTTTAGGACAGAGGATTCGATCCGCTTTTTCTTGAAGTATCCTACCCTGATCGGCATCTTGTCGATTCTAGTATTTTCTTTCTAAGGAGTTCCAGCATGGAAAAAGATAAATTTGACGATCTCGAGGTGATGGATCTACCTACTGACGAGGAATCCGATCCGGGATTTACTGAGTGGCGCAAGGACGAAAAAACCCTGCTCAATATGGGTCTTCCCGAAGAGGAAAGAGATTGGTTTTGCGATGCCAGACCCCAAGTGCACAAGAAAAGCCCCAAGATTATCGAGGACTTTTTGAACTGGGCAAGGGCGGAAAGCCTCTGGATATTGGCATTTGGTACCGGTTGCGGAGCTATCGAATTGCGTCCTTTGCTCACTGCCAGATATGATATCAGCCGTTTGGGCATGGCTCCGAGACCTACTCCCAGACAGGCAAATCTCTTTATGATCGGTGGCTATGTCTCGATCAAGACGCTCAAGCGCATTGTTCGCAGCTATGAACAGATGCAGGGCCCAAAGTTTGTGGTGGCGGTATGTTCCTGTGCCATCAATGGCGGCATGTATTGGGATTCATACAATACGGTCAAACGCATCGATGAATATATCCCTGTGGATGTCTATATTACCGGATGTATGCCACGTCCGGAAGCAGTTTTGGCAGGTTTTGACAGGCTCAAACAGCTCATCCGTGCCGGCAAAGCAGAAGGACAAAACCTCTATGCTCAAAACTTTGATTATTACAAGGCAAATCAAAAGCGCATCATCAAAGACTGGAATATGCCGGATTACAATTGGTAGGAAGATATGAAACAGCTATATGAAATGCTCTGCACCCAATACCATGTTTATGATTTTGAACAAAGACAGGATCGGCTTGCCTTTGTATCCATCCCTTCCGAACAGCTTGTTAGTTTGCTCACCTGCCTCCGGGATATCTATGGCTTTTCCCATTTGGCACTGATGACCTGTGTGGATTGGCTGGAAGAATCTCGCTTTCAGCTTACCTATATCCTCCGCAATCACGATGGGCATAGAGAGCTGGTGATCAAGAGCTTTATCGATAGAGAACATGCGGTGGCGGATTCCATCCATCATCTGTGGCAGCACGCCAGAGTCTATCAACGTGAACTCCATGAGATGTTTGGGCTTTCCTTTCCGGGTAGTCCGGGAATGACGGAACCCATGATCTTGGAAGGTTGGCAAGGACCACCTCCCATGCGCCGGGATTTTGATACACTCCGCTATTGTGAAGACAACTACTCCAATCGTGATCGTACACATAGCGAGCCTGAAGCTCACATGAAAGCAACAATGTATCCGGAGGACTAAGATGCAAAGCCTATATCCACCCGTCAAGAATGGTAAAGCTACATACGATCTGGAAAGCCAGAAATACCTCAAACTCTGGCAGGGTCCACAGCATCCCGGCGTCACCGGAAACATGAGCTTGGAGCTCGATATCTGTGGCGACCAGGTTATAAACTGCAATACGCACGTTGGCTATCTGCACCGCGGATTTGAAAAGCTCATGGAACGCCGGCGTTATATCAATAGCTTTCCTTTGGTGTGCAGAATCTGTGTGCCAGAGCCGGATACCAATGAATATCTCTTTGCCGCTGCCATGGAAGAACTGCTGGGAATCGATATCCCAGAGCGGGCAAAATGGTTGCGAACCCTCAATCTGGAACTATCCCGTTTAGCATCCTATCTAATGTGGATGGGTGGTCAAGCTGGAGCTTTTGGGATGGGCACGATTGCGCAGTGGTGTTTGGCACACCGGGATTTTGTACTCGATCTCTTTGAGGAATGGACGGGAGCCAGAATCTATCACATGTATATGATTCCCGGAGGTGTGAGAGGAGAGCTACCGGAAGGCTGGACTGGACGAGCGGAGAAGGTTATCTCTGCTGCGGAAAAACTCCTCGGCGAGATCGAACAGGTCTTTATCAACAATGCCATTTTCAAGCTACGCGCACAGGGCTTGGGGATTATTGAACCAGAAATGATTGATCCCTATGCTGTGGTAGGACCCAATGCACGCGGCAGTGGTATCAAACGCGACCTGCGCAAAGACACACCATACCTGATCTATGATCAGCTAAGCTTTGATATCATCACAGAGAATTCCAAAGACGCCTATGGACGCTTTTTAGTGCGCTGGCGTGAGACACAGCAAGCGATTGATCTCATCCGTCAGATTATCAAAGATATGCCCACCGGTGGTGCCTTCCATCTCACACTGCCCAACGTACTGCATCTCAAAGTACCAAAGGGACAGACCTATGTAAAAGCCGAATCTACTCGCGGTGAGTATGGCTATTTTATGGTCTCCGATGGCTCTGCCTTCCCTCGTAAGGTAACCGTGCGCGGGCCCTCATTCTCACATGCTATGGCACTGTTGGAATATCTGGCTGTGGGTGTAAACATTGCCGATGTTGCAGGTTTGATGGTATCGCTGCATACCTATCCCCCGGAAATCGAGAGGTAAGAATGAAACTCAAAGATATACTATCCCCCTTCTATGTTTGGAAACGTGCCTTTGAAAAGCCATTTTCCGTGGCAACTCTCAAAGAAGCCAGAGAGGGAGCACCCTCCTATCGCGGTTTTCATAAAAACGACATTGAAAAGTGCATCGGTTGTGGTACTTGTGCCGAGATTTGCCAAAATGCCACCATCGATATGGTACCGGTCAAAGATGCCCAGCATGGCGATAGCGGCTTGAGACCTCGCATCGATTATGGACGTTGCTGTTGGTGTGCCCTCTGTGTCGATATCTGTCCCAGTGGCTCGCTGACCATGTCCAATTCCTATATCTGGGTGGAAGATGGCTTGGATCGGGATGTGCGAGAAACCTATTGCTACATTCCGGGGGTGGATCAAAAACCTTGGGATGAAATCGAGGCGGGTTACAAAAAACCGGATAACTACGAACTGCTGCACCTAAACCGCATCAAGATGCCACACATGCCTGCTGAAGAAAGACTGTTATCCTTTACCGAAATGGTGCATGGCTATTCCCGGGAAATGGCTTTGGCAGAAGCAGACCGCTGTATTCAATGTGGGATTTGCACTGCCACTTGCCCTGCTCACATGGATATCCCAAAATACATCAAAGCCATCAGGGAAGATGAGATCCCCACCGCCCTCAAAATCCTCTACGATACCAATCCCATGCCCGGTGTTTGTGGCAGAGTTTGTACCCGCAAATGTGAGGATGTATGTGCCCTTTCGCATCGGGGAGAAGCCATTTCCATTCGCTGGCTTAAACGCTATATCACGGATTGTGCGGAAAGTGGAGACTATGCCAAGATCCTCTGTGATGAGATTGAACCCAGTGGTAAAAAGGTTGCCATTATCGGATCCGGTCCCGGTGGTTTGAGTGCTGCTTACTACCTACGCAGCATGGGGCATGAAGTACACGTTTTCGAAAAACAAGCAGCAGCAGGTGGAATGCTCCGTTATGGCATCCCTGCCTATCGCCTGCCTTATGAAAAGCTCGATCAGGATATCGATTATATCCTCTCCTTAGGAGTAAAGCTCCACCTCAATACCTGCATTGGCAAAGACCTCAGCTTTGATAAAGTATATGAAAATCATGATGCCATATTCATCAGCACCGGTCTCTTTGAACCATATAGAATCGGGATCAATGGCGAAGACAATCCCGGAGTAATCAGCGGACTCAAGCTCCTCAGCGATGTAACCAATGATCTTCCCATAGCTGTGGGAGCTCATGTAGTCGTGGTGGGTGGTGGCAATGTTGCCATGGATGCGGCAAGAACGGCAAGACGTATGGGAGCAGAGGTAACCGTATTGTATCGCAGACGTTTGGAAGATATGCCCGCCGATCGTGAAGAGATCGATGAAGCCCTCGAAGAAGGAGTATTGTTTGTATGCCAGGCAATCCCCTTGGAGATTGTCAAATCCGCCAGTGGCAGGCTCGAAATGTATTGGGGCAAGGCAGAAATGGTGATCCAAGAAGGATCAAAGCGTCCACAACCCATATTGATCGAAGGCAGTAGGGAAGAGCTCATTGCCGATACCATAATATCTGCCATTGGACAAGGGATGAATTTTACATGGATGGATGGAGAAGCCTCTGCCCAAATAAAATTTGGCAAGTGGAATATCGAAGCTGATCGCTATGGCAGAACCACAGACGAAAAGGTCTTTATCGGTGGCGATATGTTCAACAAAACAGCGGATGCCATCAGCGCCATAGCCGATGGTCATAGGTCTGCCAAAGCTATCGATACCCTGCTCCAGAACTAATAACAAGCACTGCCTTTTTATAGCCCGATTTGTGATTCATTACACTGATCGGGCTTTCTTTTTGCCTTCAGCTCATAGATTCTCAAAGGAATTTGCAGGCTGGTTCATGCATAAAATCCGAATTATCACACCTTGGAAACCTATTTGCATCTCTAATGATTCCCTAATGAATCCCTAATCGGATTAGGGAATGATTAGGGATTGACTAGTGAATGATATGAAATCAAAGAGAGAGGGTGGTTTTGGGGTAACGGAGCTTTCCAAAGCTTCGAAAATTTCTACCATGACCTTATCAATGGTGCTGAGATTTTGCTCAGGCATTAGCACTCAAACAGGATATCACTAACACTAGAAAATCTACGTCAATCCGTTCGATCTGCGTCATCTACGTGCTATTCATTTCAGATCACCCCTGCTCTCAGCACTTTAGGGAGTCTCGGTTTCAAATCTACCAATCGCTCCATGCCACTTTGATTGAGATAGTTCCGCAGCAGAGTGAATGCCCTCAGCTCAAGCATGGCTTTAAATGCGTCTATTTCGCTCCCTGTGAGCAGCTCGGTAGCAGATTGGTCTCAACCTACAGACTTGACTATGCCCTCACCCAGGGTCTTCAAATTAAGAAACTCGGCAGTGGAGTGCAGCATCAGGAAACAGAACCCAAAAACGGGTTCCCTGGAGACTTTGCTTGCAAAGGATTTAGGGTGTGGCGAAAAGAGATCAGGAAGGGATCATCCTCGGGGTAGTCGTTACGTATTGCATCCTGGTAATGATTATCCAAAACAAGGGTTCTGATCGTTTCCATGACGATAGACTTATGCTCTTTGAAGATGACATTATCTACCATCTCCTTGGGTAGATTGAGCACAGCCAGTACTTCATTCGTCTCGACTGGAATAGGGATCACTTACCCTTCCTCATTAGCTCTGATAGCTCTATCGCTCTCATACCCACTTGCTTAGCCCACTTGGATGCTAGCATGTTGTTAGCAGCCCGCTCCCAGTCTCCAGCCTTTATGAAAGCCAGAGTGTTCTTGAAGCCAAGAAGACCAGAAATACCAAGATTGAAGCACATGTTCAGCAGCACCGATTTGCGGACTTCATCCATAGCATAGTAT
>Ga0209835_1000496_pt1 | contig 25890 bp, 28 predicted proteins | sample LakKivwa52mmetaG_FD_184138 | JGI IMG/M metagenome (GOLD analysis project Ga0209835, IMG submission 184138) | Anoxic lake water microbial communities from Lake Kivu, Rwanda to study Microbial Dark Matter (Phase II) - Lake Kivu water 52m metaG... | ecosystem: Environmental > Aquatic > Freshwater >... | reverse complement strand
AATTTAAAGTATGACATTTTCCAGCTGAATCTGCTGCAATTCTTTGATGAGCCATTGCTGCGCTTTGCCGCCTTCAGTGCGCCATGCCAGAAAGCTGGTGACTTCCGGTTTGGGTTCTGCCACTTGCTTAATCACCAACTTACCGATAGCAGCATATCTCTCTGCTAGTGCTTTTGGTAGGTAGCCAACACCTAGGCCGCTGATTTGCGCTTGAAGCTTGGCCTCCATGTCCGGAACGGTCAGCACATCTTGCCCAGATAGAATGCCTGAGGTGCGTGGCGGTAAACTGCGCGAGCTATCCGCAGCAGAAACCGAACGGTAGCGCATAATGTCTTGATTTTGCAGGGGTTCCGGCAAGCTGGCGAGTGGGTGATGCGGTGCCACGGCATAGTGAAATTCCAATTTGCCTAACGGCCTTGCCGCATAACCCACGCCGGGTGGTGCATCACCTGGCGCACCGACAGAAATATCTGCACGACCGCTCATCAAGGCATCCCAACTGCCGCCATAGACCTCACGCAATAGCTTGATGCGGGTGCCGAAATCTTGCGCGTAGAATCTGTCTAGTATCGGGTACATGGCTGTAATGTTGAAAATATCGCTGACGGCGATACAAAGTTCGGTTTCAATACCGCTGGCAACCCTGCGCACGCGTGATTCCAGCTCGCTAGCGGCGCTGAGTAAGTGACGGCCTTCACGCAACAGTTCTGCACCGGCTTCGGTGAGTTCTGCGCGATGACCACTTCGGTTAAAGAGACTGACCCCTAAATCTTCTTCTAGCTTACGCACGGTGTAGGTGAGGGCGGAGGGCACGCGAAATAGTGATTCGGCAGCAGAAGCAAAGCTGCCTTTGCGTGCAATCGCGTCAAGCACCTCAATCGATTCCAGTGATAATTTAATACCCATATATGTTATTCAATTTTTTTGAATTAAACCTGCAAAATTATTCGCTATTAGTTTAACGTCATTAAGCATAACATAGCTGAAATTATTCAATTAGCTTGAATAAGAAAGGATTGAAAATGCAAAATATTCAAGAAACAGCGCAGTCTCAAGTCAGGCCTCATGCGCATGCAAGATTAAGCGCAGAGCGTGGCTATGCGAATCATGGTTGGCTAGAGAGTTATCATTCATTCTCATTTGCCGAATATTACGACAGAAACCATATGCATTTTTCCGTGCTGCGAGTCATCAATGATGACATTATTGCGCCTGCCCGCGGTTTTGGCATGCATCCGCATCGCGATATGGAAATCGTGACCTATATGCTGGATGGTGAATTGCGCCATCAAGATAGTATCGGCAATGGCTCTGTGATTAAAGCGGGTGATGTGCAGCGTATGTCGGCAGGCAGCGGTATTGTGCACAGCGAGTTTAATGCTTCAAATCAGCAGGCGGCACATTTGCTACAAATCTGGATTATGCCAGATACGCAGAACTTGACACCCAGCTATGAAGAGCGCCATTTTTCTCGAGAAGAAAAACTGAATCGCTGGCGCTTAATTGCAGCAAAACAGCCGGTTGAAGGGGCGGTAAGGGTCGAGCAAGATATGCAGTTATACGCCAGCATACTAGAGGCAGGCACAAGTCTGGATTATGTGCTGAATGAAAATCGTAGTGCTTATTTGCACATCGCGCGCGGTGAAGTGGAAATTGCCGGCCAGCATTATCGCAGTGGAGATGCATTGATGCTGAGTCATGCGCAGCAGCTTCAAGCTAAAGCCCAGGCGGAAACAGAAATGCTGTTATTTGATTTGCCTTTGCATCAAGAATTGGGTGCACGTAAGCATTAATATTCATTTAACGAAAGGAATCTACAATGAAATTACTTAAATCATCGCTGCTGGTCAGTGTCTGGTTATTTTCAGGGCTTGCCGTTGCTGCGCCAGAAACGTACCACATTGATAATACGCACAGTTTTGCCAACTGGAGTTTGCGACATGTCGTGTCTAAGGCTTCAGGTACCTTTACTGATATTACTGGTGTGATTAATGTCGATAAGGAAAATCTTGCCAACTCAAGCGTAGATGCAAAAATCAATGTGCTGAGTGTGAGTAGCGGTTACGCGAAACGTGATGCGCACATCAAGGAAAAAGATTATCTGGATGTGGCTAACTTTGCAGAAATGCGCTTTGTCAGCACCAAGATAGAGGAAAAAACCGCAACGGAAGGTGTGATGACAGGCAACTTTACGCTACACGGTGTGACTAAAGAAATTAGTTTCCCGTTCAAAGTGTTGGGGTTTGGTGCAGACCCATGGGGCGGTCAGCGCAGTGGCTTTGAAGCGCACACTTCAATTAAAGCCTCAGACTACGGCTTTGGTTGGGGCTTAAAACCTAACGGTCCGGTAGGTGATGATATTGCCATTACATTGTTGATTGAAGGGGTTAAACCTGCAGCAGATAAGACTAAAAAATAAATCGTTATATGGTTTAAGTAGTATTTAGATAAGTCATCGCGCCCGCAATTGCGGGCGTAAGGCATTCAATTTTTACGACATAAAATTTATAAAATCAGGAGCAACACATGGCATTAGATTTGTTCAGTCCAGTAAAACTAGGCGCTATCAGTCTCAATAATCGTATGATAATGGCACCGCTCACGCGCAATCGCGCAGGCGAGGGCGGCGTGCCACAAGACATTAACGTGACTTATTACGAACAGCGTGCCACCGCCGGGCTGATTATCAGCGAGGCGACACCAATTTCTGCGATGGCGCACGGCTATCCACTGTTGCCAGGGATTTACACCGATGCACAAGTTGCCGGTTGGAAAAAAGTGACCGATGCCGTACATGCCAAAGGCGGTAAAATCGTATTGCAGCTATGGCATGTGGGCCGTATTTCACATCCTAGCCTGTTGCCAAATAATGCCTTGCCAGTTGCACCTTCGGCGATTAAACCAGCGGGCAAAGCGTTCACCTATAAAGGTTTGGTCGATTATGTTGAGCCACGCGCATTAGAAGCCAACGAGTTGCCAGGCATTGTGGCCGATTATGTGCATGCCACGCAGTCTGCGCTGGCAGCTGGTTTTGATGGTGTAGAAGTGCATGCGGCAAACGGTTATTTGCTGGATCAATTCCTGCGTGATGGCAGTAACCAGCGCACCGATAACTACGGTGGCAGCTATGAAAATCGTGCGCGTTTGCTGATGGAAGTCACCAAAGCCGTGGTGTCTGTGGCGGGTGCAGATCGTGTGGGCGTGCGTTTGTCGCCAGTAAATCCGTTTAACGATATGAAAGACAGCAATCCACAAGCCGTGTTTAATTACGTAACCGAGCAGCTAAACCAGTTTGGTCTGGCGTATTTGCATGTAGTAGAAGGCGGCATTCATGGCGGCGGTGAGTCAGAGCCATTTGATTTTGCACAGATGCGCAAGCTGTTTAAAGGTGCTTATATTGCTAACCTCGCTTATGACAAAGCCCGTGGTAATGCAGCGATTGCTAGCGGCCATGCCGATGCAATTGCGTATGGCGTGCCGTTTATTGCCAATCCGGATTTGGTGCAACGCTTCAAGTTAGATGCGCCGCTGAATGAAGCGGATTCAAAATCCTTTTATGGCGGTACTGAAAAAGGTTACACTGATTACCCATTTTTAGAGGCTTAATCCCATGCATAAACCCGCGATTACCCAAGTAACTATTGATCCAACCATTGCCAACCGCTGGAGCGGTCGTGCTTATGACGCAGCAAAACCAGTGAGCCATGAGCAAGTACTCGCGATGTTGGAAGCAGCGCGCTGGGCGCCGTCCTGTTTTGGTGATCAGCCGTGGCGTTTTATCGTTTGGAATAAAAGTGATGACGCTGCCGACTGGCAACAGGCCTTTGATTGTTTAGTACCGGGTAATCAGGGTTGGGCTAAGGATGCACAAGTGTTGGTGCTGGTATGCGCCGACACGCTGTTTGCGCATAACCAGAAGCCTAACCGTTTTGCGCAATATGACACTGGTGCAGCCGCTGAAAACTTGTGTTTGCAAGCAACGGCGCTGGGTTTGATGGCGCATCAGATGGGTGGTTACGATGCGGATTTGGCCCGTGAAAAATTCAAGGTGCCAGAACAGTACACGCTGATGGCGATGCTGACTGTGGGCTATCCGGCTGACATCAGTACATTAAGCGGTGAAGCCTTGACGCGTGAAACTGCAGAGCGCAGTCGCAAGCCATTGTCAGAATTATTTTTCACTGGGCAATGGGGCAACAGCATTAAAACCTAATCAACACTAAACTTAACGAAATTTGCGGGTTCTGCTAAACTTGCGGTTTCGTTTAAATACCTTCAAATAAAGGCAAAATCATGGCAGTTGTGACACTCACCAAAGCGAACTTTAAAGAAACCATTGAAAACAATCCATTCGTGATTGTGGATTTTTGGGCGGCATGGTGTGATCCTTGCGTAGCCTTTACGCCTACGTTTGAGGCGGCTGCTGAAAAGAACCCGGATATCGTGTTCGGTATGGTGAATACAGAAACGGATCCTGAAATTGGCGATTATTTTGAAGTGAATCAGATTCCCGGTATTTTAATCATTCGTGAACAAGCCGGTATTCATGCGCAAGTAGGTGAAATTGGCGCTCCGGCGTTTGATGAAATGATTAAATGGGCGCGTGATTTCGATATGACGCCAGTCCGTGAATATTACAAAAATCAAGCTAAAGCAGCCAATTAATCCGGGCAGACTAGTTGATAGTAATCAATTAGTTGATAACAATAAAAAAGCGGCCTAATCAGCCGCTTTTTTATTGTTAACACATTTATTTCTATTGTTAAAACAACAATATTTTTAAAACATCAATCGACCGCTACTGTAGAGATGATATAGATAATACAGACCTATCGCCATCATGGCATACATCGGAATATCACCCAAACTGATTTTGTCCTGTTTATGCGGTGCGCTAATCCAGCGGTTGAGGCGCCACAACATCAATATCACCAGTCCGGCAATGATGATATTCATATTGGAATCAAACACTGTTCCTAATAGCTGCGATAGCCAGCCATTTTCACGGAACAGCTCATAGGTGATGCCGAATATACCGATGAGCATCAGCGTCATGCGTACCAACGCTAAAAATACGCTAAGCCGGCTCTCAGCTTTGATGTTGGCATTTTTGCTGTATTTGTTGGGGTCTGTTTTAGCCATCATCGCTTCCTTAATTTGAAGCTAAAAACTTGCTTGGATCGACCGATTTGCCTTGCTGGCGAATTTCAAAGTGTAGTTTGACAACGTTGCTGTCCGTATCGCCCATCTCGGCAATCTTCTGCCCAGCGCTCACTTGCTGGCCTTCTTTGACTAGTATATTACTATTATTGGCGTAAACCGATAAGTAAGTATTATTGTGTTTAATAATCACTAATTTACCGTAGCCTCGCAAATCTGAGCCACTGTAGATCACCTTGCCAGCTGCAGTGGCATTAATAGGCTGGCCTTTAGTGCCAGCGATATCAATCCCCTTGTTCCCGGCCTCATTAAAATTGGCGATCACCTTGCCTTTGGTCGGCCATGACCAGCTCATGCCACCAATATCATTTGCATTTGCCGATGATGCTGCAACTTGTGCATCAGACTTGGGGGTAGTGTTTGCAGTAGGCTTCGGGTCGGTGGCCGTCTTTGCGGAAGTTGTACTTGCGGGCTTTTCGGTGGCTAGCGGTTTATTCATGGCCTCCAGACTGTAAATCTCTCGTGTGGCTTTAGGGTCACTGATATTGGGTATTACTGGGCTTGGAGTGTTGGTGTTGGAGGATGATATGGAATCCCCGCTATCTAGCGCGTAAGTGGTCACTTCATTATTTTGCGTTTGTTCAGTGGATGTGGCTTGAGACGCAGGGGCCTTGCTATCGCCAGCGTCCTTGAGTGACTCGAGTTTGAGTACTTGGCCGATTCTAATCACGTAAGGCGGTGAAATATTATTCGCCCGAGCGATTTCCTTGTAGTCATATCCGTATTCAAGACCTATGCTGAATAAAGTGTCTCCTTTTTTAACGGTATGCGTATCTGGGCGCCAATCGCTACTGTGCTTGCTTGTGCTGGTTTTGCTTGTGGATTTGCTGCTGGGCTTGACGGTGCTGGGTTTGCTGGTGTTGGCTGCACCGGGTGCACGATCAATGACTGGGGCTGGTGTCGTGCTGCAGGCCGCGATGATGCCCGCAAAGATCAAGATGAGGCAGTATCGAATCAGGGTCATGGTTAACTAGTACCGCCTAGTAAAGGCACAAATTTAACGGGCTCAAGTTTGGTTTGTTTGTAATCAGTGGCTGATTTGCGCTCTACCAGATATAAAATTTGTTCATCCGTACCAACAGGAATAATCAGCCGGCCATGAATCGCCAGTTGATTTAGCAGCTCTTGGGGAATATGGCTTGCGGCAGCGGTAACCATGATGCCATCAAAGGGCGCCAGATCAGCCAAGCCAATATTGCCGTCTGCGTGGGCAAGTTTGACATTGATGCATTTCAACTCACGCAGGTGCCCGCGTGCCTTCATCACCAGTGGGCGAATGCGCTCTACTGAATACACCTCTTGTGCGAGCTTGGACAGCACAGCGGTTTGATAACCGCAGCCAGTGCCAATTTCCAACACCTTGCCCAAGGCTTTTCCATTACGCAGCAGTTCTGACATGCGTGCAACGATATATGGCTGTGAAATTGTCTGTCCGAAACCAATCGGCAGTGATACGTCTTCATAAGCGCGAATCGACAGTGCTTCATCCACAAAAATATGACGCGGTATGCTGCTGATGGCAGACAGTACGACTTCGTCTTTAATGCCTTGTTCGCGCAGGCGAGACAGCATGCGGTCACGCGTACGCTGTGAGGTCATGCCAATGCCGGTTTGTGTTGATCTGATGATAGCCACTTTGAATGTTACCTAATTGATAAAACGAAGCATCAGCTTTTGAGCCATTCATTTACTTCACGCATCTGCGCATGATGGGTTAAATCCACTTGTATCGGCGAAATCGACACTTTGTGGTTGGCAACAGCATAAAAGTCCGTGCCTGCACCACCGTCGTTGGGCTGTCCGGCAGCCCCTACCCAATACACGGTTTCATTACGTGGTGTTTTGAGCTGTACTACAGGTTCCGCTTTGTGCCGCTTGCCTAAACGGGTGATTTCGCGGCCTTGCAATTGCTCATAAGGGATATCCGGTACGTTCACATTCAGCAGCGTGGGGGAAGTGAAATTGGTTTTTTGATATTGCAGCAACAGTTCAACCGCTACACGTGCTGCGGTTTCAAAGTGGGTAGAGTTGTGCTGAGACATGGACACTGCAATGGATGGAATCCCAAGCAGATAGCCTTCCATAGCGGCAGCCACGGTGCCGGAGTAAATGGTGTCGTCGCCCATGTTGGCGCCATCGTTAATACCGCTGATCACCATGTCCGGCAGTGTGTCCATGAGGCCGGTGAGTGCAATATGCACGCAGTCCGTTGGGGTGCCATTCACATAAAAAAAGCCATTACCGGCTTTTTTTACGCTGAGTGGTCTATCCAGCGTGAGTGAATTACTGGCCCCACTGCGATTGCGTTCCGGCGCAACCACAGTAATATCTGCAAACTTGGAAATGTGTTCAGCCAGAATATTCAAGCCGGGAGCAAAATAGCCATCGTCGTTGGAAAGCAGGATTTTCATGCGTGACATACTGAGTGAATTTTCATGCCTAAATTATAGTAGAAGTCACCTGTTTTGGCGTGTCAGCCGTGCATAAAATATCGCGCAGACAAAAAATAGTACTGAGAGTACCAGCTCGGCCATCGCCAGTTGCGCAGAAAGTCCTTGATCTGACCAAGCACGAACGACGCCTTCGGTGAAATAGAGCAAAATGAACATGCATGACCACTGATAGGTATAGCGTTTGCCACGCAATACGCCAAACAGTGGCAGCAGCAGCGGTAATGACTTGAGCATCAATAACGAGCCGCCGGGTTTCAACGGCGCTAGTACGGTTTCCCAAGCCAGCGTAAGCACTATCAGTGCAATCAGGCTGATGGAAGCGCCCAGCTGACAGGTATTTTTCATGCGCGTGCAGCCTTTGCCAGTGCTACCAAAGCTGTTCTCGCTGCCTGCGCATCGTAAACCGGCTGTTCAAAATCAAAACGCAGCCGTTGCTTGCCGCTTGCGGTGGTGGCCAGCACATCAAAGCCATCATGGTCGATGCCCAGCATCTGTGCTTCATTCGCAATCACTTGATGAACGTGTCTGCAGTAATGCATTAGATTTTCGGCATGATCAGCGTTCATGTGCGCCACAATGCTGGTTTCTTGTTGGCTTAATAGAGACGCATTCGTTGCTATGCCTTCAAACAAATCCACATCTGTCAGCCATGACATTTTGCCAAAGCCGCCGATGTAGCGCGCCTGATGAATATGAATGCGATAAAACGAGAAATCATGCATGTCAAAATAATTGGCCGCTTGCGGCAGATAACGCAGATAGCGTGCGCGTAAGTCCGCATCGGCTTCTTTAAAAATTTTGCTTGCTTCACCCAGCAAGGTCAGTCTGGCATTGGCCTGCAAATCTTCTGCACCCGCAAATACGAGTAATGAAACCTTGGGGTTGTGGGCAATGTTTTTGGTGTGCTCAGCCAATGTGCTGATGAGTACCACCGGCTGGCAATCATGATCCAGCACAAATGGCGCCACCGAACCAAAAGGATAACCATCAAAGCGTGCCGAGTGTGTGGACAGCACTCCGCTGTGGGTGCTGCGTAAAAATCTTCGTGCTTCGCTGTTTAAATTCATGCTGACAATTTTAATGCTATTTGCGCTAGACGCTTACCCAACGCGATACACAGTTTTTTTTCATCATCTGAAATTGGCTTGTCATCCATGGCCCCACCTATGTGACTTGCGCCATAAGGTGTGCCACCAGTGCTGGTGCTGGACAACGCGGGTTCGGAGTAAGGCAATCCCACCATCAGCATGCCGTGATGCATCAAAGGCAGCATCATGGTCAGCAAAGTGGTTTCGTTACCACCATGCATAGAGCCGCTGGATGTGAACACACAGGCCGGTTTATCAATAAGCGCACCTTTCAGCCATAAGCCGCTAGTGCCATCCAGAAAATATTTCATGGGCGCAGCCATATTGCCAAATCGTGTTGGGCTTCCCAGCGCTAAACCTGCACATTCTTCCAAGTCTTTCAGCTCGGCATATGGATCGCCGCTGGCAGGAATATCAGATTCGGTGGCCTCGCAATTGGCTGAAACTTTGGGCACAGTGCGTACGCGTGCTTTTGCGCCTGGCACACTTTCAATGCCACGCGCAACCAGCTGCGCCATGCTGCGCACCGCACCGCCCTGACTGTAATAAAGTACTAATATTTCATTCATAATGGATTTGAATAGCAGGTTTATTTGAAGCTGAAAGTATACAGTACATCCACCGCGCTTTCTGCGCCAGACGCACCGCGTATCTGCCATACCGGAGTGATGAAATAAGTGAGTCGCGCCACATCCAGCAAGCCACTAATACTTTTTTCATAGCTTAAATATAAGTCTGAGGTGAGCCGTTTTCCGAAGCTGACGGCGGCAGTTTCTGCATCGTTGCCGGCAAAACTTAAATCATCCAGTCCGGCTGCACGTGCAATTTTGGTTTGCAGCGGCACGGATTCATTGTTGGCAAATAATGCACTTGCCGCAAGCGACAGCATGGCATATTGGCTTTTCCCTGCCTGATCGAGTCCGTGTCCCAACACCAGCCAAGAGAGTTTTTCGGTATCAGAGACGTTAGGCGTGGAAACGAGTTTGGTCACCGGTACTAGTGCAGTGCCGGTAATTTCGACACCAGCGCTCACAGGTTTGGTATTGCGCATCGCACGAATATTCAGTCCTGGGTTTTCTGTGGGGCCATTAAAGTTGAGGATACCGCGCTCGATATTGAGCAGTTGTCCATATGCCATGAAGGTGCCGCGTTTAACTTGTACACTACCCACAGTATGCGGCTGGTATTGGGTGAGACCGTTGAGCGTGACTTCGCCAATCAGCAAGGCATCCAGTCCATGTCCGCGCAACACAAAGTCATCTCCGAGATTGATACTTAACCCATCTAGCAGCACTTGCATTGCAGCTTGTTTTTGCACTTGGCTGCGACCAACCACAACAACATCGTCACTCAAGCTTGGGGCGTTTTCTCCGGCAATTTCGATGAGTCCTTTTTTCACTACAAACTCACCTGAAATGCGCAGAATGTCCTCTTGCAATATGGTTTTGCCGTGGCCGTTTAAAACAAGCAGTCGGTCAGTGCGTGAGAGTAAAGTGAATTGGTCGGCTTTCCAATCTAACGATAGTTTGGGTTGTGTGTTGTTAAGCATGGCAAAACCGCTGGTGCTGATGCTGCCGGTTTCACCGTTCCATACGAAGTGATTGATTTGCAGTTTGTCTTGTTCAAACACAGCATCAAAACTACCTTGTTTGAGCGCTACGCCTTGTGAGGCCAAATTCAGCATCAAATCTTGCCCATTCAATTTGCCACGGAAGTTGGGTGTGGCGATGGTGCCATCTGCGCTGGCACTCAGGTTTATTTTGCCATCCAGTTCGCCATCAGGCAGCGAATTCGGGAAAGGAACCCAAGCCAGTGAGCTGAGTGCCGCATTGGCATACAATTTAAATGGGCTGCTGCCCAGCAAAACAAAACCTTGGGCATTTTTGCTGATGACCGTGTTGATTTCGGCTTGAATGGTACCGAGTTGTTCACCTGCAACATCCAAATTGGCATTGATTTTTCCGTTCACAATATTCAACAGCAAGCTGGCTTTGCGCAAACCAAGCGGAATAGGCTCTGCATTAAACTTGTTGATCATAAAGTCGCCATTATCACGCGCAAGATGCAGGCTGCCATTCATTTCATCGTGTGTCGAGATGTTCCAGCCACCAGAAAAAGTTGGGCTGCCTTGCAGGCTGTTTGGCATGATGAAGATATCTTCAGGCAGGTCGGTAAGGCGTAATTTGCTGATGCTGCCCTGCGTGTTGAGCTGGCCATTTTGAATATCCACCAACGCGATATCCACCAAGCCGCTGGCAAATTGCAATGCGGTTTTTTCAAGACGCGTGTGTTGGGCAGAGAGTTTCAGCGGAGCGGGGGCTTTGAGGCTAATGGTGGTTTCTCCCTGATAAGACAGCTGCTGGATGAAGCCTTGCCAGAACTTCTCCTGCTGCTGCGTTTTTATGCCGCCATTGAATACAGCCATCCATTGCTGCTGTGGATTTTCTGCCGTTATTTTGAGTTGATGTTCAGAGACTGTTCCGGTTAAATCAGCCTGCACGTTCACTGCTGGGCGCTCACCGATCTCCAGTGCATTCGCCTTGATATTGGCTGACAGCTTGCCCGAGGCTGTATGATGAATTTCCGCGTCTGCCTGCATGCTGGCGAGTTTTAAATATGCACCTTGCTGCAGGTTTTTTGCTTCCAGTTTGAACGTGCTGATTAAATTATCAAAACTACCCTTCAATGTACCGTTGGCTACAACATCGCCAGCTAACTCAGCACTCAGAGTGTTGGGCTGCGGCAAACTGACTTGCCAGTTGAGTACACTCTTTTCTTCGCCTAAGCTACCGTTAGCTTGCAGCTGGTTTTCGCCCAGTTTTGCCTGCAAGGTCAAGGTCTGTAATTGTTGGCTTACCCAATTGGCGCTGGCTTGTAGATCGAGTGGATGATTGCGCCAGTGACTGTTCGTCGTGCGCATCTGCATTTGCAAATCGGGTTGCGGCTGCAGTTTGCCGTTGATGTTGGCTTCTAGGTTGAGCTGCGCTTCCGGATAACTGCCCAAACGCTCGGTTCGCAACTCAGAAATATGTAGATTTAGCTGCAGTGGATTATCCTGTGTCAGACTGATGAATCCATCCAGCGTAATACGTCCTGCCATATTTTCAATTGCAGCAGAAGCGCCAGCAGGCTGTAAGCGCAGTTTACCTTGATGCTGTGCCAGCACATGGTCACTGTTGAAATGGAGCTGCTCCAGACTGCCGCTTAATGTGGTGCTAAAGTCATATTCCAAGCCGCCATCATTGCTAGTTTCAAGCTTGGTGATTTGTACTAACCCCTGCAACGGAAACGGTTTGGCAGTGCCTAACTGCACGTGAGCGCGTACATCGCCCCAAGGCGTATGGGCTTCTGATAAGTTTAATGTGATGTGCTGCGAATTAGCCGCCAGATTGAACCGCACCTGATGCAGAACTTGCTGTTCACCTTTTGAAATAATCAGCACTTCCTTGATTTCTGCCTGCGAGATGCTGATAGGTAGCGGCAGGGTGATTTTTTCCGGCAGGCCACCACTCGCCTCGGCAGGCTTATCAGTCTCTTTCAATTCAACAATTAAGCGCTGCGCTTTCAGCACGTGCACCTGCAACGTGCCATCGGCAGGAGAAAGCTGCCAATGTGCGCTTAGGCGTTCCAGCTTTAAGTGAATGTTATCCAGATCGTGTTCAAAGCTGTTTAAGCTGGAGTTGATGCTAATCGGCATTTCACTGTGCGCAATCGGCAACAGGCTCCACGCCATCAGCATTAAAAACAAGCTCAGGTATCGACGCATCATTAGAATGCTACCCCTATATTGAAATGTATGCGGTAATCCTTGGTTTCCTGACCATAGGCAATATCAGCACCAATAGGTCCAGCCGGGCTTTTCCAGCGGGCGCCTAAACCGTAGCCGAACACAGGATCTAAATCTTTTACACGATTGGCGGCATTACCAAAGTCGGTAAAAGCGGCTATCCCCCATTGTGAAGTCAGCCACTGAATCAGCTCGATACTGCCGGTGGCCAGATATTTGGCACCAGCAATCGCATCGCCTTCACGTACCCCAAGACTTTGGAAATCATAGCCACGTACGGATTGATCGCCGCCGGCACGGACCGGCACGGAATAGATAAGTCACCGGAGCGCTATCACTGCCGCTCACCATGCCTAACTCTGCACGCGTGATGAGCTGGGTGCTGCTGCCAATCGGGTAGTAGCCAAAGCCTCTCACATAACTTTGCAGAAACTGGCCGCCAGACAGTTGTTCTAGCGGCGCACCGGTAAATTGTGCGTTCAGCAGATAGCCGCGGGTTGGATTCAGGTTGTTATCCGTGCGGCGCAGTGTGAGGCCATAAGATAGGGTGGCCGCATAGTTGGTATCCGATTCCGCGCCATCCAGTTTCACATGTTCTGTCAGCAGGTTACTCCCCACATATTGTTCAAAGCTGGGTAACCCCCATGCGCGGCGCACGCCAACAAGTCCTGATGTGGTGGTTTGACCTTCAATATCTGTGCGAATTACGTTGCCGCTGATACTATCCCGATAACCTTGTCTGGTCGTGGGCAGGCGAATTTCTGCCAGCAGGTTTTGAGAGAGTTGCTCCAGACGCAGACTGCTGGTGAGACGCCAGCCATCTTGCAGGAAATTAAGGTCTGTCAGCGTGGTTTGAATGCGCGCCCCAGTATTCGTACTATAACCTGCGCCCACCCCAAGTTTGATTTCCTGATTTTCCGTCACGACGACCTTGATAGGTGCTTGCTGTTTGCCATCCAGTGTTTGAGGGTTTCTGGTATCTGCCGTGATTTCAACACTTTTAAAATAGCCGGTAAGTTGCAGTCGGTTCTGAAAGTTAAGCAGTTGTGACTGGCTAAACTCATCACCCGGTTTGATAGGGTTGATGTTGTGAATAACTTTTTGTGGGTAGCGGCTTAGGCCTTCGATTGCTACCTCACCAAAATACAATAATGGTCCGCTGTCGATGTGAATGAGCAGATTTGCAGTGTTGGTTTTAGGGTTGATGCTGGCTTGGCTACTGCTGATGCTGGCGTTGGGGTAGCGCTCCAGCAGCAGCTTGGTGAGCAGTTGGCGCTTAGCCTGGGTCCAAGTTTCCTGCTTGAACTGCATCCCCGGTTTGAGCTGCCAGCTGTCACGCAGCGCCGCTAAGCTCTGCGTTGGTTTATCTGATTGCGCAGTTACCGCACCGAGTAACTGGATATCGACTTGATCCACCAATACCGGTGGGCCCGGAACTATCGTGAAGTAAGCAATATTTTTGCCGGGAGTTTGCTCCAGCTTCGATTCTATTTGCGCTGAAAAAAGTCCTTCAGTTTCCAACAATCCTTTAATTTGCTGCGGTGCTTTGTTGTATAAGCGCTGAAACTCTCTGGGATTGATGCGCGGATTGTTTTTGCTGGTGATGATTTCAAGATGCTGCTCAAGTAATGACTCTAAATCGCTTGGACCATCAAGTTCAACTTCATACGTATCAGCCGCAAGCACATTGCAACTGAAGGCTAAAATCAGCAGGCAGAAAAAAACGCGGTTAAACATGGGTTAACCGCCTTTTTGTCATTCTATTTTCATTTGCTCTGACTTGCGCGCCAGATGGGGTGCTAAATTCTATCGACAAGTTCCGTAGCTTTACCAACGTAGCTGGCTGGGGTGAGTTCCAGTAAATACAGCTTGGCGTTTTCAGGGATTTTTAATTCCTTGATGAACGCATGCAATGATGTCTGGTTAATACCGCCTTTGCCGCGCGTCAGTTCTTTTAATTGTTCGTATGGGTTTTCTATACCATATCGACGCATGACAGTTTGAATTGGTTCCGCTAATACTTCCCAGCTGTTGTCCAAATCTTCTGCCAGTCGCGCCGGGTTGACTTCCAATTTATTCAGGCCGCGCAGGCATGAATCATAACCCAATAAGGTGTAGCCAAACGCCACACCCATATTGCGCAACACGGTTGAATCGGTCAGGTCACGCTGCCAGCGCGAAATAGGCAGTTTTTCTGCCAAATGGCGCAGCACCGCATTGGCTAAGCCCAGATTGCCTTCAGAGTTCTCAAAGTCGATTGGATTGACTTTATGCGGCATGGTAGAAGAACCGATTTCGCCGGCTTTTACCTTCTGTTTGAAATAACCGACTGAGATATAGCCCCAGATGTCGCGGTTAATATCAATCAGAATGGTGTTGATGCGCGCCAGCACATCATAAAGCTCGGCCATATAATCGTGCGGCTCAATCTGAATGGTCATCGGGTTGTAAGTTAAGCCCAGTGATTCCACAAATTTCTTGGCGAAGTTTTCCCAATCAAAGTCTGGGTAGGCGGATAAATGCGCATTGAAATTACCCACTGCGCCATTGATTTTGCCGAGGATTTCATTGCTGGCTAGTTGTTTTTGCTGACGCTGCAGGCGATACACCACATTGGCCAGTTCTTTCCCCATGGTGGTGGGGGAGGCGGTCTGGCCGTGCGTGCGAGACAGCATTGGCTGTGCAGCCAGCGCTTTTGCCAGCTCCGTCATGCGGCCAATCAGGCTATTCAGAAACGGCAGCATCACTTGATCGCGTGCCGCTTTTAGCATTAAAGCGTGAGAGAGGTTGTTGATGTCTTCAGAAGTGCAAGCGAAGTGAATAAACTCACTCGCTTTTTTGATTTCGGGATTGGCATCAAATTTTTCCTTAAGCCAGTATTCCAGAGCTTTTACATCGTGATTGGTGCGCGCTTCAATGGCTTTTACCTGTGAAGCATCTGCTTCGGAAAAATCAGCGATTGCCGCGTCTAATTCTTTGATGGTGTCTGCACTGAAAGGTGAAATTTCACCGATTTCCTGTGCGCCTGCCAGCGCTTTCAGCCATTCAACTTCTACCAGCGCGCGATGTTTAATCAGGGCGTATTCACTGAAATAAGGGCGCAATGCATCGAGTTTGGATTGGTAGCGGCCATCAAGGGGAGATAGCGCGTTGAGCGTGGTAAGCGACATAACGGGTCTTTCAAACAGCAATCAATAATCCGTTATTTTACCTTAATTTTACGTCGCTTACCTCCAGCAGACGCTATCAGTCGAATGCTAAACGCTGAGCATATCAACAAAAGTGTTGACTGGTGTCGCTTCTAAGGTTTTTGGATCTAGACACAAATTCAGAATTTGCGTTTGTTTGTTTGCGTCAAAGCGCCGCGCCAGATTGACTTTGAATTTTTTTACTAGCTCTGGGATACCTTCACTACGACGACGTCTATGGCCAATCGGATATTCCACTGCGATATTTTCTGATTGCGTACCATCTTTGAAAAACACTTGCACCGCGTTAGCAATCGAGCGTTTTTCCGGGTCTAGATAATCGCGTGTGTATTCAGCTTTTTCCACACACACCATTTTTTCGCGGATGGCATCAATGCGTGGGTCGGCCGCCGCTGCATCTTCATAATCCTGCGCGGTCAGGTTGCCTTTGAGCAAGCCAACAGCGGTCATATACTGAATGCAGTGGTCGCGATCTGCCGGGTTATCCAACGGGCCGGTTTTATCAATGATACGAATGGCGGATTCGTGCGTGGTAATGACGATTTTATCAATGGCCGCAATTTGCTCCATGGTTTGAATGCGGCTGCCAATTTGTTGATTCAGTTGCAATGCGCACTCAACTGCGGTTTGAGCGTGGAACTCTGCCGGGAATGAAATTTTGAACAGCACATGTTCCATCACATAAGAACCATATGGACGTTGAAATTTAAATGCATTGCCTTTGAACAGCACATCGTAAAAGCCCCAGGTTTTGGCAGTCAACGCTGAAGGGTAGCCCATTTCGCCCTGCATCGTCATCCACGCCAAGCGCACAGCGCGTGAAGTGGCATCGCCGGCTGCCCAGGATTTGCGTGAACCGGTGTTTGGGCTATGACGATAAGTGCGTAAGCTTTGTCCATCGACAAAAGCGTTGGAAACGGCGTTGATGATATCTTCTTTGTTGCCGCCCAGCAGCTTAGTAACGACTGCAGTGGAAGCGATTTTGACCAGAATCACATGATCTAAGCCGACACGGTTAAAGCTGTTTTCTAGTGCCAGCACCCCTTGAATTTCATGGGCTTTGATCATGGCAGTCAATACATCTTTTACGGTCAATGGCGCTTTGCCTTCGGCCACATTTTTGCGTGACATGTAATCTGCCACGGCGAGGATACCACCCAGATTATCAGACGGGTGACCCCATTCAGCGGCCAACCAAGTGTCGTTAAAGTCCAGCCAGCGGATCATGGCGCCAATGTTGAAAGCAGCCAAAATTGGGTCTAGCTGATACGAAGTGCCGGGCACTTTGGCACCATTCGGTACTACGGTACCGGCAATCACGGGGCCTAATAATTTGGTGCAAGCAGGGTAATCCAGCGCTTCAAAACCACAGCCCAGCGTATCCATCAGGCAGTTACGTGCTGTATCAAAGGCTTCATCGCTTTTGATTTCATAATCAGCGACATAGTTGGCGATGTCGACCAGAACTTGGTCAGGAGCGGGGCGGACATTAGAAATGTGACTAGACATATTGGCTCTCTCAATTAAAGTTTTTGATTAGCCGCAGATGCACGCTGATAAACGCAGATTTAAAATCTAAACCCAGATTATTTTCAGGTTTTGCTTTTATCCGTGTGTATCTCCGTTTATCTGCGGCTATATTATTTTTAACGCTGGTTCAGCGGCACATAAGCACGATTTTCCGGCCCGGTATATTCAGCATTTGGGCGAATAATCTTGTTGTCCACGCGCTGTTCAATCACATGCGCTACCCAGCCGGTGGTACGTGAAATCACAAAAATCGGTGTGAACATGCCGGTGGGAATACCCATCATGTGATAGCTGGAAGCGCTGTACCAATCCAGATTGGGGAACATTTTTTTCTCGCGCCACATAGTGCTTTCAATGCGGTCGGAAATATCAAACAGCGTCATATCACCTTTGTCTTCGCAAAGCTTGCGGCTGACCGCTTTAATCGATTCATTACGTGGGTCAGCAATGGTGTACACCGGGTGGCCAAAACCAATGATGATTTCCTTGCGCGCCATGCGCTGCATGATGTCGGCCTCGGCTTCATCTGCATTTTTGTAGCGCTCGATGATTTCCATGGCGGCTTCATTGGCCCCGCCATGTTTGGGCCCGCGCAGGGCGCCGATAGCGCCAGTGATACACGAGTACAAATCGGATAAAGTACCCGCCACCACGCGCGCGGTAAAGGTTGAGGCATTGAACTCATGCTCGGCATATAGCACCAGCGAGGTGTTCATGGCCTGAATATGCAAATCGGAAGGTTTTTTGCCGTGCAGCAGGTGCAGAAAATGCGCTGCGATGGAATCTTCATCGCTTTCCACTTCAATGCGTTTGCCATGGTGGCTGAAGTGATACCAATACAGCAGTATGCCGCTAAAGCATGAAATCAGGCGGTCGCCTAAATCTTTCGCCGCCTCAATATTGCGGTCTAATGCTTCAGGTTCCAGCGTACCTAGCATTGAGCAGCCAGTACGCATGACATCCATCGGGTGTGCATTGGCTGGAATCTGCTCCAGCACTTTTTTCAAGGCTTCGGGGATATTGCGTAGTTTTTTAAGTTTCTGATGATAGGCCGTGAGCTGTGCCTGTGTGGGTAACGCGCCATGAATCAGCAGATAAGCCACTTCTTCAAAGGTGGCATGTTTGGCCAGTTCGATAATGTCGTAGCCGCGGTAGTGCAGGTCATTGCCGGTGTGGCCAACGGTACAAATAGCGGTGGTGCCGGCTGCAACGCCTGCCAGTGCTACGCCTTTTTTCTTTTTCGGTTCTTGAGGGGCTTCCATCATTTCCTCCTGTTTTTCGTCATTACTACTAAGCGGGAATGACGGTAAGATTAGTTTTTATCTTGATTAAAAAGTGCGTCCAGTTTCTGTTCATAACTGTGATAATTCAGATGTGCGTAAAGCTCGGCACGCGTTTGCATGAGTGGCAGCACGTTGGCTTGTGTGCCGTCTTTGCGCACGGCTTCATATACTTTGAGTGCCGCCTGATTCATGGCGCGAAACGCTGATAGTGGGTAAAGCACCATGCTTACATCGGCACCCGCCAGTTCATCTACCGTGAATAAAGGCGTGGAGCCGAACTCGGTAATATTGGCCAGCACCGGCACTTTGACCGCTGCGGCAAATTTTCTGTACATATCCAAATCGGTCATGGCTTCGGGGAATATCATGTCAGCGCCCGCCTCAACGCAGGCACAGGCACGGTCAATAGCAGATTGCAGGCCTTCCACCGCCAGCGCATCGGTACGCGCCATAATCACAAAGTCCGGGTCGGTTTTTGCATCAACCGCTGCTTTTACGCGGTCTACCATTTCAGCTTGGGTCACAATCGCCTTGTTTGGGCGGTGACCGCAGCGCTTTGCCTGCACTTGGTCTTCAATATGCACGGCTGCTGCACCCGCTTTGATGACACTTTTAATGGTGCGCGCAATGTTGAATGCACCGCCGAATCCGGTATCAATATCTACCAGCAATGGCGTGTCGGTGATGTCGGTAATGCGGCGCACATCAATCAGCACATCTTCGAGGGTGGAAATGCCTAAATCGGGCAGGCCAAGTGAGCCAGCTGCCACGCCGCCGCCAGACAAGTAAATGGCCTTATAGCCGGTTTGGGTTGCCAGCAGGGCATGATAAGCATTGATGGCGCCGATGATTTGCAGCGGCTTTTCAGCAGCTAGAGCAGCACGGAAACGTGCGCCTGCGGAGGTTAATTTAGTCATATGGGTTTGTTGATTATGGTCTGGTGAAAATAGTTAGCTAAAAAATGTAGCATCGGCTTGTTCAGGAATCGCAACGCCAGTAACTTTGGCTTTCTGCAGCACTTCCCAGAAATAACGATAGGTTGCGCGGTCATGCAACTCACCTGCATACTGAATCGGGCCCCAATCCGCAGCTTGCGCTGCCAGCAGAATATTGGCGGCATCGGTGACTTCGTCGTAATTCGGTTTCATGGCGTCTACAATGGCCTGAATCTGTGTCGGATAAATACTCCACATGCGCAGAAAGCCAAATTCATTGCGGGCGCGGCTGGCATCACTCTGTGTGGTTTCCACGTTTTTTAAATCCAGCGTCACGTTGTGTGCAGGCACTACACCGTTAGCCAATGCTGCGGCCACTACTTCTGCCTTGGCGCGCGCCAGCAGGCGGTGTTCAAATTGCCCTGGGCTGCGCATGGCACTGGCAGGAATCGCACCGTGGTGTGCACTGACAAAGTCCATCAGCCCGAAATCGAGCACCTGCAGCCAGGGCAGGGTGGCAATTTCATGCACTTGTTTCAATGCGCCGTGGGTTTCAATCAGGATATGCACCGGAATCTCGCGGTTGATGCCATAAAAAGTGGCTGCTTTTTGCAGGTAGGCAATCATCTCCTTGGCTTGGCTAATGTCGGTGCATTTGGGAATGGTGATGTAGCTGAGTACTTTGCCAGCACCACCTACCAGAATATCGATATCCTGTTTCCAAGCAGGCTGCGTGTAATCATGAATACGTGCCCCAGCCATGTGGTGTTTATTCGCTTCGGAGTTAAGTACACGCACAATCATCTCGGCGTGATCACGCTCCTGACCAGAGGCGGCGCCATCTTCACAGTCACAGGTGATATCAAACACTGGGCCAATAGTGTCTTGCAAAGACAGAGCCTTCAGAATCAATTTTTCGCTGCCGGCAAAATGTTCGCATGCCGGAATCAGCGGGAATGGTTTTTCGCCTTCAAACAAGGCTTCATTTGGATGCACAGCCATTTATTGGTTTCCTTTGCGTGGCATGAGTACGGTGTAATCAAGGTCTAATACAACATTCGGGTGATAGCCGTCTGCTGTTTTCATCTCAGCGATTTCGGCTGGCGTGGCGTTTTTGATGCCTACCATGCGCAGGCGCAGTGCGCCGGCATCGGTTCTACCGGGCAACTCCCAGCGTTCCAGCACTTCGGTGAAGCTATAAATCGTGTCACCGGCAAAGCTGGGGTTGGCATGCGTACCGGCATTAATCGCCAAAATGGCCAGTGCGTTTTCCAGTCCTTCATAACTCAAGCTGCGACAAGCGGAAATGACGATGCCACCATAGACCAGACGTTTGCCGAGTGGCGAACTTTGCATCATGTGCGCATCGAAATGCAGGCGTGCATTGTTTTGGTAAAGCCGCGTTGCCAGACTGTGGTCGCTGTCGTTAATGGTCATGCCGGAAGGGTGGTTGATACGTTCACCAGACTGATAGTCTTCCCAGAAATATTGACCGCCAGTCGCCTGCGTTTCAAAGCCTTTGAATGACAGCTGTTCCGCAACACGTAATTGCTCAGGGGCAACAAAGGCTGGTAAATCGGGGATTACCGTTTCCGGAGCTGGGGTGCTCAAATCTTTTTTGTGCACCATCACCCAGCGCACCCAGCTCAATACGGGCTGCTGATTTTGATTAACGGAAGTTGAGCGCACATACACCACACCGCTTTTGCCATTTGAATTTTGCTTGAGTCCAATCACGGTGCTGGATGTGGTTAAGGTGTCGCCCACGTAGACAGGGCGCATAAAGCGCACGTCGGCATAACCTAGATTGGCAACAGCGTTGACTGAGATGTCTGGTACGGTTTTACCAAAGGCAATATGGAAGGCCAGCAAGTCATCGACTGGAGCGTTGTCTAGCCCTAATGCATGCGCAAACGGCGTGCTGCAATGCAGCGGGTTGCGTGCACCGGTGAGGGCAATATAGAGCGCAGCATCGCCGGCCGTAATCGTGCGTGGTGTGGCGTGCTGAATCACTTCATTGAGTTTGAAGTGTTCAAAGAATCGCCCAGCATTAATTTTTTGATTATTGGTCATTTATATGTAGTCTTCTTCAAGTTCTGCAATTGCTTCGTGCAGTTTTATCAGGCGCTGTGCAGCCTTAATATGATGATGTTCTACCAGCTTATCATTGACTACCACAGTGCCGCGGCCAGCTTCATTGGCTTCTTTCAGTGCTTTAATGATGGTACGGGCATGGGCAACTTCGGTGGCTTTGGGTGTGTAAGCGTCGTTGCAATAGGCAATTTGCGCCGGGTGCACTAGTGACTTGCCATCCATGCCGATATCACGCCCCAGTCTGCACGCATATTCAAATGAATGCATGTTTTTGAAATCACTGGTGATGCCGTCAATAACGCCTTTGCCGTAAGCACGCGCCGCCAAAATCACTAGAGACAATGAAGTCAGTATCGCCATGCGTTCGTGGGTCACATGCGCATGCAGCTGAGAAATCAGGTCGGAAGTCGCCATCACCATACAGTTTACGCGGTCTGATGCTGCGGCGATCTCTTTGGCATTGAGTACAGCAATCGGGCTTTCTATCATCACCATCATCGGCATATGGCTGCCACCGGCATCATCCAGATATTGCTGCGCTTTTAATACGTCTTCGCGTGACTCGATGTTAGGAAACAAAATGGCATCGGCACCGATATTGGCGACGGCTTTAATGTCATCTAACCCCCACTCGGAGTCTAGATTATTAACGCGCACGACGACTTCACGATTGCCATAGCCGCCTGCTTTAACCGCTTCTACTACATTGTTGCGTGACTGCAGTTTGGCATCTACCAATATCGGGTCGCCCAAATCTAGAATGACCGAGTCAGCCGAAAGAGTGCGGGCGCGCTCAAGATAATGCTGGTTGCAACCCGGCACATAAAGCATGGAGCGTCTTGGACGGATGTGATGTTCCATAGTAGATGACTTTTAGTTATGGTCTTGAATCGATTATATAGAGGATATTATTTTTATGTCAACATATATCTTATGTCTTATATAAGATATAAAACACTAGACTATTTTATTTTGTCATGTTATAAATTCTCAACAGTAATATTATTAATTCCAAACTTGCTGAGTTTGGATAATTGAGTAAATTCAGATTTGAGATGCAGTATCAGGCGCACGGAACGCAGAAACCGCATGGGTCTTCTCCGTGGAATATAACTGCTGAAGCAGTTTATTCACACGCGAAAGCCGAGATAGTATGGGTTATACAGCGAGGTTGCGAGTACCGCGCAACGCAGTAATGCGCTCAAATGTGAATTTACAAAAAACTCTCCTTTTTTAAATGGACAGTGGTAGATATGAATAAGCAACTGATTTCACCGAGCTATAGACCTCTTTACGACCAGATTAAGGTGCTGATTACGCAGAGCCTGATTGGCGGAGAATGGCGTCCTGGCGAAATGATTCCCAGCGAAATGGAGCTGGCAGCTCGATATAAAGTGAGTCAGGGTACGGTGCGCAAGGCGATTGATAGTCTGGCAGCTGAGAACATTTTGATACGCAGACAAGGTAAGGGTACCTTCGTTGCCACACATAATGCCGATGTGATTAAGCTGCGCTTTCTGCGCTTAACTTCTGTCACTGGCAATAAAGAGCTGTTACAGAACGAATTTATTTCCTGCGAAAAAACCAAGGCCAGTGCACATATTTCTAAAATCTTGGATATCAAAGCTGGTGCAACCACCATTGAGGTGAAGCGACTGCTTACCTTTTCTGGCCGCCCATTGATTTATGACCACATTGTCGTGCCGGCCGTGCCATTTAAAGGTTTGAATGGCAATAAGGTGATTGAATGCAATGGCTCCATGTACAGCATGTATGAATCGCAGTTTGGTGTACGTATGGTGCGTGCAGAAGAACGTCTGAAAGCGGTGGCGGCCACGGGTGAAGTGGCAAAGGCGCTGGGGGTCAAAGAAGGTTACCCGCTATTAAGTATTGAGCGTGTTTCATTTACCTACGGCGATAAACCGATGGAATGGCGTCTGGGTTTGTGTTTAACAGATGATCATCATTATTTGAGTGAACTTGAGTGATCATCACCGGATTTCTGGATTGCCACGCTTCGCTCGCAATGACATTGTCTAATGTTGGTCATTGCGAGGAGCAAGGTGACGCGGCAATCCATACTTTAGAAGTAAAAACAAGTTTCAAATGAAAGGCTAGTAATGGATGACTTAAAACAACGTGCGCTGGATTATCACCAGTTTCCCATCCCCGGGAAATTGAGTGTCGAGTCATCCAAGCCTTGCACCACACAGGATGATTTGTCATTGGCTTATACGCCGGGCGTGGCGGAGCCGGTGCGTGAAATTCATGCGGATGCTGCAAATGCGTATAAATATACCAATAAAGGAAATCTGGTGGCAGTGATTACCGACGGCACTGCAGTGCTAGGGCTGGGCAATATGGGTGCGCTGGCCAGCAAACCAGTGATGGAAGGCAAGGCCGTGCTGTTTAAACGCTTTGCCGGGATTGATGTGTTTGATATTGAAGTGAATGCCAAAACGCCCGACGAGTTTATTGAAACTGTGGTGAATATTGCCCCAACTTTTGGCGGTATTAATCTGGAAGACATTGCCGCGCCACACTGTTTTTATATTGAAAACGAATTGAAAAAACGCCTTGATATTCCGGTGTTTCATGATGACCAGCATGGCACGGCCGTGATTGTGGCAGCCGCCTTAATCAACGCGTTGGAACTGCAAGGCAAAACATTGCCAAGCGCAAAAATCGTGTTTTTGGGGGCAGGTGCGGCTGGCTGCTCATGCGCCAAGCTACTCAAGTTGATGGGCGCGACCGACATCACCATGGTAGACAGAAGCGGGGTACTGGATACCGACAGGCCGGATTTGCATGACAATAATCGCGAACTGGCGATTCAATCCTGTGCAGTGAAAACACTGGCTGCCGCCATGCAAGGTGCAGATGTGTTTATTGGGGTTTCCGCTAAAAATGCACTTGATACCAGTTTGATTCAAAGCATGGCAAAAAATCCGATTATTTTTGCGCTGGCGAATCCAGACCCAGAAGTACTGCCCAGCGTCGCACATGCGATTCGTGATGACATTCTGATGGCGACCGGCCGCAGTGATTACCCGAATCAGGTGAATAATGCATTGTGTTTTCCCTATCTGTTCCGCGGCGCGCTAGATGCGAAAGCCAAACAGATTACCGACAACATGAAAATTGCCGCAGCACATGCTTTAAGTGTGCTGGCGCGTGAGCCGGTGCCGCAGGAAGTGCTGGATGCTTATAAGTTAACCGAGCTTAGTTTCGGCAAAACTTACATCATCCCCAAACCGTTTGATCCGCGTTTGATGCAATTTGTGTCAAAAGCGGTGGCTGAGGCAGCCTGAGATGGACAAGCAGAATCGCCCAAAGAACCTAAACCTGTTCACGATACGGCTACCGATTAACGCCATCGTGTCCATCATGCATCGCATGAGCGGCATGGCGCTGTTTTTGATGATTCCGGCTTTGTTGTGGGCGCTCAATGCCTCGGTGCAAAGTGCGCAGACTTATGTGGATTTAAATCTGGTATTGCAGCATTGGCTGGTGAAGTTGCTGCTGATTGCGCTGTTATGGGCATTTTTCCATCACTTTTATGCTGGGCTGCGTCATCTGGCGATGGATGTGCATTGGATGACCACGCTGCAGAAAGCCAGACTATCCAGTCGACTGGTATTGGTGCTGGTGGCGATATCCGTGATTTTATTTGCCGTGAAAATTTGGTGAGGCTGGAGAAATGCTGATTGAACTGCTCACCAAACGTTATCCGGGTATGCGGCTCTGGCTGGCACAAAGGTTGTCTGCTGTGTATATGGCAGCCTATCTATTGTTGCTGGCGCTGTTGGTGCTAATCAAGCAGCCACAAGCTTATCAAGGTTGGCATACGCTCATGTCGGCATGGTGGTGGCGTGTGCTGACACTGCTGTTTTTTGTGGCGCTTATCATGCATGCCTGGCTGGGGGTGCGTGATGTATTTAAGGATTATATTTTTAATTTAAGACTGCGTGCCGTGCTGCAGGTGCTGGTGGATGTGCTGCTGGTGCTGTATCTTGGCTGGGCAGTTAAGATTTTATGGAGTATTTAGCTGTGGCGATACAAACACATCAATTTGATGCAGTGATTGTGGGCGGTGGAGGCGCAGGTTTGCGCGCTTCACTGCAATTGGCGGAAGCAGGCGTAAAAGTGGCCGTGCTGTCCAAAGTGTTTCCAACCCGCTCGCACACGGTGGCGGCACAAGGCGGCATTGCGGCAGCTTTGGGCAATGTATCCGGCGACAACTGGCTGTGGCATATGTATGACACGATTAAAGGCTCAGATTACCTCGGGG
>Ga0209835_1000495_pt1 | contig 25941 bp, 21 predicted proteins | sample LakKivwa52mmetaG_FD_184138 | JGI IMG/M metagenome (GOLD analysis project Ga0209835, IMG submission 184138) | Anoxic lake water microbial communities from Lake Kivu, Rwanda to study Microbial Dark Matter (Phase II) - Lake Kivu water 52m metaG... | ecosystem: Environmental > Aquatic > Freshwater >... | reverse complement strand
TTGTTCTTCCTTCGCCCCTCCAAAATGCTTTGCCTAACCAGCCCCAGGAGTCTCCCGCCCCCTCTCTGCCCCGTTCCAGCCCTCCCCAGTGTCTGAATTGCAGTCAAATTATTCAAGGTATTGACAATTGACGAGGATTGAGTAAAATTTTGTTTTGACTGGCGGTGTAGCTCAGTCGGTCAGAGCATGCGGCTCATATCCGCAGTGTCCGGGGTTCAAATCCCTGCACCGCCACCAATCATTTTACAAGACCTTACCCTTTTGGGATTTCTCCATTTCCATTCTTGCAGGAGCTTCTGATGGTTCATGTTAGCATCATGGGTACGGGGTCCTATGTCCCTGAACGTATTCTTACAAACCACCATCTAAGAGAGATGGTGGATACCAGTGACAAATGGATCGTGGAAAGAACGGGCATCAGGGAGCGGAGGATTGCCGGCGAGGAAGAGACCAATGTGACCATGGCCGTGATAGCGCTCGAACGGGCCATCGAAAATTCAGGAATCCGACGTGAAGAGATTGAATTTCTGGTCGTGGGCACCAACACCACCGAACCGGTATGGCCCTCCGCATCAGGCTATATTGCAAATCTGCTGGGTCTTCGTAAGGATCTGCCTTTCCTTGATGTTCAGGCGGGATGCACCGGATTCAATTATGCTCTTTCGGTCGCAGAGATGTCCATTAAGTCCGGACAATACAGAACGGTGGCGGTAATCGGAACGGACAAACTTTCAGCCATCACCGACTATCAGGACCGAAACACGTGCGTTCTCTTCGGAGATGGCGCTGGCGCTCTCATCCTGAGGCAATCCACGAGCGAAGGAATCATTCGTTCTCATCTCGGGGGAAATGCCAAAGCCCGCAACCTACTCATTCTTTCCAAAAAGGACGGCGCTGGAAATGGATATATCTGGATGGAGGGAAGAAAGGTTTATACCTTTGCAAAAAGGGCGATGGTCGAAAGCTGTTTCCGTGTTCTCGACCCTTCCGGAACAGCCGGGAAAAACGAACTCCGCGCTCTCTTTGAACAGGTGACCAAAATCGTCCCTCATCAGGCCAATGCCCGGATTATCATGGGCGCTGCTGAGGAATTCGAATCGCGGCTGGAGCTCCCTGACGGTGAGGCAAAAAATAAAATGATTATGACGATTGAACAGTACGGGAATAACTCCTGCGCTTCAATCCCGCTTGCACTGGATATATCCCTCCGCACGGGAACGCTCAAAAAAGGAGACCTCGTTATCTTTGTAGGTTTCGGAGCAGGCCTGACCTATGCCGCAAACCTGGTTAGGCTATAAAGACATCCTATAAAGAATAGGATGTCTGATTACAAAGATTAAAAAGCAGATTACAGTGATTAAAGATGAGGGTCCCTAAAAGCCTCAGGATAAAGGTAGGACTGTTAATAAACTTTGGGAATCAAAGCTGTCAAGTAAAGAGATTAATGGTTTAATCTTCGTAATCAAAAATAATCTTAGTAATCAGGTGTAATCTTTACCTTAGGATTATACCAGGAGGGCTTTTGACCAGAAAAATTAAACGATCGGTTTGTCCGTATGATTGCCCGGATGCGTGTGGCCTTCTCGTGGAGGTGTCTGATGGAAGGGCAATCAAAGTTTCGGGCGATCCTGAGCATCCTTTTACAAGGTCCACCCTCTGCCCTAAAATGAATCGCTATCAGGACACCGTCCACTCCCCCCTCCGCCTTACCCAGCCCCTCATCCGTGCAGGAGAAAAAGGTTCAGGACAATTTCAACCCATCTCCTGGGAAGAAGCCACCCGCCGGATTGTTGACCGCTGGAATGCTATCACAAAACAATTCGGAACAGAAGCCATCCTGCCCTATTCCTATGCTGGAACCATGGGGTTAATTCAGAGAAACGCAGGACATCCCTTCTTCTATCGTCTGGGGGCCTCCCGCCTTGAACGCACGATTTGTTCCCCTGCCAAGGAAGCAGGCTGGCAAGCAGTGATGGGAGAGACCCCTGCTCCTCATCCTGATGAGGTGGCAGAAAGTGATCTGGTTATCTTATGGGGAATCAATGCCGTTGCAACCAATATTCACTTTCTTCACGGCGTGAAAATAGCACGAAAAAAAGGCGCGCCGGTCTGGCTGATCGACACCTATAAGACCCTTACCTCTTCTGTGGTGGATCAAACCTATATCGTCCGGCCGGGAAGTGATGGAGCACTCGCCCTGGGCTTGATGTATCTTCTGGTCAGACACGGCCTCATCAACAATGATTTCTTGGCCTCGAATGTCCAGGGCTTCAAAGAATTGAATGAGAAAATCCTTCCGGACTTCCCGCCCGAAAAAGTAAGCACTTTGACAGGTCTCTCTACAGAGACTCTCGGATCCATGGCTAAAACCTACGGCAGGGCAAAAAAACCCTTCATCCTTCTGGGGAGCGGTCTATCCCGGTATGGAAACGGTGCGATGACCATTCGCACGATTGTCTGCCTGCCTGCTCTTGTTGGAGCCTACGGAATAAAGGGGGCAGGATGTTTTACAGGCACCAGCACTGCAGAAGCCTTTGCTATGGATCAGGTCTTTCGGGAAGACTTCATGAAGGGGAAGACCCGCATTATTAACATGAACCGGATCGGTTGGGCCCTAAATGAGATCAAGGACCCTTCCATTCAAAGCCTCTATGTCTATAACTCCAACCCTGCAGCAGTTGCTCCGGATCAGAATCAGGTCTTAAAGGGTCTCGCAAGAGACGATCTCTTCACGGTGGTTCACGAGAGGTTTCTCACGGATACGGCCCGTTATGCGGACATTGTGATCCCTGCCACCTCTTCTCTGGAGCAGAGTGACCTCTATCGGTCCTACGGCACCTACTGCATCCAGCGCGCAAAAGCACTCATCCCTCCTGTCGGAGAGAGCAAACCGAATTGGGAAGTCTTCAGCCTTCTTGCAGAGGCAATGGGATTCGACGAACCTTTCTTCCGCCAAACTGCAGATGAACTCATCGACCATCTTCTTTCCCTTCCCGCTCCAATGAGAAACAGTATTGACCAGAAAGCTTTTACAGCCGGAAAGGCGGTCGAAATCCCTATCCCATTGGATGCACGGACCAGATTCAGAACTCCTTCCGGAAAAGTCGAAATTCTCAACCCAAAGCAGCCTCATCCCCTTCCTCTCTACATACCCCCTTATGGCGGCAATGAGCCCTTCTATTTGATGGCAGCCCCAAGCTTTTACGCATTAAACTCCTCTTTTCGAGAACGGGGCGACCTCAGGAAAAAAGAGCGAGGCGTGCTCCTTAAGATGAACCCTGCTGATGCGGAAGCAAGAGGCCTAATGGAGGGAGAGCCTGTGATTGCCTTCAATTCGTTGGGTGAGGTCTCTTTTGTTCTACGGGTTGCCGATGAGGTTCCTCAGGGTGTGGTGGTGGCAGAAGGGATCTGGTGGCTTGAACATTCTCCTGGCCCCCGTTCCGTCAATGCCCTCACCTCCCAGCGATTAACAGACCAGGCCCAGGGAAGCACCTTCTACGACAATACCGTGGACGTGAAACCCGCCCCTTCCCATTCCCGGTAAACGAAAAGATAATGATAACCACCAGAGAGAGATAAATCTGAAGGCCAATCCGAACCTGACGGTCTTCCACAAAATCACCCCTTTTATGCTTACCAGTGACGGACGTCACTACATTCTGGAAAACAATCAAGGCTATAGATAATCACGAATGACCTTGATGAGCGTCTGGATCTCTTCCGCGGTGAGCTTGCCGTCTTTTCTGAAGATCAATTTTCCGTTTTTATCAAAGGCGAGAATATTACTGCTGTCGTCGGCAATCTTCCAGGCATTCACCAGCGTTTTTTTATAATCTCGCACATAAGTGGTTTTGGGGTAACGCTTCTGTTTATCTTTAATGGATGAAGAAATAGCAAAATTGGGCATCCACGTGGCTGCCATGTTAATGACCCCAACCGATTGAAATTTGTCGCCGGGAAATTTCTCCCGATTCAGAGCATCGCTGGCCTCATTGTTCGTATCTTTTTCATCAGGATCGACGTAAAAAACGACATGGACCTTCCCCTGTAACTCTTCACTGCTCCAGGGTGTTCCATCCAACCGTCCTCCCAGTTTTTCTCTTAACTCTACTCTGGGAGGAACTTCGCCGAGTTCAATCGCCTCGGCAGTTTGATGGAAAAGAAAGACGGCCAAAAAAAAGATGAACCCTGTCAAGAGATGCTTCATCCTACACCTCCTCAACTTTTGATAGCGACGTGTTTCTGGATCCGATGGTCACGCGGTTCCATCTCTCATTTTGTCAAGCCTGAACCCGGAATCTGACTCTTTATATTTAGAAGGGAAATCGGATCAACCCGTGCCCCATTCATTCTAATTCCCCAATGAAGGTGAGGTCCTGTGGATCTTCCGGTGGATCCGACCCGACCCAGTATGGCTCCCTTGTTGACTCTATCCTCCTCCTTGACCAGCACTTCTGAAAGATGGAAATACATCGAATAGAAACCCCATCCATGATCGAGAATGACCGATTTTCCAGAGAAGAACAGTTCCCCAACCAGGACAACCACACCGCTATTACAGGCCCATACGGGGGTTCCCTCCACTGCCCGAAAATCAACGCCTGTATGGGGGGTTTGACGTTTCCCATTAATAATACGCCTCAATCCAAATGCCGTAGAACGTTCCCCCTCTACCGGGCGTATAAAAGCACCTGTCCATAGTCTTTCATCCCGAAAGACCCGAAACAAGGATTTTAGCTGTCCTGCCTCTTTATTGACTCGTTCCAAAGTTTTCCTATCCAAATCCACCATGGCGGATGGGAGCGAAAGTTTCTGGATCCCGAAGTCGACCTCCTCCACCTTCAATGAAAAGTTACTCAAATGAATACCGCTCCCTCTATCTGTCGTAACAATCTTCATCTCGTACTTGGCAGGCCGAGTGTCCATATCAATCCCAATGAGGCCCTCGTAGGTGCCATTCTGCTCGCTGAAGGCTAAGGGAAATTTTGCTCCCTGAAACTCCACGTAGATGGACTTAAGTGATGGCGGTCCGAATATGCTGATGAGGCATACTTCCCCCTGCTTGACCCCTCTCGGAATAGATTCGACCCGGAAATGATTTTCAGCAGAAACAGGCTTACCCGTCAATAACAGGAGAACCGGTATAAAAATAAGAAACTTTAAAAACGGTTGAAAACGAATGGAAATAAAATTCACGTAGTTTTATCCCCCTGAATTCAGCAGCCTCTTTTTCCAAAATAAACGAAGAAGTAGGTTCAAATGCAACTTCTTCCCTTCCTGAGCGAACGGGTCACCCTTCGAGAACCTCAGGGCATTCGGTTTTTCCCGAATGTCCGGAGCTAAGGCTAAGGAGGGAATCAGGATGACTGGAAAAATTACATGATTTCAACATATCCCCGCTCGCCCTGCCCGTCTTCCGAAGCCCTGGCGAAGGAGGAAGACTGGCGAAGGGCAAGCTGATAAATTCCTTTCAATGGTTACGTTTTTTAGCGCCGAAATTTATTAGGATTTGTTCCAGATCTTCATAAGGTTGAAATCCAACGGCCGTACGGCGATCGACCAAAAAGGTTGGGACTCCTGTGATTCCAAGGGCGCGTGAACGAGACCAGTCGGAATCCACTGCCTCCTTAAAGGTTCTCAATTCAAGAACAGATCGTGCCTCCTTGTCTGAAAGGCCTATCGATTTTGCCAAATCGACTATTTCGTTAACCTTGCCTATATTCTTACCCTCCACAAAATAGCCTCGAAAGACAGCTTCGTGGAATTCGTCTCCCCTTCCCTTCGATTCTGCCCACTTTGCCAATTCCTGAGCAAGACGGCTATTGTAAGTCTTTTTTCGCTCACCCATAGACAAACCTAATTCACCCGCCACTTGCTTCAACCGGGTCATGATCTTCTTAATGTCTTTGAGTTGTCCGGCAAAAAGTTCTTCAAGAGTGAGTCCCTCCACAGGCGTCTCGGGATGAAGAGGAAAAGCCGCCCAACGAACTTCGATGTCATAATTCTTTCGCAATTGCTCAATACGCACGGTACTGAAATAACACCAGGGTCAAACATAATCGGAGAATATCTCCAGAATCACCGGCTCATTCATATGTTTCTCCTTTTCGGCTCCACTCAACAGGGCCAACTTTTTTTAGGGAGGATACCTCCCTTCCAGTTAACCTACTGTTTAAGAAGTTGACTGAAAAATGGAAGCACCCAAGATACTTGTGCTTCCCGGAGAGGTTCACCCCGTTAGAAATTCGAGTCCCGCTATAGCGGGACTTGAAACCGAGCGGGGGAGCGGGGCACTATTTCTAACGTGGAAAACGTCCCTCATTTCTCACTAAAGATGATTTCCTCTTTCTTGGACCGAGGCATCGCTTTTATCTGCGCTTCTCGAACAAGAGCTTCGGAATGTGTCAAGCCTTTTCGTTGATATAACAGCTCGACGGGCAGGCGAGTTCGGGTGTAGGATGCCCCCCGACCCTCACTATGTTGCTTGACCCGAGCCCGCACATCTTTTGCTATCCCCGTGTAGAGCGACTTATCCCCGCAGCGGAGGATATAGACTGTCCAATCCTTTCGTCCCCTTCTCTTCATCCCTTGGATCATTCTTAGGTATTTAATCTCCACGTTCTTTCTCTCCAGATGAGGATTCTGAAAAAGTCAATATTACGATTGCCTGCCCCCCCTATGGCTGGATATTGTCAATCAGCTTATTAAAATAATCTGGCACTTGGGTTTCAAAAGTCATCTGCTCGCCGCTGGTGGGGTGTTTGAAGGAAATCGATTTGGAATGAAGCGCTAAACGCCTGTACCCATCCTTGATTTTACCATATTTACGATCGCCTACGATCGGATGACCTTTATCAGCCATATGGACACGTATCTGATTCTTCCTGCCGGTCAAAAGATTAATCTCCAGCAGACTAACCTGCTTGGTCTCTTTAAGCACCTTATAAGCAGTATGCGCCAGTTTGCCTTTTGTCACATCCGTTGTGGAATAGACGACATAAGCCTTGTTCTCAGACAGGTATGAGGTAATCAATCCCTTTTTTGGGACTAACTGACCATAAACCACTGCAATATATTTCTTTTCCGTGTCTTTCCACTGAGTTTGCAAACGGTACTTAACTTCTTCGCTTTTTGCGAATATCAGCACGCCGGATGTCCACTGGTCCAGCCTATGAACAATGAAAATTCGGTTTCGCGACTTTAGACAGCCTTTGCGTACATAATCGGTTAGAATGTAGTAAGCCGTCTTGAATTTATTAGTCTCCGTCCCCACCGTCAATAACCCCGCAGGCTTATCTACCGCCAAGATATCTCTATCTTCGTAGAGTATTTCTAACCCTCTTGGCAGATGTTTACTGGTCGAATGTTTTTTCTTAAGCATACTCTTCTATCTTGTGCCCCATCCCACGGTTAACTTACGCCGCATTTTAACGTAATCTTGTCGGGATTGGATTCCCAGGGCCAAAGAGCCGCGTAGATCACCTTATTACCATCTTGCCTGTAGAAAAAAGTTTGCTCCTTTCTCAAACCACCCAAAATTTCAACCATTTTCTGTATATCTTCGGGCAGGTTTGCTTCTTTCCCGGATTCCTTGGCTGCCGGGCCTAAATCTTTTTTCAATAAAGAAAGAAGCAATTCAAGGTCCTTCTGGTTAATGACCGCCTCCAGATATTCGGACCCCTGTGAGTTCGGTCTAACTTCCATGTTTAACGTTTCCTTTATCTCTTCAATCAGGTTCATCGCTTTCGTCCTTTTAGGAATGCCTCACTCTCCCTTCCCCACGCTTCAGTGAGGCATTACTCCTTTCAAGAAATTGGGATTCGTTCCTAAGGGTTGACACTTTTCAGGTTATACATAGATTCATCTGATTGTCAACCGGATCGATTAAGAAGTCTGAATAAAACCAGAAAGCCCCAGGGTGTCTTCCCTCCCAACAGGGTTCAATCAAGATGCTAACGGTCTTTTAACGCATCTGCAAAGGGGTTATTGAAAAGCTGTTTCTGAGCCATTCCCTTACGAACGGGTTCTCTTCTTTCCCCCTTTTTTTCTCTTGTCACACCCGCACTTACCCCGTTAGAAATAATGCCCCGCTGCTCTGTCGCGGGGTTTAATGTCTCGCCTGCGTGGCCAGAGTCACTTTGGCGCGGCGAATGCCCGCTGGAATTTCTAACGGGGTGAACTTCATGCGTTTGAACAGTCTGCGAAGGACCGCCTCGCATCGAAAGGGAAATCCGCTTTCGCTCAATCTCCACATTGAGCACCGTCACCATCACCCTCTGATGGACCTTCACCACCTCGCTTGGATTCTTAACAAAGCGGTTAGAAAGCTCGCTCACATGAATCAGGCCGTCTTGATGAACGCCGATATCGACAAACGCGCCGAAAGCCGTGATGTTTGTGACAATCCCCGGAAGCCTCATCCCCGGTTTAAGGTCCTCCATCTTGTCAACCCCTTCGGTAAAGGCAAAGGTCTCAAAGGACTCTCTGGGATCGCGTCCGGGCTTGGCAAGCTCATTCAAAATATCATTGAGTGTCGGCAGGCCCACTGACTCGGTTAGATAATTCTTTAAGTCAATCTTTTTCCGAAGATCCTCATCCTTGATCAGGTCGCTTACCGAGCAACTCAGGTCCCGTGCCATGGCCTCAACAATGAAATAGCTCTCAGGGTGGACAGCGCTTACGTCCAACGGATTTTTTGCACCCCTTATCCTGAGAAACCCGGCGGCCTGTTCGAATGCCTTTGGACCCAGGCGAGGAACCTTTTTCAATTCTTCCCTTGAGCCGAAGGGCCCATGTTCATTACGATATTTAATCATCGCTTTGGCAAGTTGTGGCCCCAATCCAGAAACATAAGTGAGGAGTTCTTTGCTCGCCGTATTTACCTCCACTCCAACGGCGTTCACGCAGCTCATCACCACATCATCAAGGCCCCTCTTCAGCGCAGGCTGGTCGACATCGTGCTGATATTGGCCGACTCCGATTGACTTCGGATCGATCTTGACGAGCTCTGCAAGAGGATCCATCAGTCGCCTTCCGATAGAGACCGATCCCCTCACGGTGACATCGTGGTCAGGAAACTCCTCCCGCGCCACATCGGATGCAGAATAGACGGATGCCCCGCTCTCATTAACCATCATGACGGAAATGTGCCTGGGAAGGCCGAGCCTTTTTACAAAGGTCTCTGTTTCCCTTCCCGCGGTTCCATTCCCAACGGCAATGGCTTCAACCTCAAACCGGTCGCATAGCTCCATGACCGTTTTCGCTGCCTCATCAGCCTCTTTTTCAGATTGGTGCGGGAAGATCGTATCCGTATGAAGGAGCTTTCCCTGCCGATCAAGACAGACGACTTTACATCCTGTTCGGAAGCCGGGGTCAATGGCAAGCACGTTTTTCTGGCCCAGCGGTGGCGCCAGTATGAGTTGACGGAGGTTTTCTGCAAAAACACGGATGGCCTCTTCATCGGCCCGCTTCTTTGTATGGACCCGGATCTCTGTCTCCATCGAAGGGAGAAGAAGGCGTTGATAACCATCCTCAAGGGCTTGCCGCACCTGATTGGAGGCCGGGCCACTGCCTTTGATAAAAATAGATTCCAATATCGCAATCGCTTCTTGCTCGGGCGGAAGAACGCGAAGCGTCAGGACTTCCTCCTTCTCTCCGCGCCTCATGGCAAGAAACCGATGGGAGGGCGCTGTATGAACGGGTTCTTCCCATTCAAAGTAGTCCCTGTACTTGATCCCTTCCTTCTCTTTCCCTGCGATGACCTTTGATCTGAACCGGGCCTTCTGGAGGAGGAAATCCCTCATCTTGCCCCGCGCGGTTGCATCTTCACTGATCCATTCCGCAATGATGTCCCTTGCCCCTGAAAGCGCTTCTTCCACAGAGTCGACTCCTTTTCCCCCATCAACGAAAGCCAGGGCTTCGCCGAAAGGATCCTGGTTCACAGGGTCAATGCCGTCCTGCGCAAAAAGACGCTGTGCCAATGGCTCAAGCCCCTTCTCCCTTGCGATGGTGGCGCGCGTTCTGCGCTTGGGCCGGAAGGGGAGGTAAATATCTTCCAGGACAGTCATCGTCTCCGCTCCATCGATCTTTGCTTTAAGCTCCTCGGTCAATAACCCTCTCTCTTCGAGAGATCGGAAAATGGCCTCCCTGCGGCTGTCCAGATCAGACAGCTTTTCAAGCCGGTCCCGGATGGCGGTGATGGCCACTTCATCCAGTGACTGCGTTGCCTCCTTTCGATAACGGGCGATAAAAGGAATGGTGGCTCCCTCTTCAAGAAGTCGGGCAACCGCCCCCACCTGCTCCTCCCCAATAGAAAGCTCGACGGCAACCCGTCCGACATGCATCTCGTTCATGACTTCCTCATCAGGTTAAGTTTTTTTTTCGTCTTTATCCTCTAATTAATACATTCAAGGAAAGATTTAAATGAAAGGAAAACCTGAATGGCAATCCGAATGTTCTGATCTTCCATCCCCCAAATCCTTTGTTTGTCTCTATTTCTACGTCTATGGGTTTATTGTGTATTGAGCCCTTAAGGGATAGACATGATTTTTCCAGATGCGCTCAAACCTGCCTTCATCTGGGACAGGGCCCTTCATCATCTTTCGGCACAAATCCTTTTGTCTCGATGTGCTGCTTGGTTTGCAAAATACTTGAAGGGCATATTTGGAAAAATCTCTTACCATAAAGTCGAATATTTCATCCATAAGATCATCTTCGACATCGAAAAATTCCCTGCTTTCTAAGATGAATTGCCCATAGGCAACCAGGGTAAAAATCTCGCCCAGAGTCAGCAAATAGTCAATATCCCTGCTCTGGTTTTGATCCGGCGTTGCCTGAATGAGAAATTCCGTAAAGGCGGCAATTTGGTTTTTGAAAACCTCCACGTTGGGTAAGTTCACGCTCTGATAGGCGATCTTGTAGTCGTGAAACTGAACCTTTCCCAATCCTTTCGTCGGTCCCTGATGAAAAAGGCCATCGTCATTGGATGCATCGTCTCGCCGGAGGACTTTTGCAAATTCTTTAGGATGAAAGAAATAATTCTGCATAAACTTGACCACCAGCGCCATATTGACATGAACCGTACCTTCCAGCTTGGGCAGCATCCGGATTTCATGCGTTGCGATTTCAAAAAAAGGCTCTTTTTCAAAACCCTTGGCCGCAATCACCTCCCACAACAGGTTGATCACCGCTTCCCCCTGTGTGGTCACCTTCATCTTTACCATGGGGTTATAAAGGAGATATCTCCGGTCCTCATGTGAGGCCATGCGCATATAATCGCTCGCCCTTTCAGAAAAGAGTTTCATAGCAACAAGGCGACAGTATGCATCCGTAAAAAGCCTCTTCACATGTGGGAAATCGGTCACCCATTGACCATAGACATATCGGCTGGCCGCATGGTCAATGGCCTCATAGAAAGCATGGGTGCACAATCCGATCGAACCCCATCCTAAGTTGAACTTGCAGATGTTGATGGTATTGAGCATATCATCCCACGCCCTCTGACCTTTGCTCAGGATATCCAACTCCGTGATCGGATAGTCGTGGAGCGCATATTCGGCGACATAATTTGATTCGTTCACGACATTTTGAACACACTCGAATGTCTCGTGCTTGGAGTCGACCACAAACCAGACATAATCACCGGTATCCGACATCTTCGCAAAGGTTGAAACCATGGCGGCTTCATTTCCATTTCCGATATAATATTTGTCACCCTTTGCCACATAGGTACCGTCTCCCTTGGGGGTTAGCATCATATCCGTCGAATAGATATCCGCACCATGCTCCTTTTCTGAGAGTCCGAACCCAAAGACCCTGCCCTCTTCCAATTGTTTAGCCGCCCGATGCTTCACGGTCTCATTCTCCCCCAAAAAGATCGGCCCCAGACCCAGCATGGTGACCTGCAAGGTGTACCAGTACGTCAGCCCGTAGAAAGAGGTGATCTCTGCAAACTCGCAATTGCGATAGGTATCCCAGCGCGAATCCTCGGCTCCATAACCCTTGGGAGTCATCAGGGTGGCAAAAATCTTTTCCTTTTTTAAGAATTCGACAAAATCATAATTCCAGACCTTTTCATGGTAGTCCTTTTTGATCTTCTTCAAACCCTTGTTTTCCAGAAACGCGATCGTTTTCAGCATGATCTCGCGAGATCTTTCATCAGAATACGGCCGTTTGTGCTTTTTAGGATTGAATAAAAGCATGCGCCCTCCTTCTCATAGAGTTTCGTAAAACAGGATCATTCATCTCACCTGAAAGGCTTGGACGGAATCAACTTCATATGGTCTGATAATGAAGATCTACCATAATATGCCCTATTCGCGGGAGATTTCCTCTGTCGAACGGAGCAGGCAGTGGGTATTCATCTTGACCTTTCACCCCGGATTCGAAGGTAAACGGAAAGATCACTTCGTCGCTCTCATTTTTGGCTTTGTCAAAAATCGAAACCTTCACAATGATCCGAGTCCACTCCGGCAGAACCGAAGCTTTTGAACTAAAGGTATTCCATTGAAGGAATCCGATCAAATGATTCCGATATTGGGGCTTTAGGATGATCCAATCCGTTGGGTAAGAACCGTAGCCCACCTGGTTGACGACGATAGCGATCTTATCCATATCTCCATCCGGGTCTTCCGCCTCGATATAAATCTTCCAGATAGACCCATAGGGGCCCTTCTCCACGGCAAAAGCATGAGTAATGATGGGCGCTTTTGTTTCAGTCCCATTAGGATTTTTTATTTTCTTCATCTCATTCATCGTCTCTCTTGGTTCCTTTGGCATACCAGTCCGGATCTCTGGCTAAATTCGCACGCGCCTCCTGGGTCATCATCTCAAAAGCGGGGTGAGTGCTTTCCCAGGCTCGATTTCTGAAAAAACCGTCACGCATCTTTTCAACCTCTATTTTGACCTCTTTAAAATATCTGCCGTAAAGATGCAGCGAATCGCTGATATCCACATACCGCCCCACGCTGACCGGCTTGCCTATTCTTTTCGATATCCGTTCGGCAATCACCCGCTGCAGATCCGTCAGCGCATAAACGTTCATAAACCATGCCTTGTACAAATCTCTGCTGCGCCAATGTGCGTTCATGTTCAGCGCCAATTTACCCGCTTCATCGGCCACCAGCCTGCACCATATCCGTTGCAGACAGGGAGGGTCTTCCGTATAAATATCTGCCGTAGGCATCCATGCGATGGCTTGCGCCCGCCGGGTGTACTCCACCTTTGACAGCGAATCGATGATGTATTCAACCTGATCCACTGGCGCAAAGGGCTTCTTGGCGCCTTCTGGATCCCGCAGTCCGTAAACCGGACAATAGGCAAAAAGCCTCTCATGATAGGTATAGGTCCACTTTCCGGCCGCCGGGTCGATCCAGTGGTCATGGATCCCATCCACCACCTCCTGTCGATAGACCTCCAGCTCAACAGGGCCCCCTGGATAATTCTTATGAATCCGAGGTTCGGCAAAGGGGTGATAAACGGTAACGATGACGGTGGCATCTTTGCTCGGCGCATCCTCCGCCTTATCATACTGCGTTTTGATATCCAATCCCTCATCCCAGACGGCTAAGACCGCCTTCTCCCATGCCTCCGGCAGACACTCTGCATTGATGGACAATGTGGGAATATTTCCTGATGCTTTCATCTCAAACTCCTCATATCAAAATTTGCCGCAGAGGGTCACTTCTTCACGGGCTGTTGCCGAAATCGACTTCATGCTTCGACAAGCTCAGCATGAGCGGAAAAGTTAAATGGTTTCAACATACCACCGTTCGCCCTGAGCCTGTCGAAGGGCAAATGGTAGGTTTGGGCAACAACCTGTTCAGATGTCATTATTTTCCCCTGCCTTTCATTTTACCTCATTATTGAAAAGGGTTCCATCAGGTGAAGAAAAAAGAGAACAACCTCCTTCGGAGGTTGACTAAAGATGGTCCTAATGGCATCCGAGTAAACTTTCACCTGTGGCCTGTAGTGTTCAACTCTTGAGTTTAGATCCTCTTGATTGACCCGGTCCGTCTTAAAATCGAAAACCACTAAACCATCCCCTTCCCTAAACACGACATCCATGACTCCTTCAAAAATAATTCCGTTGCTCCTATAAGTGAAAGGGACCTCTTTCTGGTAATTCCCCGACTGGATTACCCTCTGAAGGAGTGAAGAACCGAGCGCCTTTTTCACCATCTCCCCTGCCCTTTTAATCATAGGCCCTGTTGCTCCGAGTTCTTTTCCCTCAATCTCTGCCATCTTCTCAACTAAATCAGGCTGACTCCAGTCCATTTTCTCAAAAAGGCGGTGAACCAGCTTTCCGAAGATCACTCCCTCGCCTCCGGTCCCCGGAGAGATCACCCACTCATCATCCTTCTCAAATTCCTTTACCTGTTCTGTGGCAGAGGTTACAGGACGGCCTATTCTTGACTGCCTTTTCCATTCTTCCTGCCCCTCCTTCCACTTCTCCCTTTCGGAAAGGCATAATCTGGCCTCTTTCCCTTCTCCCTTCTCAATGTTTAATGGAAAACGGAATGGAGGCCTTTCCTCAGGTGAAAGTTCAAGCTGATGGGTCTCATAAAATATCCAGCCTTTCTCCCACTTTCCGAACGGGACTTGATCCGGAGCCTTCAAATAAGGCTGGAGATCAGTCAAAAAACTATTCTTGGGAATATCCATTTTCCCATCCTTCTTCTCCTTCACCCAGAACACCGGAAGGACAAGAAAATCCCTTGCCCTTGTCATTCCCACATAAAGAAGACGCCTCTCCTCTGCTTCTGCCCGCTTCTCTTCCCACTCGTTTAACTCTCTAAAATTCCGTGTCCAAAACCGGCTTTTTTCGTCTCCTGCTTTAAAGGCGATTCGCTCTCCGCTGCGGTCAATGATAAATGTCTCTGATAAATTCTCTTTCCGGGCAAGATCGGTCAGGATGACCATTGGAAATTCCAACCCCTTCGCCCTGTGGATCGTCATCAGCCGGACAAAATTATCTCCCCGCTCGAGCGTTGGCGGTTCTTCCTCTTCAGCCTCTTCCTCCTGCCTTTCAGAAAGCCACCGCACAAACCCTCTGAAGCTTAATATTCCTCTCTCATCCAATGCCCGCGCCATATCGCCTATCTTTAAAAGATTGGCAACCCTCTGCTCCCCCTGCGGCTTCATGAGAAAGAGCACCAGTCCGCTCGTGGCTTCATAGAGCCTCTTCAAAAGGGCTGAGGCGCTTGTCTCATTTCTCATCTCGTGGAGCTTTCGAAGGAAGCGGAAAGGCTTTTCCATTGGAGCGCCCTGTGCCTCCTTCAGGTAATTCAGTTTCCCTCCCCCTGCATGAAACAGAAAGAGGTCTTCATCAGAGATTCCGAAGAAAGGCGAACGGAGCGCTGCCACCAGGGCTACACTGTCCATCGGGTTGTCAATCGCCTGAAGAACTGTTAGAAGTTGCCCGACCTCCTGACGCTGGTAGAAATGTTTTCCACCACCCACCCGGTAATCCACTTGACAACCTCTCAATGCCTCTTCCAGGAAAGTTAAGGGAGTGTAGGTTCGCATCAGGATGGCAATGTCTTTGAACAGGATCGGGCGTAAGCGTTGGTCAGCATCATCCCACACCTCCCATTTCTCCTCGTTGACAATCCTTTGAATGAAACCGGCAATGCACCGTGATTCCCACAAGCGGGCTTCATTCTGGTAAGTCATGACGACCTCTTTTTTTCGGGGCGGATAGAGTAAAACAGTGCCGCTCTTCTGGGGAAGAGTCCCTTCCTTTCGGCCAAAATTGAGAGGCACATATCCTGGCTGGTAATGACCATCTTCGGGAGTCTTGATGAGATCTACAAAGATTTCATTTACAGCCTCTGTGAGAAAGGAAGCACACCGAAAATTCTGAGAAATGGTCAGGAGATGGTCTCCTCCCAATTTAGCCTTCGCCTCTTCATACATCTCAATATCAGCCCGGCGGAATCGGTAGATGCTCTGCTTGGGGTCGCCCACGAGGAAGAGTCGCTTTGGTGAAATCCGAACCTCCCTCCACTCTTTCGCCTTTCCTCTCTCTTCTTCAGATAGGAAGAAGACAATCTCGGCCTGGAGGGGGTCGGTGTCCTGAAATTCATCCACAAGCAAAAACTTGTAGCGGTCCTGGAAGTATCTCCGGACCTCCGGGTGTTCCTTGAGCATCTTCCTGGCAAAAAGCAGGAGGTCCTGAAAGTCAAGGAAGTTTCGTTCCCGCTTGGTCTGCTCATAGGCCTGAATATAGCCCGTTAAGCAATGGGCCAGTTCGGTCATGGCCGATTCGATGATGAGGGTTTTAACATCATCAAGATGTTTTGTGAGGGTTTTAAAATGGTCTTTTACGGTTTTGAGTTGATGCTTCGCCTGCCAGTTATCTTGGTTTCCTTTATTCGCAAATTTCTTTTGGAATTCCTTAACAATGAACCTCTCTTTATCCTCTCTTTCGCCAAGCGATTCGAGCTTTCTCAGCTTTTCGTTTAACTCAAGAATCGTCAGGATTCCTTTATCGTTGGGGTTTATGCAATAGCTCTTGAAACGATTTATTGATTCAACCTCCTCTTGAAAGGTCCTGGTGAACCCTCTGATGGCTTTTCCCAGATCCTCAAGAGGTTGAGAAGATGGCAGCCACTCCAGTACATCCCGGTTCTTCAGCATGGCCTGCCCCATTTTGCGGATCTGGTCCGGCTTCATTCCCAAAAGCACAGCCCGGCGCAACGCCGGATCGTCTTCACCCATCTTCTTTTCAAACCATTCCTCCCACACCTCTGCCTGCACAAGCTGGGACATCAGGCCATCGGCCACTTCAAAATTGGGATCAAGGCCCGCCTCAACCGGTCGTTCCCTTAAAAGGGACCCGCAGAAGGAGTGAATCGTGGTCACCTGCATCCGCTCTAAATCAGAGATCGCCTTAGAAATGCGCTGGCGCTTCAAAGGGTCGGACTCATTCGGAAGGGATTTCTCAAGCTCCTGGCGCAGTTTCACCTTCAATTCAGCGGCCGCCTTTTCCGTAAAGGTAATAGCAACAATCTCCTCAAGGAGCGCCTCCCCCTCCTTGATCAGATTGATGATGCGGCTCACCAGAAGAGTGGTCTTTCCTGTTCCGGCAGCCGCCTCCACAATGTAACTTTGAGAGAGGTCTTGAGCAGCCCTTTGGCGTTGTTCCTGGTCAATGAGCACTTTCTCTGATTTCATTCCTCACCCTCTTCAGCCTCTTCGCGCTCTTCTGTAACCATCTCTAAATACCGCCTCACCCTTGGATCCTTTGACTTGCGATCAAAGAGGGTTGAAGTCCAGGTTCCACAAATGATCCTGAAATCACAAGATCGGTATCGGCAACTATGGTTGTCCGGATAAGGGATAAAGATTCCCTCTTCGATGCCTTCTGAAATGGTCTGGAGGATCTCCTGAAGCTCCGATGCCTTCTCATCTAATTGCAAGGCTTCAAATGGAATCGTTTTTTGCTCCTTGAGAAAGCAATATTCGGCAGATTCAACTTGAGTCCCCTTATGAAGAGGCTTGAGCAACTGCCTAACCGCATGGAGATAGAGCGGAAGCTGTAAGGTAGTTCCACCTTTAAATTCGTTCTCTTTGGCTGAAACTTTCCCTGTTTTATAATCTCTCACGCGTGCCCTCTTCCCATCTCTTGTCAGGTCAATCCGGTCAATCCTACCGCGTAAGTTAATCGTTTTCCCTGCCAATTTAAAAGGAATGGGGTCTTCAGTGGAGATTTCGCTCTCCTGAAAACCATGGCGTCTCATTCCATAACGAACCTCAAAATAGGCAGGGATAAACTCTGTCTCATTGAGCTCCTCATAAAAGAAATCCCTCAGCATGCCCAATAGCTCTCTCTTGGCAACCTCCCAGAGCATGGGAAAACCGGTGACACCCGTCTTTTCAAATGCGTCAAATCTCTTGTTCGCAATCTCGATCAGCCTGAAGAGGTCCTCCAATGTCAATTGAAAAGAAGGTCCCCTCTCTTTTTTGAGGTCTGTAAAAAATTGCCAGAGGATCTCATGAACGAGCTTTCCCCTATCCAGAGGAGAGAGGGTCGCTTCCCTCTCCGGTTCGGTGAATGGTTCGATCCCCATGATCTTGCTTAACAGGTATTGAAAAGGACAGGAGGCATAGGCTTCGAGCCATGTAGGAGAAATACTCTTTTTAAAGAGAGAATATCGGTCGCGTAAGATTCCCAAAGCCTCTTTCGAGCCAAGACAGCCTTCGTAGTCTGTAAACTTCCTCTTTCCCCATCGGGAAGATTCGAGGATCAGCCCGCGACCGAAAAATGAAGAGACTTCCTTTAAATAGAGCAGGGCCTCTGGCTTCTCCGATGCCAGTTTCTCCTGCCCTTGAGAGAGATCGTATTCCATCTCGTCCAGAGCATCTTCTGGAGAGAGGGCAGCGATTCTCGATAAAGGGATACGATCAAACCCTGAAAAATTTTCAAACTGATTGAAATCAACGCTCTTTCCAGTGAGGGCCCCGACAGAGGCAAGGAGAAAAGAGGAGGGTAACCGTTCCTTTCCCGTGCCGATCTCGATGCGTGGAAAACTGAGGATCAACCGCTTCTTTGCAGCGCCGACGATCAGCCGGAAAAGAAGCCTCTCTTCATCGAGCCTTCCTTCGGCTTTCAGGGGCAACGGCTCATTCTCCTTCCCGCTCAGGAATCGGTTGATCGCCTTTCGTTCCCGGTCTAAAAGAATGGCATCCTGGCGTATGAGAGGCGGAAACGATTTTTCAACCATGCCAGGAATGATCACCATTTTAAACGGAACGCCACGGGCCGCCATGAGATTGACGAGGGCGGGACCGTTTCGCTCAAACTTTCCAATGGACCTGACCTCTTCCTCGAATCTCTCTTCAACCAATCGAATAAAATCGGCTTGAGATGGAGCAAGGCCCATCCTATCCAGATCGGAAAGCCTTTTTACAGCCTGTTTCACGAGAAGACCTTCATCATCCATCTCTACCAGGCCTTCGAAAGCATCGAGCAGACCTTCCACTTTTCCATCCCAGGTCTTTGCCCTAATGAAGCGCTTAAGGGAGGTGAAAAGCTTCTGCGTGAAATAAATCAACTGATCAATGGCAACGACATCCCCCGGATGAAACCTTCTCTTTCCCTCATCCTCTTCCTCGCTCTCTTCCTTCTTCAAACCGCTCTCTCGGAGCCTGCGAAGCCTCTCCTCCCATTCCTTCTCTCCCTCGACGATGCCTGCGTGGATCGAAATGGCTTCCCAGCGGGAGAGATTCACCTTAAAACCCTTTTCCGAAGAGAACTGATCCGTCCGTAACTTTGCAAAGGTGGCAAATTCCATCACAGACAGCCTCGAAAACTGATGCTGGATGACACTCAAGAGAAGCATGAGGCTTCGGCCTGCCCTTGTCTGACTCAAAGGAAGTCCTTCTCTGAGGTAAGGGTCCATCCCCAGGTTTTCAAAAGCCTCCCTGAAGAGTCGTGAATACTCTTCGGGCGTTCTCAGAACGACCCCAATCTCATGGAGAGGAATTCCCTCCTTCTGCGACACCTGAAGGGCCTTCCGGATCAGTTCTCGAACCTCTCTGGGTTCGCCAGGAGCTGAAACGATCTCCATCTCCCTGCCCTGACTTTCCATCACCTTTCCGCCACTGAAAAGGTGGAGGCATAAATGCTCAAGAGAGGTTGCCTGGGGCTGGAAAACCTGGCCGTCAAAAGAGGACTCTTTAAAATCCATCTCCCTTAACCATCTCAGGACTGGTTTGACGAATTCAAAAGCAGGAGTAAGTTCATAAGGAAGAAAGACTGTGGCCGCTTTCCCATCAAAACAGGTCTGGAGTAAGCGTTTCTGTGCAGCGTTGAAATCGTAAAAACCATAGATCAAAATCTTCGGCGCCTGGTTTAGGAATGTGGCATCCCTCACCCACTGGCTTGCAGAGACCATCAGGTCTGACTCGTCGTAACACTCTAAAACTTTAAGCCGCTCCTCATATCCTCTCCAGAGTTTGATAAAATCCTTCAGCTTCCGAAGGTGAACTATTTTCGATATCTTAGTATCGCGAAGAGATCGCTCAAGTTCTTCCGGTAAGAGACACGAATCCTTGAGGTCCTTGATGGTCGAAAGAGTGGCCTGATGAAATCCCGAACGGTCAGCAATCTCTTTAAAATAAAAATCCTGATCCTTCTTGGCCAAGGTCTCGGCAATATCGCCAATGAGAAGTTCATCCGCATATCTGGGAATTTCGGTCTTGCCCTGAGCAAGAAGATGAGGAGTGCTGATCTCCCTTGCAAACTCTTCTAAGGTTTTGAACCGGAGGTTAAAATGATTCACTCCCTGCTCGGCAAGGAGACGGCGAAGGTGAAGTCCGAGAAGTTTGGATGAAACAAGGATGAGGAGCGGAGCAAACGGATCTTTTGCTCTTTCTGACCTGATTTCATCAACAAAGGACGACTCAAGCCCCGGAAAATCCCCGGTCACCAAAAATCGCCCTTTGTCATTAACCTCTGCCATGATGTCCCACCCTTCTTAATCTCTTCTTTTCCAAAAAATGGCTGTTGATAAATGATAGTGAACGACTTAAATAAATTGACGTCCATCGTGTGTCATTGCGAACGAAGTGAAGCAATCTCATGAGATTGCCACGTCCCCCGCATCAAGTGCGGGGTCCTCGCAATGACTACTTTTCAAAGTCGTTCACTATAATAATTTTAAGAAGAGCGTCATTCCGGTGAAAACTCGGTTTCGAGTCGCAACGACCGGAATCCAGAATCTTCAATCCAGCCAAAAGCGGACCGGATGCCCCCTATTCTATGTCCAAAGCCAAAAGGTTTCAATATAGAAGTTAGGTTGTGATAAAATCTGTCCGTAATATGTAACTCAGGGCTTTAGCCCTGATCACTCAGCCTTAAACGGCTGAGTTTCAAGTCATGGGAAACACTTTCAACGCCCTCCATTCTAAACCAACACCTCCCCCAGGAAGTGTCCTATGTTTACCCCGCTAAAAAGCATCTCTGATCGCCTCGTGCGAACCATCCTGTTAAAAAACCACAGACTTTCTAACGGGGTTTATCTATTTGGAATTTAAAAGGAAATTGAGTGGATTATTAAAGCACTTACGGCTGGTTTTGAATTACTGTAGGACTCGACTGAAAAATCCAGTCACGTGGTTTGGCGTTCCTGTGGACTTTCAACTCTGTGCCCTCGGTATGCCTTTGACCAAATAGCCCAATGGACCCAATCACTCAATGGCCCCCAAAATGCCTAACCTTGGAGGGATGATACCACATTTCACTTTAAGAGATTCAATTCTTTCTTAATTTCCTCTGAGAGCCAATGCCGAATTAAGGTTTGATAAGGGACCGATTTCGTCGTTGCCAATTTCCTAATGGCCTGGACCTGAAGGGGATCTATTTTAATCGTTATATTCTGGAGCCTCCTTTTTCTCCTTTTTGAAACAATATCGCAGCGGAGTTGTTCTCCCATGCTAAATTCAACAGGTTCCTCCAAGAGCTCATCAAGAATGTTTACCTGGTCATAGTAATCCGCCAACTGCTTCTCTCTCTCCTTCTTCACGGCCCCTCACCTCCTATTCTTTCTATAATATTGAACTTCTGATCGGTTCATATCCCAACCTGTGATTAGGCGCACAATTCCTTTGGATTTCTTCTCGAAAATCACAACCAGATACCTTCCTGCGTCGGTTGGACCCATGGCCACATAATGTCCCTTTTTGGTCTTGCGGAAGAGAGGTTTATGAACAAAGACCTCTTCGGCTTCCTCCGGTTCAATTCCGTGGCCGAGCTCGAAATGAAGAACATTGCCTTCATCCCACTCAAACTCTGAGATCTGCAATCGAGGCTCCTAAATGGTCATACATAGTATTACATTTATTGTGGGAGATGTCAAGGTTCTTAACAGGAACTTACCGGCCAGTCAGATACTATGGTCTGGATTTAAGATTTCGAGCTACTGTTGCCTGGTCCTGAGATCTTTCCCTAAATTCACAATTCAAGGCCCGACACCGGAGCCTTCGATTGCCTCTTGAGATGACGTGATACAGAGCTCCTGGAAAATGAATCCGAGGTTTTCGGGCCATGGCAATCCTATATCAAAGCACCACACTTCTGTCAATACCGAGTTTCCGTGGGCCTGACCCCACACACTTTTTTCCACTCATCTGAATGGCCTGCTTGCTGCGGAGGACATTAGCTGCCATGATTGCACCGTGTTCTGTAAATGCATAAGGAAGAGTCCTTCGGCCACCACGTCCAGATTTTGACATCGCAAATTGCGATGTCAAAGAAATCATTTCATCACGGGTCAGTTGAAACATGAAATCTTCTGGGAACCTATAACGATTGCGTTTGACCGCCTCATTAAATCGAAAGGTAGGAACATCATAAAGGGTAGCAAGATCCCGATCTAAAATAACTCTTTTACCCCGGATTGTGATTATCAAGCTCGTTATATCAAAAGTGGAATAGTCAACCATTTCTCTCCTCATCCTCCCCTTACCCCTTTCTAACATTTGGTTTTAGCTGCAATATTTATGATAACCTTGCCCACCGGAATTTGTCCCAACATACCAAAAAATGTGAAGGAGGGCAAGCAAAGAAGCAACTTCTAATTTTAGAGGGTTAAATATCGCCCTCAATCAAACATCTTTTAAATCCATTCGTTTCAAGCCAACGATAGGCATGGTATTTACTCAATAGACTTGCTACAAATTCTTCTGCCAGAAGAAAATTGTCGAGAAAGTAAACAGGAATATCCCATCGCTCCTGAGCTGCAATAAGGCTACCTAATACCGCGTTGGGGTGGGCCTGGGAATCCTCATAGGGAGTTTTCAGTAAACCCAGAGATCCCTCAATCACCAGGCACTTTTTCTTGAAGGCCGAAAGCTTCTTGCACTTCTGGATAAATCCCTCTCTTTCCTGGATAACTGATTTCACAAGGTCCGGCAGGGTCTTTCGTTCGACGATGATCTCATCTTCCATCCCCAAAAGGGTGTAGTCTCCGATGGGCAATCGCCTTCGAACTGTCCCGGCAAACCAGTTCGAAAACCTCTCAAACCGGTAGCCCATGTGCTCCTGGGAATCGATCACCACTGTCGGCTTGGGAATTTGGATCGTCTTTCCACCCTGCCTCACCTTAAGGACTCCTGCAGGTGGAGGAACTGGGGATCGGTTGGAATCTTCTTCAAAAGGCTCATAGATCTCGAATTTTCCTTTCTTGCATCTCGGGCACTTTACAGTACCTGGAGGAAAGGTTAAGAAGACCGGGCTCTTGCACCTGTGACAGGCATCTTTCAGCCTGCGGGGAATATCACTTAACCAGACTCCGTTTAAGGAAGTAAGGGGCCTTTCGTATTCTACGATGGAATACACTTTGATCTTGTCACAGGAAGGACAATAGACCTCTGCCATCAAGCCATGGATAGGGCCAGAGGATGCTTCCATCCAATTTTTATACTGGACTTTTTTCGCTTTCTGCTTGTAATAAGGCCAGGGACCGCTGGTTTTGATGAAATGGGCGCAATGATTGCAGGAATATTCAAAGGTCTGCATACCTCTCCTTTCAGGTCCCCTATAAATGCCAGACAATATCCAGGCTGTCTTCAATCTTTTTTAAGCGTTCACCCACAATCTTTAATTCGTAACTCATCGCATCTGACCTGTTTCCCCAGGTGACTGCAAAGGTGAGATTCAGTAACTTCTCTGTCTTGAAGGCGAAATAGTACCCGATAAGTCCGAAGCTATCGGGATCCTTTTTCAATACCTTGAGAAGAGCCTTAAATTCTTTTCTGGTTATTTCAATGGGTCTCTTTTTAGGAGATTTTCTATAGAAGGCCTCGATGTCTCCTTTTTTACTCAGATGGAAATCGCTGAATTTACGGTAAACTTTGATTTCGAGGAGATAGTTGTCCCATTTGAGTTGTTTTAGCTCTGAAAAGACAAAATCGATTAATACGCCCTTAGGAATTGTTTCGGAAACTGCTTTCTCACAATGTATCCCTCCCTTAGGTCCTGAATCTTCTCCGGCGGTTTGAAGTGGCCATGTTCTCTCCTCGCTCAGCCCCATCTTTAGAGAAGAATGCCATGTGGATCACCCTTTCCTGATAAACGAGGGAGGAACCTACCGCCCTCTCTCTCCTTCAAAGCGGTAGTCCTGATCATACCCTGCTCATTCTGAAAGAGATTGCCCCTATTCTATGTCCAAAGCCAGAAGGATTCAACACTTACTTTTTTGACTCCTGCCACTTATAATCCACAATCCACATTCCACGATCCTCATTCTAAACCAAGACCTCCCCCAGGAAGTGTCCTATGTTTTAAAAATGTTTCTAAGGATTAAGAGGACAATAAGGAAAATGGTGAGAAGTGGAAACCGTGTATAACCCAAAGTTTTTGACTGAAAAATTCAGTCAACCGCCCCAAACAACAACTTCTCTTATAAATGCGATCGCATCTATAGGAGAAGTTCAAAGGGAATAATAAGTTTAGGGGAAAAGTGAGGAGGGGGCAAAGCTCTGCTTCTTCTGTCGGGGTTTACAGTTTGACCTTGATGATTCGTTTTTTGGATAGATCGGCCTGCCCTTTTCCGGAGGCGTTCAGGTGCATGATGTGAGGGACATCGGAAGGCTTCAGGTTGAGCAATGAACAACAGATCGCATCGAGGGCAACCATGTCCGTTCCGGCATAAACCTTCTTAGGCCGGCTGATTCTTCCAGGACCGCCCGGCCCGTTCTCCGTGAGAATCGTTGTTGCATCGACCACGCAGAGATGGGGACGGATGACGGAGGCCAGGTCAGCAATTGCCTGGTGGAGAAAGGCCCCTCCCTGGTGAAACGAAATGCTATCCCAGTTAAATCCCATGAGGTTTTTGATGCTTCCGCTGATGCGGGTGCCGTAGTGATCCTTAAAGACAGGGATGTCGATCAGGACATCGTGTTACAGAGCCTCTTTCAGGAGGGTGACTTCCTTTCTAACTCTTGGGGCGGGTACAGGAACAGTGATGTAGTCCTTCGGATGGACAGGGGTCTTGAATTTTGCTCCTATGTCCTCAAGTTCTCTTCCGACCGCAGGTCCCCATCGGCCGATTCCGTAGTTCGTCGTAATCGTTATCGAGGCCGCCCCTGCCTCTGAACAGAGGCGGGCGACTTCAATACCGATGGCAGGGTTCACGACAGCTCCGGGGTAACGCCATTCTGCATTTGGCAGAATGACAACCTTATCCCCCTGCCGGACAAAAGAGGTGATGCTTCCGAGGGATTGAACCGCCATGCGAACCTGGGCCGCAGGGTTTTCACCCTCAACCACCGCAATATCCGGACGTTCCTGAGCAAATAATGACCCGCCGTGGAAGGACGAAGCGGTCAGGGTTGTGACAAGGACTGCGGATTTCTTTAAAAAACTGCGCCGATCGAGTTTTTTGCCCATCCTGTATCGAATTATAACATATCCATTCAGTAGATTTTCAACATCCTCTCGAAAGTTCAAATGTCTCCGCAGGGAGTGGTGTTAGGGTATTTTTTTGCCTTTACCTGATTGTCAAACCAGACAAATCGTCCATAAATATTTTTAACATCCATCGATCTTCACCTCTCTCCATCGATCTTTATTGAGAGAACACATGTATTTCTAAAACGGGCAAATTGCATGCCTATCACAGCAGATCTTTCGGATTAAAAAAAATATTCCATCTTTCGTATTTAAGTTGAAAGCCTTGGGTTGAGTAGCCCGCAATGCTGATGGATCTTGAGTAAGAAGTATTTAACGTCTTTAAAGCCGTAGGCCATGCGGGATAGCCGTTTTATCTTGTTGTTGATACCTTCGGAAACAGCCGTTGTAATTCTGCAGATGAAGTAGTTGAGGATATAATGCCTCTTGCGGAAAAACTTGGCACCAAGCTCCACCAGGGAGGGGATCTTTGATTTGATCGCTGCGACGATCCAGTCTTTGAGATTTCTCTGGGCCGTCTTTCGATC
>Ga0209835_1000493_pt1 | contig 25996 bp, 24 predicted proteins | sample LakKivwa52mmetaG_FD_184138 | JGI IMG/M metagenome (GOLD analysis project Ga0209835, IMG submission 184138) | Anoxic lake water microbial communities from Lake Kivu, Rwanda to study Microbial Dark Matter (Phase II) - Lake Kivu water 52m metaG... | ecosystem: Environmental > Aquatic > Freshwater >... | reverse complement strand
GCTGAAAATGCTGGCGATGACGCCCAGGGTGGCAAGGAAGGCGACCGGCACGTGCCAGGTGATGATGCGCTGCTGCAGGAGCCACAGGCCGCCGAGCAGGTAGCCGCCGGCGATCCATTCCCAGCCGTGCCCGCCGATATTGCCGAAGGTCGCGTGCGAGCCGAGGATGCCGGCGACCGTGGCGCGCAGCTCGGGATCGCGCAGGGTGGTGCGCAGGGCGTCGAGCGGCGTGGCCATCACCAGCGCGTCGAGCTGGCGGTCGCTGAAGAAGATCGCGTGCAGCATCGGCTCGAAGACATTGAACTCGGCGCGCGGCCATTGCGACATGAGCTGCGGATAAGCCACGATCATCGCGCAGAACGCCACCATCGCCGGGTTGAACGGGTTCTGGCCGAGGCCGCCGTAGAGATGCTTGGCGACGACGATGGCGATCAGTACGCCGACGACGGTCAGCCACCACGGCGCGATCGGCGGGAAGGTCAGCGCCACCAGCCAGGCCGTGACCAGTGCGCTGCCATCGCCGAGGTATTGCATCACCGGCTTGCCGCGCAGGCGCAGCATGATGGCTTCGGCGACGAGCGCGGTGATCGAGGCGAGCGCGATCTGCACCAGGATGGCGGCACTGAAGAACCAGACGTAGGCGGCGATGCCGGGCAGCAGCGCGATCAGGACCTTGACCATCACGCTGCGGACGCTGGCGGGCTTGAGAATGTGCGGGGAACTGTGCATCAGGCGCTGTCCTTTTCCTTTTGCGCTTGCACGCGGGCTTGCGCTGCGGCGATCAGGGCAGCTTTGTCGTCCGGTAGTGCCGTCTTGTCAGCGCCGACTTTTTGCGCCTTGTCGGCCTCCTCCTGCGCCAGCTTGGCCTTGGTCTCGGCCGCCTTGGCGGCGAGCCTGGCGGCCTTCTCGGCTTTTTCGCGCTCCTCGCGGAACTGGCGGAATTCGTAGCGTTCGCGCGCCGTGTCGGCCGCGGCCTTTTCACGTTCGCGCGCGCGGATCTCCGACTTGGCGAAGCGGTAGTAATCGACCAGCGGGATGCGCGAGGGACAGACGAAGGCGCAGCAGCCGCATTCGATGCAGTCGAACAAGTTGTATTCCTGCGCCTTGCCGAAGTTTTTCGACTTCGCGTACCAGTAGAGTTCGTGCGGTTGCAGGATCATCGGGCAGGCGCGCGTGCAGGCGCCGCAGCGGATGCAGGGCATCTCGGGCGGCGGCGGCGGGAACAGCTTCTGGCTCATTGCCAGCAGGCAGTTGGTGGCCTTGACGACGGGTACCGAGGTATCGCTTACCGCGAAGCCCATCATCGGCCCGCCCATGACGATGCGGTCGGTGTCGGCCTGCGGCGTGCCGAGCGGCAGCAGCGCGTTCATCGGCGTGCCGATCAGTACCTCGAAATTGCCGGGTTTGGTGTAGTTGCCGGCGAGCGTGACGATGCGGGCAATCAGGGGTTCGCCATGCAGCACCGCGCGGGCGACGGCATAGGCCGTGCCGACGTTGAAGCACTGGATGCCGTACTCGGGACTCAGCTTGCCATAGGGCACTTCGATGCCGGTGAGCACGCGAATCAACTGCTTTTCGCCGCCGGCCGGATAGAGCGTCGGCACACTGACCACCTGCATGTCGCCGGTTTCGCAATAGCCCTCGCCGCTGATCGCGGCGCGCAGGGCCTGGACCGCTTCCGGCTTGTTGTCCTCGATGCCGATCAGGATGCGCTTCGCGCCCATCAGGCGGCCGAGCAGCGCCGCGCCGCAGACGACATCCTCGGTGCGCTCGCGCATCAGGCGGTCGTCGCAGGTGATCCAGGGCTCGCATTCGGCGCCGTTGATGACCAGCGTGTCGATGACGACATTCGCCTTGACGTGGCTGGGGAACACCGCGCCGCCCAGGCCGACGATGCCGGCATCGCGGATACGTGCCCGCACGATCTGCGGATCGACCTTGAAGGGATCGAGCGGCACGCGTTCGATCCAGGTCTCCGCGCCATCGGGTTCGATCACCGCGCAGGGCGCGGCGAGGCCGGACGGGTGCGGCAGCATGCGCGATTCGACGGCGAGCACGGTGCCCGAGGTCGGCGCATGGACGGTGGTGCCGAAAGCGCCTTCGGCGGAACCGATCATCTGGCCCTTCAACACCTTTTCGCCGGCGCGGACCTGGATGGTCGCCGATCCCGTGGCGCTTTGGCGGAAGGGCACGACCAGGCGTTCGGGCAGCGGCGCGGCGGCGATAGCCGCGCCAGCCGATTCCTGTTTGTTCGAAGCCGGCTTGACGCCTCCGGGAAAGCGGAACAGTTCAAGCATGGCCGGCCACCTTGTTGACTGGCTGGATGCCGATTACCGGATACTTCCATTTCCAGGTGTCGATGGTTTCCGGCAGCGGTTCCATCGTGATGCAATTGACGGGGCAGGGCGGCAGGCACAGTTCGCAGCCCGTGCATTGCGCGGCGATGATCGTGTGCATCTGCTTGGCCGCGCCGACGATGGCGTCGACCGGGCAGGCCTGGATGCAGAGCGTGCAGCCGATGCAGGTCTGTTCGTCGATGAGGGCGACGCTCTTCGGCTTCTCGACGCCGTGCTCGCCGGAGAGTTCCTTGAACTCGCGACCCAGCAGGTCGGCCAGCTTGCGGATGCCTTCCTCGCCGCCGGGCGGGCAGCAGTTGATGTCCGCCTCGCCCTTGGCGACCGCTTCGGCGTAGGGTTTGCAACCGGGGTAGCCGCACTGGCCGCACTGCGTCTGCGGCAGGATCGCATCGATCTTCTCGACCAGCGGGTCGCCTTCGACCTTGAAACGCACGGCGGCGAAACCGAGCGCCGCGCCGAGCACGATCGCCCCGAGGGCCATGACGAGAATTGCGGTGAGCATCGTGTGCTGGGGCTATCTGTACTTGTCGAGTCCGGCGAAGCCCATGAAAGCGAGGCTCATGATGCCGGCCGTGATCATGGCGATGGCCGTGCCGCGGAAATGCACCGGCACGTCGGCACCTTCAAGGCGCTCGCGGATGCCGGCGAACATCACCAGCGCGAGCGTGAAACCGAGCGCCGAACCGAAGCCGAACAGCATCGACTCGACGAGGTTGTGGCGCATGCCGATGTTGAGCAGCGGCACGCCGAGCACGGCGCAGTTGGTGGTGATCAGCGGCAGGTAGATGCCCAGCACCTGGTGCAGCACCGGGCTGGTCTTCTGGATGACGAGTTCGGTGAGCTGGACGATCGCAGCGATGGTGACGATGAAGGACAGCGTGCGCAGGTAGAGCAGGTCGTTGGGCGCCAGCAGCCAGGTGTCGATCACGTAGCTGGTGGCGCAGGCCAGCGTCAGCACGAAGGTGGTGGCGGCGCCCATGCCGGCGGCGGTTTCCAGTTTCCGCGACACGCCCATGAACGGGCAGAGGCCGAGGACGCGGACGAAGACGACGTTATTGACGAGAACGGCGCCGAGAAGGATGAAAAGGTAGGTGGTCATGATCGCAACAAACCGGGCTGGCCCGGCGATCGCGAATTATCCCGCTTTCGTCGCAACGCAACAACCATGCACGGGATAGGGATGCCGTCCCGCCAGCCCCGACTTTTATTATTCCTCTCCCAGTTCGGCCAGCAACAGGTTCTGCGCGCAGGTGCGCACGCGGCGCGAGGGCTTGATGCGGTAGTTGCCTTCGCTATCCATGTCCCAGGCCTGGCAGTTGTCGGCGAGGTAGCCGCGCAGGCCTTCCTTCATCACGCGGCGCTTGAGTTTCGGGTCGAGCACCGGGAAGGCGACCTCGATGCGGCGGAAGAAGTTGCGTTCCATCCAGTCGGCGCTGGCGAGGTAGAGTTTTTCGGCGCCATCGGCATGGAAGTAGTAGATGCGATGGTGTTCGAGGAAGCGGCCGATGACCGAACGCACGTGGATGTTCTCGGACAGTCCCGGCACGCCCGGGCGCAGGCAGCAGACGCCGCGCACGATCAGGTCGACACGCACGCCGGCCTGGCTCGCGGCGTAGAGCGCCTCGATGATTTCCGGTTCGAGCAGCGAGTTCATCTTGGCGATGATGTGCGCCTTGCGACCGGCCTTGGCGATCTCCGTTTCGGCGCGAATCGCATCCACCATGTTGGCGTGCAGGGTGAAGGGCGCCTGCCACAGATGGGTCAGCGCGCTCGCCTTGCCGAGGCCGGTAAGCTGCTTGAAGACTTCATTGACGTCCTCGGTCAGCGCGTCGTTGCAAGTCATCAGGCCGAAGTCGGTATAGAAGCGCGTGGTGCGCGGGTGATAGTTGCCGGTGCCGAGATGCACATAGCGGCGATAACCATGTTCCTCGCGGCGCAGGACGAGCATCAGCTTGGCGTGGGTCTTGTAGCCGAACACGCCATAGACGACGTGTGCACCGGCCTCTTCGAGCCGTGCGGCGATCGACAAGTTGGCTTCCTCGTCGAAACGCGCCATCAGTTCCACGACGACGGTGACTTCCTTGCCTTTTTGCGCGGCACGCAGCAGATGCTCCATCAGCACGGAATCGGTGCCGGTGCGATAGACCGTCATCTTGATCGCCACCACTTGCGGGTCGTCGGCCGCCTGCTTGAGGAACTCGATGACCGGCGTAAACGACTGGTAGGGATGGTGCAGCAGGATGTCGTTCTTCTTGATCGCGTCGAACAGGTCGTAGCGGCCGGCCAACTGCTTCGGCAGTCCGGGCGAGAAGGGCTTGAACTTGAGGTCGGGGCGATCGACGCGGTCGGGTACCGACATCAGGCGCACCAGATTGACGATGCCGCGCACCTGGTAGAGATCGTCGTGCGTCAGGCCGAACTGCTGGAGCAGGAATTCGCGCATCGTCTCGGAGCAGTTGTCGGGCACTTCGAGACGCACGCCGTCGCCGAAGTGGCGTTGCGGCAGTTCGCCCTGCAGCGCGGTGCGCAGGTTCTTGACTTCTTCCTCATCGACGAACAGGTCGGAATTGCGCGTGACGCGGAACTGGTAGCAGCCGAGGATGTTCATGCCGGTGAACAGCGCGCCGACATGGCGGTGCAGGATCGACGACAGGAAGACGAAGCCGTAATCGACGCCGGTCAGTTCGCGCGGCAGCTGGATCACGCGCGGCAGGGCGCGCGGCGCCTGCACGATGGCCGCGCCGGAGCTGCGGCCGAAGGCGTCCTTGCCCTCCAGTTCGACGGCGAAATTCAGGCTCTTGTTGAGCACGCGCGGGAAAGGATGGGCCGGGTCGAGGCCGATCGGCGTCAGCACCGGCATCACTTCGCGGCGGAAGTAGTCGTGGATCCAGGCTTGTTGCGCCTCGCTCCATTCGGAACGCTTGTAGAAAAAGATGCCTTCCTGGCGCAAGGCCGGCAGGATCGCCTGATTGAGCAGCGCGTACTGTTCCTCGATCAGTGCGTGCGCTTCCTGCGTGACGCGGCGAAACACTTCCTGCGCGCTGCGCCGGTCGGCGCCGGTGACGCTGGTGCGCAGCTTGATCTGCTCCTTGATGCCGGCAACGCGGATTTCGAAGAATTCGTCAAGGTTGGACGAGACGATGCAGAGGAAGCGCAGTCGTTCCAGCAGCGGTACCTCGGCGTCGGCGGCCTGCGCCAGCACGCGGCGGTTGAAGGCGAGCAGCGACAGTTCGCGGTTCAGAAAATGGTCGGCGGGAAATTCGTATGGTGCGACGAGTGTGGTCATGGCGTTCTTGGACTGACGCGAAGGCGGCAGCATGTGACGTTCGGATGGCATAAGTATGACATGGTGCCGTCCCGCCAGCGCCGACTTTTGTTAGCGGCGCCTGGGCTAGAATTGCCCGCACCGCGCATCCCGGATGGAAATACCAGTGCCTTACGAACACGTCGCCGCCGTCGACATGGGTTCCAACAGCTTCCGCATGCAAGTTGGGCGGATCGTCGGCAACCAGATTTATCCGCTCGACGGCCTGAAGGAAACGGTCCGACTCGCCGCCGGCCTGACCCCGGACAAGTTGCTCGATGCGGCCGCGCAAGAGCGCGGACTGATCGCGATGGCGCGCTTCGGCGAGCGGCTGCGCGGTTTTGCTCCGGACTCGGTACGCGCGGTGGCGACCAACACCCTGCGCGTGGCGAAGAATGCGCCGGAATTTCTTGCACAAGCCGAGCAGGCGCTTGGCTTTCCGATCGAGGTCATCGCCGGACGCGAGGAGGCGCGCCTGATCTATCTGGGCGTCGCGCACACCCTGCCGAACCGGCGCCAGCGCCAGCTGGTCGTCGATATTGGCGGCGGCTCGACCGAGTTCATCATCGGCCGCAATATCAAGCCCATGCAGCTCGAATCGCTCTACATGGGCTGCGTCAGCTATAGCCTGAAATTCTTTCCCAACGGGCGCATCGACAAGCGCGGCATGAAGGAGGCCGAGCTGGCGGCCCGGCGCGAATTGCAGGCCATCGTCCATGCCTACCGCGCCACCGGCTGGGACATGGCGGTGGGTTCGTCGGGTACCGCCAAGGCGATTTGCGACCTGATCGAGTTCAATCGCTTTGCCAACGGCACTATTACGCGCGATGGCCTCGAACGCTTGCGCGAGCGCCTGATCCAGGCGGGACATGCGGCCAAGGCCGGCCTCGAAGGCATGCGGCCGGACCGCATCCCGGTGATTCCCGGCGGCGTGGCGATCATGTCGGCGGTGTTCAAGGAGTTCGGCCTAGAGGAAATGGTGTTTTCCGAAGGCGCGCTGCGGCTGGGCGTACTTTATGACCTGCTCGGTCGCTACCACCACGATGACCTGCGCGAGGCGACGGTGAGCCGCTTCATGCAGCGCTACGAGGTCGATCGCAGGCAGGCTTCGCGTATCGCGACGACCGCGATCGAGTTCTACCAGCAACTGCGTCCGCAGGACGACATTGAAACGACACCTGCCGCGCAGTTCGTCATCTGGGCAGCGCGGCTGCACGAGATCGGCATCTCGATCGCGCATTCGAGCTACCACAAGCATAGCGCCTATATTCTGGCCAACGCCGACATGCCGGGCTTCTCGCGGCGCGACCAGTCCTTGCTTTCCCGGCTCGTGCTCGCCCACCGCGGCAAGCTCGAGCGCGCGCAGCCGCTGACGCGGGAATCGCCGGAGTGGCTGCTGATCTTCTGCCTGCGCATCGCCGCGCTGCTGCATCGGGCGCGCGACGACACGCCCATGTCGGAACTGCGCGTGCGGATGGGCGCGAAGGGCTTCGAACTGCAAATCGAGCGCGAGTGGCTGGCTGCCGCGCCGCTGACGGCGACCGTGCTGAACGATGAAGTCCAGCAGTGGGCGAACGTCGGCATCGAATTCAGGGTGCGTGGCCAGCGCACCTCCGCGTAAGGTTTGATGAACAGCGCCGGCTTCGTCGAGCAGCATGGCGCTGACGGCGTCGCCGAACTGGTGCTTGACGGGCGCTGGACATTGCGTTCCATCGCGGCGGCCGGTACCGAATGGCGCGCGCGGTTGCAGCTCGCGGCACGCCGGCCCGGTCTGCGCTGGGATTGCCGCGCCATCGAGGCGCTCGATTCGGCCGGGGCGCTCCTGCTGTGGCATGCCTGGGGCCGGCGCTATCCTGATGACGTGCTCATCGAGCCTGGTCAGCGACCCGTCTTCGCCCGCATCGCCGCCGTGGCGCCGCCCGAGGCGGAGCCGGCGCCAATGCCTCTGTACTTGGCCAGACTGGAGCGGCTCGGCGCGGGAGCGTTGGCGCTGCTGCGCCAGTTGCGCGACTTCGTTGCGCTGCTCGGCCAACTGGCGCTCGATGCCCTGCATGTGCTGCGCCACCCGGCCGACCTGCCGGCGCTGGAGATAGCCGCCAACATCTACAAGAGCGGCGTGCGGGCAATGCCCGTCACCGCGCTGGTCGGTTTCCTGATTGGCATCGTGCTGTCCTTCCTGTCGGCCCTGCAGCTGGGGCGGCTTGGCGCCGACATGCTGATCGTCAATATCCTCGGCCTTGGCATCATCCGCGAGCTCGGGCCATTGCTCGTCGCCGTGCTGGTGGCGGGCCGCTCCGGCTCGGCGATGACCGCGCAGCTGGGCACGATGCGCGTCACCGAGGAGATCGATGCGCTCGCCGCCATGGGCGTGCCGCGCAGCCTGCGGCTGGTCTTCCCCAAGGTGGCGGCGCTCGCCGTCACGCTGCCGCTTCTGATCGTCTGGGCTTCGGCACTCGCGCTTGCCGGCGGGATGGTGGCGGCGCAGATGCAGCTGGGCATCGGTTATCTCGCCTTTTTCGATACCTTGTCCAAGGTCGTGCCGGTGTCCAATCTCTGGATCGGCCTGGCCAAGGGCGTCTGCTTCGGCGCCGCGATCGCGCTGACGGCCTGCCATTTCGGACTGCGCGTCAAGCCGAACACCGAGAGTCTCGCCCGCAACACCACCGCCGCGGTGGTAACGTCAATCACGATCGTGATCGTGATCAATGCCATCTTCGCGGTCGCGATGCGCGGCATCGGCGTCCCCAGGCTATGAAGACCGACGTCGTCATCGCCATCCGCGACCTTTCGACCCGCTTCGGCGGACGCTGGGTGCACCGCCACCTCGATCTCGAGATTCGGCGCGGCGACCTGGTCGGGCTGGTCGGCGATTCCGGCAGCGGCAAGACCACCCTGCTGCGCCAGATGATCGGCCTGCTGACGCCGACCGAGGGCGAGATCAGCCTGTTCGGCGAGCCGCTGTTCGGCGGCGGCCTGCGGCGCGAGCGTGCGCTGCGCCAGCGTTTCGGCGTGCTGTTCCAGCACGGCGCCCTGTTCTCGGCCTTCAACGTGTTCGACAACATCGCCTTCCCGCTGCGCGAGTTGAAGCTCCTCGACGAGGCGACGATCCGCGACTTGGTCATGCTCAAGCTCGACATGGTCGAACTGCTGCCGCGCGACGCCTGGCTGATGCCGGCCGAGCTGTCGGGCGGAATGGTCAAGCGCGTGGCGCTGGCGCGCGCCCTGGCGCTCGAACCGGAGCTGCTGCTGCTCGACGAGCCGACCGCTGGCCTCGATCCGGACCGTTCCGAAAGCTTCGAACAACTGATCCGTCGACTGGAACGCGAACTCGGCCTGACGGTGGTGATCCTCACCCATGACCTCGACACGCTGGCCGCCCTGGCGAACCGGGTGGCCATCCTTGCCGAGCAGCGCATCATCGCCTACGCTCCGATCGAAGAAGCCGTGCGTATCGATCATCCCTTCGTGCATAATTTTTTCCTTTCCAGCCGCGGCCGCCACGCCTTCGCCAATGTCCTCTGAGTCCTTCTGATTCCCGACCATGGAAAATCGCTCCCATGCCCTGCTGGCGGGCCTGTTTGTTCTTGCCTTCCTGGCCGCCGCCGCGTTCGCGCTCTGGTGGTTCGCCGGCAAGCACGAAAGGATGAACGTCTACCTGATCGAAACGCGCGGCAACCTCGTCGGCCTCAACGTCGGCGCCCAGGTGCGCTACCGCGGCATACGCGCCGGCAAGGTCAGGGACATCCGGCCCGACCCTGCCGATCCCGCGATACTGCTGGCGGAAATCCTGCTGAACCACGATTACCGGCTGACCGACAAGACCGTCGCGAAGCTCAACTCCCAAGGTGTCACGGGCATTTCCTATGTCATGCTGGAAGAGGGCGGGGAAAACGGCCGGCCGCTGAACCTGGACGCGGCCAATCCGCCGCGCCTGCCGGTCCAGCCGGGCTTGCTGCAACAGTTGGGCGAGAGCGCGGCCGACATCGGCGCCCAAATGGAGGAATTGATCCTGCGCCTGAACCGTCTGCTCGACGAGCGCAATCTCGGCAACGTGAGCCGTGCCCTGGACAACCTCGCGGCGGCATCCGCCAGCCTGAAGGAACTGCCCGTACTCATGGCCAGCCTGAAGGCCGCGCTGTCGGAAACCAATCTCGCTCGTCTCAACACGCTGCTGGCCCATCTCGAAAAAACCGCCGGCGAGGCGGCGCCGCTGGCACAAGAGGCGCGGGGGCTGGTGACGACCCTGAACCAGCTCGCCCAGCGGCTGGACACGCTCGCGCTCAACGCCGGCGGCGTCGGCGAACGGCTGCATGCCGAAACCCTGCCGCGTGCCGAGGCGTTGATGCGCGACGTGGCGTTCGCCACGCGCCGGCTCGACCGGCTCGTCGAAACCCTCAACGACAGCCCCCAGGCGCTGCTGTTCGGCAGTCCGCCGCCGCGCCCCGGACCCGGCGAAACCGGCTTTGCCATTCCCCCCGCAAAGGACTGATGCCATGCGCATGCTTTCGCTGTTGCCACTCTTCCTGTTGCTGGCTGCTTGTGCCGGCGGCGCGTCGCGCCCGGTCGACCTGGCGCTTCGGGATCTGGGCGAACCGGCTGCCATCCTGCCAGCCGGCGCCATCGCCCTCGCGCGCATCGAGGTACGCACTGCTGCCTGGCTGGCGGGTCCCGCGCAACATTACCGCCTGAGCTATGCCGACCCCTTGCGTCGCCACAGTTATGCCGAAAGCCGCTGGGCTGCGCCGCCCGGCGAACTGCTGGAACGTTGGCTGCAGCGCAGTCTCCCGGCTGGTCAGGCCACGGGCGACGCGTGCCGGCTGGTACTCGAACTCGACGAACTCGAGCAGCGCTTCGATGGCCCGCGCTCCAGCCAGGTCGTGCTCGAAGCGCGCGTCAGCTTGCAGCCCTTGCGGGGTGATACTGTCCATGCGCAGCAGGCATTCCATATCGTCAAGCCGGCCGGATCACCCGATGCGCGCGGCGGGGTGCAGGCGACGCGTGCCGGTGCGGATGCATTGGCGCAGGAGCTGGTACGCTGGCTGGCCGAGCTTGCCCGCGACCGACCGCAGACAATCGTCATGTGTAAGGAAAAATCATGAACTCAGAACCGTTGCTGTTGCGCCACGATCATGAAGGCGTCGTTACCCTCACGCTCAACCGGCCCGCGCAGTTCAATGCGCTGTCGACCGAACTGCTGGATGCGCTGCAAACGGAACTGGTAAAAGTCGGCGCTGACGAGACGGCACGCGTGGTCGTCATCGCGGGTGCTGGCAAGGCTTTCTGCGCCGGCCACGACCTCAAGCAGATGCGCGCCAACCACGACAAGGGCTATATGCAGGCACTGTTCAAGCAGTGCGGCCGCGTCATGACGACGCTGACCGAATTGCCGCAGCCGGTCATCGCACGCGTGCATGGCATCGCAACGGCGGCCGGCTGTCAGCTCGTCGCCAGCTGCGACCTCGCCGTCGCCGCCGACGTGGCGAAGTTCGCCGTGTCCGGCATCAATGTTGGCCTGTTCTGCTCGACGCCCGCCGTCGCGCTGTCGCGTAACATGGGTCGCAAGCAGGCGCTGGAAATGCTGCTCACCGGCGAATTCATCGATGCGCTCGAGGCCCAGCGGCGCGGCCTCGTCAATCGCGTCTGCCCGGCAGATGCGCTCGATGCCGAGGTCAAGCGCCTCACCGACAGCATTTGCGCCAAGTCGCAGACCGCGATTCGCATGGGCAAGCAGCTCTTCTACCGCCAGCTCGAAATGGGGCTGATGGGCGCCTATCAGCTGGCCGGCGAGACCATGGCCTGCAACATGATGACCGACGACGCCGTCGCCGGCATCGATGGCTTCATGAACAAGAAGAAGGGCTAGCCGCGAATTGTCGCGGGCGCGACAACGGCGAGAAGGGCAACACAGTAGATTCGCCCGACAATAAACAGTCAGGAGAGAAGCATGAAGGTTCTCGTGCCCGTCAAACGGGTGATCGATTACAACGTGAAGGTGCGGGTCAAGGCCGATCAGAGTGGGGTCGAACTCGCCGGCGTCAAGATGGCGCTGAACCCCTTCGACGAAATCGCGGTGGAAGAGGCGGTACGGCTCAAGGAAGCCGGCATTGCGACGGAAGTGATCGTGGTGTCCTGCGGTGCGACGCAGTGCCAGGAGCAACTGCGCACCGCGCTGGCGCTTGGCGCCGATCGTGCCATTCTTGTCGAGACGGATGCCGCGCAGGCCGAAACCCTGCAATCGCTGGCCGTCGCCAAGCTGCTCAAGGCGGTGTGCGACAAGGAACAACCCGGCCTCGTCATCCTCGGCAAGCAGGCCATCGACGACGACGCCAACCAGACCGGCCAGATGCTGGCCGCCCTGATGGGCTTGCCGCAAGCCACCTTCGCATCCAAGGTCGTGATCGCCGATGGCAAGGCGCAGGTGACGCGTGAAATCGATGGTGGCCTCGAAACGCTGGCGCTCAAACTGCCGGCCATCGTCACCACCGACCTGCGCCTCAACGAACCGCGCTACGCCACACTGCCCAACATCATGAAGGCGAAGAAGAAGCCGATGGACGTGCTGAAGCCCGCCGACCTCGGTGTCGACATCGCCCCGCGCCTCACCACGCTGAAGGTCGCCGAGCCGCCGAAGCGGCAGGCCGGCGTCAAGGTCGCCGACGTCGCCGAACTCGTCGCCAAACTCAAGAACGAAGCAAAAGTGATTTAACTGAGGTAATCCGACCATGGCCATTCTTGTCATTGCCGAACACGATAATGCCGCGCTGAAGGCGGCCACCCTCAACATCGTCAGCGCCGCCGCGAAACTCGCAGGTGACATTCACGTGCTGGTAGCCGGCAGCGGTTGCGCCGCCGCCGGACAAGCCGCTGCGCAACTGGCCGGTGTGGCCAAGGTGAAGGTGGCGGATGCCGCCCACTACGCCGACCAGACCGCCGAGAACCTTGCCGCGCTGGTCGTCGCCAACGCTCAGGCTTACACGCACATCCTCGCGCCGGCGACCACCTTCGGCAAGAACCTGCTGCCGCGCGTTGCGGCGCTGCTCGACGTGGCGCAGATTTCCGAGATCTGCGGCATCGAGTCCCCGGACACCTTCATTCGCCCGATCTACGCCGGCAATGCCCTCGCGACGGTCAAGTCGGCCGACGCCGTCAAGGTGATCACCGTGCGTACCACGGCCTTCGATGCCGTGGCCCAGGGCGGCAGTGCGGCGGTCGAGGCTATTGCCGCCGGCCCCGACCTTGGCCTGACGCAACTGGTCGGCCGTGAACTAACGAAATCGGAGCGCCCCGAACTCGGCGCGGCCAAGGTGATCGTCTCGGGAGGACGCGGCCTCGCTTCCGGCGAGAATTACCACCAGCTGCTCGAGCCGCTGGCCGACAAGCTCAACGCCGCGCTTGGCGCGAGCCGAGCCGCTGTCGATGCGGGCTTCGTGCCGAACGACTACCAGGTCGGCCAGACCGGCAAGATCGTCGCGCCGCAGCTGTACATCGCCATCGGCATTTCGGGAGCGATCCAGCACCTCGCCGGCATGAAGGACAGCAAGGTGATCGTCGCGATCAACAAGGATCCGGATGCGCCGATCTTTTCAGTCGCCGACTACGGCCTCGTCGGCGATCTCTTCACACTTGTGCCGGAACTGACGGCGGCGCTGTAACTCCAACCGGCATGAACTTCACTGATGGCCTGTTTGGCGATTTCTGGGCGTATGGGGCCTTTTTCCCCTACGTCCTGCTGTTGCTGTGGGCCCTCCGTACCGCGCCTTGGAGGCGGCTGGCCGACAATACCCAGATGCATGTCTGGATGGGCGCCATCGTCGTGCTGGCGCTGGCCTGGAGCCTCAAGGCCGGCGCCAAGCCGGGCCTCCACCTGCACCTGCTCGGTGCCACTGCCTTCACGCTGATGTTCGGCCGCCAGTTGGCCATGATCGGCCTGTCGGTCGTGCTGGCCGCGGTGACCTTCAACGCCGGACTCAAGGGCATCGAGGGTTGGCAGGCCTTCGCGCTCAACGGGCTGGCGCTGGTCGTTGTCCCGGTGTTCGTCGCGCATCTCTTGCTGCGTTTTGTCGAGCGCTTCCTGCCGCCGAACATCTTCATCTATTTCTTCGTCGCCGCCTTTTTCGGCGGGGCGGTGGCCGCCGTGGCCAGCGGGGTATTCAGCGGCGTCGCGCTCTGGGGTGCCGGCATCTACAGTTACGACCTGCTGATGTCGGACTACCTGCCGTTCTACATCCTGCTCGGCTTCGCCGAGGCCTGGCTCAACGGCGCCGCCATCACGCTGATGGTCGTCTACTCCCCGCGCTGGGTCGGCAGCTTCGACGACCGGCGTTATCTCTGGCAGAAAAAGGAACCGCGTTCATGAACTATTCCCCGCCGTTGCAGGACATGCATTTTGTGCTGACGGAACTTGCCGGACTCGAAGAGATCACGCAATTGCCCGATTGCGAAGAGGCGACGGAGGATGTGGTTGCCGCGATCCTTGAAGAGGCCGGCAAATTCGCGAGCGGTGTGCTGGCGCCGCTGAACCGTGTCGGCGACAAGGTCGGGGCGCGCTGGAACGAAACGAATGTCACGATGCCGGAGGGTTTCGGCGCCGCCTATCGCCAGTTCGTCGAGAACGGCTGGATGGGCCTCGGCCACGATGCGGAATTCGGCGGGCAGGGTCTGCCGCGTGTCGTCTCGGCGGCGGTGCGCGAGATGTGGAAATCTGCCAACCACGCCTTCGCGCTGTGCCCGATGCTGACCGATGGCGCGATCGAGGCATTGGAGCTCTGCGGCTCGCCGGAACAGAAGGCGCTCTATCTGCCGAAGATGGTCGCGGGAGAGTGGACCGGCACGATGAACATCACCGAGCCGCAGGCCGGCTCCGACCTCGCGGCGATCCGCGCGCGTGCCGAGCCGCAGGCGGAGGGCAGCTATAAGGTTTTCGGCCAGAAGATCTTCATCACTTACGGCGAGCATGACATGGCGGACAACATCATCCACCTCGTGCTTGCACGCCTGCCGGATGCGCCGCCGGGCGTGAAGGGCATCTCGCTGTTCGTGGTGCCGAAGTTCCTCGTGAATGCCGACGGTTCGCTCGGCAGCCGTAACGATGCCTATTGCGTTTCCATCGAACACAAGCTCGGCATCCATGCCAGCCCGACCTGCGTGATGAGCTTTGGCGACCATGGCGGTGCAATCGGCGAACTCGTCGGCAAGCCGAACGAAGGCCTCAAGTACATGTTCATCATGATGAACGCAGCGCGCTACGCCGTCGGCCTCGAAGGGCTGGGCAATGCCGAGGCGGCCTACCAGCACGCGCTGGCCTATGCGAAGGAACGCGTGCAGAGCCGCGCCATCGAGGGCTCGGCGGATTCCGTCGCCATCGTGCAGCATCCCGACGTGCGCCGCATGCTGATGCTGATGAAAGCGCAGACCGAGGCGATGCGGGCGCTGGCCTACGTTACCGCCGCCGCGCAGGACAAGGCGCTGCATCATCCGGACGAGGCGGAAAGAAAACAGAGTCAGGCTTGCGTCGACCTGATGACGCCGGTCGTCAAGGGCTGGCTCACCGAAGGCGCCAACCGTATCGCCTACCTTGGCGTACAGGTGCATGGCGGCATGGGCTTCATCGAGGAAACCGGCGCCGCGCAGTTCATGCGCGACGCGCGCATCACGACGATCTACGAAGGCACGACCGGGATACAGGCGAATGACCTGATCGGCCGCAAGATCGCGCGCGAGGGCGGTGCGACGCTCAAGGCCGTTATCGCGCAGATGCGCGCGACGCAGGCAGCGCTGGCAGCATGCGGCGATGCCGGTTGTCAGGCCATGGCGGCGGCTTTGGAAGAAGGCATCGACGCCGTCGCAACGGCCGGCGACTACATCGCCGCGAACTACGCTACCGATGTGCGCGCGGTCGCGGCGGGTGCCGCACCTTTCCTCGAACTGCTGGGCATCGTCGCCGGCGGCTGGCAGATGGCGCGCGCCGCGCTGGCGGCGCAGGCAAAACTCGGCACTGGCGAGACGGCACCTTTTTTCGCGGCGAAGCTGAAAACCGCGCGCTTCTACGCCGATCATGTGCTGGTCGAAGCGAGCGGACTTGCGCGGCGCATCACCGCCGGCGGTGCGAGTGTGCTGGCGCTGGATGAAGCATCGCTCTGACGCTCGTGATCACGCTTGCGACGGGCAATTTGTTTTCCGGATGGCCGACGTCCGTCGATCGGGAACATTTCGAAGAATTGCTGAAGCGCCCGGGACTGCGCATCGAGCGCATCGTCTCGACCGGACAGGCGAGTCCTGAAGGCTTCTGGTACGACCAGCCGGAAGACGAATGGGTCGTGCTGTTGTCAGGAGCGGCGGGTTTGCGTTTCGAGAGCGAGGCCGACGTACGCGAACTCAAGCCCGGTGATTGGTTGCACATTCCCGCGCATGTGCGGCATCGCGTCGAGTGGACCGATGCTGCGCAGCCCTCGGTCTGGCTGGCGGTGCACTCTCACATTCCCTGATAGATCGGCCCCTCGCCGCCCTGCGGCGTGACCCAGTCGATGTTCTGGCCGGGATCCTTGATGTCGCAGGTCTTGCAGTGCACGCAGTTCTGCGCGTTGATCTGCAATCGCGACTGGCCTGACTCGTCGACGATCTCATAGACGCCCGCCGGACAGTAGCGCTGCTCGGGCGCGTCGTAGAGCGGCAGATTGTGCGCGATCGGCGCCTTGCTGTCTTTGAGGCGCAGGTGACAGGGTTGTTCTTCCTCGTGGTTGGTGTTGGAGAGGAAGACCGAGGACAACCGGTCGAAGGTGAGCACGCCGTCAGGCTTCGGATAGTCGATGGGATGGCACTGCGCGGCGGGCTTGAGCTTGGTGTGGTCGGCGGTCAGGCGCAGCGTCCATGGGGCCTTGCCGCGGAAGACCTGCTGGTCGATGCCGAACAGCAGCGAGCCCATCCAGAGTCCCTTGGCCATCAGCGGCTTGAAGTTGCGCGCGCGCTGCAGTTCGTCGAACAGCCAGGAAGAGCGGAAAGCTTGCGGATAGGCCGTGAGTTCGTCGCCGCTGCGCCCTTCGGCCAGCGCGGTGGCCGTCGCTTCGGCCGCCAGCATGCCGGACTTGATCGCGCTGTGGGAGCCCTTGATGCGCGAGGCGACGAGGAAGCCGGCGTCGTCGCCGATCAGCGCGCCGCCGGGGAAGATCAGCTTCGGCAGCGCCTGCAGGCCGCCCGATGCCAGCGCGCGCGCACCGTAGGCGAGGCGCGTGCCGCCTTCGAAGATCGGGCGGAAAGCGGAGTGGGTCTTGAGCCGCTGCATTTCCTCGAAGGGCGCGAGATACGGATTCTTGTAGCTCAGGCCGACGACGAGGCCAAAGGAAACGAGATTCTGCTGGGTTGTACTCGCATAGTGATAACAGAAGCCGCCGCCGTAGGTGTCATTCGTGAGCGGCCAGCCGGCGCTGTGCATCACGAGGCCCTTGCGGTGTTGCTCCGGCGTGACCTGCCAAAGTTCCTTGATGCCGATGCCGTACACCTGCGGTTCGGCGCCGGCACGCAGGTTGAAGCGTTGTTCGAGCCGCTTGCCGAGATGGCCGCGGCAGCCTTCGGCAAACAGCGTGTATTTGCCGCGCAATTCCATGCCGGGCTGGAAGTTGGGGCCGGGTTCGCCGTTCTTCAGCACGCCCATGTCGCCGGTGATCACACCGGCGACCTTGTCTTCTTCGTAAAGCACGTCGGCGCCGGCGAAGCCGGCATAGACCTCGACGCCGAGCGCCTCGGCCTGCTGGCCCAGCCAGCGGCAGACCTCACCGAGGCTGATCACGTAGTTGCCGTCGTTGTGGAAGCAGGAAGGTAGCAATGCGGCGGGTAGCGCGTAGGCGTTCTTCTCGGTGAGGAACAACAAACGATCCTCGGTGACCGGAGTATCGAGCGGCGCGTCGCGTTCCTGCCAGTCGGGAAGCAGCTCGTTCAGCGCGCGCGGATCCATCACCGCGCCTGAGAGGATGTGGGCGCCGATCTCGGCACCCTTGTCGATCAGGCAGACGTTGATGCCTGCATCGAGCTGCTTGAGCCGGATCGCCGCCGCCAGGCCGGCTGGTCCGCCGCCGACCACCACCACGTCGAATTCCATCGCCTCGCGCGCGATCGCTTCCATCGTTCTCCTCCTGTGTGGTGTTTGCGCATGATTATAATTTGCCGACCCCATTCCGGCGCTGGCGATCATGGAACATCCTCATCATCTGGTTCATATCACGCAGATTCCCGTGCGCTGGGGCGACATGGACGCCCTCGGTCACGTCAACAACACCGTCTATTTCCGCTTTGCCGAGCAGGCGCGCATCGACTGGCTGGTGGCGCAGGGGATCTCCGACATCGTGAATGTCGAGGAAGGCCCCGTCATCATCAACGCGAGCTGCACCTTCTTCAAGCCGATCAGCTTTCCGGCCACCGTCGAGGTGCGGACGCTGATCGGCAAGCCCGGCCGCAGCAGCCTGCCGACTTTCTACGAGATGCGCTGCGTTGGAGATGACACCTTGTATGCCGAAGGCGCCGCCAAGATCGTCTGGTGGAGCCCGCGTAGCGGCAAGTCGCTGCCCCTTCCCGATTTCATTCGCGGACTGTACCCCCATGACTGAATCCCCAATGTGGCAACCGAGCGCGGAGCGTATCGCTTCCGCCAATCTGACCGCCTTCGCCGCACGGGCAAACCTTCCAGCCGACTATGCGCAAGTGCATCGCTGGTCGATCGAGCATTCCGCCGACTTTTGGTCGCTGCTCTGGGATTTCGCCGAAGTTCGCGGGGAGAAAGGACAACGCATTCTCATCGATGGCGACCGCATGCCCGGCGCACGCTGGTTTCCCGATGCACGGCTGAACTACGCCGAGAACCTGCTGCGCCGGCATGACGAGGGTATCGCGCTGGTATTCCGTGGCGAAGAGAAAGTTACTCGCCGCATGTCCCATGCGGAGCTTTATCTGCGCGTCGCGCGACTGGCCGCGGCGATGAAGGCCGAAGGCATCGTCGCCGGCGACGTGGTCGCGGCCTACATGCCGAACTTGCCGGAAACACTGATCGCACTGCTGGCCGCGTCGTCGCTGGGGGCGATATTCACCTCGGCCTCGCCGGATTTCGGGGTGCAGGGCGTGCTCGACCGCTTCGGCCAGGTACAGCCCAAGCTGCTGTTCGTCGCCGACGGCTATTTCTACAACGGCAAGCCGCTCGACACACTCGACAAGGTGCGCGACATCGTCGCCGGTCTGCCGAGCGTGAGCAAGGTCATCGTCTCGCCCTACGTGCGCGAGACTGGCCATGATCTGTCGCGCATCCCGAATGCCGTTACGCGCGGGGACTTCGTCGCGCCTTGGCGCGCACAGCGCGAGATCGAGTTCGCGCAACTGCCCTTCGATCATCCGCTCTACATCCTGTATTCGTCGGGGACGACGGGTGTGCCCAAGTGCATCGTCCATTGCGCCGGCGGCGCGCTGCTGCAACATCTGAAGGAGCACCGGCTGCAGTCGGACGTCAAGCCCGGCGACAAGGTGTTCTACTTCACCACCTGCGGCTGGATGATGTGGAACTGGCTGGTGTCGGCGCTCGCATCCGAGGCGACGCTGCTGCTCTACGATGGTTCGCCCTTCGTTGGCCGTGGCAAGGTGTTGTTCGATTACGCGCAGGCCGAGGGCATGACGCACTTCGGCACCTCGGCGAAATTCATCGACGCCTGCGCCAAGATCGATCTCAAACCGTCCGCTACGCACGATCTGTCCGCCTTGCGTGCCATGTTCTCGACCGGCAGCCCGCTCTCGCCCGAAAGCTTCGACTACGTCTATCGCGACATCAAGGCCGACCTGCAACTGGCCTCGATCTCCGGTGGTACCGACATCGTTTCCTGCTTTGTGATCGGCAATCCGATCGGGCCGGTCTGGCGCGGCGAGATCCAGTGCGCCGGCCTTGGCATGGCGGTCGATGTGGTCGATGAGAATGCCAAGCCCGTGGTGGGCGAGAAGGGCGAGCTGGTCTGCACCCGGCCCTTCCCCTCGATGCCGGTTTGCTTCTGGAACGATCCCGATGGCGCGAAGTATCGCGCGGCCTATTTCGAGCGCTTTCCGGGCATTTGGTGCCACGGCGACTTCGCGGAAAAAACCTCGCGCGACGGTTTCATCATCTACGGACGCTCTGACGCGACGCTCAACCCCGGCGGGGTGCGCATCGGCACGGCAGAAATCTACCGTCAGGTCGAGAAGTTGCCCGAGGTGCTGGAATCCATCGTCATCGGGCAGGATTGGGACAATGATGTGCGCGTCGTGCTGTTCGTCAAGCTGAAGGATGGCCTGGCGCTCGACGACGTGCTGGCCAAGCGCATCAAGGAGCAGATTCGCGCCAACACCACGCCGCGCCATGTGCCAGCCAAGGTGCTGCAGGTCGCCGACATCCCGCGCACCAAGAGCGGCAAGATCGTCGAACTGGCCGTGCGCGAAGTCGTGCATGGACGCGTCGTGAAGAACAGCGAAGCGCTGGCGAATCCCGAGGCGCTCGAACTGTTCCGCAACCGGGCAGAATTATTGAGCTGAGGTTTCGAGGCTGTAGCTTGCCGCCTCGCCAGCGCCGACTTTAAGCATTTGCGCCAGCCAGGGCAGGGTGTCCTTCAACTCGGCAGCCAGAGTCCAGGGCGGATTGATGATGAACACGCCGCTGCCGTGCATTCCCATGCCATCCGCTGATGGAGACTGGACAGTGAGCGTGCAGTTCAGCCAGTCGGGCGCCAGTTTCTTCAGCTTGCCGGCGAGGGTGATGCTCTCGTTCTTCTGGAGCAGCGGGTACCAGACCATGAACGTGCCGGTGGCGAAGCGTTGCAGTCCTTCCTTCACGGCCGTGACGACGGCCGCGTAGTCGCGCTTGTCCTCGTAGGACGGATCGATCAGCACCAGTCCCCGGCGTGGCGGGGGTGGCAACAGCGCCTTCATGCCGGCGAAGCCATCTTCCTGCTTGATCTGGACACGCTTCTGGGCATCGGGCGCGGCGCCGACGATGGCTTGCCCGAGCAACTTTACGTCGGCCGGATGCAGTTCGAACAGGCGCAGCTTGTCGGCGGGCCGCATCGCGCGCAGGGCGAGCAGGGGAGAGCCGGGATAACGGCGCAGCTTGCCGTCCGCGTTGTCGGTGCGCACGGCTTCGACATAGCGGGCCAGCATCGCAGGCAAATCCTTGCGTTCCCAAAGCCGGCCGACGCCGTCGTTGAATTCGGCGTGCGTCGTCGCCCGCCCGGCGTCGAGCCGGTAACCGCCCGCGCCGGCATGCGTGTCGATCAGCCAGTAGGGTTTGTCCTTCTGGTTGAAGTGGTCGAGCACCGCGAGCAGCACCGCGTGCTTGAGGACATCGGCGTGGTTGCCGGCATGGAAAACGTGTCTGTAACTCAGCATGGTCGGCGACTAGAATGGAATCCATGAATGATACGCAACAAGGTGAAAGAATCTCCAAGCTGATGGCGCAGCGCGGGATGTGTTCGCGCCGCGAAGCCGACGCCTATATCGAACGCGGGCTGGTCTATGTGAATGGCGAAAAAGTGACGCAGCTCGGTACGCGTTGCGCGCCGGATGCGAAGATCGAACTCGCCAGTCGCGCGCAGAACCAGCAGGCAACGCTGGCGACGATCATCCTGCACAAGCCGGTCGGCTATGTTTCCGGCCAGGCCGAGGATGGTCATCAGCCGGCGGTCGTACTGGTGAAGCCGGACACACAGATGGTCGGTGACTTTCAGCGCTTTCGACCAATTCATTTGAAGGGCCTCGCGCCGGCCGGGCGGCTCGACATCGATTCGACCGGGCTGTTGATCCTGACGCAGGATGGCCGCGTGGCGCGGCAGTTGATCGGCGAAAACAGCGAGATCGAAAAGGAATATCTCGTGCGGGTCGAAGGCAAGCTGGATGAAGCCGGCCTGAAACTGCTCAACCATGGCCTGTCGCTCGACGGCAAGCCCTTGAAGCGGGCGAAGGTGCGCTGGCAGAACGAAGACCAGCTGCAATTCATCCTCAAGGAAGGCAAGAAGCGGCAGATTCGCCGCATGTGCGAACTGGTTGGATTGCGCGTGACTGGCCTCAAGCGCGTCCGCATCGGCAAGATCACGCTCGGCGACCTGCCGCTCGGGCAATGGCGGTTTCTGAAACCGGAAGAACGTTTCTAGGAGGAGTCGATATGCAACTGACCAGCAACAGCTTCAGCGATGGACAAAAGATTCCCGGTGATTTCTGCTTCTGCGTGCCTGCCGCGGCCGGCCATGTCTGCCTCGGCGGCAACCGCAATCCGCAACTCGCCTGGTCGGATGTGCCCGCCGGGACGAAATCCTTCGCGGTGATCTGCCACGATCCCGATGTGCCGAGCCGCGGCGACGACGTCAATCAGGAAGGCCGCAGCGTGCCCGCTTCACTGCCACGTGTGGACTTTTTTCATTGGGTGCTGATCGACCTGCCGGCGAGTTGCACCGAGATCCGCAACGGCGAATTCTCGTCGGGCGTGACGCCGCGCGGCAAGGCAGGGCCGGCGGCGGCGAACGGCGCGCGCCAGGGCATCAACGACTACACGGGCTGGTTCGCGAACGACCATGACATGAGTGGCGACTACCACGGCTTCGACGGCCCGTGCCCGCCGTGGAACGACGAAATTCCTCACCACTATGTCTTCACCGTGTTCGCGCTGGATGTCGAGAGACTGCCGCTTGAAGGCAAGTTCACCGGCCAGCAGGCGCGCGACGCGATGCAGGGCCGCATCCTCGCGCAGGCGAGCATCACCGGCCTCTACACGCTGAACCCGGCGGTCAGTCTGTAAAGTTCAGGCCAGGTCTTCCTTGCGCAGCAGGAAGATCTTGCCTTCGCCGCTCTCGGTGTCCAGCCAGGTGAGCGGCAATTGCGGGAAGGCGGCTTCCATCAGGTCGCGGTTGTGGCCGACCTCCACGGCCAGCAGGCCGTGCGGCTTGAGATGCGCCTTTGCACCCGAAAGAATGCGGCGCACGATGTCGAGGCCGTCATCGCCGGCGGCCAGCGCGTTCTCGGGTTCGTGGCGGTACTCCGGCGGCAGCTCGCGCATCGCTTGCGCAGTGACGTAGGGCGGGTTGCTGACGATCAGGTCATATTTTCGTTTGCCCAGCTTGGCGAACAAATCACCCTGCACGAGACGCACGCGCTCCTTGAGGTCATAGTCCGCGACGTTGCGCTTGGCGACTTCCAGCGCGTCGGATGATATGTCGGCGGCGTCGATCCTCGCATGCGGGAAGGCATGTGCCATCAGGATCGCGAGGCAGCCCGAGCCGGTGCAGAGGTCGAGCGCGGATTCGATCGCATACGGGTCTTCCACCCAGGGTGAAAAACCTTCGACCAGCAGGTCGGCGAAATAGGAACGCGGCACCAGCACGCGTTCATCCACATAGAAGCGCAGGCCGGCCTGCCAGGCTTCGTGCGTCAGGTAGGCGGCCGGCAGGCGGCGCGCGATGCGCTGCTGCAGGAGTTCGAGTACCGCGAGGCGTTCATGGTGTGTCAGGCGGGCATCGAGATACGGTTCGAGCCGGTCCGGCGGCAAGTGCAGCGCATGCAGGATCAGCCAGGCAGCTTCGTCGTGGGCGTTGTCACAGCCATGGCCGAAGTAAAGCCTGGCCTCGTTGAAGCGGCTGGTACCCCAGCGCAGCCAGTCGCGGATTGTGATGAGATCGTCGAGGAGTTCTGACATGAGAAAGTCGGCGCTGGCGGGACGGCACGCCGTCAGGTCAGCAGCTTGCGGAAAGTGGCTTCGTAGATGCGCGCCAGCGGCTCGATGTCGGCGAGGGCGACGCACTCATCGATCTTGTGGATCGTGGCGTTGATCGGGCCGAACTCGACCACCTCCGGGCAGATGTCGGCGATGAAGCGGCCGTCCGAGGTGCCGCCGCTGGTGGAGAGTTCGGCATTGATGTCCGACTCGACCTGGATCGCCTCGACCAGCGCGCTGACGAGTCGGCCGGGCTGGGTCAGGAAGGGCCGGCCGCCGAGCGTCCATTGCAGGTCGTATTCGAGGCCGTGCCGGTCGAGGATCTGATGCACGCGATTCTGCAGGCTGTCGGCCGTGCTGGCGGTCGAGAAGCGGAAATTGAACAGCACTTCGAGCGTGCCCGGCACGACGTTGGTGACGCCGGCGCCGGCGTGGATATTCGAGATCTGGAAACTGGTCGGCGGGAAGAACTCGTTGCCGATGTCCCAGTGCGCGGCGGCGAGTTCGGCCAGAGCGGGCGCGGCGCGATGGATCGGGTTCTTGACCTTTTCCGGATAGGCGACGTGGCCCTGCACGCCCTTGACGATGAGCTTGCCGGAGAGCGAGCCGCGCCGGCCGTTCTTGATCGTGTCGCCCTGCCGGTCGACCGAGGTCGGCTCGCCGACGATGCAGCCGTCAATGTGTTCGCCGCGCGCCTTCAATGTTTCGACCACCTTGACGGTGCCGTCGGTCGCATCACCTTCCTCGTCCGAGGTGAGCAGGAAACCGATTGATCCATCGATCGGGCCGCTGTTAAGCAAGCGCTCGACCGCGATGACGGCGGCGGCGACCGAAGTCTTCATGTCGGCTGCGCCGCGGCCGTAGAGCATGCCGTTACGCTCGGTCGGCACGAAGGGATCGAATGTCCATTTTTCGACCGGGCCGGGCGGCACGACGTCGGTGTGGCCGGCGAAGACGATCAATGGCTTGACCGTGCCAAGTCGCGCCCAGAGGTTGCGCACGTGGCCGGTCGGGCCGGTGCTGTCCATGCGCTCGCAGACGAAGCCGAGCGGAGCCAGTCGTTCCGCGATCAGGTCGAGGCAGCCGGCGTCCTCGGTGGTGATCGAACGACGCGCGATCAGGTTTTTCGCCAGATCGAGAGTTGGGGTTGCGGACACGCGCTCAATCCATCCGCAGGGTGAATTCGGAGAAGCTCGCGCCGGCTTCGGAGGTCGTGTTGGTGGCATCCGGGTTCGTCAGCGGTGCGCGTGGTTTGTCTTCCGGCTTCTTCTCGGTGGCGGCGTTGTTGATCAGCCAGTGCAGGTTGTTGGCGGAGTCGGCGTTGCCAAGCGCTTCTTCGATGGTGATCGTGCCGGCCTTGTAAAGCGCGTACAAGGATTGCTCGAAGGTCTGCGAACCGGGCGACATGCTTTGCTCCATCGCTTCCTTGATTGTGTTGAGGTCGCCCTTTTCGATCAGTTCGCCGATGTAGCGCGAATTGAGCATGACCTCGACCGCCGGCATGCGTGCCCCATCGGGCTTTTTGACGAGCCGCTGGGAGATGATGGCTTTCAGTGTCACGCCCAGGTCGGCGAGCAGCGCGGGGCGGTTCTCCAGCGGGAAGAAGCTGATGATGCGCGACATCGAATGGTAGCTGTTGTTCGCGTGCAGCGTGGCGAGGCAAAGGTGGCCGGATTGCGCATAGGCAATCGCCTGCGTCATGGTTTCCTTGTCGCGGATCTCGCCGATGAAGATGCAATCCGGCGCCTGGCGCAACGCGTTCTTCAGCGCGATCGGGAAGGCGCGCGTGTCGGCGCCGACCTCGCGCTGATTGACGATGGATTTCTTGTTGCGGAAGATGAATTCGATCGGGTCTTCCAGCGTCAGGATGTGGCCGGACATGCGTTCGTTGCGGTAGTCGAGCATCGCGGTTAGCGAGGTCGTCTTGCCCGAGCCGGTGGCGCCGACCATGAGCACGAGGCCGCGCTTTTCCATGATGATGTCGGCGAGCACCGGCGGCAGGTTGAGCGTGTCGAGCGCCGGAATCTGCGACGGGATGTAGCGGACGACGAAGGCCGGCGTACCCTTCTGGCGCATTACCGAAATGCGGTAGTTGCCGACGCCCTCGAGGGCATAGCCGGTATTGAGTTCGAGCGTGTCCTCGAATTCGGCGAGCTGGCGCTCGGTGAGGATTTCCTGCAGCAGCCCCATTACGGTTCCGGCATCCATCGTCTGCTGGTTGACCGGCACGGCCACGCCGTTGATTTTGATGTTGATGGGCGCGCCCACCGAAACGAAGATGTCCGAGGCGTTCTTTTCTGCCATCAACTGGAACAGTCTGTGCATTGCGCCCATCAGGATCCTCCTTGGTTACGGCAGTTTCTAGTCTAACGCGTCAGCGTGTCCGCAGGCTCAGCCGCGGGTATTCGACTGTGATGGAAATTGATCCAGCGCAATCGCCGGGGCAGGCTTCCAGCCCTTCTTGCGATGCTCGGCAACGACGTTGGTGAAGATGCCGCCGCGCACGTAGAAGCGCGCGGTCAGGCGCATGAAGCGCGGCTTGGTTGCCCTGACCAGGTCGTCGAGGATACGGTTGGTCACGTCCTCGTGGAAGTGGCCTTCGTCGCGGAAGCTCCAGATGTAAAGCTTCAGACTCTTCAG
>Ga0209835_1000491_pt1 | contig 26077 bp, 29 predicted proteins | sample LakKivwa52mmetaG_FD_184138 | JGI IMG/M metagenome (GOLD analysis project Ga0209835, IMG submission 184138) | Anoxic lake water microbial communities from Lake Kivu, Rwanda to study Microbial Dark Matter (Phase II) - Lake Kivu water 52m metaG... | ecosystem: Environmental > Aquatic > Freshwater >... | reverse complement strand
GTCTAATAATCGTCTCATCACATCTCCGGTCGGCACTTCCATCAGGAGGCCGCCGACGATCTTCCCCCGTATCCATAACGGGGAGGCTATGATAAGTTTTTTATAATCCGAGGCTAAAAGCCCCCCCTCTTTTTCAATCTCTGTATGGATGCTTCCTGTCTCCATGGCTTGTCTCAGCAAAGAGCGATCATCCTTCTTATCGACCCTTTCCGAATGCTGGCTGGCGATGACCCATCTTTTCTCATCCGTCACGATTAAATGATACAAACTTCGATCCTTCCCGTATATCTGGATGAAATCCTGGATCGAATTTTTTATGGAGGAAGGGCTCAAACTCAATTCCCGTTTCTCCAGGAGGATGAAGTCGATGATCGTTTGAAAATCCTGAACCATGATTTCGCAATTCCTGATCTTCGCCTGAATGATATTCTTCTCATTGGCTCTCGATGTGGTGAATCCAATCAGGAAGATGGCAGCCAACATCAGAAGAGAGATGTTGATAACCACCTCTGTCCTGAGAGTGAGATTTAGTTTTTTAAATAGCCAGGAAGGTTTTTTCATAAAGGTTACGGTAAAGGTAACGGTAACGAAGCCCGTATCGTTCGTAAAAGGTCACGTCTATTGTCTTTTAAATCTACTCCATGCAGATGACAAATTATAGAGCTGCCTCCCGGATTTATCGTATAAATCAATCAACTCTTCACATAACCCTCTATCAACACTCGATCCATATAAATCTTTACATTGTTCTAATCCTACAATCGTTTCGTTACATTCACCCATAGCATCGTCGAGATATTTTTGAAACCCATGTTTCTGGTGTCTTTTGGCATAACCTTCGGCAATCAATCTGGGGATAGCTTTGACGGACCGTCTGAGCTGGCTTTTTAAATCATTGTTTTCAATATCAGGGATACATGGAATAATCTTTGTCATTACTTCAATACATCCTTGATAGGTGGACTGATAAACTTCCAAATCCCGAAAACTTGTTATCCTTTTCATTTTACGTAACCGTTACCGATTGACGAAACGCCTGCCTGCCGGTAGGCAGGGGCTTCGTCACCTTAACCGGGACCTTTACAACATTTTACCTGTTTATATAAAGATACCACCTTATTAAATTCTCTCCCCAAAATAGTGAAATCACAGCGCCCAGGGCGAGGAAGGGACCAAAAGGGATGGCGTATTTAAAATCTTTCCCTTTGATTAACATGACCGTGATCCCTATGATCGATCCGATGAATGAACTCAAAAGAATGGTCAGGATCACCGCTTTCCACCCAAGAAAAGCGCCGATCATTGCCAGAAGCTTCACGTCCCCTCCCCCCATTCCCTCCCGTTTGAAAAGCCACTGGTAGACCGTTGCTACCAGAAAGAGGCTTCCTCCTCCCGCAATCATGCCGATTAGAGATGTCCAGAAGGTGATCTGAGGGATAATGAGAGATCCCAGGAGTCCGATCACGATGCCCGGAAGACTGATCACATCTGGAATGATCTGGTAGTGCAGGTCAATCACCGTGATGGCGATAAGGGCCGCTACAAACCAAAAATAATAAAAAAAACTCAGCGAGACGCCAAATGTTATAAACAAAAAGAAAGAACTCAAGGCGGTGATGGCCTCCACAATCGGATATTGAATTGAAATAGATGCCTGACAATATCTGCATTTTCCTCCCAGTATGAGATAGCTTAACACAGGAATATTATCATAATATCGAATCGGCCTCCGGCATTTCGGGCAGTGCGACCCCGGCTTCACAATGGACTCTTCTTTTGGAAGCCTGTGAATACAGACATTTAAAAAACTACCTATCATTAATCCGAATATGATCGATATCAATGTCAGCATTTAAGCCCCTTTTCTTTTGCCATTATTCCAATGATCCAATACTGATGGTCTCGTAAAAAGTCGTCTCACCGGTGAAAACCGGTGTCCAGTGTTTTCATAAGTATCTGAGATTACTGGATTCCGGCTTTCGCCGGAATGACGATCATTAGGCTTTTTCGACTTTTTACGAGTCCATCAATGCTTCATTATTCCGGTTTTTAATCGGGTTACTTCAATACCTGTAATCCCAAACTCAACATAAGCGCTGAGTTCACCTCTTTCATCTTTTGGGAATCCAGCCTCCCAAGCCTTCTTATCAGTCTTTCCTTGTCAATCGTACGAATCTGATTCAGCTTAACGACGGAATCCTTTGTAAGACCACTTTCAGCAGGTTTGATTTCTACATTGATGGGATAGGCCTTGGTCACACTCGAAATCGCAGCAACAATCGTGACGGGCGAAACTTCATTCCCGATGTCATTCTGGATGATTAAGGCGGGTCTCATTCCTTTCTGTTCACTCCCCTTGGCTGGGTTGAAATTAACTAACCATATGTCACCCCTCCGCGGAAACACATCCTTTGTCATTCCACAACCTCGTTTCCCGCCTCCAAATCGAACTCAGCCAGATAGAGGTCCTCGTCAGATGAATCCAGGTAACCGCGGCGCATTAAGCTTTCAATTCTTCTTTTTTCCCAGAGCCTTATTGCCTCACCGATAATCTTGCTTTGAGTGATATTTTCTTCTGTAGAGATTTTCTTAATTTTTGCGGCCAAATCCGAATCAATCGTAACACTCAACCTTTCTTTCATAAATCCACTCCCCTAGAAATAATATTACTATCTATAGTATAAAATATATTACTTTGTCAACGCATTTATTATGCGCACCCCTCTTCATCCCACCCGTCAAGATCGAGGAATTCAAATTCTTTTGCAATAGATTGGCTTTCCTCTTTCCTTCTCTTGTATCCCTGTTCGAGGGCTTTCTCTATTCTTTCGCGTTGAATCTCTTCGTTAATTTCTTTTTTATTTTCTTTTCCCATCATTCCACTATTGATGGTCTCGTAAAAAGTCTGAAAATACACCTTTCTGTCATTCCGGCGAAAGCCGGAATCCAGTCTTTTCGAATAGTTATAAATTCCCTGGACTCCGGTCTTCACCGGAGTGACGACTTTTTACGAATTCATCACTATTCCATTATTCCAATATTCCAATTGGGGTTATACGCTATGCGCTCAGCGATAGGCGTCTTGCGTTACTACCGTTGCAGATCCTGAACCATCCACCTCAAATCTTCCACCCTCGATTTTGCCTTCGGCGCCGCCTCAATCCCTCTGGAATAATAATAGATTGCCTTTTCCCGATCCTTCAACCTGCTTGAATAAATGTTCCCCATCTCCTCGTAGGGGTTGATGATATTCGGGGCTAATTCTGAGGATTTTGTCAGCTCTGAAAGAGCCAACTCATACCTCCCCGCTTCTTTATATACCAGAGCCAACCTGAAGTGATAGTTTGCAGAATGATTAGGGTTTTTATCAATCAGATGTCTCAGGATTTTTTCTGCCTCATCATATTTTTTCTCCTTCTGGTAGAACACAGAGAGATTAACCTTTATTGAGTCGTTATCCGGTCGTAACCAGATGGCTGTCAGAAGTTCGTTGACCGCCTTCTCATGATGACCCAGTCTGCCATAAACAATTCCCAGATTATTTTTCGATTGATAATCATAAGGAAGAAGGGCGATGGCTCGTTCAAGATATTTTACTGCATCTTCATCCATCCCCAATTCCATATAGACCACCCCCATCAGCGCATTGGCCGTATTGCTCTCCGGATGCTTTTCTACCGCATCGGCCCACAGGGTATAACTGTTCTCCCAGATCGTATTCTGCCGAACGGTCATGAAGGAGTAACCAACCAGTAGAAACAGGAATATTGCGACCGAAAGCAATTTAAAGAACCCTTTTGAAAATCGTTTCTGCCGGTAGACATAGAAGCGGTCAAACAAAATACCCAACAAAAGGGCATAGGAAAAGGAGGCGATAAACACATACCGGTCGGCCAGAAGGGTGCTGATGGGTATGATATTCAGGTATGGCAACATCGCAATCAGAAAAAAGAAAAAAGAGAAATAAATAACCTTTGTCTTCTTTAAAGACCAGATACTGAACACAAATAGAAGGATGGCGATCAAAACAAAAACAATGTTCTTCACATGATAAATAGGCAGTATAACGGAAAATGAATACGCGGCAGAGTAATTAACTGTTGCAAATAAGAGACTTAAACTCCTTAAAAAGGCATATATAGAAACAAGGACGTTTTCTATAAACCCTTCTCCGTAATACGGCTTAATTCCACCCGCATCGAGCATGACATTGATTAATACGAATGTAAAAAGGGTAGAGAGAATCAGCGTACAAGTGAAAAAGGCCCAATGTTTTTTAAAAAAAGAAATGAAACTGTCTTTTTTCTTTGTGATTTCATATAAAAGGACCACAGCCGGGAAGACTACTGCCGAGGGTTTTGAAAGCACGGCAAGAAGAAACGAAAAGAGAACAAGGCCAAGATAAACAATTCTGTTACTCCCCTCTTCTTCTCTTCCTCTAATATAGAGATATAGGGCAAGAAAGAAGAAGAATCCCTGAAGCACTTCTTTTCTCGCAGCCAGCCAAGTTACCGCCTCCACATGCACCGGATGCGCCGCAAAGAGAAGGCTTCCGAACAGGGCCATCCTGAAATGAGAATCCGGCGACGCCCTATCTCTCAAATGAGATGAAAGAAGTTGCAGGGTTAAGAAAACCATGATGCAGGTAAGCATGTAAAACAAAATATTCGTGACCCGATAGCCCATCGGATTAAGCTTCCAGAAGTGGTAGTCAATGGCGTAACTTAACATTCTCACGGGTTGATAGGTATTGGCTTTTTCGTGTGTAAAGATTCTTTTGATTCCTTTCCAACTTAAATCTCTAATGGTTGAATTTTGGTATATCATTCCATCGTCCCAATTTGTGAACTGGTTCCCCAACGAATTAAAGTAGAGTATTATGATGAATATCGCTAAAAGGAAACAGATGATCATTCCCTTGAAGGGTTTCCCACCATCCCTTAATCCATCGTTCGTCAATTGATCAATGTCATTTTCCTTAAGATTCATGCAAAACAAAGTCACCCTCCTTGTCTATGAAAACCCTGAACCATACCTCTAAAAATAGCAAAGCCCATATTTTTGAAGAATGATCGTAGCGCAGAGCGATATGATCATTGAGCAGGCGCTCGATACCCTCTCTCTTGAAATATCCACGATTCAGAGTCCTGGAATCCAAAAGGATCTCATAAATATAATCTTTTAATTCATTTCTGAACCATTTTGAGACCGGAACTCCAAAACCCATTTTCCTTCGTTTTACAATGGCTTCAGGGAGAAAGTCGGAGAAGGCCTTTTTCAGGATAAACTTTGTCGTTGAACCTTTCAGCTTCAAATGGGAGGGGATCCCGGCGACCTCTTCGATGAACTGATGATCCAGAAAGGGAACCCTTGCCTCCAGAGAATTTGCCATGGTAGCAATATCCATCTTGACCAGCAGGTCTTCAGGAAGATAGGTTGTCATATCCAGATAAAGCAATTTTTCTAAAGGATCATCTGTGTCCCCCTCCTCATATTTATTTATCAGGTAGTCCAAGGGGTCCGTTCCCTTCACTTGTCTCGAAAAATCTTCAGAATAAACGTCATCCTTCTCTTTTTGATTGAAAATCTTTATCTGTTCGGCATAATTTCGGCCTTGGTGGGAGGACAACATTTCCATGAAATCAGCCAGGCGGTTCAGTGTCTTTCGCCTCCAGGGTGATTGGGAGAGTATCCTCAAGAAGGCTGGCAAGAAGCTTCTTCGCGCTTTTTCAGGTAACCGAGTGAACCATAAAACATATTTACTCCGGAGATAACGGGGATATCCTGCAAAGTTTTCATCTCCTGCATCACCACTTAGAACCACTTTGACATATTCCCTTGTCAGCTTGGAAACGTAATAGGTGGGAATGGCTGAAGAATCAGCGAAGGGCTCGTTATAGTGCCAGACCAGTTTGGGCAAAATCTCAATGGCATTCGGCTTGACAATAAACTCATGATGATCGGTACCAAAATGATTGGAAACGATTCTGGCGTAGGCAAGTTCATCAAAATCTTGTTCCTCGAAACCAATTGAAAACGTCTTAACAGGGGGTCCCCCGTTTTTTGCCATAAGCCCAACGACAAGACTTGAATCGATTCCTCCGCTTAAAAAAGCACCTAAGGGAACATCACTAATAAGTCGAAGCTTCACTGATTCCTCAAGCTTTACCCGTATAATCTCACAGAGCTCTTCAACATCGGCCTTTCTTTTTTCCTGAGAATTGAAATTTAGCCTCCAATAGCGCTCTATCTTAAGGTTCCCATGGGAATCGTAAAGAAGATAATGTGCAGGGGGAAGTTTCTTTATCCCTTCGAAAATGCTTTCCGGAGATGGAACATATTGATAAGTCAGATAATGATGAATAGCCAGTGGATTTACCCTTCTTTCGACCCACGGGATTTGAAGAAGTGCCTTTATCTCGGAAGCAAAAGCAAACCGACCATTTCGATGGGAATAAACTAAAGGTTTTTTCCCCAAACGATCACGGGCCAGAAACAGCCTTTTCAAATTGTTATCCCACAAGGCAAAAGCAAACATCCCCCGAAATTGTTTCAAGCAGTCCACACCCCATTCTTCATAAGCGCGAAGGATAACTTCCGTATCCGATCTCGATTTAAAAACGTGCCCCTTCTTTTCCAACTGGACTCTAATTTCCTGAAAATTATAGATTTCCCCATTAAAAATAATCCACACACTCCCATCTTCATTTGCCATGGGCTGATGGGCCGCCTCCGAAAGATCAATGATTGATAGCCTTCGATGGCCCAATCCCACCTCAAAGCCACTTTCGCCCGGATGGGTCGGGAAAGGTCTTTTAACTTCAAAATACTTATCGCCCCGAAGGAACACCATCCCCTCATCATCCGGCCCCCGATGCGCCAAGAGATCGCACATTCCCTTAATGGTTTCAGGCTTTACAGCCCTATTATAAAAGTCCGTCTCTCCACAAATTCCACACATCTTAGCTTCTCTTGTTAAGCATAAACTGATATAGACTAATATATCTACCTGCTATCGAATCGATCGAATAATTCTCCTTTATAAACGTCCGGCTTCTTCTTCCCAGTTCAGCTCTCTCTTCTTTGTGTCGAACAAGATATAAAATAGCTTCGGAAAGTCCTTTCACATCATCTGGGTTAACGAGCAACCCATTTCTTGCGATAACATATTCCCCTAATGGAATTTCCTTATCTTCCCCTCCCAGGAGTTCACCATTTCCACCTACATTGGTTGCGATACAGGGAAATCCGTAACTCATTGCCTCTAATAAGGCATTTGACATTCCTTCAGTTCTCGATGCAAGGATAAACATGTCGGCATTTTTCAGGTATGTATCCACGTTACTGACGAACCCCACAAATTCCACTGATTCACCAATGTTCAAGGACTGGGTCATCTTTTTCATTTCTTCTTCAAGTGGCCCACTCCCTATGATGGCCAATTTAAGGGTCTTCTCCTCTTTGAAGACATTCTTCCAGGCTTTAAGCAGAATATCCACTCCCTTCTCCCTGCTGAGTCTGGCAGTGGTGATGGCATGGATGACTTGGTCATATGAAGTTCTATCTTCCTTCGGAACTTCAACACCGTTTGGAATATTTACAATCCGCTCTTTCGGAAATCTAAGTTGTTCAAATTCTTTCGCGCTCACCTTGCTCACGGCAACCAATAATTCCATTTCCTTAAGCAAATACTTCAATTGGAAACTCCCCAATGGAAACCTTTTCAGCCCGTTGATATCACTCGTCTCCCCGGAACTCGCTGTTTTTACCAATACGGGCTTTCCAAGAATTTGTTTCCCGACGAATACGGATACAAAAGCAGGATAAAGAGCTTGGTGAACATGGATGATGTCGTATTCTCGCCTGTGCATGAAAAGGTAAAGGCCGAGGGTAAACATATAGATCAACCCGCTTAATGTTCGAACCCCTTTAATTCCGAACATCCCCCAACACGCAAAATTCCGAAAGATTGGGATCCCATCTATCTCTTCATAATGGGCAGTACCGAATCTCCAACATCCGGTAAGAATACTTACTTTTACTCCTTTTCCTCGCAATGTCTGTGCCAAGAGTTTTGCTTGCCTCTCGGTTCCGCCAATAATGGGATGAAATTGTGAAATGACCATCAAGATTTTCATCTCTACACAATACTCCGGTTGTTTGATCAAGTTGCCTTTAGACTTCTTCTTTTAACAAATACGTACTCGTTGCATCCTATCCCACCTGCACAGGTTTTTAACTTCATAAGTTCAAACTCTTTTTTCCGATAAAAATGAAATATTTCTTCAGGTTTAGCCACTTCAAAGGGATAACCGCCCACCCAATCAACCAGATCGTGCCAAATAGACATCCCTCTGTTTTTTTTTCTTTCCGCCCACCGTTTAAATGGAAGCGGATTTTCACATCGCAGCAATCTACTCAGTGCTGAACGAGTTTCCCAATAGGCTCCAACACTCAACACAATAAATCCTTTCATGGGATTTGAGGATTGGTTATAGAATCTTTTTAGCGAAGTCCAAAGAAGACTGGCACCCCCTTGATTATTGTAGATTGAAATATAAAGTTTACCCTCATCAGCAACCAATGGTTCTATATTTTCGAGTGCATCCCACATAGCTCCTGTATGGTGAAGCACACCCCAGGAATAAACAATGTCGAATTGGCCTAACGATTTGAGATAATCTCCATTCAAAACATTTCCTTGCTCGATCGTCCAGCTTGCAGCATTGGGGAAATAACGCCTTTTCAATTCCAAAGTACAAGCCACTGAAAAGGGATCATAATCAAAAGAGTAGACTTTTGCGCCTAATCGTCTGGCGGCCAGCGAGAAAAGGCCACTTCCTGAACCAATATCGAGAAAGGTCTTGTCCTTCAGGTTGGATATCTCTAACCCATCCTTAAGTGACCGCTCGGCCTCCAGAATACGATCTTCATCAACCATTCTGAGGAACCCTTCCCAGTTTTTTCCGAATTCAAACCTTTTCTCTTTTGCTTCCTCAGTCTCCATCAGCCTCTCTACTCAGACCCTTATTATCACTCTGCTCTTCTACTCTTACCCCAAGTTCAGGAATCCGATAATCCAAAATACTCCTCAAATGCCTTTCAATCTTTAACTGCCAAACAGTTGATATACGGAGAACTCCAGCGGTTTGGCTTCAACATAATAGGGATAGCTCTTTCACAAACCCATGCGACTTTGTTAATCAATGATCGTAACCGGGAAGCTCCTTTATAAAACAAACCACCTTTCAAATTCTCAAAGTTTAAAACACCTAAGTTTGCGAAAAGAAAGTAATCACACGAAATTACTCTAAGCCCGTTAATTAGATGGGCCTGCATGAGAGCATTCCTGTTAAGAGAAACATGGATATCAAAAATGGGTCGATTAATTTTTTTTTGAATTAACCCGTTTAGGCCACACAAGTTAGGGATATTTGTAATGAGAAGGCCACCAGGCTTTAAGAATTTTGAAAACGCTGAAATGCAATCAGTAGTATCTTTAAAGTGTTCAAGGACGCCAAATGAAACAACTACGTCAAAAGCTTTCAACATAGATCCAGGTGGTGAAAAGAAATCCGCACATACGATTTCTCCTCTAACCCCCTCTTTTGATAATATCTGCATCGCCTGCTGACACCCTATTTCAGAATAATCAATTCCATAAACTTTAAACCCAAATTCCTTTGCAAAATAAGGTAACCACACGGACCTTGCACAGCCTATTTCTAAAACTTTTTTTCCTTGAGTGTTCATTTCAGAAAATATTTGATAAAAATATTCGTGGAAGCGACGATTAACATGGTTAGCCAATCCTTTGTCTTGTGGATTGACTGCTTGAGGCATATCATAACCTTCCCAGGCCTTATCCCAGTATTGCTTCCCTGCCTTATCCAAGGTTAACGTCTCCTCGCAATATAAGTTACAATCCCGTATTTTTTAAAAATGATCTGACATCTTTCGTAGATCGGCATTAAAAGCCGATCAACTACATATAATGGATTAGAGATCAAGTATTTTATATTTTTTATCCAGCAGTTTCTAAGGCTATCTTTCTCAATAAATTGGTGCCTTGTAAATTGGATATCGCTCCACCTCACTCTTCGTCTGTAAATGTACCGGTAAAAATAGTAACGCAAGAAATTTACAGGGCGCATTGAATATATTTTGTTGCTATAATCTGTTTGGATAAGATCAAAACCAGATTCTGCAAGATATTCTTTTACTGTTTCTTCAGTAAAGAAGTATAGATGCCTCGGTATATCCTCAAGGAAAAGAGAACGGGATGACACGCTTTCAAAATTAGTTACCAAAAATATAAATTTTCCCCCTGGTTTCAGTACTTGAGCCGCTTTCTTAAAATATGACTTCGGATCGTGAACATGCTCTAAGACAGCCCATGCCGTTATGGTATCGTAGCGTGGTTCACATATCGGTATTTCTGTAAACTCTTCTTTATAAACTTTGAAATCCGTTATTGGTTTAGAGTTTTGAGAAACCTCTACCCCTTCAACCTCCCATCCGAGTTGTTGCATGTATCTTGGGAAATCGCCATTTGCGCAACCAAGATCCAATAGCAATCTTTGATTATCTGAATCACCCATATGGAGGAATTTCGCTTCAGCTGCATAACGGCGCCAATGATAATCACGCTCATGGTCAAAATAATCATAGAAAGGTGATGGATAATATTTTGACATTTCAGAGTTGGTTGGCCTTGGGTTTACGAAACCGAGTCCACAATCAACGCATTCAACTACGTTAAACCATTCATCGACAAAATAACGAGCGTCTGGCATGGAATAGATAACTCGATAATTATTTGAACCACAAAGATTACATTTTACTGTTTCCATACTCATTCCAAAGTCTTAATCTTCTTGTGAAGCATAATGGAACAATAAATAAAAGATACCGCGTACACAAGTGTTGTTGATAACGCAATACCGGCAGTCCCCAGTCGTTGCATAAGCAAATAATTTAAGGTTATCTTGAGAAATAGATTGATAATCGAAGCTTGCATTAATATACGGTTCATCTTTAGCGAAGAAATGAGCCGTACCATCAATATGCCCAAGAAATAAAACGGTACTTGCAATAAGAAGAGTGCCTGCACTTGACTAACCCGCCATGTATCCGCTGATGTAAAGGCGCCTCTTTCAAAGAAGAAGCGCACGAGTGACTCCGAGAAAAAAACAAGAATGAGAGTCAAGGGAATTGTGACAAGCAGGATCAAGTAGGTATACGTTTTAAGAGTATATCGAATACCAACCCAGTCGTAAACTGCAACCATACGTGAGAAATGAGGAAATACTGCGGTGCCCAGGCTGACGGAACCTATTCCGAGAATTATCGTTAAGACCTTGCCGCCATAGTTCAAAGTCGAGACGCTCCCAGCCCCAAGCATGGCTGCCATGGATTGGTCTACCAGGCTCGTGCTGCTCATGAAGAATGCACCAGCGACCATCGGCAAATATTGGTTTATTACTTTCTTCATAGCAGGGGTCAAGCCATACCAGCGCGGAATAAGGTAAAACCCGCGCTGCCTTACGCTCCACGCCAAAAGTCCCGCTTCCAGCACGAACCCGCCCACCGTACCTGCAGCAAGGGCATAAATTCCCCATATCTTGCTCATCACGACAAGTAACGCCACTGTTACTATAGGTTTGATTATCGGCAATATAGCCACAAGGGCAAAGCGCTCACTTGCGTTAAGGACAGCGGCCCATGTTATGCCTAAACCACTAATAGCCAAAATGGGTAGCAAGACGAAAAATATCGAACGCGTTAAGGCTTGCTTTTCAGGACTAAAACCAGACCCCAGAATAGGCAAGATCAAGGAAGATACCATAGCCAGGAGGACTGAAACGATAACGAGTACGACGGTATTCCAGACCGTAACGCTGGAGAAAAGTTGTTGTGCTTTCTCTATCCCCTCATTTTCGCGCACATGGATAAAAGTCGGAATGAGGGCAGCGTTAAATGACCCCATCACTACATTAATTGCGAACGATGGGAGTAAAAAGGCTATAAGAAAGGCGTCTAAAACATCGCCAGTCCCAAATTGGTTAGCAACCACCAACTCTTTGGCCGTAGCTGCAAGGTTCACAACAAAGGTGAAGCCACCTACTGTAATCATGGTAACAAAGATGCGACGATTTACCGATTGTTGCTGCCAGATATTCCGGAAATCAAGGTGCATACGCAATGCATCCATTACCTTTTCTCATCCCTCTACTTGTCAAATCTACTGATCAAACATCTCTACTTAATAAGACTGGTGGGGGCCCCCGTGATCATCTCAAAAACCCTTTCTTCCCAGTCGAAGACGAAGACGTCCTTTCTTTCCTGGCATAATATCTTCACTTTATCGAAATATTGTCTGTCAGAGAAAAACCCCAAAATTTTCTGAAGGAGACTCTCCTCCTCCAGAGGATCAAACATCAAATCCTCATAGTGGAGAATATCTTTAATTCCCGGAATGTCGCTCCCGATACAAGGTAAACCGATTCCCAATGCCTCCAATAAAACATTGGGCATTCCTTCGCTCATGGAAGGCATGACAAAAAGATCAGAGGCGAGATAGATCTTCAAAAGCTCTTCTCTCTCCAGCCAACCTGTAAAAATGACTTGTTTGGCAATCTCCAATTCTTTTGCCAATCCTTGCAAGTATTCCTTGTAGTCTAAATCGGCCTGAGTGAAACTTTCCCCTACAATCATGAGATAAATATTTTGGGCCCTTTGTTTGGGTAGACATCTGATAAGGGTTTCTATATTTTTACCCCGGTTGATAATACCTGCCGTTACCATTACTTTTGCATCTTTTGGAATGCCATATTTAACTCTTATATGGGGAATATCTTCTGGATCACGTATGGATATCGGGGGGATATTGTTATAGAGAACCTGAACATCGATGTTCTTCCTCTTCCCTAAGCTCTTTAACATTTCATCCCTGGCAGCTATATTATTAGTGATGATCCGGTCAGAAAAATGAAGACCCAGATATTCTATAAGCTTATTTAGATATAGGAAGTATTTTGGTAAATTCTGCATCTTGGAACCAAAAGTCAAACTCCCTCTTATCAGGGTGACCATGGGTCTCTTTAGACACCATTTAGAAAGGCCTTGTATAAAAGCATAGAGAGAACCGAAGGCAATGAAGAGATCAATTTTATTCCTCCAACCTACCCAAAGAGCCCATAGAGGAAAGAAGGAAAGAACCACAATTCTGGCGATGAGTCCATCTACTTTCTTAAGCGGAAAATATATTTTGTGGTTATGGAAAGAAGAATGATTGATCTGAATTGGCGACAAGGATAAGCAATGGACTTCACACCCCATCTCCAGAAAAGCTTCGAGCATCATAAGAAATCTGTCGTAAGCACCTCCCTTTTTCATAGTATACATTGCAGTCATTACTTTCATTATAAGGAATCCAGGAACCCAGGAAAAAATCTAAAACATTATTCCTAATAAGGAAGCCAAGAATCCAGGAAGTTAAGAATTCATGACATTTCCTGCATTCCTGGTTTCCTTATAAGCAAATATCCTTAATATAAATCGAATTGGAGCCATAAATCTTTTTTAGGCTTTCCCTTTTTTGTCCATTCTCTGTTAAAGAAGTGATCAAAATAGCGTCGGGTTTAAGCTCCTGAACTCGGCTCACGGGTTCAATTTCATAGCCAAAGATGATTTTGGGCTCAAATTTCTCGTCATCCTCAACAATTCCAACCAACTTCAGATTCACTCCCTGGAGGGTAATATAAGCCACTTCCATTTCGTCGCTCACCCCATAGAAGACGAGCCGCTTCAGCCCCTTGTTTTGCATTTCCAGAAGCCTGTTGCCAATAATCTTTTTCAATTCCGCATAATGTTGAACTCTGAAAGAAATCAAGTTGAGTGTCAGTCTTGCTTTCTCGATCACACCTTTCGGGGTCAAGTAATAACCGATCTTTCGAGGATTTAAATCCCTGATTCTAATCCATCCTTTGCGAGCCATCCTTTTTAAACAGGCATTTGTAACTCCCAGGGCGATCCCAAATTTATGTGATAGTTCTCGTTGCGAAATAATGGGATTCTTCCCCAACTCCTCGAGAAGTTGGAGATCCCTAATTTCTTCGGAAGGTCTAATGATATTTGGACTTTCTACCTTCATATTGATTTTGGCTAATAACCTTAGTTCCTTCACCCATGAACCATAAAAATTGATTTTTGGTAAGGGTTACGGTTACGAGGCCCGTATCGTTTGAGGTCAAAGGGTTACGTCAAGCTCTGAAGACTAACAACGTTACCGAATGACGAAACAGGCCTCTTCGCCCTGACCCTAACCTTAAACTATTTGTGTTATTCGCTATCATTTGTGCTATTCGTTGTTATTTAATGTTCAACTTTTTTATATTAAAGGACAATTTCTGATCACCGTTCATGCCCTGAACATAAAATTGAAAAAAAATAAATAACAATACAAGTAATTGAATTTAATAAAGATATTTTAACATTCCATGTAACGGGCCAGATTCCCTTGTCAGTTTATAGTGGAGAATAAGCAATCTTCATGCCATAAGGAAGGCAGGCAGGCAGGAAAAATTTAAATTCTAAAACCCAAATTCTTTATTCATGGTTTCCTGGGTTCCTAATAAAGAGATTCCTAATAAGGAAACCAGGAATTCAGGAAATTAGGAAGATTTGACTCTATTTCATATTCTGCCTTCCCTAAAAGCCTCTTGAATCTCTAATAAGGAAACCAGGAATTCAGGAGAATTAAAGAACAAAAATTCTTTTCCCTGCCTTCTTAAACCCCTAACAAAGAATCCAGGAAAATTTAAAATGCCTTTTTCCTGCTTTCGTGTATTCCTTATCATAAGGAACCCAAGAATGCAGGAAACTGAGGCTATATTTCAGACCCTACCCTTTGATCTTCATAAATCTTCTTTATTTTTTTTATGCATACGGGCCATAGGGTTTTTTCCTCCGAAATAGATTGATTCTCTTTACAGGCTTTCTCTAACAATCCTTTATCTCGGATAGCGTCAATAATTTTATTGGCGAGGTATTGCTCATCGTTAACAGGGACTAAAAATCCATTTTCCCCATCCCTGATCCATTCTCTGTTAGAAGTGATATCTGTGACAATAGGGAATACGCCTACAGCCATGGCCTCGAGTAAAGAAACTGAAGTCCCATCGTATAAAGAGGTGGAAACATAAATATCCGCTTTCGTCAACAGATCAGCCATTGCCTCGTGAGAAATAGAGCCCAGGAATTGAACAGATTTGTCGACTTTTAAATCCTTTACTTCTTTTTCTATTTTCTCCCTATCCGAGCCATTGCCTGCGATCAGAAATCTGGCTTGGGGTTCTTCCTTAAGAACGAGGGGGATGGACTGAATCAGCAAGGAGAGATTATAAATGGGAAGGAGGTTCCGATTACTGAGAATGGTGAAGGATCGGTTTTCTTCTTTAACGTTTCTTCTTTTTCGCGCCTCTATAAATGCCTGGTCCACACCCATCGGAATGACGGTGATGTCTTTTTCCCTGAACCCTATTTCTTCCATTTCCTTCTTTTGAATTTCGGAGACGCAGATGAGATGGTCTGCTCTCTTACAAACGAAGACGAAAAGCCTCCCGAGTAACCCCTGCCTTTCCATCGCTAATCTGAGATCAGATCCATGGATGGTTACAATAAGGGACCTCCCCAAGAGTAAATTCACAATCGCTCCGATGACGCCCGTTGGGATAGCCCAATGAACATGGATCACGCTACTCCTGGTTTTAATGGTTGCATAGATTGTCATGAGAAATCCGGTAAGGTAATAGAGGACCATTCTCAGATAAGGAACCTTTGCATATTCTATCAATAGTTTATTCCCGGAGAAGAAAGGGAAGCGGTAGACACGGATTCCATCCTGATTCTCAAAATACTTGCTTTTTTTGTAGATCTTAGGAGTGACTACGGTTACTTCATATCCCTCCTTTTGCAAAAGGGTTGCCATCTTTTTAATGAAGATGCCTCGGTAGGATGTTTCGAAGTCGGGATAGGCATTACTAAGGAATAAAATCCTCATAAGGAAGCCAGGAAACCAGGAGAGTTTAAAATGCCTTCTTCATGCCTTCCTGTATTCCTTATCATTAGGAAGCCAGGAATCCAGGAACTTATTTATTAATAACTCTTTTTACCTCTACTACCGTTCGGGAGAAATTGATCAATAATCCGTGTTCCTTTCCTAATGCCTTCAGATAAGACCTTACGATTGCGAAATGGATATCTTCAATATTTTTAACGGCCTTTAACTCAACAACAATCGTATCATTCACAATGAGATCGAGTCTATGTCTCCCAACTTCAACCCCATCGTATTTAATGACAACTTCTCGCTGTTTTTCAACCTGAAGATTTTGCTTATGCAATTCGATAACAAAGGCATTTTCGTAAATCGACTCCAAGAATCCAGGACCCAGTTTCTTATGAACCTCAATAGCACATCCGATAATCTTGTCTGTTAGATCTTCATGTTCTAATCCTTCTACTGTTTTCATGATTTCTCTATGTTTTGATTATTTTCCTGCATTCCTGGCTTCCTTATCAAGTTTCCTAATTCCAGGTTTTCTTTCTGCACCCTGAGAATCTCCTTGCGAAGCGCAAGGATCTGCAGGGCAATAAATCCGAAGGAGAGAATTTGAATCCCGCCCAGAATCAATAAGATAGCGAATGTGATCAGAGGTCGTCCTGGGGTTAAGTCTCCTGAAATTCTTAAGTAAACAACGTAGGCTCCGATGATCAACCCTATTCCAAGGGTCAAAATGCCTATCAATCCGAATATCATCATCGGCTTTTCAAAGGCAGAAAAGATAAGGTGGGAAGTGGCGGTTCTTTTGAATTTAAATTTTGACTTCCCTCTCTTTCGACTGGTAAGAATAGTGGGGACTTCTTTGGCACGAAACCCAAGGGCCATGGCCTTCGAGAGAATTTCAAGATGAATCTCCTTCCCATCCGATTCGAGCTCGAGGGAATCGAGGACTTTCTTTCGATAAGCCCGGAAGATCCCTGTGGAGGTATAAATACGATTCGGCATTGTGAATCGGAGTATTTTGTTTCCTAATTTGCTGATCCATAATCGAAGAAATGGAACATTCTTAACCCCTCCCCCCGGCATATAGGGAGAGGCAAGGACGAAATCCACATCCGGATTGTCTTCGAGTGTTTTAATTAGTTCAAGGATATAATGGGGAGAGTAACTGAGGTCAGCATCAATAGAAACAATGACCTCCCCCCTGGCCTCGCAGAACCCTTTCCTGAGAGCCATTCCCCGGCCGATATTCCTCGGATAGGAAACGACCTTTATTCTTTTATTCAAGCCGGCAATCCCCTGCAAGACCTCCAGAGTGTTGTCAGTGCTACCATCATTGACCGCAATGATTTCGTAATCTCCCTGAAAAGAAGCCAGCGATTCTTCAACCCTGGCAAGGGTATGCTCAGCATTCTCGGCTTCATTGAACATCGGGATGATGATTGACAAGTCCATAGTATTTAAAGGTTAGGGCTACGAGGCCCGTATCGTTAATAGAAGGTTACGTTTATCGTCTTTTAAATTTGCTCCAGGCAGATGATAAATTATATAATTGTCTTCCCGACTTATCGTACAAATCGATTAACTGTTCACATAATTGTTTATCTACTTTGACCCCATATAAATCTCTACATTGTTCTAATCCAACGATTGTCTCATTGCATTCACCCATGGCATCGTCGAGATGTTTTTGAAACCCATGTTTCTGATGCCTTTTAGCATAACCTTCGGCGATCAGCCTGGGAACAGCCTTAACTGAACGCCGGAGTTGGCTCTTCAAATCATTTTTTTCATATTCGGGTATATCTATGACAATTTTTGTCATCACTTCAATGCACGCCTTATATGTATTTTGATATACTTCTAAATCTCGGAAACTTGTTATTTTTTTATTCATTTTCCCCGCCAACAATTAAATGATTACAACGAGTTGAAACAATATTAAAAGGTCGTAACCTTTACCGATTGACGAAACGGGCTTCGTAACCGATCAACAAATAACTTCTAATTTTTCCCAAGGTATTCCTTTTTGCCAATGAGAAAGAGCAGGTCTTCTTTATCTTTTGGTCTTATTCCCTTTTTGGTTTCTATAAGAGTAGAGAGCCCGCATACTGGTATTTTAATACCTTCAACCTCAATTTCTTCGATATCCTGAATAGCCGTTTTGAAATCGATTGTTCCAATTTTGCCTATCATGTCAATCACGATCTCTTCGGATTCCGGAGCGAATCTGACCACAGCATACTGATCAATATCGGCATCGCGAATTTCAGATATTTCATCAGATTTAAATAACTCCTGAAAGGCTTTCTTTAATCTACTTATGTTCTCTACGGAGGAATCCACAAGGAGATCAATATCGTGTGTTGTTCTGTAATAACCGTGAAGAATGACTGCGCATCCTCCTACCACAACATATTTCACGCCTTCGCTATTAAGAGCCTTGCATACCCTAACGATCTCTTTTTGTAGCTCCACTCTTGACCCACCATTCCCTTTCCCATCTTTCCGCATCCTCAAAGGTTTTAAATTTATACAAGCCAGGCGGAAATGGGATTTTGATCTTAAACCGAAAAACCTTACTAAAATAGGCCTGATCAGGTTTAAAGTTCCAGCTTACCCCTTTCCCCTCCCTTTCGAATCGGTCCAACGCCTCGAATGTTTTGAATTTCAAAACAGGCATCTCATTTCCTATCCCCAGCACCTATTCTAATTTCGTGACTTCCTGGCCTCCTTAATAAGGAATGCATGAACTAAAGCTTCGCCAAATTTAAAAATGCCGCTGTTTTATCCAGAAAAGTCTTGAAGTCATCCAGCCTGGTTTGCAGGATTTCATACACCTGTTCGTCATCCACTTCCCGGTATAAATGGATTAATCTATTGCGGAACCTTGCCATATCTTTTAGAGACCCTAAAAACTCTTTTTCAAAAACACCTTGTTCTCCTAAAACCTGAAAGGTATCGGCGTAATCATCGGGAACCCTATATCCATTCTGGGATATAATATGATTGCAGATATCAATAGCAGATTCTATAGCGATAACAAGATTATATTTTGCGCTGCCAATTTTATCCGGATCAGTTAAGAATAATTGCTTGTCAAGGGTTCCGAGGGACTTCAAACGATTTAATGCCTTACGCATCTCGGAAACCAAACTCGCTATCTTATCTAAATTAAAGAGGGGCATTGATAATCTCTCTCAAATATTCGTTTCTAAGATGTTGGAAATCAAAATATTTTTTGCAAACCAACCCTTCAAAGTCGGATCTAAGAGGCTTATCGGCATCCACAATCACAATCCCATCCTTCAGCATATTATAAACAAAAGAAGGCGGGGCCTGGTTAATGATTCTTATATCTACCGGCGTATGGATAGCATCTCCAACCTCACCCTCCAACATCAATTCCAGTGTCAATAGAGATTTACCTTCTGCACCGGAAATAAAAACACCCACATCTATATCTTTAAAAATATCCTCTGAAGTAAACGAGCCAAATATGTATGCAAAAAGGATATACTCCTTTGTTTTTAGGATATTCGAGATTTCCCCAATCACAACCTTTTTTTCAATTTCAGATAATCTTCTCTTGCGCATAGCAAATTACTCCCCAATTCCTGGCTTCCTTATTGGAAGATAAGCTTTCGTTTACCGATTAGGGTTGCGAGGCCCGCTTCAGTTACGGCAACGGTTACATAAAAAGACCCTCGGAATCCAGAAGATTCTGATATTCCTGGACTCCAGTCGTTGCGACTCGAAAACGAGTTTTCGCCGGAGTGACGAATTTGTCACGGTTTTCTCTCCAATTGCCTTCTGGATCCCTTGAAAACCTCATCAGCTAAAATATTTGTCTTCAGGAAGCCTTGCCTTGCCTCCCATATTTTTTTATACCCCTCTATTCTTTTAGAGTGCTGGTATTCTGCATAAGGAATGATCACCGCCACAGGTTTTCCCCTTTTAGTCACAACGATCTCTTCTTTCTTTTCAAGGGCATTCATGATTAAACGGCTGAGCCCTTTTTTCCCTCAGTCACGCTAACACTCATACCTTTCACATATCCTCCAATATGGTCATTAATAATGACCATATTGTATGCAGGTAAACAATGGTTGTCAAGGAATTAAGGCTGAGAATTAGAATGCTTGGGGGGAAAAACTTTCTCTGTTCCTGAATTCCTGTATTCCTGGCTTCCTTATAAAAAAAGCAAGACAAATCATCATCTTGCCTTCAAAAGAAATGGTTAGGATGCCAGGGTTAGGCTTAGGGTTAGGCTTAGGGTTAGGCTTAGGGTTAGGCTTAGGTTTAGCCCATTTTTTTAACCTGTAGCCTGAAACATGCAACCTGTAACTTGTTTTTATCCATCATTCCATCATTCCAATATTCCTGCCCCTTACTTGGCCCATTTGTCAACAGGGGTTTTATTTCCCAGGTGGTCAATAAATAAACTTCCATCGGCTAATTGTCTGGCTAAGCGAGGCCTAGCTTCCCCGGTAAAAGCATTTGCGCCTGTATTAATTAACAATATATCATAATCTCCAGCCGCTGCCGGCACTCCCCAGGTATTTCGAAGTTCTGCTATGTCAATGGAATAACTACCGCGCTCAGCCCTTCGCATCTCCTGGGCAGCTCTAAACTGTTCCAAACTTGTTTTAGCATCTGCCCGTCGTGCCCTCACCATATAATTGCTATAGCTGGGGATTGCTATAGCGGCAAGAACACCTATAATAACGATTGTAATCAACAATTCAACCAGCGTAAGACCTTTATTGGAAAACATTTTCAACCCCGTTTTTTCCGTTTAGCTCTTGGGCCTCAAATGCGTGGGAAAGTCAGAAGACCATCCCCAGGACCAACTAATGGATCCATCTACATTAGCAGTTGGTGTTAATGTTAGCGTTTTCCCATCTACTGTGGGGTGTATATTTTGTATTATTACGGTGATTAACCCATTTATAACTGAAACTGATAAAATTCTATCAATATTTCCTAATCCCACCCCCAGGCTATTTCTTACTTCGACAACGGTTGGGCACGTTGGCCAGAATTCTATTTCCTGGCGATATGCCGAGATAGCGCTTTTTAAAACCGCCATGGCATTCGTAACCTCAGTCATTTTAGCCTTAATCTGGTGATTCATATAGTATGGAACCGCCACTGCCGCTAAAATTCCAATAATGGCAATAACTATTAATAACTCTATCAGGGTAAATCCTGAGTTCGGATCTTTCATTTAGGTCATCATTAAATTGAATTAAAGATTTCACTTTTTTAAAAAAATTAGTGGTGTCCCAAAAGTCTCCCAATTTTTAGACTTTTGGGACACCGTTAAAACTTATTCTACCAAATGTCAAATATCTAAATTACCGCTTCGGGATATATGCCGGAGGCATATTGTTGCTGGTACCCCAATTCCAAATGATAGACCCATCAGTATTTGAAGTTGGCGTCATTACTAAATTAAAGGAATTAACAGTAGCATCAATCTCTGTTACCGCTGCAGTAATTACTCCATTGACCACACTCATGGTTGCAATTCTTGTAAGGGCACCAGTTGAAACGCCCAAGCTGCTTTGAATCAACTCTTTGGTGCCAGCTGAAGGCCAACCACCTGTTTCCTGCATGTATGCTGCCACAGCGCTCGCAACATTACTCATACCATTTGTGACTTCAGTCATCTTTGCTTTGATTGTTTGTGTCTTATACATTGGTATGGCGATAGCGGCCAATATTCCGATGATGGCAATGACGATCAACAACTCAATCAATGTAAAACCTTTCTGTTTCTTCATTCTTAACATAATTTCCTCCTTTTTAATGTTATCGTTAAATGGTTGCGGTGACGAAGCCCGTTTCGTTTAAGGGTCATTCGTCCATAAAACAGCCCCTCTTTGAAAAAATCCCTCTTTCCCTTGAACCACCTCCTTTTTATGATTTTTGATTTTATCTAAGCATAATCTATGCCAAATAAAAAATAAAGAAATGATAAAATCAATTCCAACTCAATAATTCGAAATCATTATGTTATTTTTATTACTATTCTTTACTATTCAGTTTATTCCGTTTCCCATATTTATTTATTACATTTAAATTCCCGCTTTTTGTCCAGGAAGTGACAATCTTTGTCATAAGGAAGCCAGGAATACAGGAAAAATTCAAATTCCTTTGGTCCTGGTTTTTTCATGGCTTCATGGTTTCCTAATGAGAAGATTCCTAATCAGGAAGCCAGGAATACAGGAAAAAGAGAAGTCATTGGGTTAAGGTGAGAATGCCGGTTTGCCTGCCTGCCGGTAGGCGGGGTGGAAGGTCGATGGGTTAGGGCTGATGATTTTAAACCATTGTCTTTACCCTTAGACCAAACTGGCATCCTTACCTTAACCTTGACCCAATGCTAAATATTCTAAGTCAAAGATTTTATTCATGGCTTCCTGGTTTCCTTATGAGAAGATTCCTAATCAGGGTTTGGTGCCAATGACGGTCCAACTGTATCCGTGGCGGTGGTGGATTCTGACATTCACAAATCCTTTATCTTCCAATAATTTAATGGCTTCCTGCCTCGTGTAATATTTTGCATAGGCAGGATTGAGCTGATCGTAAATAATGAGGCGGCGTTTCTCAGGAGACATTTTCTCGAAGATAGTTAAAAGATACCTTTTTAGAGGTAAGGGGAATCTACGGCATAGCCAAATATACAGGGCAAGTGGATAATAAATCATCCATACAAGGCCCGCCAGGATAAAATGAGGTAGATGTTTTGTAATAAATCTCAATGGGTTAATGAAGGTGAGGTAGAACTCATTTCCTTCTTTTCCATATAGCCATACTAAAAATTGTCCCCCCGTCCGTAATGCCCTAAATGCTGCTAAAACCACTGGCTCTGGTTCGGGAATGTGGTGTAACACCCCAATGGAAAAAACATAATCCAAATCTCCATAGGCAGGTAATTGATCCCCAGCCATTTTAAGGCAGGTTACCCTTTCAGGATTTCTCACATTACGAACCAAAACCGAGAATGAATCGGAGGGCTCCACAGCCACAACATGTTGAACACCGGACTCAAGCAACATATTGACGATCCTGCCTGTTCCACTTCCAATCTCTCCGACCTTAGAATTTTTTAAGGCCTCCGGTTTTAAAAATGGGACCAGTATATCTGAAAATAATTCAATAGAACCGTAATACCCTTCGTTGTCAGTATATCGGGTCCACTGATCTGCGAAATCTTTTATTGTTTGGTTTTCTGAGTTCATACGATATCCTCTTTAAGTTCAGGAAATTATAACAGAGATTGGCTTTCAAAACGAGCAAATTCATCATCCCTTCATTGACGAATTACCTGTTGATATGGTATGAGGATTGCATGTATTGATTTGAAATGAAAAATTCCTCCAGGCGAATGAAACCCGAAGAATTTAAAGCGTGGAATGAGAAGATGGTGAAGAAATATGATCCCGATGCCTTCCACCACCATCATAACCCTTTTATCCGTTTCATTGAGAGCAAAAGAGTTAAATCCATCTTTAAAATGATGGATATCGAAAAAGACGATCGGGTCATTGAAATTGGTTGCGGGGCTGGAAATGTCATTGAAAAAGCACCCTCTGGTGAATTATTCGGGACGGATATTTCCCCTTCCATTCTTTTAAAAGCCAAACATAGACTGAATCAAAAGGCCAATCTCTTTCTGGCAGATGCACAGAATCTCCCCTGCAAAGATCAGATTTTCACAAAAGTGATATGTTCAGAAGTTCTTGAACATACTTTAGACCCCGTGTCTGCGTTAAATGAGATTGCAAGAATTCTTAAACATCAGGGGATTGCCATCATCTCCATCCCGAATGAATCGCTGATCAATCGAATAAAAAGCGTACTCATCCGTCTTGGAATTTTTAAATGGCTCTTCCAAAAAAAGAGCGACTACCAAGAGATGCCAGAGAGAATGGAAGATGAGTGGCATCTCCATACCTTTACCTTAGAAGAATGGTTCACTCTTTTCGGAGAAAAATTTAAAGCGACCCGGCTAAAAAAAATTCCTTTTCCGGGCCTACCATTAAGATATGTCGTTTGTCTTGAAAAAATACAATGAAAAAAGCCACCTACGACATTGAATGGAACCTTGAAAAATCCCACTGGTGGTTCACCGGAAGAAGAAGGCTCTTCACGGCCCTGCTCTCCTCTTTAATGATCCGCAACGGATCCACGGTATTGGATGTGGGCTGTGGGGTGGGTTCAAATTTACCCCTTCTTAAATCCATGGGGTTTAAAGTAGTAGGCGTCGATTCAGAAATTTATAGCCTTTTTTTTGCAAAAAAAACTTCCGGGGTTCCGCTCCTCAATGCCGATCTGTTAACTCTGCCCATCAAATCCAACTCCGTCGGGCTGATCATCGCCACAGATATTTTGGAACATCTGGAGAAAGATGCCATAGGAATCAAAGAGATCTACCGTGTTTTGGGACAAATGGGGAAGGTGATCATTACCGTCCCCGCTTTTCAGCTCTTATGGGGGACCCAGGATATTGCGGGAATGCATAAAAGGCGCTATTCTAAGAAGGAACTGGCTCAAAAGATAGAACGGGAAGGGTTTACGATATTAAAATCATCCTATTTTAATTTTATTCTTTTTTTCCCCATCTTTTTTGCAAGATGGTTCATTCGCTTCTGGGGGCTGAACATTGAATCGGAAAATAAGATTAATCATCCCTTAATCAATGGGTTATTCAAAGCCATATTTTCTTTTGAACCTTATCTCTTAAGATATATTTCATTTCCCTTTGGGGTTTCAATCTTCTGTGTTGCGAGAAAGGACTAAGGTTTCCTGGATGAATTACCCTTTTAAAAAAGAAATCCTAATCGTTTTCCTCTGTCTCCTGACCGGTTTGGCCCTCAGATTTTATACCTTTGACCAGAAATCCCTTTGGGTCGATGAAGTTCATACCTACAATGACTCAAGAGATAACCTTAAAGGCCAACTGAAATATTATCAAGAGAATCCGACAAACCTTCATCCTCCATTGTTTTATATTCTCACTCACATCTTCTACCCTTTTGAAAAACCTGAAAAAGACCTTCGCATCATTCCTTTGATATTTGGAGCGCTTTCAATCCCGATGATATATCTTCTATCCGGATCATTCTCCCCGGCCATCGCTCTTCCGTGTGCCCTTTCCCTGACTTTCATGACTTACCATATTTATTTTTCCCAGGATGGTCGAATGTATTCTATGATTATGTTCTTCGGGATGTTGAGCCTGTACTTTTTTATACATTACATCAAAACATCTAAAAGGAGTTATCTATTTTTTGTAGCCATTTGTTATGCCATTTTATTTCATACGAGTTACAGCTCTATACTCTTTATTGCTTTAACCCAAATGCTCTGGTTCTATCGGATAGATGAAACCCAAAGGAAATCTACCATTTCTTCGTTTTTAATATTAGCCGGTATCACTCTGCTCCTCTGTGTTCCCTGGATTCTTTTTATTGTATTCAATTTCAAGGGTCAACCTTTTATGGACCCCTTAACCATTCAAGACATTGGTTCTATCTCGAGTCTAATGCAAGCAGTATTAAACGATTGGGCACCTCATACACCTTTAACGGTTGTCTCTCTGATCCTTTTAATTCTTTTTCCATTTTTGTCAAAAAATAAAGGAAACAGCCTCATCCTTTTGGCTTTTTTCTTTCTCCCTGTAGGAGGGCTCTATTTGTACTGTAAATTATTGAATGTGACTCAGTTTATCACTTCCAGGTATTTTATCAATTTTCTTCCTCTCTTCTTTATCACATTATATTTATCCCTCGATGCCATCGAATTGAGATTTGAGAGAATAAGAAGATTGTTGAGGCCACGTTTCTTCTTTATCATTCTCTTCATCGCATCCAACTTGTTATTTACCTCGCTAAGGTGATGGTATGGAGTGAAGGATTAGCAGAATAATTGGACCGGTGGTATAAGGGTGGATGAAACTGTGAGGTAAGAAATTGACCTTACAAAAATAACCAAGCGTCACAA
>Ga0209835_1000490_pt1 | contig 26080 bp, 25 predicted proteins | sample LakKivwa52mmetaG_FD_184138 | JGI IMG/M metagenome (GOLD analysis project Ga0209835, IMG submission 184138) | Anoxic lake water microbial communities from Lake Kivu, Rwanda to study Microbial Dark Matter (Phase II) - Lake Kivu water 52m metaG... | ecosystem: Environmental > Aquatic > Freshwater >... | reverse complement strand
CGCCGGTCGCCGATGCGCAGCACCTTGCCGATGGCGGATTCGATGCCGAACAGTTCGCTCTGGATCTTCGCGCCGATCACCGCGACCGCCGCGTTGGGTTCCTCGGCCGGCAGGAAACGGCCTTGCGCCAAGTCCATGCGCCGCAGCTTGAGATAGTCGGGCGTCGTGCCGACGATGGTGACATCGCGCAACTTGCCGTTGTAGACCGCTTCCGACGTGCCCACGGTGAGCGGTGCAGTGCGCAGCACGGCCGGCGCGCGCACGAGCGCCTGGGCGTCCTCGACGGTCAGGTCGCGCGGCGTGCTGGTCACGGCATTGACCGGATTGAAGCCGCCCGTCTCGGAACGGCCCGGCAGGACGATGACCAGGCTGCTGCCGAGCGAGGAAAATTCGTTGATCACATAGCGGCGCGCGCCGTCGCCGAGCGCTGTCAGGACGACCACGGCAGCGACGCCGATGCTCATCGCCAGCACCATGAGGAAGGTGCGCAGCGGATAGCCGGTCGCGGCACGTGTGGCGAAGCGCAGGGTGTCGATCGGGGTCATGCGCCGTCGCTCATCCGTCTGACAACTTGCGGCCGTCCTGCATGACGATGCGGCGGCGCGCATGGGCGCCGAGCGCCGCATCGTGCGTCACCATGATCAGCGTGACGCCGTTCGCATTGAGCATCTCGAGCAGGCGCACGACCTCTTCGCCGGTGGCGCGGTCGAGGTTGCCGGTGGGCTCGTCGGCCAGCAGCACGGCCGGCTGCATGATCGTGGCGCGCGCGATGGCGACGCGCTGGCGCTGGCCGCCGGAAAGCTGGTCGGGGCGATGGTCGGCGCGGTTGGCGAGGCCGAAGTCCTCCAGCGCCTGATCGACGCGGCGCCTGCGCTCGTCCGGCTCGACGCCGGCCAGCATCAGCGGCAGCGCGATGTTCTCGGCAGCCGTGAGGCGCGGCACGAGGTGGAAGCTCTGGAAGACGAAGCCGATGCGCTCGCGCCGCACGCGCGCCTGCTCGTCGGCGGTCAGCGTCGTCACATCACGACCTTCGAGCCGGTAGGTGCCGGCATCCGGCCGGTCGAGCAGGCCAAGCAGGTTGAGCAGCGTCGATTTGCCCGAGCCCGAGGCACCCATCACCGCGACATATTCGCCGGCCTCGATGCTCAGGTCGAGGTTGGCCAGCGCATGCACCGCGCTGTCGCCGAGCGTGAAGACCCGCTCGATGCCGGTGAGTTCGATGAGCGCCATTACCTGGTCGTGGCTTGCTCTTCGACGACCCTGGCGCCGGCTTTCACGCCTTCCTTTTCGAGCGACAGCACGATGCGATCGCCGTTCTTCAGGCCGTCGAGCACCTCGGTATGTTCCCAGTTGGCGAGTCCCGGCTTGACCTGGCGCGCTTCCAGCTTGCCGTCGGCGCCGAACAACAGCACACGGTTGCCTTCCTGCAAGGTGGCGGTCGGGATGCGCGTCACGTTGTCGCGCGTTTCAAGCAGAATCTCGACGTCGGCGCTGTAGCCGACCAGCAGCCCTTTCGCCTCGTCCGGCGCGACGAAGTCGACCTCGACATCGACGGTGCGCGCCTGCTTCTCGACGGCGGTCACGTAGGGCGCGACGCGCTTCACCTTGCCGGCGAACACGCGATTCGCATAGGCGTCGAGGCGGATGCGCACGGTCTGGCCCGGATGGATCTTCGGCGCATCGAGCTCGTCCATCGGCGCCTTGACGTAGAGGCAGCTGTCATCGATCAGGTCGATCGCCGGCGGCGTCGGTACGCCGGGAGGTGAAGGCGTCGAGTATTCGCCCACCTCGCCGACGATCTTCGCCACGGTGCCGTCGAAGGGTGCGTAGAGCGCGATGCGGCCCTGCTCGACCTCGGTCACGCGCACGCGCGCCTCGGCCTGCGTCACATCGGCTTTCGCCGTCGCGCAGGATGCCTGCTTCGCGTCGGCTTCGGCGCGCGCCTGCTCCTCGCGCGAGATCGAGACGAAACCGTCCTTGCGCAGTTTGGCGATGCGTTCCGCCTCGCGCGCGGCATTGGCCGCCAGTGTGCAGGCCTCGCCGATGCGCTGACGCGCCAGGTCGCGCTGGGCGAGTGCGAGCGAGCGCTGCGCCTGCTGGTCGTCGTTCCAGAGCTTGAGCAGCAGCTGGCCCTTCTTGACGCGATCGCCTTCCTTGACGGCAAGGACCTCGATGCGTCCGCCCATGATGGTCGACAGCTTGGTGCGCTGGCAGGCCTCGACCGTGCCAGCGCGCGTGTTGGCGAGCGTGGCTTCGACCGTGCCGGCCGCGACCGTGTGGAGCCGGACCGGGATCGGCTTGGGGCGGGTGAACCAGCCGATGGCGACGGCGATGATCGCCAGCACGGCGATGGCGATGAGGAGGCGGCGCAACAGTGGGGACATGATCGGGCCTTGCGAAGGGTAAAAGTCGGCGCTGGTGGGACGGCACCGGCGCGATTAAGTTCAGGCGGGTGACATCATTTTCCGCCAGCTTGCGGCGAACTCATCGGCAGGCACAGCCTGGCTGAAAAAATAGCCCTGAATCTCGTCGCAACCCAGCGCCTTCAGGTAGTCCAGCTGCTGCTGGCTGTCGACGCCCTCGGCCACCGTGCTCAGGCCGAGACTGCGCGCCAGCGATACGATTGTGTCGATGATCGCCTCGTCGCCCGCATGGCTGCCGATGCCGATGACGAAGGCACGGTCGATCTTCAGCGTGTTGACCGGCAGCTTCTTGAGGTAGGAGAGCGAGGAATAGCCGGTGCCGAAATCGTCGATGGCCAAATGCACGCCAAGCCCGTGCAGCTTGTCGAGGATGGTCAGCGAGTCCTCGATGTTCATGATCACCGACTCGGTGATTTCCAGTTCGAGCGCCGCCGGATCGAGGCCGGTTTCGGCCAGGACGGACTGCACCAGCGCGACGATGTCGATGCGCTCGATCTGCTTGACCGAGAGGTTGACCGAGACCTTGGGCACGACCAGACCTGCCGCGCGCCACGCCACCATCTGCCGGCAGACCTGGCGCAGGATCCATTCGCCCACCGGCACGATGATGCCGGTTTCCTCGGCAAGCGGAATGAAGCGTACCGGCGCGACGCTGCCCAGCTCGGCGCTGTTCCAGCGCAGCAAGGCCTCGGCGCCGGTCGGCTTGCCGTCGGGCGATACCTTGATCTGGTAGTGCGCGACCAGCTCGTTGGCATCGATCGCGCGGCGCAACAACGCCTCGATGCGGTTGCGCTCGCGCGCGTAGGCGGTCATCTCCGGCGAGTAGAAATAGCTGCAGCCGCGGCCGTTGGCCTTGGCCTGGTACATCGCGGTGTCGGCGTTGCGCACCAGGGTATCCACGTCGTCGCCATCGGCGTCGTAGAGGCAGATGCCGATGCTGGCGGAGACGAACAGTTCGTGCTCCAGAATGTTGAACGGCTGGGACAGCAGGCCGATCAGCTTGTCGGCGACGCGACCGGCTTCGGTCGCGTCCTTGATGTCCTCGAGCACGCAGACGAATTCATCGCCGCCCAGCCGCGCCAGGGTGTCCGAGGTGCGCAGGTGGCCGGCGAGGCGATGCGTCACGGCGATCAGCAGCTCGTCGCCCACCGCGTGGCCGAGCGTGTCGTTCACTTCCTTGAAGCGGTCGAGGTCGATGAACAATACCGCGAGCTGGCGCGTGCCGCGCGAGGCCAGCGCGATGCTGTGCCTGAGGTTCTCGATGAACATCAGCCGGTTCGGCAGGCCGGTGAGCGGATCGTGGTGGGCCAAGTGGTCGAGGCGCGCCTCGGCGTTGCGGCGCTCGACCACTTCGGCCTGCAGCTCGCGCGTGCGCAACTGCACGCGCTGATCGAGATCACGGTTCGCCTCTTCGAGCGCGGCGCTCTGCTTGTCGAGAATGCCCTGCGCCCGGCCTACGACCAGAAGCTGAAAGAGAAACAGCAAGGTCAGCACCGCCAGCACGGCATTGCGGACGGTTTCGTTGTCGAAATAGGCCCCGACCAGCCCGCTCGCCAGCGCGATGAAGATGAAGGACAGCGTCGAGAAGTAGCGCGTCAGGTTGAACATCGCGCTCGTGCCGTCCGGTCAGCGCCGAGTTTCAGCGTGCGGAGAAAACCGCATCGGCCGCCGCGACAGTCGCGGCGATATCGGCGTCGCTGTGGGCCGCCGAGACGAAGCCGGCCTCGAAGGCCGACGGCGCCAGATAAATGCCCTTCTCGAGCATGGCGTGGAAGAAACGGTTGAAGGCTTCTTTATCGCAGGCCATCACCTCTGCGTAGGAGGTCGGGCAGGTGGCGGAGAAGTAGAGGCCGAACATGCCACCGACAGATTGCGCACTGAAGGTCACCCCGCGCACCTTGGCGGCGGCAGACAAACCATCGACCAGGGCCTTGGTCTTTGCCGTCAGACTCTCGTAGAACCCGGGCGCGGCGATCTTCTTCAGCGTCACGAGGCCGGCGGCCACGGACAGCGGGTTGCCCGAGAGCGTGCCCGCCTGATAGACCGGGCCGAGCGGCGCGATCTTTTCCATGATGTCGCGGCGGCCGCCGAAGGCGCCGAGTGGCATGCCGCCGCCGACCACCTTGCCGAAGGTCGACAGGTCGGGCGTGATGCCGAACAGGCCTTGCGCCGAGGCGGGGCCGACACGGAAGCCGGTCATGACCTCATCGAAGATCAGCACCGCGCCGTGTTGCGTGCACAGCTCGCGCATCGCCTGGAGGAATTCGGGCTTGGGCGCGATCAGGTTCATGTTGCCGGCGACCGGCTCGACGATCACGCAGGCGATGCCGTTGCCGTGCTTGGCGAAGGCATCGCGCAACTGCTGCGCATCGTTGTAGTCGAGTACCAGCGTGTGCTGCGCCAGATCGGCCGGCACGCCCGATGACGAAGGATTGCCGAAAGTCAGCATGCCCGAGCCGGCCTTGACCAGCAGGCTGTCGGCGTGGCCGTGGTAGCAGCCCTCGAACTTGACCAGCGTGTCGCGGCCGGTGAAGCCGCGGGCGAGGCGGATCGCGCTCATCGTCGCCTCGGTGCCCGAGGACACGAGCCGCACCATTTCCATGCTCGGCACGCGCTGCACCAGTAGTTCGGCCAGCTCGATCTCCGCTTCGGTCGGCGCGCCGAAGGACAAGCCCTTCGCGGCGGCGTCCTGCACGGCCTTGACGGTGTCCGGCTCGGCGTGTCCGAGGATCAACGGACCCCAGGAACCGACATAGTCGATGTAGCGCTTGCCATCGGCGTCGAAGACACAAGCGCCCTCGCCACGCGTGAAAAAGCGGGGCGAACCGCCCACCGAGCGGAAGGCGCGCACGGGAGAATTCACGCCGCCGGGAATGGTTTTCTGGGCGCGGGCAAAGAGGTCTTCGTTACGAGTCATTATTGGCGGTCCTTGAACAGCTTCTGGAATTTTTCGGCCTGCTTCTTGATGTCCATCGCATCGAAGAGGTCGGTCAGCACGGCGATCATATCGGCGCCCGCGTCGAGCAGTTGCGGGGCATTCTTCGTCGTGATGCCGCCGATGCCGATCACCGGCACCTTGAAGCGTTGCTTCGCCGTACGGATGAGATCGAGCGAGGCACGGGGCGCCTGAGGCTTCGTGATGGAGGGAAACATGCTGCCGAAGGCGATGTAGTCCACGCCTGCGTCGACGGCCACTTCGGCGCGCGCAAGGTCGTCATAGCAGGACACGCCGAGGATGCGATGCGGACCAAGCGCATTACGCGCCGTCTGCAGGCTGCCGCCGGGCAGGTCGTCACGACCGAGATGCGCGCCATGGGCGCCAATCTCGACCGCCAGCCAGACATCGTCATTGACGATCAGCTTGGCGCCATAGGCCTTGCAGAGGCGCAGCAATTCACTCGCCTGGGCCTTGCGCAGCGGGGTCGGCGCGATCTTGTTGCGGTACTGCACCCACTTCACGCCGCCTTGCAATGCGCTCTCGACCAGCGCCGACAGGCGCGGCAGCAGATTGTCATCCGGCGTCAGGGCATACACGCCGCTCAACGGCAGCTTGCGCTCAGGCGATGCGGGCACGCTTGGCATTGGCAACCTCCGGGATGGGGTCGTTCGAATGATGCGCTTGCGGGTTGTTCCGCCACAGGCGGTGGGGGACATGCTGGCCCATGCCGGGCCGGAAACCCTGCGCGAGACTGTTCCAGGTGTATTCCTGTGCGGCGCGCACCGCATCGGACATGGACATGCCCCAGGCGAGGTTCGCGGCAATGGCCGAGGCGAGCGTGCAGCCGGAGCCGTGGTAGCTGCCCGGCAGGCGTTGCCAGTCGTCGCTGCGGATCGGGCCATGCGAACCGTAGAGCGTGTTGGTGACGCGTGCGCCCTGCTCGTGGGTACCGGTCACCAGCACATGGGCGCAGCCGGCGGCAACCAGGCGGCGCGCACACTCGGACAGGTTGGGCAGCGTCGCACCGGCACCGCCGAGCTCCTGCGCGAGCCGCCGCGCTTCCAGGCTGTTGGGGGTGAGGATATCGGTGAGCGGCAGCAGCAACTCGATCATCGCATCGACGGCATCCTCGTCGGCGAAGGCATCGCCGCGCCCCGAGGCCAGCACCGGGTCGAACACCACCGGCGTGTCGGGATAATCGGAGAGCACTTCGGCGACCGTGCTGATCGCCTCGACGCTGCCGAGCATACCGAGCTTGAAAGCGGCCACCGGCATGTCTTCGAGCAGTGTGCGCGCCTGATCGGCGACCCAGCCGCCGTCCAGCGGCAGCATGTCCTCGACACCCACCGTGTCCTGCACGGTGAGCGCCGTGACGACCGTCAAGGGATGGCAGCCATGCGCGGCGAGCGTCAGCAGATCGGCCTGCAGGCCGGCCCCGCAGGTGGGATCGGAAGCCGCGAAGCTCATGACGACGGGCGGTACGGTGTTGGACATGGCGAATGAATAAGTACGCGGGCTGCTGAGTGGGACGATTCTAACCGAAAGGCCCATTCGTCAAGCACGCGTCAAACGCGGCCGCGCACCCGGGAAAAACGCGCCAGCGTGCGCTCTCGCGCCGCGGCATGATCGATGATCGGCGCAGGATAAGCAGCCGGCCGCTCCGGCATTTTCCAGGGGGCGTGGATGAACTTGTCTGGCACATCCTGCAGCTCGGGCACGTAGCGACGGATGAACTTACCCTGCGGGTCGAACTTCTCCGACTGCGTCACCGGATTGAAGATGCGGAAATACGGCTGGGCGTCGCAACCGGTCGAGGCGGCCCACTGCCAGCCACCGTTATTCGAGGCCAGCTCGTAGTCGAGCAGCCAGTCAGCGAAGTGCCGCTCGCCCAGCCGCCAGTCGATCCCCAGATCCTTGGTCAGGAATGAGGCGCTGACCATGCGCAGTCGGTTGTGCATCCAGCCGCTTTGCAGCAACTGGCGCTGCGCCGCGTCGACCAGCGGGTAGCCGGTATGGCCCGTTTCCCATGCCGCCAGCCAATCGGGTGCATCGTCCCAGACGAGGGCATCGTATTCCGGCTTGAAGCTGCGCTCGACGACATCCGGCCGATGCCAGAGGATCATCTGGTAGAACTCGCGCCAGATCAGCTCATTGAGCCAGACTTCCGCCCCCCTGCCGTCAGGTTGGAGGCTTTCGGCATGCGCGGCGACAGCCAGCTGGCGGATCGACACCGTGCCGAAACGCAGATGCGGCGAGAGATAGGAAACGCCCTTCATGGCCGGGAAATCGCGTGTCTCGTGGTAGCGGTCGATGCGTGTCAGGAAATCTTCGAACATGCGCGCACCGCCGGACATGCCGCAGGGAATTGTCAGATCGGTCGGGGCGAATCCCAGTTGTTCGAGCGTAAAAGTCGGCGCTGGCAGGACGGCATCCGGTGCGGCAAGTTGTCCCGGTTCAGGATTGCATGAATGCTCCACCAGATCGCCTGGAGCCAGCCTTGCCCGCCACGCCCGCGCATAGGGCGTGAATACGGAAAACGGCGTGCCGGCCTGCGTCAGCACTTCATCGCGCTCGAAGATCACCTGATCCTTGCAGTCGACGAAATCGCGGCCAACCGCCGCCAGTTGCGCCGCTACCGCTGCATCACGCTGGCGTGCGAAGGGTTCGTAGTCACGGTTGGCATAGACGGCAACAACGCCGAGTTCGGCCGCCAGCCGGGGAATCTCCTCGACCGCGCGGCCGTGGCGCAAGATCAGCCCGCCTCCCTTCGTTCGCAGCGCGGCATCGAGCTCATGGACCGCGCGCAGGATGAAATCGACACGACGGTCCGGTCGGGGCAACGCATCGAGAATCCCGGTGTCGAAGACGAAGGCGCAATGCACCCGCGCATGGTGTCGCAGGGCCAGCGCAAGCGCAGCATGGTCGAAATCGCGGAGGTCGCGCCGGAACCAGACGAGGGCAGGCGAGTGATTTTCCATGGCGAGAGATTACAATGGCCGGCACATCATGAGCGACGCCGCCCGCACCTTCGAACCCGTCAGCCTCGCGAATCATTTCCTGATCGCCATGCCGGCCATGACCGATCCGAATTTCGCGCGCACCCTGACCTATCTGTGCGAGCACAACGCCGAAGGCGCGCTGGGCATCATCATCAACAAGCCGCTCGAAATCAACCTCGGTTCGCTGTTCGAACGCGTCAGCGTGCCGCTGGCGCAGGGTGAAAACCAGATCAAGTACCGCGACCTGCCCGTATATTTCGGCGGCCCGGTGCAGACCGATCGCGGCTTCGTGCTGCACCGTCCGGTCGGCGCATGGCAATCGACGCTGCACGTCACGGATGAAGTCGGCCTGACCAGTTCGCGCGACATCCTCCAGTCGATGAGCGACAACGGCGAGCCGAACGACGTCCTCGTCTCGCTCGGCTATGCCGGCTGGGCCGCCGGCCAGCTCGAATGGGAACTGTCACAAAACGCCTGGCTCACCGTCGCCGCCAGCCCGGACATCATCTTCAGCCTGCCGCCGGAAGAGCGCCTGCCGGCGGCGATGCAGCTGCTCGGGGTCGATTTCGCGCGGCTGTCCGATGTCGCCGGCCATGCCTGAATCCGAGACGGTAATGGCGTTCGACTTCGGGGAGAAAAGGATCGGGGTCGCCATCGGCGAAACCCTGCTGGCCAGTGCGCGCGCCCTGACAACCATCGAGGCTGAGGCCAGCGATCAAAAATTCGCAGCCATCGGCAAACTCGTCGATGAGTGGCGGCCCGCCCGCCTGATTGTCGGCCTGCCGGCGCATGCCGACCGGGAAGCGCCACATGAATTCGCCGCCCGCTGCGAGCGCTTCGCGCGCCAGTTGGAGGGTCGCTATCGCCTGCCTGTCGAGTTTATCGACGAGCGCTTCACCTCCGCCCTTGCCGAGACACGATTGTCCGGCGACAAAAGGAAAAACAAGCTGCGCCTCGATGCCGAGGCCGCCGCCATCATTCTCCAAGCCTGGTTCAACCAACGCCATGCAATCACTGCCCCCCGCCACTGAACTGATCGACCAACTCGTCGCGCAGCTGCGGCCCGCGATCACGCCCGCCACCGTCCTCGTCGGCATCCATACCGGCGGCGTGTGGGTCGCCGAAGCCCTGCACGCCGCCCTCAAGCTGGCCACGCCGCTCGCGAGCATCGACACCTCCTTCCATCGCGACGACCACCATCTCGGCAACGGCCTCAAGGCCGCCGGCCGCGTCTCGCACCTGCCCGACGATGTCGAGGGCGCGCACCTGATCCTCGTCGATGACGTGCTCTACACCGGCCGCACGATCCGCGCGGCGCTCAACGAATTGTTCGACTACGGCCGGCCGGAGCGCGTCGACCTCGCCGTGCTCGTCGATCGCGGCGGGCGCGAGCTGCCGATCGCCGCGACCTTCTGCGCCTACACGCTATCCAAACCGCTGCCCGCCAGCCAGAGCTTCAACCTGGCGCGCGCCACGGACGGTCAATTGAGTTTCAGCCTGGGGGAAAAATGAGAAACCCGCAACTGAACGAAAACGGTGAACTGATCCACCTGCTCTCGCTCGACGGCCTGTCGCGCGAGATTCTGCTCGGGATCCTCGACCGTGCCGAGCCCTTCACGGCGGTGGCCGAGCGCGAAGTGAAGAAGGTCCCGTTGCTGCGCGGCAAGAGCGTCTTCAACCTGTTCTTCGAGAACTCGACGCGCACGCGCACTACCTTCGAGATCGCCGCCAAGCGTCTCTCGGCCGACGTCATCAACCTCAACATCAACACCTCATCGGCCGCAAAGGGTGAAAGCCTGCTCGACACGGTCGACAACCTGTCGGCGATGCAGGCCGACATGTTCGTCGTGCGCCACGCCTCGAGCGGCGCGCCCTACCTGATCGCCCAGCACCTCGCCGCGACCCGGCGCAGCCACATCCATGTCGTGAATGCCGGCGACGGCCGCCATGCGCACCCGACGCAGGGCCTGCTCGACATGTTCACGATCCGCCACTACAAGAAGGATTTCACGAAGCTGTCGGTGGCAGTGGTCGGCGACATCCTGCATTCGCGTGTCGCGCGCAGCCAGCTGCACGCGCTGGCGACCCTCGGTGTGCCCGACATCCGCCTCGTCGGACCGAGGACCTTGCTGCCGACGGCCGCCGACCGGATGATCGAAAGCACGTCACTGCGCGTCTGCCACAAGCTTGACGACGGCCTCCGTGGTGTCGATGTGATCATGATGCTGCGCCTGCAGAACGAGCGCATGCAGGGCGCGCTGCTGCCGAGCCCGCAGGAATACTTCAAGTCCTACGGCCTGACGCCGGAAAAACTCGCGCTCGCCAAACCCGACGCGATCGTCATGCATCCCGGCCCGATGAACCGCGGCATCGAAATCGATTCCGCCGTCGCGGACGGCAAGCAGGCCGTGATCCTGCCGCAGGTGACCTTCGGCATCGCGGTGCGCATGGCGGTGATGAGCATGCTCGCGGGAGGAAGCGCGCAATGAAAATCGAAATTCGCAACGGCCGCGTCATCGATCCGTCCAGCGGCCTGGACAAGCCCGCCAGTGTCTATGTCGCCGGCAGCAGAATAGTCGGCGTTGGCGAGACGGCACCGCGCGGCTTCCAGCCCGAGGCCGTGCTCGACGCCACCGGCTGCGTCGTCTGCCCCGGCCTCATCGACCTCTCGGCCCGCCTGCGCGAGCCGGGCTTCGAATACAAGGCCACGCTCGAATCCGAAATGGCGGCCGCGGCTGCCGGCGGCATCACGCGGCTCGTCTGCCCGCCCGACACCGACCCGCCCCTCGACGAGCCCGGCCTGGTCGAAATGCTCAAGTATCGCGCCCGCCAGCCCGGCTTCGCGCAGGTACATCCGGTCGGCGCGCTGACCACGAAGCTCGAAGGCAAGCGGCTCACCGAAATGGCCGAGCTCGCCGAAGCCGGCTGCATCGCCTTCGGCCAGGCCAGCGTTTCCATCGTCGATACGCAAGTGCTGATGCGGGCGATGCAGTACGCGGCGACCTTCGACTTCCCGGTCTGGCTGCAGGCGCAGGACGCCCATCTGACCAAGGGTGGCGTCGCTCACGACGGGGCAGTGTCCGCGCGGCTGGGCCTCGCCGGCATTCCGGTCGCGGCAGAGACCGTCGCGCTGGCGACGATCCTCCAGCTCGCCGCCGCAACCGGTGCGCGACTGCACATCCGCCGGGTTTCCTCGGCGGCCGGCCTCGCCCTGATCCGCGCCGCGCGCGCCGACGGACTGGCCGTCACTTGCGATGTCACGATCAACCACCTGCACCTGTGCGACCACGACATCGGGTTCTTCAATGCCCATGCGCGCCTCGACCCCCCGCTGCGCGCGCCGTCCGACCGCGATGCGCTCGCCGCCGGACTCGCCGACGGCAGCATCGATGTACTGATCTCCGACCACACGCCGGTCGACGACGACGCCAAGCAAACCCCCTTCGACGAAGCCGAAGCGGGCGCCACCGGCCTCGAACTGCTGCTGCCGCTGACGCTCAAGTGGGCAGCCGAGCGGCAGATTCCGCTCGCGCAGGCATTGACAAAAATCACCAGCGGACCAGCGCGCGTGCTCGGCCTGAGCACGGGTTGCGGCTGCATCGCGCCTGGTGCGGTCGCCGACCTGTGCATCTTCGACCCCGCCGCGAAGTTCACCGTCAGCCGCGAACGGCTCAAGAGCCAGGGCAAGAACACGCCCTTCCTCGGCTGCGAGCTGACGGGTGAAGTGCGCTACACCCTGACCGAGGGCCACCTCGCTTTTTCCGCCGACAAGTTGCTGTAAATGATCGTCACCTTCAAATCCGCCGCCAGCGCCGACGTCATCTACTTCGGCGACGTCGCGAAACGCATGCTGGAACTGATGGGGAAGGATGCCGACGACAAGGGCATCGTCACCGTCGAGCAGTTGCCGGACGCGATTGCCCGGCTCAAGGCAGCGATCGACGCGGACAGGGAACGCCACCTCCGGCTGGTACAGGGAGAGGAACGCGGCACCGAGGCAGCCGAGGGCGGCGGCACGCGCCCCGCCGTCAGCCTCACGCAGCGCGCGCTGCCCCTGCTGGCAATGCTGGAAGAATCGCTGGCCGAAAAGAAGCCGATGGTCTGGGGCGTCTGACCCCGATCAAAACAGCTCGATCTCGCCGCCGCTTTGTTCCACTTCCTGCTTGCGCGCGGTCATGTAGGCATCCAGCGCTTCCTTGACGGTCGCGCCGTTGAGCACGGCTTCGAACATCGCGCGTTCCTCGATCATGGTGTACTTCGCGAGGATCTCGTCCTGTAGCGCTTTCCATTCGGCGGGACTGTAAAGGCGGCTGCGGTCGGACACGAGGTTCGACAGTCCGGCCAGACTGAGGCAGACATGATCCAGCCGCTGCACCAGCTTGTCGTAGAACTGGAAGGCGACGATCGCCTGCTTGACCTTGCTGGCGACCAGTTGCGTGTTGGCCTGAATCTCGGCCTTCACCAGACCGTTGCCGATGGTATCGGGCAGGGTGTCGACGGCAGCGTCGATGTTTTGCAGGGTGTCGGCCAACGAGGTGAAGGTGTCGGTCAACACCTCGACGGAGCTGTTCGAATCGGTCATCGCCGCCTCGACCTGGCCGGCGGCGAGTTCCAGCATCAGCACCGTCTCGCGCACCTGGCTCCAGTCAAGATCCGGCATCGCCGCGCGCGTACCGCGCAATTCACCCTGGCTCATGTCAAGCTCCCCCCGTATCGATACGGGGATGTTACCGTGCAAATCGCCGGTAAATCAGTGCGCCCTCAGTGGGCTCAGTGTGCCTTCTCGCCGTCGCGACCGATGAAATTGACCGGGAACACGACCTGTTCCTCGGCCTTGCGCACTGGCATGCTCTCATAGTCGGGCATCTGAGCAGCGATGCCGCTGCCCTGCACCAGCTTCTGGATCAGCACCTGGATTTGTTCGTCATACCAGTTCGCCTCGGCACGCGTCGGCAGGAAACGCAGTTCGCGCACGCTGTCGGGTACCTCCTCGGGCGTCAGAATCTCGTTGGCGGCATAGGCATTGGAGAAGAACGGGCCGGCGATGAAACGCAGCTGCCAGTCGCCCCCTGCTTCTTCCGGATCCGGCTCGACGATGAAAATGCGCGCGCCTTCGGCAGTCTGCTCTTCGTCGTCGGTACGATCGCCGAACACCGGCATGGCGCAAAAGGCCGATTGTTGTTTCTGCATCACGAAGGCCACGGCTTCCTTGAAGGACAGGCGGCCATCGTTTTCTTGCAATTCGGTCATGGAAATCTCCTTGGGGGTCACAACAGGGGAGCGAGCCATTTTTCGGCTTCTGGAACCGGGTAGTTGGTGCGCTTCGCCCAATCTTCAAGCTGGTCGCGGCCGATTTTCGTGATCGCGAAGTATTTGGCCTGCGGATGGGCGAAATAGAAGCCCGACACCGAAGCCGCCGGCATCATCGCGAAACTCTCGGTCAGGCCCATGCCGGCGTTGGCCGGCACGTCGAGCAGTTCGAACAAGTCCTTCTTGACGGTGTGGTCGGGACAAGCCGGGTAGCCGGGTGCCGGGCGGATGCCCTGGTACTTTTCGGCGATCAGGTCGTCGAGGTTCAGCTTGCCGTGTTCCACATCCCGTGCGTAGCCCCAGTCGTCGATGCGCACGCGCTCGTGCAGCCACTCGGCGCAGGCTTCGGCGAGCCGGTCGGCGAGCGACTTGAGCATGATCGCGTGGTAGTCGTCGTGCTGAGCTTCGAATTCGGCGAGTTTGGCTTCGATGCCGAGACCGGCCGTGACGGCGAAGGCACCGATGTAATCGGGCTGTGCCGTCCCGCCAGCGCCGACTTTGGGCGCGATGAAATCGGCGAGGCACAAGTTGGGCTGATCGCTCGGCCGTTCGTGCTGCTGGCGCAAGCCGTGCCAGGTCATCAGCACCTTCTCGCGGGTTTCATCGGCATAGATTTCGATGTCGTCCCCGACGCGGTTGGCCGGGAACAAACCGAACACCGCATTGGCCGTCAGCCATTGCTCCTCGATGATCTTCTGCAGCATCGTCTGCGCGTCGGCAAACACCGAGCGCGCCTGTTCGCCGACCTTGGCGTCGTCTAGGATCTGCGGATAACGGCCGGCGAGATCCCAAGTCTGGAAGAAGGGGCCCCAGTCGATGTAGTTGGCGAGGGTGGCGAGGTCGATCTTGCAGAGCGGCCGGATGCCCGGCCGGCGCGGCTTGAATGGTGCGTAGTCGAGTTTCGCGCCATTGGCTCGCGCGGCTTCCCGTGTCAGCAGCTTCACGCCCTGCTTGGTGGCGTGCTGCGCGCGTACCTTCTCGTAGTCGGCGGCGATCTCTTTCTCGTAGTCGGCCGCCTGATCTTCCGACAGCAGCTTGGTGACAACGCCGACGGCGCGCGAGGCATCCGGCACATAGACGACGGTGCCGTTGTAGTTCGGGGCGATCTTGATCGCGGTGTGGGCGCGGCTGGTGGTGGCGCCGCCTATCAAGAGCGGTGCGGTGAAGCCCTGGCGCTTCATCTCGGCGGCGACGTGGCTCATCTCCTCCAGCGAAGGCGTGATCAGGCCGGAGAGTCCGACCACATCGGCCTGATGCTCTTTTGCCGCGTGGAGGATCTTGTCGGCGGCGACCATCACGCCGAGGTCGACGATCTCGTAGCCGTTGCAGGCCAGCACCACGCCGACGATGTTCTTGCCGATGTCGTGTACATCGCCCTTGACGGTGGCGAGCACGATCCTGCCCTTCGCCGCCGCGCCGGTGCGCAGCTTCTCCTCCTCGATGTAAGGGACGAGGTGGGCGACCGCCTGCTTCATCACGCGTGCCGACTTCACCACCTGCGGCAGGAACATCTTGCCCGTGCCGAACAGGTCGCCGACCGCGTTCATGCCCGCCATCAGCGGGCCTTCGATGACGTGCAGCGGCGGCTTGCCGGCGGCGGCGAGCGCGGCGCGGCATTCCTCGGTATCGGCGACGACGTATTCGGTGATGCCGCGCACCATGGCGTGTTCGAGGCGTTTCTCGACCGGCCACTCGCGCCACGCCAAATCTTGAGTTTGTTCCTTGGCCTGGCCTTTGACGGTGGTCGCGAACTCGACCAGCGTGTCGCCAGCGCCGACTTTGCGGTTGAGCACCACATCCTCGACCAGTTCGCGCAATTTCGGGTCGAGCTGGTCATACACGCCCAACTGGCCGGCGTTGACGATGCCCATGGTGAGGCCGGCCTTGATCGCGTGATAGAGGAAAACGGTGTGGATCGCCTCGCGCACCGGCTCGTTGCCGCGGAAGGAGAACGAGACGTTCGAGATGCCGCCCGAGATGTGGGCGTGCGGCAGATTGGCGCGGATCCAGCGGCAGGCTTCGATGAAGTCGACGGCGTAGTTGTCGTGCTCGGGAATGCCAGTGGCAATCGCGAAGACGTTCGGGTCGAAGATGATGTCCTCGGCCGGGAAGCCATCAGCGACCAGCAGGTCGTAGGCGCGCTTGCAGATGTCGATCTTGCGCTGGTAGGTATCGGCCTGGCCCTGCTCGTCGAAGGCCATGACGATGACGGCAGCGCCAAGACGGCGCGCCTTGCGGGCATGCTCGAGGAACTTGGCCTCGCCCTCCTTCATCGAGATCGAGTTGACGATGCCCTTGCCCTGCGCGCACTTCAGGCCGGCTTCGATCACTTCCCACTTCGATGAGTCGAACATCAGCGGCACCTTGGAGATGTCCGGCTCGCTGGCGACGAGGTTGGTGAAGCGCACCATGGCGGCCTGCGAATCGAGCATCGCCTCGTCCATGTTGATGTCGACGATCTGCGCCCCGTTTTCGACCTGCTGGCGGGCGACCGCCAGCGCGTCGTCGAGGCGGCCTTCGAGGATCATCTTGGCGAAAGCGCGCGAGCCGGTAACGTTGGTGCGCTCGCCGACATTCACGAACAGCGAATCCGCACCGATGTTGCAGGGTTCCAGCCCCGACAAGCGCAGTGAAAAGGCGGTGCTGGCCGCTTTTTCCTTTATTTGGCGCGGTTCAATATTTTTCAGCGCTGCCGCAATGGCTTTGATGTGGTCGGGCGTCGTGCCGCAGCAGCCGCCGGCAATGTTGAGCAGGCCGTCCTGCGCCCACTGCGCGAGTTCGTCGGCGAGCATCTCGGGCGTTTCGTCGTAGCCGCCGAAGGCGTTGGGCAGGCCGGCGTTCGGGTGGGCGGAGACGAAGCAATCGGCGACGCGGCCGATTTCCTCGACGTACTGGCGCAGCTCCTTCGCGCCGAGCGCACAGTTGAGGCCGAACGACAACGGTCGCGCATGGCGCAGCGAATTCCAGAAGGCTTCCGCCGTCTGGCCCGAGAGTGTGCGGCCCGAGGCATCGGTGATGGTGCCCGAGATCATGATCGGCCAGCGCCGGCCCGCCGCGTCGAAGAAGGCTTCGATGGCGTAGAGCGCGGCCTTGGCGTTGAGCGTATCGAAGATCGTCTCGACCAGCAGGATGTCGGCACCGCCTTCGACCAGCCCCTTGGCGGCTTCCATGTAGTCGGCGACCAGCGCGTCGAAGGTCACGTTGCGTGCGCCGGGATCGTTCACATCCGGAGAGATCGAGCAGGTGCGCGAGGTGGGGCCGAGCACGCCGGCAACGAATCGTGGTTTTTCAGGCGTCGCAAACTTGTCGGCGACTTCGCGCGCGAGTTTTGCCGCTGCGACGTTCAGTTCAAAGGCCAGCTCGGACAAGCCATACTCGGCCTGCGAGACGCGCGTGGCGTTGAAGGTGTTGGTCTCGATGATGTCCGCGCCGGCTTCGAGATAGGCGGCGTGGATGCCACCGATCACATCCGGCCGCGTCAGACACAGCAGGTCGTTGTTGCCCTTGAGATCCTTGGCGTGGTCCTTGAAACGGTCACCGCGATAGTCGGCCTCGACGAGGCCGTGCTTTTGCACCATGGTGCCCATGGCGCCATCGAGGATGAGGATGCGCCACGCGAGCAGGTCGCGCAGCTCTTGCGAGCGATCAGGTTGCATCGGGAAGCGTCGGAAGCGGCCGGAAGTGGTTGATATCGATGGAAATTCTAGCACGCCACCCGTCGCCAGCCCCGATGGGAAGCGGGTTTCAGGCGAGTTTGCCGTCGCGATAATCGGCGAGCGTCTGCTGGATTTCCGCCTGCGTGTTCATAACGAATGGCCCGTACTGGGCGATCGGTTCGCCGAGCGGCCGGCCCGCGACGAGAATCGCCCGCGCATCTTCCAGCGCCTCGATGACGACACCATCGCCTTCGTTCTTCAGGATCGCCATGCGACCGGCCGGCACTTCGGCGCCCGCGATCGACACGACGCCACCATAGACATGGACGAAAGCGTTATGCCCGTCCGGCAGCGACTGGATGAAATGCGCGCCGGCGGGCATGTGCAAGTCGAGATACAACGGCGCAGTGGCTTCACGGCTTACCGCGCCCGCCATGCCATGGCTTTCCCCGGCGATCAGGATGGCTTCGACGCCAGCGGCCGTCGTAAAGCGTGGCAAGTCATCCGCGGCGAAATCGCGATACCAGGGCGCGCACATTTTCTCGGCGGCCGGCAGGTTGAGCCAGAGCTGGAAGCCTGCCATCACGCCCTCTTCCTGCTGTGGAATCTCGGAATGGATCACGCCGCGCCCGGCGGTCATCCACTGCACGCCGCCGTTTTGCAGCAGGCCCTCGTGGCCGGCGCTGTCCTTGTGCTTCATGCGGCCGGCCAGCATGTAGGTGATCGTCTCGAAGCCGCGATGCGGGTGGTCGGGAAAGCCGGCGATGTAGTCGTCGGGGTCGTCGCTGCCGAAGGCGTCGAGCATGAGATAGGGATCGAGGCGGCGCTGGAGGTCCCCCGTCAGCACGCGGGTCAGCCGCACACCGGCGCCGTCTGAGGTCTCCTTGCCGACCACCAGACGTTCGACGCTGCGCGAGACATTGACCACTTCTTCATGAAGGTTATTGACCATAATGCGCTCCTGTATGAAGTCTCCATGTCGGGTCGATCCTGAAAAACACAATCGGTTCCGCTGCTAACATCCGCGCCATGAATCTCGACTCCATCAAGGCCGCGCTGCGCGACCGCAAGCGCTGGAAACGCTGGGCGCTCGAAGCCCTGCTGCTGATCGCCATCGTCGCCGGCATCACCACCTGGCAGAACAGCGGGCTCGCCGACGGCCCGGCGCCGCCTTTGTCCGGCACGCGCACCGACGGCAGCGCGATAAAACTCGGCGCTGGCGAGACGGCACAACTCGTGGTGTTCTGGGCCACCTGGTGCAAGGTCTGCAAGGCCGAAGCCGGCAACATCGAGGCGCTCGCGCAGGACTGGCCGGTCATCACCGTCGCGATGCAGTCGGGCGATCTCGAGGAAGTCGCCGAGCATCTCGAAGAGCGCGGCCTGAAGGTGCCCGCCATCGCCGATGACGACAGCGACATCGCCGATGCCTGGAAGGTGCGCGCCGTACCCGCGCACTTCGTCGTCGATGCCGCGGGCAACATCCGCTTCCGCGTCGTCGGCTACACGACCAAATGGGGATTGCGTGCCCGCCTGTGGTGGGCCAACACTTTCCCCTCATGACCTTCTCTGCATGAACCATCCGCCCCTGCGGCTGGCCTGGACGGTCTGGGGGCTGGGCGCGCTGCTCTACCTCTTCGCCTTCTACCAGCGCGTCGCGCCGGCGGTGATGACCGACCAGCTGATGGCGGAGTTCGCCATCGGCGGCGCAGCGCTCGGCAATCTTTCGGCCTTCTACTTCTACGCCTACGTCGCGATGCAGATCCCGACCGGCGTGCTCGCAGACCGCTTTGGGCCGCGCCGCGTCCTGGCGGCCGGCGCGGGCATCGCCGCCATCGGCAGCCTGCTGTTCGCCTTCGCGCCGAGTTTCGGCTGGGCCGGATTTGGCCGGCTGCTGGTCGGCGCCTCGGTCGCCGTCGCCTTCGTGTCGACGCTCAAGCTTGCGAGCCACTGGTTCCCGCCGCAGAAGTACGCGCTCGCTTCGGGTATGGCGCTGTTCTTCGGTGTCGCCGGCGGCATCATGGCGGGTGTGCCACTACGGCTGCTCGTCGAGAACTTCGGCTGGCGCATGGTGATGGGCAGCGCCGGCGTGTTCGCCGCCCTGCTTTGCGTGGCGATCTGGTTGCTGGTGCGCGACGACCCGGCCGAGCGCGGCCATGCGAGCCACCATCCGATCGACAAGAAAAATCACGCTCACGTGCCGATCCTCAGAGGTATCGTCGAAGTCTTCACCTACCGCAATATCTGGCTGCTGATGCTCGCGCCGATCGGTTTCTCCGGTGCGGTGCTGACCTTCGGCGGCCTGTGGGGCGTGCCCTGGCTGCGGCAGGTGCATGGCCTCGACCCGAAGGCCGCCGCCGCCGTCACCTCCACGCTGCTCGCCGCCTGGGCGCTCGGCGGCCCGCTACTCGGCAACTGGTCCGAAAAGCTCGGGCGCCGCAAGCCGCTCTACCTGATCAGCGGCGCCATCGCGACCGCCGGCTGGGCGCTGGTGATCTTCCTGCCCTTGCCGCTGTGGCTGATGATCCCGCTACTGGTCGTCATCGGCTTCGCCTCGGGCAACATCATCATCGGCTTCGCCTGGGCCAAGGAATCACTGCCGTTGCGGCTGATGGGCACCGCCTCGGGCGTGGTCAACATGGGGCCGCTGCTCGGCGGCGTGCTGCTGCAGCCGGGTGTCGGCTGGCTACTGGACAAATACTGGAACGGCGCGCAGGAAGGCGGCGTGCGCCTCTACGACGCCGCCGCCTGGCAGACGGGCTTCAGCCTGATGTTCGCAACCGTGCTGATCGCCCTGCTGCTCGTGCCGCTGATCCGCGAAACCCGCTGCACGCAGACCACCTAGGCATCCAGGTTCCCCAGCCAGGGAGCAGCATGGAGAATCTTCACCGGCGCGCGGAATTCCTCCTGGCGCAGGTTGCGCACCAGCTGGATGGCTTCGGCTTCTGGAAAGCGGCCGGCGAACCCCATCAGCGCGCGTTGGACTTTGGCGTCGGCCAGCTTGCATTCGATCAGGTGGGTCAGGCGTCGATCATCACTGAGGGCAAAATCAACCTCCGCACCGTCTTTGGTGCGCAGGTAATGCAAGCCGGCGCGCCGGCCCAGCGCATCCTGGCGCCAATGGACGTGCTTGTACAGCATCGCCGCCACCGCATTTTCAAAGCGGGCACCTTCATCGCCGCGGACCAGGCCGGTATCGAAGAAATAGGCCTTGGGCGAACGCTGGATCGCGCGGGCGACGTTGTCATGCCAGGGCGGAACCAGAAAGACGATGTAGAGCGCCTGAAGGATGTCCAGATAGCGCTTGAGCGTGTTGGGCGCCACTGCCAGGTCGCGCGCGATCGATGCCAGCGACAGGGGTGAGCCGATCCGCTCCCGCAGCATTTCGACGAACAGCCGCATGGCGTTGATCTCGTGCAGGCGGGAAAACTCGACCACGTCTTCGCGGATCAGGTCGGTGAAGTATTGCTGCCGCCAGCGGTTGGCGTCGACATCGGTCTCGGCAAGGCAAGGCTCGGGAAACCCGCCGCGCGCCATCAGGCGGTCGAGTGCGGCGGCAGGCGAACCGCCTTGCTGCTCGCACCATTCGCGCACCGAGATCGGATGCAGGCGAAACGCAAGGTAACGGCCGGCCAGGGAATCTCCGCTCTGACGCCAGGTTTCCATGCGCGCGCTGCCGGTCACCAGCAGAGCCTGCTCAGGCGGTCGGCCGTCGACCACGCCCTTTAGCCAGTTTTTCCAGTCCGGCATCTTGTGGATCTCGTCCAGCGCCAGCAGTCGTGTGTCAGGCCGCCAGCTTTGGCGCAACAGGATGGCCCGGTCGGTCGCGACATCCCAGTTGAGGTATTGGGCGTGACCGATCCGATCCATCAGATGACGACACAGCGTGGTCTTGCCGACCTGGCGCGGGCCGGTAATCAACACCATCTTGCGGTGAAGATCCTGTGCAATCAAGTCGTCAAGATAGCGTTTCATATCGACTATTGTGCAGCATATTGCATAAAAGTCGCGACTTTTTTGCAATGCCCGGAAAAATGGCGGAGGTTCAGGCTTCCGTGAGCAACTCCGCGAGACGCTGCAGCTTCGCATCCACGGCGTCGCACAGCAACTGCATGTCGGCGGCTATTGGATGTGTTAATGCCGAACTTTCCTACCAACGTTTTCAGGCATCGGCCCAGGGATGATCCTTCCGGTACTGTAGCTCCCGGGCAAACCACGCTTCCTCGGCGGTGATATGAACCAGCAGCGCTTCGACGAACAACGCGGCGGATGCGTTCGCGTCGGGCAGGTGATGATTGCCGGTCAGAAAGTCGCGGCACCGCATGCGAACCTGCGTGGTAGTCGACAACACGGATTCCGGCGTGCGGGTAAGGAAGGGCGTGGCGAACAGGCGGGCCTCGAACAGTTCATGCGTCGCCATGATGTCGGCGATCGACATGACCGCATCGGTGGAAATGGCTTCGGGCTGGCGGGTCGCGGTGGTGGCGAGCCGCCGCATCGTGGCATGGTCGGCAAGCACGTCGGCCAGGGCGGTGTTGAAGGAAGGACGATCGGTCGGGGTGGGCAAGTAGTTGTTCATATTGACCTCCTTGAAGCCGGTTCGGGTTGCGCGCCCAATACCCAATTGGAACAGTCAGGCTCTGACGAGTTCATTTTGTTTTGGGGCATATAGGTTTTGAGGAGAAGATTGATCTGGTCCGTACCTGCCGTCCCGCCAGCGCCGACTTTCGCGCCGGCTTATCCTGACAATAAGAAATCCTGTCTGTTGCTGATGCTGCGGTGCGACTAAATTAGCGTATTCGAACCTGGCACCGGGAGCACATCATGCAAGACGGCCGCACCACTCTGACGCAATTCATCATCGAGGAACAATCGCATACCGCCGGTGCCAGTGGCGATTTTTCCGGCCTGCTCAACGACATCGGCACGGCGATCAAGGTGATCAGCAACGCCGTCTCGAAGGGCGCGCTGATCGGCGTGCTCGGCAGCGCCGGCGAGGAGAACGTGCAGGGCGAGGTGCAGAAGAAGCTCGACATCATCTCCAACGACGTGATGATCAAGTCGAACGAATGGGCCGGTCACCTCGCCGGCATGGCCTCGGAGGAAATGGACGACATCTACCCGATCCCGGCCGGCAAGAAGCTCGGCAAATATCTGCTGGTCTTCGATCCGCTCGACGGTTCGTCGAACATCGACGTGAACATCACCGTCGGCACGATCTTCTCGATCCTGCGCACCAGCAAGCCCGCCGAGAACGCCTCGCTGGAGGATTTCCTGCAGCCCGGCACGCAGCAGGTCTGTGCCGGCTTCGCGCTCTACGGCCCCTCGACGCTGCTGATCCTCACCACCGGCCACGGCGTGAACGGCTTTACGCTCGACCGCGACGTGGGCGAGTTCATCCTCACCCACCCGAACATGAAGATTCCCGCCGACACGCAGGAATTCGCCATCAACGCCTCGAACGAACGCTTCTGGGAATGGCCCGTCAAGCGCTATGTCGACGAGTGCATGGCCGGCAAGACCGGCCCGCGCGGCAAGGACTTCAACATGCGCTGGATCGCCTCGATGGTCGCCGAGGCTTATCGCATCCTGACGCGCGGCGGCGTCTTCATGTACCCGAAGGACACCAAGGATCCGTCGAAGCCGGGCCGGCTGCGCCTGCTCTACGAAGCCAATCCGGTCGGCTTCATCGTCGAACAGGCCGGCGGCATCTGCACCACCGGATTGCAAAGGATGCTGGACGTGCAACCGACCGCGCTGCACCAGCGCGTGCCGCTGATCTTCGGCTCGAAGAACGAGGTGGAGCGCATCGAGCGCTACCACCGCGAACTGACGCACTGATTACTGCGCCAGCCCTCTGCGGTACTGGATCGCCTCGGCCACGTGTGGGCCGCGGATGATGTATTCGCCGGTGAGGTCGGCGATGGTGCGCGCCACCTTGAGAATGCGATGGTAGGCGCGCGCCGAAAGGTCGAGCCGCGTCATCGCCTGCTTGAGCAAGGCCGCGCCGGTACAGTCGGGCAGGCAGTGCTGGTCGATCTCGTCGGGTGTGAGCAGCGCGTTGGGCTTGCCCTGCCGCGCAATCTGAAGTGCGCGCGCGGCAGCGACGCGCGCCTGCACGGTGGCTGAAGTTTCCCCTTCGCCGCGCGTGCTCAATTCCGTTTCAGTGACCGCCGGCACCTCGATCATGAGGTCGATGCGGTCGAGCAGCGGGCCGGAGAGCTTGCCGCGATAACGAGCGATCTGGTCGGGCGTGCAACGACACCGCTCATTGCCGAGATAGCCGCAGGGGCAGGGATTCATAGCGGCCACGAGTTGGAAGCGTGCGGGAAACTCGCTGCGCCGCGCCGCACGGGAAACGCGGATATGGCCGGTCTCGAGCGGCTCGCGCAGCGCTTCGAGCACACGCCGCTCGAATTCCGGCAGTTCGTCGAGGAACAGCACACCGTGATGCGCGAGCGAGATTTCGCCGGGTTTCGGCACGCCGCCGCCACCGACCAGCGCAGCGCTCGACGAGGTATGGTGCGGCGCCTGGAATGGCCGCCGTGCCCAGCGCGACACATCGAAACTGCCGGCCAGCGAATGCACCGCCGCGCATTCGAGCGCCTCCTGATCGGTCATCGGCGGCAGCAGGCCGGGCAGGCGCTGGGCGAGCATCGATTTGCCGGAGCCGGGTGGGCCACTCATCAACAGGCTGTGGCCGCCCGCGGCAGCAACTTCCAGCGCGCGCTTCGCGGGCAGTTGGCCCTTCACTTCGGACAGGTCGGGCACAAAAGTCGGCGCTGGCGCGACGGCACCCGCATGCGGCGCCAGCGACATCGTTCCGGCAAGATGCGCGCAGACATCGAGCAGGCCACGCGCCGGCAGGATCGTTGCCGCGCGGACCAGCGCGGCCTCGCTGGCACTCGCGGCGGGCAGCACGAAGGCGCGGCCCGCGCCGGCGGCAGAGAGGCACATCGCCAGCGTGCCGCGCACCGGGCGCAATTCGCCGGAAAGGGAAAGCTCGCCGGCGAATTCGTGTTCATCCAGCCGCGGCGCCTCGATCTGGCCGGAAGCGATCAGGATGCCGAGCGCGATCGGCAGGTCGAAACGGCCGGATTCTTTCGGCAGATCGGCCGGCGCGAGGTTGACGGTAATGCGCTTGGCGGGAAATTCAAAGCTGCTGTTCTGGATCGCGGCGCGCACACGGTCGCGCGCTTCCTTGACTTCGGTCTCGGGCAAGCCGACGAGCGTGAAAGACGGGAGGCCGTTGGCCAGATGCACTTCGACCGCGACCTCGGGCGCGTTCAGGCCGGCCAGCGCGCGGCTTCTCAGGACGGCCAGCGCCACGGGGCTACTTGCGCGCTTCGAGTTCCGCCAGCCGGGCTTCCAGTTGCGCCAGCCGTGCCTGCGCGCGGGTCAGCAATTCCTTCTGGATGTCGAAATCGGCACGAGTCACCAGATCCAGCTTGGCGAATTGCGCCGTCAGCATGGCACGCATATTCTTTTCGATGTCGGCAGCGGGGGTGGCCGCAAGCGCACGGGAGATGCCGGCACTGATTTCTTCGAAAAATTTCGGGTCGAGCATGATGGCCTCAATGAAACGGATGCGGCGAGTGTAGCACCGCGAACCATGCCATCCGCAATTGCTGCAGAGCGGGATGCGGCGCACCCACTTGGTGCATCAGCCATTTGCGGACGAATCAAAGTAGTGCGAGCAATCGCAGGCCACATCGCCCCGCAATCAGGTGCAAATCTCGTAGATAACTGTTTTCAATGATTTATTTACGATTGGCACGCTAAGTGCAGAGCATGTCTGCGAAGTTTTTCCTTTCTGCAACCACTTTGGAGACATAACCATGAATACAAAACTCGTCGCTCTCGCTGTTGCCGGTGCCCTTTCCTCCCCGCTCGTCGCCATTGCTGCCGATCCTGCTCCTGAGCATTCCTTTACCGGCAACGTCACACTGGCTTCTGAATATCTGTATCGCGGCATCGCGCAAACCGGCAATAAGCCCGCCATTCAGGGCGGTTTCGATTACGCGCACAGTAGCGGCCTGTATGCCGGCGTCTGGGGGTCGAACATTACCTGGCTCGACGATGGCGGTGCCAGCGCGAGTCTCGAGATTGATGTCTACGGCGGCTACAAGGGTGCCATCACGGACGACTTCGGCTACGACATCGGCGTGCTGACTTATAACTATCCGGGTAGCGGCAAGCCCACCGGTGCCGCAAAGCCCGACACCACCGAGATTTATGGCGCGCTCTCTTGGAAGTGGCTGACCATGAAGTACTCGCATACGACCGGCAGCCTGTTTGGCTGGACGAAAACCAGCGACGGCAGCAAGACCAAGGGGTCTGGCTATCTCGAGCTGAATGCCGCCTTTGATCTTGGTGACGGCTGGGGTCTGTCAGCCCACGTCGGCCACCAGAAAGTGAAAGGCAACAGCAATGCCTCGTACTCGGACTACAAGGTAGGTGTAACCAAGGACATGGGGTTCGGTACGGTCGGCCTGGCCTATTCCGATACCAATGCCAAGGCTAGCTGCACCGCAGGCGATGCCTACTGCTTCACACGCGCCAACGGCGACACTTACGACGCCGGCAAGGGTCGCCTGCTGCTGACCTTCGGCAAGACTTTCTAATCGACTGCCTCTTTTCAAGGAGAAATCATGAAACTCGTTACCGCCATCATCAAGCCGTTCAAGCTTGACGAAGTGCGTGAGGCCCTCGCCGCCGTCGGCGTGCAGGGCATCACGGTCACCGAAGTCAAGGGCT
>Ga0209835_1000489_pt1 | contig 26101 bp, 26 predicted proteins | sample LakKivwa52mmetaG_FD_184138 | JGI IMG/M metagenome (GOLD analysis project Ga0209835, IMG submission 184138) | Anoxic lake water microbial communities from Lake Kivu, Rwanda to study Microbial Dark Matter (Phase II) - Lake Kivu water 52m metaG... | ecosystem: Environmental > Aquatic > Freshwater >... | reverse complement strand
GAATGATAATGTGAAAACGTGCCATGTTTAATGTGAGTCAAGAAGTTCCTAAAGCCTTGATTTTAACATAGGGCAAGTGGGCATTCTGCGTTAGCATCATACTTGCTAGCTGCGTTATTTTAATTAGGGTCTTAGGAAGCAAAGCACTAATTAAAGTGTGATAATTTCCTGAAATGATTAATAAAAACAGATATTACAGTCGTTCTAAAATCACAGAGGCTAAATTCAGGCAGCTTGTGCGCTGTTTTGCTCTGGACTTTACCGCCAGCAGTACTGCAGAATTGATTGGTATTTCGGTGCGATCTGTAAATACGATTTACCTTAAGATTCGTCAGCGATTGGCAGAATCTTGTGAGCAAAGCTCTCCTTTGCAAGGTGCGGTAGAAGTCGATGAATCTTACTTTGGCGCACATCGTGTCAGAGGTAAACGTGGACGAGGTGCCTACGGCAAAACCATTGTATTTGGTTTGCTGAAACGCCATGGCAAAGTGTATACAGAGATTGTGCCTGATTGCTCCAGAGCCACGCTGCAAGGTATTATCAGAGGACGTGTCGAGCCACATGCAGTGATTCATTCTGATGGCTGGCGTGGCTATGATGGTTTGGTGGATATTGGCTTTGATAAGCACTTTAGGGTGCATCACGGTGAAAATGAATTTGCCAATGGTGATAGGCATATCAATGGCATTGAATCGTTTTGGAGCTACGCGAAACGACGCCTGGCAAAATTCAACGGCGTGCCTAAGCATACGTTCTATTTGCACCTGAAAGAGACTGAATATAGATTTAATCATCGCCGTGATAACATTTACCTTGAGATACTTAAACTTTTACGTAATAAACCGCTTTAGCTTCCTAAGACCCAAAATTAAAAAGGAGCAGGTATTATGAACAAATTACTACGTTTTACTCCATTATTAATGCTGATGTCTTGCGCCAGTGTGCAATCTACAACGTTAGATCAAGAAAACGGAAAAGTACATCAGATATCCTGCAGTGAATTCAATACCACACTTCAGGAGTGCAAGGCTAAAGCCAGTGAGCTATGCAACAGCGATTACAAACTGCTGTCACACCATAAGGAAGTGTACCCCGATGCCGGTGATGGGTTTTATGTGCATCCGCGTCATCATTTAGCAGTGGAATGTACCTCTTAATGCAAGCTTAAACCAATACAAGTTTAAAACTGGCATTTTAATTGATTACAACCCAGCCACATTGGCTAAATTAAATACAATAAAAATCAAATGGGTTCTTAGGAACACATTCCTAAGAACCCATTTTCATTTGAAACGTTTTTGTTACTAAAAAGTGCTGACTCTGGCGATTAAGCGTGAAATTTTTCTAAATCCCCAGGTTTGCGCAGCATTTTATCCACTTCACCAAGGTGCAGTTCTTCCTGATAAATCATTTCTCTTGCGTATTCTTCCAGCATCACGGAATCACCCACGATTTTTAAAAGTGCTTTATAAGCATTCAAAGCCGCCGTTTCATGCGCTAAAGATTCACGCAGAATATCGCCGATATCGTGATTGTGCGTTTCCAACAAAGGGCCGATGGATAATGATGGATGGCCGCCCAAATGCGTGATGATTTCACCAGCCTTGTTAGCATGATCCAGAGACTCAGTGGCCTGACTTCGCAACCATGACACAATAGGAATACGATTGTAGCCAAACACCATGAGTGAATAATGGGTGTAGCGCACCACACCTGCCAGTTCCAGCTCTAAAATAGTGTTTAAAGCCTGCACAATCGCGCTGTTATTTTCTTTTGCCATACCGGCTCTCCTTTGTTGCAAAAACTTTTAGTGTGGTCAGTATACGCTTTTTTTGTTTAAAAAATTATCACTGACGGGCATCAGAATGATGTTCACTTCTTATCGCTGTGCCCCAAATCACGCTGTGGATCAATCTGGTCTCGAATGAGCTGTTTCACTTCTTTAGATTCAGGAAAGCGCCCAGCCTGCTTACGGGAGAAAATCAGCTGCTGATCCAGATGTATTTCAAAAATACCTCCTGTGCCAGGACGCAGTGCCACGCTATACAAATCATCGTCAAAAGTAGTCAACAGCTCCTGCGCAAGCCAAGCCGCTCGGAGCATCCAGCGGCACTGGGTACAGTAAGTAATTTCTACGCGGTGTTGTTGCAATGATGTTCTTCCTTGTTTGTCACTATACGCTGATGAATTCACATAATATAATCAGTTACAACGAAACTAAATCCTCTAATCAAAACTCATAGCAATATATTGCGATAGCGCTGATGATTGCCGGCATTAATAATGCTGGTAATACTTGAAAAAGTTTAGCAATCGTTTACAAGTCGATATCTGTAATTTCGCTTACTGATCCATACCATTAAATATGTTGGGAACTATCATACATGCAAGTACAAAATAAACAGAACCGTTACACCAAAGCCGGTCTCGTAGGCTCCGGTCTCATACTGGGACTGATGCTGAGCCTGACCTATTCAGCGGTTGCTGAAAAAATGGTCAAGCCGCAACTGCCGCTTGATGATTTGCGTGCTTTTGCTGAAGTGTTCGGCAAAATCAAAAGTGATTACGTAGAAAATGTAGAAGACAAAAAACTGATTTCAGAAGCGATTAGCGGCATGCTGACAGGTTTGGATCCACATTCTACGTATATGGATCCTGATGCATTTAAGGACATGCAGTCTGCCACGCAAGGTGAGTTTGGCGGCTTAGGGATTGAAGTTGGCATGGAAGATGGCTTGGTAAAAGTCGTTTCTCCGATTGAGGACTCACCCGCATATGAGGCCGGTTTAAAAAGCGGTGACCTGATTGTTAAGCTTGACGACACACCCGTTAAAGGCATGACCCTGAACGACGCAGTGAAACGCATGCGCGGCAAACCTGATACCAAAATCGTGCTGACAGTGGTGCGCAAAAACGAAGCGAAACCTATGTTATTTACGCTGACACGCGCTGTCATCAAAAATAAAAGTGTGAAATACAAAATGCCGGAACCAGGCTACGCCTATGTTCGCATCACCCAGTTCCAGGAGCGCACTGGTGAAGATTTAGCAAAAGCGATTAAAACACTGCATGCCGAAAACAAAGGGCCATTCAAAGGATTTATTTTGGATCTGCGTAATGACCCGGGTGGCTTACTTAATGGTGCTGTAGGCGTCTCTGCTGCTTTCCTGCCTAAAGGCGAGTTGGTGGTTTACACCGAAGGTCGTGCACCAGATTCAAAAATGCAGCTCACCGCAGTGCCTGAAAACTATGCTCGTGGTGGCGCAGCGAACGACTATATCCGCGACCTCCCAGAGGATATGAAAACCGTTCCGATGGCTGTACTGATCAACAGTGGTTCTGCTTCTGCTTCTGAAATTGTGGCAGGCGCACTGCAAGATCATAAACGTGCAGCAATTGTCGGTACACAGAGTTTTGGCAAAGGCTCCGTACAAACCATTATGCCCATGAATAATGGCGCAGCGATTAAGCTGACTACCGCACGTTACTTTACCCCTAAAGGCCGCTCTATTCAGGCCAAAGGGATCGTGCCTGATTACATCGTTGAAGACGGTACAGATCAATCCGGCAACATTCATGAAGCAGATTTGTCACGTCACCTGGCTAACCCTAAAGAACCTGAAGGCAAAGATGCAAAAAAATCCGAGTCATCTAAAACAGAGGTTAACCCAGCAAAAGAAGCTGCCAAAGAGAAATTGAACGAGAAAAAATTTGCTGAGCCGGCTACGCCAATTGAGCCAGCAAGCAAAGACGATATTCAATTTGTGCAAGCAATGAATCTGCTCAAAGGGTTGCCGATTAAAACTGACTCTGCACCAAAGACAGAATCAGCCAAAACGCAATAAGCTGTTTGCTGACTAAATTTAACTAAGTTCTCGACTTGGTTCTGAAATAGTAGACACACAACCGCCTCGATTATTGAGGCGGTTTTTCTATGTTTTGCTGTTACAAACAGCAAAATGGCTTGAGGAAAATGTTTATAATTTGAACTGCATTGTCATAACTTTTTCAGCGTAGAATGCACTCATGCGACATAGCACTTTAGATAAAATTATTACCGAATTCGATACCGGCTTGCGTACTCTGCTGGCTAAACCACATAGCGTGCGCCCTCATCCGGATCAAGATATTACTGATGTACCTTTAAGCAGCGCCGACAAGCAGCATGCAGCTGCATTGATGCGTATTAACCACACTGGGGAAGTCTGCGCACAAGCACTCTACAGCGGTCAGGCACTTACCGCCAAAACGGCAGCTACCAGCAACACCATGCAGCAGGCTGCGCGTGAAGAAACCGAGCATTTGGCCTGGTGTGAATCGCGTATCCATGAACTAGGCGGGCGCACCAGCTTACTCAACCCTTTGTTTTATGCAGGTTCGTTCGCAATCGGGGCTGTTGCAGGGGTATTGGGTGATAAATGGAGCCTAGGCTTTCTGGAGGAAACCGAAAAACAAGTAGGTGACCATTTAAACAGCCATTTAAATCAACTGCCTCCAGCTGATCAGAAATCACGTAAAATTGTTGAACAAATGCGTATAGATGAGGCCAAACATGCCAATGATGCCAAACACTTGGGTGCAGCTGAGCTGCCAACTCCTGTTAAGTTTTGCATGAAGCAAATGTCTAAAGTCATGACAGCGACTACCTACCACATATAAGTATCACCAACAGAGGTTTACAATCGAATGCAAAAATTTAGCGACGTATTACTCACACTGGACGATGCCTCACACGTAGCGCGCATTGAACTCTATCGTAAGGACGGCAGCCCTGCTGGCGTGATTGAAAACAAACCGGGCAGCCAAGGCTCTGTGAAGGTTTATCACCACTTAGCGCGCATGTATGGCGAAATTTCTCTGGATGCTGCAGTTGAGGGTTTGAGCTTATATTCTGAACACACGGAAGATGCAGAAAACTGTCCGGGCAAACATCCGAATATTGATCGTTTACTGAACATTCTCGAAGATGAACAGCCGCTCACAGTTAAAGTCGTAGAAATTTAATCGCGACAGCAAAAACTTTTAAAAAAATAATCCCGAATCAGCTAGCCTGCTCGGGATTTTTTACAGCCATCAAACGGGAACTGACAGCGGCCTTATTTCAAAATCGTGGGTAATTTCTACGCTCTTGCTCAACATAATTGAAGCTGAACAGTATTTCTCAGCGGACAATTTCACCGCACGCTCAACCTGTGCAGGGTTCAAATGATCTCCGGTCACTACAAAATGCACATGAATCTTGGTAAATACCTTGGGCACCTCATCTGCACGTTCGGCTTGAATTTCAGCAACACAATCAAAAATCGGCTGACGCGCTTTTTTTAAAATCGCCACTACATCAAATGAAGTGCAGCCGCCCATACCAATCAGCAGCATTTCCATCGGGCGCATGCCAATGTTGCGACCACCATTTTCTGGCGCGCCGTCCATGACGACGGCGTGTCCGGTTTCAGACTCACCGACAAAACTGACGCCGTCAATCCATTTCACTCTTACGTGCATCGTTGATTACTCTCTTAAATATTCTGTAGTGAATTAATGGGGTTATTTGACTGCAAGCAACTCGACATCAAATATCAGGTTTGCATTCGGCGGGATTGCACCACCCGCGCCACGTGCGCCGTAACCCATTTCTGAAGGAATAATCAAAGTGCGCTTGCCGCCCACTTTCATGCCGGCAAACCCTTCATCCCAACCCTGAATCACCTGACCTGCGCCGAGGAAGAAATTAAACGGTTGGTTACGATCCAGACTGCTATCAAACTTTTTGCCTTTGCCGTCTTTGGCTGTCGGATCATACAACCAGCCGGTATAGTGAACCGTCACATTAAAACCCGGCTCGGCTTCACGACCTGTGCCTTCCTGTGTGTCAATTTTTTTCAATTCTGTAATGTTTTCAGCCATTGCTGCTCCCTCAGAGGTATTTTGTGAACTATTAGATTCTGCTTGGCAGGCCGTTAAGACCATTAGACATAAGCCTGCAAATAATATGTTGAATAATTTCATGTTTAACCCTAAATGTTGCATTTAAAAGTAATCCGTTATGATACTTTAAAACCGCTGGCAACTCATACATCAGAACATTCTGAGTGTTCTCAGCAACCCATCACAATAGTCAATCTTCACACATCACCATCAATCCAAAATCAACGAATGACGATGATGTCTACGGCTGCTGATGTACCCACTCTATCAATGCATCCTGCGCCGCTCTACTTGCAGACGCTTTGGAATGATTTACCATCATCACCAGTACATGCCGATGCCCATTCGCATCCAGCACATACCCTGCTATCGCACTTACACCATTAATCGAACCGGTTTTAAGATGTGCACGACCATTGCTGGCGCTGTCTTTAAGACGCTGCTGCACCGTACCGTCCAGTGACAATATCGGCAATGATGCCATCATCTCAGGCATGATGGGGCTGTTGTAAGCAGACACCAGCAGCTGCCCCAAATGCGCGGCACTGATTTGCTCAATGCGGGACAAGCCAGAACCATTTTCAATCACCAGCTCATCAAACTGCAAACCTTTATTGTTGAGCCAGCGCTTAATCGCTTCAGTACCTCCTAGCTCAGTAGCAGGCTGACTGACTTTTTCTGCAGCTAACGTCAACAGCAGTTGTTTGGCCATGACATTGTTGCTCCATTTATTAATGTCACGCACCACACTGCCCAAAGGCTCAGACCATTGCTCAAGCATTTTGACCGCACTAGACGATGTTTCGCTCACTTTCAACCCACCACTAAACTCTCCACCCAGTTCCCGCCATAGTTTCTTGAAAGTAAAAAAAGCATATTGGTCATCACTGAGGGCACTCAGCTCCAGATAGCGCTCTCCACATGCCGGTGGATAAGTGCCGCTAAAAGTCACCTGCACTTGGCCGTCTAGCGGCTTCACAGCATAATCCATGCGCCCGCGCCAATCGCCACAGACAGCACTTTTGGCAGGTTTCATATGGTTAATTACCACCACTTCAGGCAGTTCAAATTCCTGCAGCACTGTCACAGCGTCATCAACGACATTAAATTTAAAACTGCTGGTTCGGCCATTCACCAAAAATGCACTTGGACTCGCGTTGTAGGCGCGCCATTTCTCAGTATCAAAGTTAACACTTGCCTGACTGCCGGCAAAATAGCTTTTATCAATGCGCAAATCACCGTTGATTTTTTTCACACCAGCCTGACGTAAACTCATTAAGAGGCGCCAAAAATCTTGTGCTTTAAAACTAGGGTCGCCGTAACCTTTGATAATGAGGTCGCCTTGCAATTCCCAATTTACCAGCGTGCCATCACGGTAAATTTCGGTTTTCCATCGATATGCAGGTGTAAGCAAGTCTAGCGCCGCATGCGTAGTCAACACCTTCATTACAGAAGCTGTGTTCATGGCCTGCGCTGCGTTATGTTCCAGAATCGGTGTTTTATCAGCCACTGCCTGCACATAGACCGCGACATTCTGTTCAGGCACACCCGCTTTTTTAAGTGCGTCCGCCACGGTCTGTGGCAGGGCTGCATTTGCGGCAACACTGCAAAGCAAACTAACGACAAAAATAGTGATACGGATTTTCACAGGATTGTCTTCAACGCACGGTAAGTAGCATCGACCATAAAATCCATTTCGGATTCACAAATGGTATACGGTGGCATGAAATAAACTGTGCTGCCAATGGGTCTCAGCAGCAGCCCCTCACTCACTGCTGCCTGATAACATTGTTTAGAAAATTGGGTATTTTCAGTAACCACATCAAATGCAAATATCATACCCTGATGCCGCAGATGATGAATTGGCAAGTCAGTAAGCACTTGCATTTTTTGTGTGATTGCAGCAGATTTTAGTTTGTTTTTTTCAATCACATCATCGTCTTCAAAGATTGCCAGCGTTGCCAAAGCAGCACTGCAAGCCAGCGGGTTGCCGGTGTAGCTATGACTATGCAAAAAGCCTTTCACGGTGGCGTCATGGTAAAACGCCTGATAGATTTCACTCGTGGTCAACACAGCAGAAAGCGGCAGATAACCGCCACTGATACCTTTGGATAAACAGATAAAATCTGGCTTGATAGCAGCCTGCTCACAGGCAAACATGGTGCCGGTGCGGCCAAAACCCACCGCAATTTCATCGGCAATCAAATGCACTGCATATTGACTGCAGATTTCGCGCACTTTACTTAAATACACAGGGTGATACATGCCCATGCCGGCCGCACATTGCACCAGCGGTTCAATAATAAATGCCGCCAATTCTGCATGATGTTCAGCAACATATGCCTCAAATTGTGCTGCGCAGCGCAAAGCGAATGCTTCCGCGGTTTCACCCACCTCTGCCAGCCTGAAATCCGGACTAGGTACCAGTGCCGATTGAATCAGTAAAGGCGCGTATGTATCCTTAAATATTGCCACATCCGTCACACCCAGCGAGCCCATCGTTTCTCCGTGATAGCTATTTTGCAAGCTGATGAATCGGGTTTTGGCTGTCTTGCCGCTGTTGCGCCAGTAATGAAAACTCATCTTGAGCGCGATTTCAGTCGCACTCGCGCCATCTGAACCATAGAACGCATGCCCAAGACCGGTGAGCTTAGCCAGTTTTTCTGACAGCGCCACCACCGGCTCGTGAGTAAACCCCGCCAGCATGACATGCTCCAGCGTATCAAGCTGCTGTTTAATCGCGTCTTTAATGCGTGGATTGTTATGTCCGAACAGATTCACCCACCATGAACTCACAGCATCGAGGTATTGTTTACCGTCCGCATCATAAAGCCACACGCCTTCACCGCGCTGAATCGGAATCAGCGGATAGGTTTCGTGATGCTTCATCTGTGTGCAAGGATGCCAGACGGAACGCAGGCTACGTTCAAGAAGGGATTGATTATTTGACATTTTTAATTAAATTCATTTTCTCGCTGGTGCTTAATGGCCATGACCAACACACGCTCTTGCAAAGAATCATAGTCATAAAGCGCAACATAACCAGTACGACCTCTAGAAATTACCAACTGGCGCAAACCATCTTCTTTTTTTTGTCCCACCAATGGGTGCGATGCCAATACCTGCAGCCCATCCACAATAAGGTCGCCTGTTTCTACTGCCGATTCAGGGTAGGTTTCAAGCAAAAAATAGGTAAGCCTATAGATATCATGAATGGCCGCATCAGAAAATATTATTTCAGCCATTTCCAGCTCACTTATTTGTATATTTTAGGAATAAGATCTGGCGGATTATTACCTTTGAGCTTTTCTCGAATATATTCATACACATCTTCAGCAGGATAGCCAATTCCTGTTTCCTGATAATGTTTTTTTGCCTCAAGAGCTCGCGCCATAAAGGCACGATCTTCTTCGGCACGCTCAGTCTCAGTTGCAATTGCCTCTACCATAAACGCATGCGGTGTTTTGCCTGCACTCTCGGCCAATTTAGCCACGCGAGCCTTAAGCTCATCAGGGATCTTTAAACTTGTCGTTGCCATTTTTGTTCTCCTAACCCAATTAGGTGTTACTAAAGTAACACCGCCCACAACGAGTGTCAATGCGAATTGTGGTATAGTGCGCATCTCATTGATTTATCAGTCTTATCATGCAAAGAACTCGCCGCCACCTTGAACTGCTCGCCCCTGCCAAAAATGCCGATTTCGGTATCGAAGCCATCAACCATGGCGCGGATGCAGTGTATATCGGCGGCCCCGCATTCGGCGCACGCGCCAAAGCGCCCAATACCGTTGCTGACATCGAGCGTTTAGTGAAACATGCGCATCGCTATCATGCAGAAGTATTTGTTGCGCTCAATACTATTTTTCACGATAACGAGCTGGAAGGGGTGCACGAACTGGTACATCAGCTTTACGACATTGGCACCGATGCACTGATTATTCAGGACATGGGGCTACTGGAAATGGATCTGCCGCCGATTCAGCTGCATGCCAGCACGCAAACCGATATTCGCACGGTAGAAAAAGCCGTGTTTCTGGATCAGGTCGGATTCTCGCAACTGGTACTGGCACGCGAGCTGGATATCAACACGGTAAAAAAAATCGCTGACGCCACTTCCGCCAACCTCGAGTATTTTGTTCACGGCGCGCTGTGCGTCGCTTTCAGCGGCCAGTGTTACATCAGCCATGCGCACACTGGCCGCAGCGCCAACCGAGGCGAATGTTCTCAGGAGTGCCGCCTGCCATTTACACTGGAAGATCAAAAAGGCCGCATCATAGGTAAAGACAAACATTTCCTCTCCATGAAAGATAATGACCAGAGCGCCAACCTGCGCGCCCTGATTGAGGCCGGTGTCAGCTCGTTCAAAATCGAAGGCCGCTACAAAGATCTGCCTTACGTCAAGAATGCTACTGCGCATTACCGCCAGCTGCTGGACGAAATTCTTGAGGAAATGCCAGAGTACGCCAAATCCTCATCCGGCAATTGCATTTACACGTTTACCCCGCAACCGGAAAAAACCTTTAACCGCAGTGCTACTGATTATTTCGCCAACGGACGCCAAGCTGACATTGGGGCTTTTGATACGCCGAAATTCGCTGGTGAAGAGCTCGGCAAGGTGAGCAAGGTTGGAAAAGATTATTTTGAAGTGGACACCAGTATTAATCTGCACAATGGTGATGGCGTGTGCTTTTTTGATGTGCATAAGGAACTGGTGGGGTTGCGCGTCAATACAGTAGAAAACAAACGTCTCTATCCCAACGAGATGCCGCAAGATATACGCCGTGGCATGACCGTATTCCGCAACCGTGACCATGCTTTCATGCGCCTGTTGGAAAAAGAATCCGCGCTGCGCAAGATTGCAGCAGAACTGAACTTTTATGAAACTAGCGACGGTTTCGCACTGAGCATGACGGATGAAGATGGTTTCAGCGCCACTGCTGTATGCAGACTTGAAAAGCAAGCTGCACAGAACGTTGAAAAAGCGGAATCCAACCTGCGTGAAAACCTGAACAAGCTAGGCAGTACAGACTTTATAGCGGCCAGCATTAAACTGACTCTTAGTCAGCCCTGGTTTGTGCCCGCATCGGCCATCAACAATTTGCGCCGTGATGCCATCGAACAATTGATAGAAACACGTAAACTGGGCTACGAACGCCCCACCCGCCGCGCTGCAGCCGAGCCGCCAGCCGACTATCCGGATGATACACTGAGCTATCTCGCTAATGTCTACAACCATAAAGCGCGTGCTTTTTACCAGAAACATGGGGTAAAAATGATAGCTGCTGCGTATGAAGCGAATCAGGAACTGGATGAAGTGCCACTGATGATTACCAAACACTGTTTGAGGTTTAGCCACGGTTTGTGCCCTAAAGAGGCCAAAGGGGTGATTGGGGTACAAGGCACAGTAACCGCTGAGCCGATGACACTCATCAGCGGCAATGACCGCTTCACGCTAAAATTTGACTGCAAACCATGTGAAATGCACGTGATGGGCAAAATCCGCAAACCGGTATTGCAGCTGGCACAGCCGCAGTCAGTACATTTTCACGCCAGACGTCCTTGACTATTAAGGCGCTGGGTTCATCATCGTCAAATGCAGCTGCTCAACTTCTGCCAAAATCTCTGGTGAAAGCTTTGTTTGCCATGCATCGATATTTTCTTTGAGCTGCGTCATTGAAGTCGCACCGATGATGGTGCTGCTGACAAACCATCGATGATAGACAAAACTCAACGCCAGCTGCGTCGGTGTTAAGCCATGCGCCTTGGCAAGTTTGGCGTAGGCCGCTGCAGCAGGGAACACGCCAGGTTTTTTATAGCGCTGCGCGTAGCCCAAAAACATGGTGACACGGCCTTGAGCCTGCGGGTTATCAATATACTTACCGGTCAAATGCCCAAATGCCAACGGCGAATATGCGAGCAAAGCTACATTCTCGCGATACAGCACCTCGGTCATCCCGAATTCCATACCACGGTTCATTAAGTTATAGCAGTTTTGCACCGAGGCCACGCGCGGCAAATTATATTCCTTAGCAACACGCAAAAACTCCATCAACCCCCACGGCTGCTCATTGGAAAGTCCGATGTAACGGACCTTACCTTCCTCTACCAATTCAGCCAGTGTTTCCAGTTGATTGTGTATGCTGACCCACTCAATTTGGCTGCCATTCACATCCAGCTCTTGCCTCGGGTCAAACTGATATTGAACGAACATCGGCACATTACGCTCCGGCCAGTGCAATTGATACAAATCCACATAGTCGGTTTGCAGGCGTTTGAGAGAGCCTTCAAACGCTGCGCGAATATTAGTACGGTCCAGCGCAGGTGGCCCGCCACGAATCCAATGCATGCCACGGCGTGGTCCGGCTGCTTTAGTGCCTAATATAATTTTGTCGCGCGGCTGTTTTTTCAGCCAGCTGCCCACCATGATTTCAGTACGTGTGTAAGTTTCCGCCTTGGGCGGCACCGGGTACATTTCAGCCGTATCGATAAAATTAATCCCTTGGGCAAGCGCATAATCCAGCTGCGCGTGCGCCTCGGCTTCTGTATTCTGGTCACCATAGGTCATGGTGCCAAGACATACTTTAGAAACGGTTAAGTCAGAATGAGCGAGTTTGGTATATTCCATAGGTTCAGTTCAGTTTTTTAACAGATGTGTCTTGCATAGCACTTGCTGCGACACACTTGCATGACACTTGAGTGGACACTAATGCAGAATTTTTGTTTCATCTGCCTGCGCAGGCACTGCAGGCAGTGCCACTGCAACGCCAAGATCCCACGCCGCTTTTTTGGCTGACATCTGCAGCATGTTACACAATGCCAATATCAACGCGTTACCGAAATTAAGTTTTACTGAAACACCGCCTACACACAGAATCTCCAGCTGCTTCTGCTGTTCACCAACAAATTTAATTTCTTTTGCCAGCAATATATCTTCCATTACTTTTTGCGAGCGCGGCTGATATTTGGTTTCAAAATCCATTTTTTTCAGCGTCTCGGCAGATTGCACTTCTTTATTGAATTGTTCGACCGCACTGGTTGGCGGTGCGTCCGATTTAATTGAAGTGGCCGTGGGCAAATTGACCTCTGTATTAAACAGCTGCCAAATTTGTCTGGCCACGCGATAAGTGAGCCAGACGACCAACTCGCTGTCATCGGTCAAGCCTATACGCAGCAGCAACCTATCCTGCTCTGCGTTGTAACCGATATTAAGCTGCTGAATAGCGGCTTCCTTATTTTTTACCTCAGATTGCATTTGATCAGTCAAAACAAATTTCCTGTAATTTTTTTAGATTTAGATACTTGAAAATAGCATGCTCAGCCACAACATTAGCAATCGAGGTGCGAGAGTGCTAAAATCACGCACCAAATTTATTCTACCAACTAAAAGCATAACCCAAGGAGAAATTTAATGAAAATTCGTCCACTACATGACCGCGTGATTGTAAAACGTTCAGAAGAAGAGCGTACAACCGCCTCAGGTATTGTAATCCCTGATTCAGCGACTGAAAAACCTGACCAAGGCGTTGTGATTGCTGTTGGCAATGGTAAAAAAGATGACAGTGGCAAAGCAATTGCACTAGATGTAAAAGTTGGCGACAAGGTGATTTTCGGTAAATACGCAGGCCAGACCGTTAAAGTGGATGGTGAGGAAGTATTGGTGATGCGTGAAGAAGACATCATGGGCATTGTAGAGTAAACGGCTTACGGCAGCGCATCACTTTGTTGCAAAAAGCCGTTTAAGTTCGCCGTACAAAATCGTACTGTCTCACTTAAATCCGTTTTTTGCGCCGCGTGCTGCATCTGCCTCAGCTCGTTTACTAAAGAATCCTTAGTAATAAATTAGTAATAAAAGTAATACTGACTATCAAGAATTTAGGAGAATTAATATGGCAGCTAAAGACGTAAGATTCGGCGACGAAGTTCGTCACAAAATGGTGAATGGTGTAAACATTCTCGCCAATGCAGTAAAAGTGACATTAGGTCCTAAAGGCCGCAACGTGGTGTTAGAGCGTTCATTCGGTGCGCCAACTATCACTAAAGATGGTGTTTCAGTGGCCAAAGAAATCGAACTGAAAGATAAGTTCGAAAACATGGGCGCACAAATGGTAAAAGAAGTGGCGTCAAAAACTTCTGACATCGCCGGAGACGGTACTACTACTGCTACCGTTTTGGCTCAAGCCATCATCCGCGAAGGCATGAAATCAGTGGCCGCTGGCATGAACCCAATGGATTTGAAACGCGGTATCGACAAAGCCGTTGAAGCTGCAATCGTTGATTTAAAAGCACAATCAAAACCATGTGCAACCAGCAAAGAAATCGCACAAGTTGGCGCAATTTCAGCAAACTCAGACCACTCTATCGGCCAAATCATTGCTGATGCGATGGACAAAGTAGGCAAAGAAGGCGTGATCACCGTTGAAGACGGTTCAGGCTTGAGCAACGAGCTGGACGTGGTTGAAGGTATGCAGTTCGACCGTGGCTACCTGTCACCTTACTTTATCAACAACCAAGAGCGTCAGATCGCGTTATTGGACAATCCATTCGTGCTGCTGCACGACAAAAAAATCTCCAACATCCGTGACTTGCTGCCAACCCTGGAGCAAGTAGCGAAAGCTGGCCGTCCATTGCTGATCATCGCTGAAGATGTAGATGGCGAAGCATTGGCAACCCTGGTGGTGAACAACATCCGCGGTATCTTGAAAACAGTTGCTGTTAAAGCGCCAGGCTTCGGTGATCGTCGTAAAGCCATGCTGGAAGATATTGCCATCCTGACAGGCGGTACTGTGATTGCTGAAGAAGTTGGCCTGAAACTGGAAGGCGTCACACTGGATCAATTGGGTCAGGCTAAACGCATTGAAGTGGGTAAAGAAAATACCATCATCATTGACGGTGCTGGTGCTGAAGATGCCATCAAAGGTCGCATCACCCAAATCAAAACTCAAATCGAAGAAGCAACTAGCGACTACGACCGTGAAAAACTGCAAGAACGTGTGGCCAAACTGGCTGGCGGTGTTGCTGTGATTAAGGTTGGCGCGACCACTGAAATCGAAATGAAAGAGAAAAAAGCCCGTGTAGAAGATGCATTGCATGCAACACGCGCTGCGGTTGAAGAAGGTATCGTGGCTGGTGGCGGTGTAGCATTGATTCGTGCACGTGCAGCGATTGCCAAAGTAAAAGGCGACAACCATGACCAAGACGCAGGCGTGAAAATCGTATTGCGCGCAGTTGAAGAGCCATTGCGCCAAATCGTACAAAACGCCGGTGTTGAACCTTCAGTAGTCGTGAACCAAGTTGAACAAGGTTCAGGTAACTATGGCTACAATGCAGCCAACGAAACCTATGGCGACATGGTGGAGATGGGTGTATTGGACCCAACCAAAGTAACCCGTTCAGCTTTACAGCACGCAGCTTCAGTAGCTGGTTTGATGCTGACCACAGACTGCATGGTAGCTGAATTGCCGAAAGAAGATGCTCCTGCGATGCCGGATATGGGTGGTATGGGTGGCATGGGCGGTATGATGTAATTTCATTCTTCACCGCATTGGTGATGCGTTGTTGGTATCGTCATCTGCTCCTAGCCGTACTTTATGTACTGTCTGCGTCGCTGATGACTCACCGCCTAGCCTCACCTTCGCATTGAAGTTGAAATGGATCAAGCAATACCAAAAAAACAGACCCGCTTCGGCGGGTTTGGTTTTATCAGGTCTTTTCTATATGAATTAGATGGCGCAATTCTCATCCATTTATTTTAGTTTCGCCATTCCACCGTTCTCGCTCATAATTACATTTTTCCTTTTTCAAATCCCTGCATTCCCCTCAATTTAAGAAAGAACACAATGACAATTTCATTAGATACACTCACCCAACGCCTAAGTTATATCGTGGGCGAGAACATGGCGCATCAACTTAAAAATGATGCATTGGAGCTTGATCCTGCGGCTGTCGCACTGGCAGTCAGCGATGTCATGGCCGGCAATCCATCACGCCTGACCGATGCCGAAAAAAGAAGCACCGTTGAGCAAGTGCAGAAAGAAAGCCAGGCAAAACAAATGGCTGCGCATGCCGAGCAATCTGCAAAAAACCAGGCTGAAGGTGCAACCTATTTGGCAGAAAACGCTAAAAAAGAAGGTGTGATTACCACCGGGACTGGCCTGCAATATAAAGAATTGAAAGCTGGCGATGGTGCAAAACCGAATAAAAGTGATCGCGTTAAAGTGCATTACAAAGGCACTCTGGTGGATGGCACCGTATTTGACAGCTCTTATGACCGAGGCGAGCCCATCGTTTTCCCGGTCACCGGCGTGATTGCAGGCTGGATTGAAGGTTTGCAGCTCATGCAGGTCGGCAGCAAATTTGAACTGACGATTCCCTCAAATTTGGCATACGGCGCAAATGGCAGCGGCCCAGTGATTGGCCCTGATGCGACGCTGATTTTTGAAGTGGAATTATTGGCCATTGAGTAAAAAATCAGAAGCAACATTTACATAGCAAAAGCCTCGCAGGTGCGAGGCTTTTGCATTTGATATCATTGTTATGTTTATTAACCAAAGCGATAGGAAGCCATCAAGACTTCAAACACCGTGTCGGTAAAAATACACTGGCCAATATCACTTCCTGCAGCACCCGCGACCACCATCAACGGCATTAAATGATCCTCTCTGGGATGAACTGCTCGAGCAAAGGGAGCTTGTTCCCAGTTCACTAACGCCTGATGACGTTTTTCTGGGTCAGGGTCTGTGATGGCTGCATACAAATACTGCTCAAACTGAACTGAAGGCGCATAAGATTCTGGTCGTCCAAAACCACGCATATTATGATAAGTCAGACCACTGCCAATGATCAGCACCCCTTCATCACGTAGCGGTGCGAGTGCGTTGCCAAGCTTGATATGCTCATAAGGGTCATATCCCGATTTCAAGGAAAGCATCAGCACCGGCACATCGGCATCGGGATACATCAGCATTAAGGGCACAAACACGCCATGATCAAAACCTCGCGCGGCATCTTCATCACATGTAATACCAGAAGCATTTAATAAGTGCTTCACTTTGAATGCCAGTGCAACATCACCCTGCGCAGGATACTGCACATGGTAAGTGTACTCAGGAAAACCATAATAATCATATTCCATCGGAGGGTTTGCGGAAGTGGCAACGCTGAATTGCGGTGCTTCCCAATGTCCGCTAATCGCCAATATTGCCTTTGGCTTAGCAGGTAAAGTAGCTGGCAGGTTCTGCAGTGCTTCGGCAGTTGCTGCAAATTTCTGGCGCATGTCCGGAATGTACGGCCATGGCCCGCCACCGTGTGAAATAAATAATGTAGGAAGTCTCGTTGTGTTCATCGTGAACAACTTACACTAATCGGACAGCAGAACAAAATTTTACAAATCACTTACAAAATATTTACATGATTTTAAATTTACGTTTATACTGCAGGTAAATATAAAAACCCTATTTTCAATAGGCAAAAAAAACCCCGATTAAGGGGAAGAAATCGGGGTCAAAAACGCCTCATCGTCTAAGGCTTCCGCTCAGGGAGGAAAGAAGCGGAACAGTAACTTTCGTTACCTGTAGCTGTGACCAGCCTCGTTTTGAATAAGTTCTGAGAATTTGCAAATTCTTTGTCACTTATTCAAATATCATTTTTATATATCGTTTTACAGATAAATCTCATACCATTACTGTCATAAACGCTTGCGGAACTAGCATTTGGCTGTCATGTTAGAATGCTGTGCTATGAATAATGAAAATCTCCCAGCCGCAACAAGCGACACACTGCTCAACGGACTCAACAATAAACAACTGCAGGCAGTCACACTGCCGCAGCAATCCGCCTTGATTCTGGCTGGTGCCGGCAGTGGCAAAACCCGTGTGCTCACAGCGCGTATTGCCTGGTTGATTCAAACCGGACAAGTTTCCCCCACTGGCTTGCTAGCGGTGACGTTCACCAATAAAGCCGCCAAAGAAATGCTCACCCGCATCACAGCATCACTTCCTATCAACACCCGCGGCATGTGGGTAGGCACGTTTCATGGTTTGTGCAACCGTTTGCTACGCGCACATCATCGCGAGGCGGGATTACCTGCCAGTTTTCAGATTCTGGACATTGCCGATCAATTGTCTATGATTAAGCGCCTAATGAAGCTGCTGAATGTGGATGACGAAAAATTTCCGCCCAAGCAGGTACAGAACTTTATTAATGGCTGCAAGGACGAAGGTCTGCGTGCGCATGCAGTAGATGCGCATGACCCGCACACACAAAAGCTGAGAGAGATTTTTGAAGAATACGACAAACAATGTCAGCGTGATGGCGTGGCTGATTTTGCCGAGCTGCTGCTACGCTGCTATGAGTTGTTAGAGCGTGACGCGAATATACGTCAGCACTATCAAAACCGCTTCAAATATATTCTGGTAGATGAGTTTCAAGATACCAACCGTCTGCAATACCTGTGGCTGAAATTACTGGCGGGTAAAGACAATTGCATGTTTGCGGTGGGCGATGACGATCAATCCATTTACGGATTCCGCGGTGCACGCGTCGGCAATATGCGTGACTTTGAAAAAGATTTTCATATCGAACATATCGTTAAACTGGAAGAGAACTACCGCTCACACAGCAACATTCTGAATGCCGCCAATGCGATTATTTCGCACAACAAAAATCGCTTGGGCAAAAACCTATGGACATCCGCCGGCGCGGGTGAACCGGTGCGCGTTTATCAAGCTTATAACGACACTGACGAAGCGCAGTTTATTGTCGATGAAATCAAATCGCTGCATGCCGAAGGTACCGAGTTAGGCGATATTGCCCTACTTTATCGCTCCAACGCACAGTCACGTGTGCTGGAACATGCCTTATTTACTGCCAACCTGCCTTACCGCGTGTATGGCGGACTGCGCTTTTTTGAACGTGCCGAAATCAAACATGCACTGGCCTACATGCGACTGATTGCCAACGCTAATGACGATACCGCTCTATTACGCGTGATTAATTTTCCGGCACGCGGCATTGGCGCGCGCAGCTTGGAACAGCTGCAAGAGTCTGCCCGTGCGCAAGACTGCAGCTTGTGGCAGGCTGCCGTGAACAAAGTAGGGCATGGCAAACCTGGCGCTAAAGGCTTGGAGGGATTTGTTGCCTTGATACGCCAAATGGTGGATGAAGCCTATGGCATCACACTGGCAGAACTGACGGAATTAGCCACCACACTCTCTGGCCTGAAAGCGCATTATCAAACGGAAAAAGAAGGTGAAGACCGCATCGCTAACTTGGACGAGCTGGTCACGGCAGCAGTGGCTTTCACCAAACAGGATTTCGGCAATCATCATAATGTGGATGGTGAAACCGAACAGGATTTACTGACCCAGTTTTTAAGCCATGCCAGTCTGGAAGCTGGCGAACACCAAGCTGATGTTGGGCGTGAAGCCTTGCAATTAATGACCGTGCACGCATCAAAAGGCTTGGAATTCAGCACCGTGTTTATTAGCGGTTTGGAAGAAGGCCTGTTTCCCCATGAACAAAGTGCTTACGAAGCCAGCGGATTGGAAGAAGAACGCCGCCTGATGTATGTTGCGGTTACGCGTGCCAGAAAACGCTTATATCTGAGCCACGCGCAAAGCCGCATGCTGCATGGTCAGGTACGTTATGGCATACCGTCTCGCTTCTTAGATGAAATTCCAGATGAACTGCTTAAACACTTGAATAGCAAACCGGTGGCAAAATCTGGCAGCAGTCGCGATTACAGCGAATTACCCGCGATGATGGGCAGACAAAGCAGCGAACAGAAAAACGCCATGCCGTGGAAAATTGGTCAACAAGTGGCTCACAACAAATTCGGTAACGGCGTTATCGTGAGCTATGAAGGCAATGCCAACGATATGCGCGTGCAAGTGAACTTTGGTCGAGAAGGCTTGAAGTGGCTGGCGCTGGAGTTTGCTAAACTGACGCCGATTTAGGTTTTTAAAAAAACTTTATTAGGCGCAGATGTAAAAGTAAAGGTCATCACCGCTCCACTAAGGAGCTACAGCCCCAAGTGGAAGCGCGACACGCAAATAAATACGGATAAAACCTAACATTTTGAGGCGACTGCAAGTTTTTAACTTCAATTTAGCTTGAAAATAAGTTGTTGTCTGAAACGCCACAAGCGATGACCTTACGTTGACAAACTCGGGTTATCTGTGTGTATCTGCGTTCATCTGCGGCTAGTATTACATTTCAACTCTTAACGTCAATCCCAAACACATCTGAATAACTGGTATACAGACTGGTCATCATCATCGGTACCACCACAATCAGCCCAATACCAAATGGAATAATAGCGATAATCAGCAACACCATAAAAATCAGCCCATACAAAAAGAACGGCAGCATGTTTTTAAAACAAGCATTAAAGCTGAGTTTCATAGCTTCAATTGCCGTTAAATCATGCAGCCCTGCCAACACAGGTGCGAACCAATAAGCCATCAACACTGGCAGCACAAACAGTAAAGCCAGCAGCAAGGGCATCGTCATGGCGTCAGCTTGTTCCGTGCTGAGATCCTTACCTTGAATCAACAGCTCTACCGTCGCGGCATCCAGTGTCAGCACCACGACCACTGCAACCAGCAGCAGACTCAGCATATAAATTCCCCCAACTGCAACCAGCTGTGAAGTGTTGTGTTTAAAGCCTTCAAACAAATGATTGATTTCCAGATCCTGATTGCGCATCATGGCCTGACAACCCCACATCATGCCGGCAGCAAACACAGGCGCCAGCAGCGTACTCAACACAGAGCCAATCACGGGCAGCATGGAGAGTGGGATCATAATCGCCAGATACAGTACCAGCAGGATAATCCACATCGCGGGATTGGCCTTGAATAAGCGAAAGCCATTTGCTATCCAGTGCCATGCATGGCTGACCGGCACTTGTTGGATATCGAGCGTTTGAGATGGGTGGTTATCAGGCATGATAATGATGCTTTCAATGTTAAGCGAAATAATCAGTACACTTTAAACGCCCTGCATGCGAAGTTTAAGTATATTTTTAAAGTGATCAGGGTCTTTGGCGTGCGTGAGCTCACCATCTTGCGGGAATATTTTGTCATACAAGCGCGATAGCCAAAAACGTAATGCGGCGATACGCAGCATGCTGTTAAAAGCTGCATGCTCGGCAGGTTCCAAGGGGCGCACTGATTGATAGGCCTGCAGCATGGCATCAAATTTTGCACTATCCAGGCTGCCATCAGTCTGCACGCACCAATCATTCACCGTAATCGCCAAATCATAAACAAATGCATCACGATAGGCATAATAGAAATCGATTAAGCCACCAATCTGATCGCCATCAAACAAGACATTGTCGCGGAACAAATCTGCGTGAATCACACCACTTGGCAGCGCAGTCATATCCAAGCGCTGCTGAAATTGCAGTGTTTCTTTGAGTAGCGCCTGGTCTTGCGCCGGCAAGTGTGGCAGCACCAGCGCGGCAGTTTTCTCACGCCACGCGCTATCTCGTGGATTGCGATGTGGGTGGGAGATGTTTTTCTCTTGGAAACTCAAGCCGGCAATATGCATTTTTGCCAATACTGCACCAACTTCGCCACAGTGCAAGACTGATGGATGATGAATATCTCGGCCGCGCAGACAGCTAATCAGCACAGCGGGCTTGCAGTTCAGCATATGCAGGCTCTCACCCTTGCTGTTACTGATGGGCTGTGGACAAGGTATATCATGATGCGCCAGATGATCCATCAACTCTATAAAAAAGGGCAATTCTTCAATCGAGTTCTGCTCAAACAACGTCAGCACATATTTATTTTGTGTAGTGGTGACAAAATAATTGGTGTTGGTAATCCCTGCAGAAATCCCCTTTAATTCGAGCAAGTCGCCAATAGCATAATCTTGCAGCCAGGTCTTTAGTTGTTCAGGGCTTACTGTGGTGAATACGGACATAAAATGGTGAATACAAACATAAAATTAAGCACTGGTAATTTTCTGAAAATGTTATCTGTTATTAAATGACACAAGAGGGTAAAAACCCTCTTGTGCACTGACTTAAGATACGCATTGAAAAACTAAAATCTGAAGATAGTCCATTTCGGGATACTCATGGGCGGGATCGGGCCAGAATTGACCCACTCACCATTCTGGTCTTCTTTGTGTAGATAATAAGGCACGCCATTGGCAGGGGTAATTTTCATCATATAGAGTTCACCATTAATACGATATTCCTCAACGGTTTCAGTCTCTTTCTTGATGATGGTCACTTCAGGCTCACCCGGATCCACATCACCACTGATTTTCGGCGGCGGAATATCTTCCAATGGTTCAAGGTTGGGTGGAGGCTCTTTGGCCTGCACCAACATAGGAACTAACATCAAACTAAAGAATATGGCACTCAACCATCTGTAAGTTTTTAACATGTGTGATAACCCGCCTTGTCTGGGTGACTTTGCTGATAAACAATTCTATCAAATATACGCTTGTGTCAGGCCTTTGTTTACAAATAAAGCTGGATACGCTCTTCTTCTGCCGACAACTTAAAGCCTCTAGTTTCATAATGCTTGAATATGGCCGCGACAATCTGTTCTGGGTCATCAATCATTTGGATTAAATCCACATCCTCAGGCGCAATCATCTGCTCATCTACCAGCGTGGTTTTAATCCATTGCATCAAGCCCGCCCAGAAATCACTGCAAACCAGAATGATGGGCATTTTCAAAGTTTTGCCGGTTTGTACCAACGTGATGCATTCCATCAACTCATCCAGTGTGCCAAAGCCGCCAGGCAACACAACATACGCACTGGCATTTTTCACAAACATCACCTTACGCATGAAAAAATGCTTAAAGTTCTGGCTGATATCTTGATAGGGGTTAGTATGCTGCTCATGCGGCAATTCGATATTCAAGCCCACACTGGGTGAAAGCCCGGCAAATGCGCCTTTATTGGCGGCTTCCATAATGCCGGGGCCACCGCCGGAGATCACGCTAAATCCTGCATCAGACAACATCCGTGATATTTTTTCGGTCAATTCATAATAAGGGGTGCCAGGCTGAATACGCGCACTACCAAAAACAGAAACGGCAGGCGTAATTTCTTTCAAGCGCTCAGTGGCGCTGACAAACTCGGCCATAATTTCAAATGCCTGCCACGAAGCATGACCGCTTAACTGCATGTCTTTGATGCTTGAGACGCTAGATTCAGGAAGTTTTTTATCAACTGACATATTGCGTTACCCTTATATTATCTGACCTTGTGCCATCCATCATGTTTTATTATGTTAACAATTAAAAAGCAATAGGCAATCATAAATCATTTATTTCCAGCGATCTGAACTGAACTAAAATGTCATTCTTAACAGCTACAGCACTCAATAAGAAGATTCATTCATGAAAACATTGTTACTCGTTGACGGCTCGTCTTACCTCTACCGTGCATTTCATGCTATGCCGGATCTGCGCAATCGACAGAATGAACCGACCGGCGCTATTCAGGGTGTGCTCAACATGCTGCGCCGTCTGCATAAGGATTACCCTGCCGACTTCAGTGCCTGCGTGTTTGATGCCAAAGGCAAAACCTTCCGTGATGATATTTATCCTGAATATAAAGCCAATCGCGCTTCTATGCCTGATGATTTGCGCGCACAAGTCTCCCCGCTGCATGAAGCCATTAAAGCCATGGGCTGGCCGCTCATTATTGAAGAGGGCGTTGAAGCCGATGACGTGATTGGCGCATTGGCCAAGCAGGCAGAGCGTGAAGGAATGCGCGTTATCATTTCCACCGGTGATAAAGATATTTCTCAACTGGTAAATGAGCACATCACCATTGTCAACACCATGCCTAACGCGTTCAGAAAAGGTGATGAAATTCTAGATGTTGCCGGGGTGGAAGAAAAATTCGGCATTCCACCCAGCCTCATTGTGGACTACCTGATTTTAATCGGTGACACCTCCGACAATGTGCCAGGCGTAGAAAAAGTGGGGCCAAAAACTGCCGTAAAATGGTTAAAAGAATACGGCTCGCTGGATAACATCATCGCCAATGCCGACAACATTAGCGGTGTAGTGGGTGAAAATCTGCGTAAGGCATTGCCTTGGCTACCCACTGCACGTGAACTGATTACCATACGCTGTGACGTTGGTCTGCGTGAAAACCTCAGTGATTTGGCACCACAAGCACCGAATAAAGCAAAACTGGCAGAGCTGTTTGACCGTTTCGATTTCAAATCTTGGAAACGTGAGCTGGAAAACATGCCTGATGCAGCGCCGGATAACACAGGCAAACTCAGCGCAGCGCCGGTTTCCGACGCCACCCGCAACGGCAGTACTGCGGACATGTTTGGCGGCGGCAGCATCATAGACACTTATGTTGCCAACCGCTCCCGTCAATACGAAACCATCACCAGCGAAGCGCAGCTGCAAAGCTGGCTGGAGAAGTTAACATCCGCACCACTGATGTGTTTTGACACTGAGACGACCTCACTCGACCCGATGCAGGCAAAAATTGTGGGCGTGTCATTTAGTATAGAGGCAGGCAGCGCAGCATATATCCCATTAAAACATGACTATTTTGATGCACCGCAGCAGCTCGGCTTTGACGCAACTTTGGAAAAGCTCAAACCGATTCTGGAAAATCCTGACATCCAAAAAGTCGGGCAAAATCTTAAGTATGACCAGCACGTTTTGGCAAATCACGGCATCACGCTCAAAGGCATTGCGCACGACACGCTGCTAGAATCATATGTGTTTGAATCACATAAATCGCACGGCATGGATGCTTTGAGTGAACGCCACTTAGGCATCAGAACTATCAGCTTTGAAGAAGTGGCCGGTAAAGGTGCCAAACAAGTCGGTTTTAATCAGGTGACGGTAGAAGTGGCCGCTGAATATGCAGCAGAAGATGCGGATATCACGCTGCAACTGCACGAAGCCATGTATCCACAAATTTCCAGTGATGAGAAATTGAATTTCATCTACAGCCAGATTGAAATGCCGGTATCCAATATTCTGTTTACGATAGAGCGTAATGGCGTATTGATTGATGCCAACATGCTCAATGCGCAAAGTAATGAAATCGGTATCAAACTCGTGGCGCTTGAAAATCAGGCATTTGAACTGGCTGGTCAGCCATTTAATCTTGGCTCTCCCAAACAACTACAGGAGATTCTGTTCGGTAAGCTGGGCATCAAACCTTTGAAAAAAACACCAAGCGGCACGCCTTCCACCGATGAAGACGTGCTGCAGGAGCTGGCGCTGGATCACCCACTACCTAAAGTACTGCTAGAGTATCGTGGTCTGGCCAAGCTGAAATCCACTTACACTGACAAACTGCCACGTATGATTAACCCACAAACTGGGCGCGTACATACGAGCTACAACCAAGCCGTGGCGATTACCGGGCGTCTTGCCAGCTCAGATCCTAATCTGCAGAACATCCCGGTGCGTACAGCAGAAGGCCGCCGCATCCGTGAAGCTTTCATCGCGCCACAGGGTTCAGTCATCGTCTCTGCCGACTACTCTCAAATTGAACTACGTATCATGGCGCATTTGTCACAAGATGCCGGTATGCTGAAGGCTTTTGCCAACAATGAAGATATTCACCGTGCCACTGCCGCTGAAATTTTTGGGGTTGAAACCGCAGCTGTTGATAACGAGCAGCGCCGCTATGCGAAAGTGATTAACTTTGGTTTGATTTATGGGATGAGTGCATTTGGCTTGGCGCAGAACCTGAATATCGAGCGCAGTGCTGCACAAAGTTACATCGAGCGCTATTTCGCGCGCTACCCCGGTGTACGTGAATACATGCAGAGCACGCGCGAAATTGCCAAGCAAAAAGGCTATGTAGAAACTTATTTTGGCCGCAGACTCTGGGTACCGGAAATCAACAGTCCCAATGGCATGCGCAGAGCTGGTGCTGAACGTGCCGCAATTAACGCCCCAATGCAAGGTACCGCCGCTGACTTGATTAAACTGGCGATGATTGCCGTAGACAAATGGCTGCGAGAAGAGAAGCTGCAAACTAAACTTATCATGCAGGTGCACGATGAACTAGTGCTGGAAGTACCCGAAGCAGAGCTGAACTTAATCAAGCAAAAATTGCCCGAGCTCATGCAAAGCGTCGCGAAACTCGATGTGCCCCTACTCGCAGAAGTGGGCGTGGGCAGCAACTGGGAAAGTGCACATTAACAACTACTCATT
>Ga0209835_1000488_pt1 | contig 26105 bp, 43 predicted proteins | sample LakKivwa52mmetaG_FD_184138 | JGI IMG/M metagenome (GOLD analysis project Ga0209835, IMG submission 184138) | Anoxic lake water microbial communities from Lake Kivu, Rwanda to study Microbial Dark Matter (Phase II) - Lake Kivu water 52m metaG... | ecosystem: Environmental > Aquatic > Freshwater >... | reverse complement strand
GGGCCAAAAAGCGGGAAGCGTTCCACTGGTGTTTCCGGCTCGGCCCGCTCCTTTGCTAGCTCGATGTACTCCGGGTTCAACTCGATCAGCACGGCACGATCTGTCCCTCGCTTGCCGCCTCATATCGCGGACACGACTCAGACCCATCCACATATCGCCGCAGATCGAAAATCGGCGCTGGCGTGATGTATGTCGGCGGGTATGTTGATCTGTCGTATCCGCCTCTGTCGTACTTGAGCTTTTTGCAGGCCGTAGCAGGGGGGAACGGAATGTACTTTTCCTCATCTGGTAGCGTGTGTTCGCAAAACGCGCAGATAACCCCCCAGCCAGGCGGCACCTGCGTATCGGATAGTATTTTTTCTTTCTGCGTCATTCTCCACTCGCTTTCTCTGCGGCCTCGCGCAACCATCCATAGCTATCGTCTATGTCTGGCGTAGCCTCATGGTACGCGAGAAATCTGTATAGGTCGATCGCAATCGCTTGCGCTTCGTCTCGCTCGCTGGTGAGCCGCTCGATCTCGTAAGACGCTGCCGCCATTCGATCGCGGAGACTGCCGCAGTGCGTCAGCAGGTCGCGTTCCAGGTCTGTCATGTCAGATCCCCCTGCCGCTCTGCACCGGTCAATCCCGATGCTTCCAGAAACTTTCAAAAAAACGAAACGTCGTAATCTCTGCCAGCCGCCGCCCCGAGCAAAACGCCCACGGCACGCCGTATTCTCGCCACATGCTCACTACGGATCGGTGCAGCGACTTCGCAATCACGGCGGGCCGTGACGCCGGTGACTAGGTTTGGGATTCGCATTGCAGTCGCTCCTTCCATTCCACCATCCTTTTCGGAAGGCCACTTTGTGATTCGAGCCTATTGGCGATAATCAGCAGTCTGTTTCGGACCAGCGCCAGGTCTGTGTGGTTTAGACCGACGATGTGCCATAGCAAGCCAAACGTGTCCTCGTCCTGCTCCAGTGCGTATAACGTGCTCGCGGCAAGCCGAGCAGCCATTCGGTCTAATGGGTCTTTCAGAATCATCTCGCCCTCGCTTTCTCCGCTGCCTCGGTCGTTAGATGCTGCGTTAAATCCGCAGACAACTCCCCGCACTCGCAGCACTCACGGCACGTCTGTGAAATTAGGACATGCTTCGTCGCTCGGTCGCAGTCAGGGCACCATGCTGTGATAACTACACATGGACCGTCGCATCCAATTAGTTCGTTCGTCATCATCCCCTCGCTTTCTCGGCGACCTCGCGGGTCGAGTATGTTTGGTCGCAATCCACGAACGACGAGGAATCCGCCATTACTTTTGGCGGCCCCATCGCCACACCTACAGACAGCGAAATTGCAACCCCAAGCCGAAACACTAGCGGAGGGTCGCTGTAATCATCGCGTGCCCATAGTTCCGTCTTTCCAAGCACGATGATCGCACCATTTGCCGTCTTCGGTAGTGGATCAACAATCGTCTCCAGCCGCACCGTCTCTTGCCGTGACTCAACCAGCAGTTCCAGGTGGCGATTGATTGCGTGACCAGCTTCATCGAGTTCAGTCCGCAACCGCTCGATCTCCATCTTGTCCGTACACCTGTGGCAAATCGCGTCCCTGTCGCACTCCAGCGGCCCGCCACACGAGCCGCAGGTTGCGTCCAGGTGAAAACGGCCGCCGAATAGGGTGTGCAGCCGCTCGATCTCATCAGCGGCGTCCAGGATCTGCTGATAGACTGCGCCGCACGGCATCAACGCGCCGTCTCGCATCTGGCTGACGATCGCTCGTAACTTGCTGCTTAGGTCACTCACAAAGCCCTCGCTTTCTCGGTAATCATTTTTCCGATTGCCAACCATGCGTCTAGTCGAGAAGTCCCGGCCCATGTCAGGCGATCGCTGACAAATGAGCCCCTCGGCCCATACCAGTACCCCATTAGGTTTCTTTCGTGGTTCCAGCCGTACTCGACCACGTAATCCTCTCTCGCTGCCTCTGCGCCGTCAACTATCGCCTGTAGCCGCTCTCGTTCCAGCTCCAGCCCCGCCACGATCTCATCGCCGCGCCGCCGTGCTGCCTGGACCTCGGCCAGCGCGGCATTGAGCCTCTCAATCTCGTAAGACGCCGCCGCCATCCTGTCGCGGCACGTTTGGCACGCGAGGCACGACTCGTTACCGCAGTGCGTCAGCAGGTCGCGTTCCAAGTCGGTCGTCATATCAACTCCCTATGCCGCTCGTGGTAGGGTCATCTGTCTAGTCCACACACCTTGCATAGCGTCGAGGACCATCCGGAGTAATCCTTGCCTGTAACCTGCTCGGCTGCTGGATGTTTGCAAAACCGCTGAATCACGCTGATGTGGGCTGCAATCCGTTCTAGTTCGGATCGCACGAACAACTGCGCTAGCCGTGCCTCAGCGATGCACCGCTTAACGTCATCCTGGTTGACTGGAATTTCCAGCATGCCAACCATTGAATACCGCTTTTCTGCGTCGTTCACGCTCAAACTCCCTCATCAAGTCTCTTTGCACAACTCGGACACACGCCGTTCCGAGCGGCAGTCTTCGGTGCCGCAGTGCGTCAATAGGTCGCGTTCCAGGTCGGTCATGTTAACTCCCTCTGCCGCTCTCATGCTTTATCGCCAGCAGTCCGCGGGTAGTAATTTCGTAATCGGAAACGCCGTCGATCGACACCCGAATCATCCCCTCATTCAGCAGCCGAGATACCGTCCGTGCGGACACGTTTCTGCTCGGTACGCCAGCGCCGAATGCAAGCACGGCGCTCATCCCGTCACACCCTGTAGCGTCCATAATCCAACCTCCAGCGAGGCAGCGGAGCACTCCGCGCTGGGCTTTAGTTAGCTTCATATCAACTCCATCTGCCGCTCGTGGGCCAATTATCCGGGCGGGCGTCCAAATGCACGGGTCGCACGCCAATGGCATCTCCGTGGGCTCACGGCCACGCCCGCCCGGTGAATCAGATCCTCTTCGCACAACTCGCACACCCGCCGTTCAGATCGGCAGCCGCAGCGGTCGCAGACGTACAGCACCAACGCCACCGGCGACGGCATCCAGCCCCACCACGGCGAGCGGGGGCAAAATGCTTCGTGGGTGGATAGGGGTGCGGTCAACCGCGCTTCCTTTCCCGCTCGGCAAACATGGCGTCGGCAGCATAAATGCTCAGTTGTACTGCGCTGTCGATCGACTCCTGGTACGTGTATCGCTTCTCGCTGCCGAGAGCGAACATGGCATTTAGGATCGCAGGCAGCGCAGTCGCAGCGAAGTAGTCGCGGAGTGTCATTGCTATCTTCCATGTCAGCTTTCGTCCGATTGTTCGCCTGGTTTCTTTCTTGGCTTCCCTTTGTCTGATCGTGTCCTGCGAGACTTGGTTTCCGAGCACATGTCCTTGGCTGCCTCAGCGATCTCCAGTTTGCGAGACGCTTGCGCAGCGAGGTCTTTCAGCTTGTCGAGGTACTCTGCGAAGGAGAGTCCTGACTCGTCTTTTTCTCGGATGACGGCTGCGAGTTCAGTAAAGGCGAGTTCGATTGGTTCTTGGGTTGCCATTTTGGTCCTTTCAGTGTGAAGACGTGTCGCCGATTGATGCTGTCGTGATACGAGTGGATTTTTGTTTCGTCAAGCGGAGACGTTGCGTGAAGATGTATTTCCCCGACAGAAAGTTCGCCGCCGTGCATTGAGATAATTGCCGTGAGTAGCCGCCTTGCGCTTTTCAGTTCGTTTCTCAGGAGCCTCACTTCATTTTGAAGGGAGTGCAGATCAAATTCAGTCAGATTGCTCATGTCATCCCTCCATGCCCTGGGTCGCTTTCAACTGCTTTCGCTCTTCTGCAAATGGAACCCTGCCATCGAATGCGTATAGCGCTGTCGAGTAAGGCATCTTCAATCTCTTGGCGAGCTGGCTTATTGACTCGCCGGGCATTCTCTGGTCTCGAATAGCCTTTCGTCGCTCCTGAAACTGCTTGTTCATTGACTCTCTAGCGACTTCAAGACAGTTGATGCCATTCAGTCTACGCCTCAAGAGGCCGTTTTCTTTGAGCTGCCGCACCCGTTCTCTCGTTACACCGCCAAGCGCCTTTTGGCAGTCAGCAGTGGTCATGTTGTCGATTATGACTGGCGGTGGAGGATTCTTTCTTGGAATCGGCTTCCCACTTAGCCTTGCACCAACTGTGCCGTCTTGGATGTATTTGTATGCCGATGCGGAGCATACGCCAAGTCGTTCCTGAATGTCTTTTACTGACAAGCCATTGTAAAACAGCTTTGTGCGAAAGGTCTTGCCGTCGATGCTTGCTTCGAGCGTCCCCCTCCGGTATCTCATCCAGGCGGTAAAGAGCTTGATTCCAAGGATTTCAGACCATTCACTGATCGTTTTTCCTCGAACAAGAACCCTGTTGTACGATCTTGGCATATCGGCCCTTCCAATGAATTGTACACACCCATTATTACCCAAAAACGTCTTGATTGCAACGTGGGTTTGGCAGATAATCGGCGATGGAGGTAGTCCTATGTCAGATAGCGCAATAACGGTCACGCCTGAGCAGGCAAAAGACCGCAGGCGATTTGTAAAAATATACAACAAGCAGCAGTTGTTCTTTAACTTGGACTGCTCAATTCAGGGCTTTGTTGGCGGTCGCGGGATCGGGAAGACGAAGATCGGTTGCATCAAGTTGATCTACGCCGCCAGGAAAAAGCAGCCTTGGATGGTCATTTCCCCTGATGCGAACGTGATCGAGGACACGACTTGGCCGTGCTTTGAGGAAACGGCGCAGGATCTTGGCGTCTGGGTTCGTGGCGTCCGGCATCCGATCCATAAGGCATGGATCAAGACGTTCGATGGCGGGATGACTAATGTTGTGTTCAAGGGGGCTGAGCGTCCTGAAAAGCTGCGTGGTTCGAGCAAGGCTGGTATCTGGTTTGATGAGGCGAGTATCATGCCCAAGGAGGCGTATTTGTACGCCATGCCTTGCTTGCGTTACATGACACCTCAAGGGCCTGTGATGGGGCCGTGTTTTATGACCTTCACGCCAAAGGGCAGGACGCACTGGACGTTTGATGTGTTCTTTGAGGCCAGTGATGGGGCCGAGGCTGCGATCTTTGGCGCTGACAGGAAGAAGACCCCCGGCCTGTATCGCTCGGGCGACTACGTGGACATTGGCGGCCAATGGTATCGCGTGAAGGATCGCGTGTCGCTGGTGACGGCGGCCACGACTGAAAGCCCGTTTCTTCCTGAAGAGTTCTACGACACGCTTCGCAGTCAGTATAACACTCTGTTGGCAGAGCAGGAGCTTGGCGGCGAGTTCGTTGATATCGAAGGATTGATGTTCCGTCGCGAATGGTTCAAGTTCTGCGATTCGGTTCCTACTGATGCGCTCCGAGTTAGGTATTGGGATTTGGCTGGAACAGAAGATTCTGGGTGCTGGACTGTAGGGACGCTTCTGGCCAAGACTCCAGACGGCAAGTTCTACGTCGAGGACGTTGTCTCTGGACAGTGGTCTGCAATGGTTCGTGATGGCATGATGTGTGAAGTGGCTCAGCAAGACAAGTACAAGTACGACAATCAGGTCATCGTGTACGTCGAGCAGGAGGGCGGTTCGGCTGGAAAGAACCAGGTCCAGCAACAAATTCGCATGTTGGCTGGGGTTCCCGTGTACAAGGACATTCCAGTGCGGTCCCGCGGAACCCAGACGAAGGAAGGACAGAAGGTTCCGGGGTTTGCCAAGATTGTCCGAGCGAGACCTGTTAGTGCCCAGGTAGAAGCAGGAAATGTATACGTCCTCCGCAATGGAATGTGGCGTGAGCAGGACGTGGGAAATTGGCTAAGTATCGTCGCGGGCTTCCCGGAGACAAAGCGAATGGATGAGGTGGATAGCCTTAGTGGCGCTTTCAATCGCATCCAGGAACGTAGCGTGGCGAATCCTGGCGACATTCTAGCTGTGAGTGGCCAGTCGAGGGCAGCCATGAAGTACGGGCCAGGTATGGGTGCTGGCTGCAATACGCCGACGTTCCTGGATGGCGGCTCCATGCCAAGGGTTCATCGTGCGTTGAATTTCAGTCGGCATTAGCGCAGGATGATATCGTACAACTTCCGTCCCAGCGCCCCAACAATCTTGCTGTCCCGCGAGAACAAGGTCATGTCGGGCTCGGGAAACTGGACCCGCTTTACGTTGAGAGCCCCAGGTCGGTTGCTGCATAGACGGAGCGTACCATTTGGCACCATAACGGCAACGATACCTCTGTCTGTCACTGCGAAATTCACGTCTCCGTGTTCATGGCAGATTTCGATGCAATCCTTAGTGTTCTTTTGAATGCGGTATAGTAGCATCTTGTACTGGCCGTGTTGTTCAGCACAGGCGACGAACGCGCCTGACTCGTACTTCGCATCCAGAATCTGCCACCCTTCAAGTTCGGATAGCTGGTGCTGGTAGCACTTACCAGACTCAGGGAAGATGCTGAGCAGGTACTTGCCCAGCAGATTTTGAATCACACATCCTGGGTATGTTCTCGTTGCTGGAAGGTCTGCGATTGATCCGACCTTGCGGACAGTGGCTCGGATTGTTCCGTTGACCTCGTTGAAGACCACCTCGGAAACAGCGGTGTCGCCAACGGCATAAGCCCTGCCTCCACTGACAAATACTCGCTTAGCGTTGACGGCAATATCAACTGGATCTCCCATGTCGTCAATGAGGACCAGGCTTCCATTCTCGACGCCAACGGCAATCGCAGTACCTTGCAGTGGTGTGAACACGTACAGGAACGGGTCTGTATTCACAATAGGTCCGAAGACTCCAGTGATGTCGTCGTCGCGCATGTCGATCTGCTTTAGTTCTACAAGACCCGAGCTTGCTGCCTGTAATGGCACTTGGGCCGCGCTGATTGTCACCGAAACTGCTCCGCACGCATCTGGGGCTGGGCCTCGCTTGCCATTGTCTAACACGTCTATCAGCCAGCCTCGAAGTCCAGTTGGAATGTCGGACAGCGGTCGGCAGGCGCGATTGAATTCTGTCCCTGGGCGAAAGAATGAGTGGTGCGCCTTCATTCTCGGGATCATGGCCGCATTGGTGTCCAGATGCTTCCAGTCGGGGTGGAAGGCCGTGTATGGGTGAATCCCCGCCCACAACCACCCGAGCACCACGGCGATGCTGTACCAGTCAGAGTCAGGCGTGAACGACTGCGCCGACCAGTCTCGAATCGCTGGCTTGATTGCAGTTCCTGGATAGCTGGCAGTCTGGACGCAACTTGTGTCGATCAAGTAGGTGAACTTCAGGTCGTGTCGGACCAGCCAGTTGGTTTCGTTGGGGTCCACGAGCACGACGTTGCTGGCATGGCAGTGGCGAACGATCTCCAGAATTTGGTCGGTGATCTTTGCTACGCCTGAGTTGTCAATGCCTTGCTTGCGGCGGAAGGCATTGGTGAACAGCTGGCACAGGACCAGTGGCTTGATGTCGGGCGACTTCGGCGCGTAGCTGTCGTCCACGAATTTCATCACCTCGCCGCAGTGCTGCTTACCAGAGTCGAGAAGCTCTGCCGTGGGGAGAACGACGCCTGGGTGATTCAGTCCAGCGAGTTCTCGAATCTTGCCGATAGGAATTGCTTGCTTGGGGTTGTGGTAGACACAGTAAGCTGTACCGCCCTTGGCAAACACCTTCTTCTCGCCACCCGCTGCCACGAAGTCTCTGTCAGTTAGTGTGACGCGGGACGTTCCGCCCTTGATGTAGTAGGTTGGCATCTTCAGTCCCCGTCGTAGAGGGCAATCATCGACAAATCATCCTGATTGACAATGCCATCTTGCTCCAATTCCTTGAGGACACCCCGTAAGTGACGGACCATGAACTTACCTCCCATGCGTCTGAAGTCCAGAAGTCGCAGAGCAAGTTCCTTGTCGAACGGGACGGATGCGCCGTTCTTTGTGAACGAGAACGCGCCGTCAGACATGGCAACTATCATGTCGCTGTGCTGTGGCCACAGGATTTGACAATGATTTGAAATGCTGCCAAGGCCAACGTCATACCCAGTAACTAAATCGACGTTGAGGGCGGGATTGAAGTCGATGCCGGAAATGAGGTAGCGTGGGTAGTATGGTGCTGGATCGTAATGATTTGCGTACACCGACCACTGCTTTGATTCTCTGTTTCTGCAAGCAAGAACTCCGTCTCCGATAATGCAGGCTGCTAAATTTCTTCCGTTCGATCTGAGTATGGCAAGCGTTGCCGACACGGAATCGGTTTCTGTTCCAAGTAGCAGTGCTTGCGCGCAGGCTCGTTGCACTGAGAGCAACTGAATCTCACTGAAGCCACTCACGTTTCTGTAGTGAATCGCCGCGTGTACGAGCAATCGAGCGCCCACGTCCGTGTGGGCGTCGATTTGCTTCCCGTCTCGGTCCTTGACGACGGAGCAGCCGTCGCTAAGGGCCGCAAAGCCTTCGCACGAAGCGCAGTAGTCTTGGCAGACTTCATGCGACTTCCCGATGACATAGTGGTGACTGCTCCGCATTTTCTAGTCCTTTCTTTGGTTTTAGTGCGGTGTCGAGAATTTGGAAAGCCTTATGCGCCACCCTGGCCGGACTTGCACCGACTCTTCTCCGAGTTACATGTTACGGAGCGTACTGCTCGGTATACACCACTGGGTGTTTTAGTCACGGCGGCAGGATTTGAACCTGCGATCTCGTGGTCCCAGGCCACGCGCGATACCAGGCTTCGCTACGCCATGATAACGCCTGCCTGGATTACCCTATCCCAGCAGGCGGTTGTCTACGCAATAGTATCCACGGCTCCGTGAATCTGCAACTTAAATTGCAATATCACTGACAAAACAGATGCAAACTGCCTTGGCTGGTAAAATCTGTCTTGCAATCTGTTGTGGATTAGGTAAGCTATGGTCACTTCAGGGCCGGACAGCCAATCGCAAAACTCATTCTAGCTCCTTGCGTGTCCTTCTGCCTGTCCGGCCTTTGGGCACCTTGGGGCTTGAATGTTTTGGAGATCGTCATGGCACGCAATTCTGTAAGCATGTCTCATGCGGAGAGTCTGCGCAAGCAGTACGCGAAATCCAAATCTATTCCGCGAGAGTATCCTGTTGAAAAAACATGCTTCAAATGCGGAAAAACAAAGGCGTCATCGGAGTTTTATAAGCACCATCAGATGGCAGATGGATTGCTTGGAAAGTGCAAGGAATGCACAAAAAAAGATGCGTCTGCCAGCTATTACTCCGACATTGCCAAGCATCAAGAGTATGATCTTAAAAGAAATGCGACGCCCAAGCGTAAGCGGCAGCGAATTGAGTATCAACGGAGAAGGCGGGCTCGCAATCCAGAAAAGACCAGGGCGTATAACTTACTAAACAAAGCAGTCCGTGGCGGCCGTGTAACTCGACAGCCGTGCGAAGTCTGTGGTGAGCTAGAAGTAGAGGCTCACCACGACGATTACAGCAAGCCGCTTGATGTTCGATGGCTGTGCGTTAAACATCATAGGCAGCATCATGGAAAGATGCGGTATTTAACGTAATTAGAACGGAATAGAGTCATCAGCGTCTGGTGGCGGGGTGTGGGTTTGTTGCGGAGGCGGCTGTTGTTGTGGCGGTCGGCTGGATGGCTGCTCTCGTCGCTCGTCGCCACCTTGCGGCTTAGACCCGAGCATGACCATTCGCTCGGCAATGACCTTGACCTTGGATCGCTTCTGCCCGTCCTTCTCCCAGGACTCTTGTTTCAGTCGCCCTTCGACTAGGATGTTACTGCCCTTGCGGGTGTACTCCCCTAGCACCTCTGCGCTGCGACCAAAGAACGTAACGTCGATGAAGGAAACGTCGTCAACCCACTCACCGGCCTGATTCTTCCGCTTGTCGTTGACCGCCAAGCCGATATCACAGACGGCTGTCCCTGACTGCAGGTATTTGAGTTCCGGGTCTCTGGTCAGGTTTCCTGCGATAACGACCTTGTTGAAACTTGCCATGTCGTGCCTTTCATTCAAAGAGTCTGCCTTGACGGCTGTCGAAGATGTTCCTGGTTGCCTCGTCAACTTGTCGCTCCAGCCTCTTGGACTGTTCCAGAGCGGTCCCGGATCGGGTGCGGAAGAAGTCCTTCTGCGCCGTCCGCATTTCGTTCACGAGCTTTGCGTACTCATTGATTGTCATCGAGCAAGTCCTTTAAGTTGATTCCCTATCCACCATTGCCGCGCATCTTTGTACTCGTCTGGCGGCATGACGACTTCCACTTTGCGTTTCAGGTTCTTAGATAGCCTGCTTGCTGTGATTATGGCTCCTTTATGCCCTGGCGCACAGTGTAGGCAGCCAGTGCAGGTTGTTTTACAGGAGTCGATCGTCCCTCGTTTCTCTGGTTTGGTGTCGTTCTCGCCGATGACGATGATCCTGCCTGGAACATGGCGCTTTAGGTACTCAGCGAGCACTAAGACGCCTCCGATATTGGATGGCCTGCCCAGAGCCGCAAGTCCCGCGTCGATTAGCGCAGCAACGTCTGATGGCCCTTCGACGACGTAAACGGTCCCGTTGCCATTCCACCAGAACTGCTTGCAGAAAACTCCTGCATTGGATGTTCCGTAGAGCGTCTTCTTTTCTCCGGTTGGGTATCGTCTGGTGATGCCGATGATTATGCCTTTCGAGTCTCTGGAGGGGAACGCGGACCACTGCTGTCCGTTGCGGTCCCATCCGACTCCGACGTAGAGGTCTTCCAGGGTCTTTTCGGAGACGCCAAGAGTCTCAGAGAGCGACTTCCTGGCGTCTTCTGCCTTTCGGTCCTGAAAGCACTTCTCGGCTATCTTTGTGGCGTCCTTTTTTGGTTTTGGCTTTTCCTCTTGTGGCTTGACTTCAGGGAGTGGTTCGGACAGTCGATGAATCCAGGCGAGCGAGCCGTCGCGGGTCTCTGAGGTCCAGCTCGATTCGACCTTCGTGCAGCGAGCCAGCTTGCCATCGGCCGACCGCGTGCAGAAGTGGTCCCTGCCGCAGATCGGGCATGGCTCTCGCTTCGTGACTCTGACCCATAGCGACTTACTGTACATGGCCTGCCATTTCTATCGAATTTACAGCATTCGTGACGAGCTGAAGCGCGACGGAATGTCGTCCGGCTTCTCGAACATCGCCTGGCACTTATGGCACTGGTACACGAACCGTTCGCCCTGCATGAGTTGTGGCTCACCGCACATCGGGCAGGCTACGAATAGTTGCTTTTCTGGCCGAGGCTCAGGCTCCCTGTTCTTTTTCCCACTGTTCTTTCTCTTTCCTTTCTCTTTCATGCTGCAGCTCCTGAAAACATTGCTTAATGGACATTCTGTGTCTGATTGTGAATCGCTCACTGGTAGAGCTGGCAGCATATTGCATCGCTGCTGCGTCGATATACATGGTGAACTTTCCGTCGTCGCCCATGTACAGCCTATTCCATGTGCCTTCTGTTAGGATTTGCTTGGCGTCAAGCTGGTTCAATGCGAGGTTGTCGAAAGCGACCACCGAGCGACTGATCGACAGCAAGGCCGGTAGCTTGGCTTTCCAGTGCAAGAGGCTCTGCTGGACATCTTCGCTCGGGTTCACGCCGCGCCCGAATGACTTGTACCCAAGGATCAGGATCTTGCGACCTTGTTCCAGCATCTTGGCAGCTTGACTGGGCTTGTCTATTCCGGCAATGAAGTGGATGACGGTGTTCTCGTTGGCGTAGGTATTGATCTGCTCTTCAAATTCCTCGGCGTAGCTGATTCCAAGCCCATGCAGGAATCCTGCGTTCCTGAGTGCAGCGATGGTGAATCCATTGTGCTGCACTGGCTGTTCAAGGTGCTTCGCGTTCACGGTCAGGTTGACAATCAGGTTGCTCGACAAGTATCTGAGCAAGACCTCCAGGCATGGGTGGTCCAGCGGGTTCCCGCCGCCGATAGCAACCTCGACGCCATAAGGCAGGCCGCGGATCAGGTTTTGAATGTCTCGCGTGGTGGCGTGCTTCCCGTTTGGGACTGCAGATTCATGGCAGAATGGGCATCCAGCATCGCATGAGTTGGTAATCTTCATGTCGATGCTTTCAGGGAACGCTGGCTGTGGCGTGGTCTCTTCGCGCCAAGTGCGGGTCTTGGTGCCATCTGGGTAGATGCGAACCCGAATATTCCCGTTCATGTACGACGCAAGCCATCGCCGCTTTTCTTTAGTCGTGGTTGTCATTGTCCGTAACCAGGATGCTGTTTGGGTTGAAGATGAAGGCGCGAAGGGATTCCTTGGACTCAAACGCTTCTCCGCAGGCGTCTCCGCATCTGATGTGGCTCTGGCGGTCGATGTAGCCCCATTCGGAAGTAAACGGGTCGCTCTCGAATGGAACGAACTCTACTTTCGCGCCGGTCTCTTCCTCCAAGACTTCCCTCAACATTGCTTCTCTGCTTCCGTCCGGGTCGCCCCCTGTCTTGACGTAGGTTAGGCAATAGGACGCCTTGCTCCAGGGATCACGGTAAGACTCTTGTTCCCATCCGAATTCGCCAGGAAGGAGCCGAAGAATCCCATTGTCAGTTCTGTAAAACGTGTCGGGCTTGAAGTCTCCTGGCGTGATGCAAATGGAGTGAGTTGATGACGAGTTAGTCTCGAACACTCTATGACGGGTCACACTCGGCATTGCGCGTACACCTTTCTTTGGTTGCTTGCGATTGGCGTGATTTGGTCTTCCATGCGCTTCGGCCTAGTGCCCCGCTACGTGCAGCAAGCGGCGGGGTTAGTGAATTTTGGGATTGTCCGTGGCATTTCAGTGCAAGCGAGGTCGTACTTGTCTGCCTTTCCACTATTGAACGAGATCCACCATTGGTGCTTTCTCGGACACTTAATCAGAAGGCTACAGAGCGAATCCAATTTTCGTTCGTCGCCGACGGCAATCGCTACGTCAGCGCCGTGGATGTTCTTCGTCTTCACGGGCACTTCCAAGTGCTCGGCGCAGGCCGTGAACTGCTCTCGGCTGACGCCGCCAGCAATGTACTCGAACTCGCGATCCTTGTCATCGCGCCTCTTCCAGCTCCTGGATGTTGTGATCGGGTGGCCATACCTGGCAAACTTGGCTAGGGCAAGCGCGGAGGCAAGCATACCTGCAGCATCTTCCGGTGAAATTGGGTGAAACTCGATTTTAGGGTGTCTTAGTCGCTTGTTGACAAACACTACAGCGACCTTATCTTGCTGAACGGTCATTCGCTCGCATTCATGGCGCAGGATGAACCGATTAAGGCTTTCGACTGCATCTATGGGGCAGGTCGCCCAGGACATTTCTTCTTGCGACTGAAAGCACCTGGAGGCGTGCCTGGACCATTCAGCCAACTTCCGTTGGCGGCAGACGGCGCAGGTCCAGCGGTTGCAAGGCATGTTGACGTGGACGACGGAATCGTCCTTGCGCCTCAAGACAAGCGGATAAGAGCTTGGACACTTCATGGCTTTGTCCTCGACGGGACTGCAGCCAGTCGGTTCGCGACATAGAGCGGGTTGCGCGTCTGGCTGCGACAAGGTTAGTACCGCCAAGCACAAACCAGCATAGAGCCGAAGAGTGCAGCCAAACGCGCAGCCAGCTCTACATTGTTTGGACTTGGCGGATTTGGTCCTAATCTTGTCACCGCCAAGTATGTCCATTCCCATTGTCCGTGTCAACACGAGTTTTCTACGCTCTGCCACAAAACCAGAAAATCAGGTTGAACCAGAGCATAAATCCGAAGGTAAATCGAGCTGTCATTTGCCGTCTCGCTCCTGTTTGCGTTTGATGGCGTGGTACACTTCCATACGGTGAACCGGAGTTTCAGCGGGAGCGTCAATACCGATTCTGACTTTATTGCCTCGGATTTCAACAACCCGAATGACAATGTCGTCGCCGATCTGAATCGCCTCATTCATAAGCCTTGAGAGGACAAGCATTGCAAGATTCCTTCCTGAAGATCCAGAGAAACTAACGCAGTTCTTTTGACGCCACAACCCTGGCCCTGTCCAGTCGCCTCTTGGCGGCCCAATACTCTTCCCTTGCTTCGTCCTTGTCTTCAGGCCCAGATTCGAGCAGGATGGCCCATAGGCGCTCTTTTTCAGCAGCAAGCTCCATCAGACCCGAAACTGTCCCAGACGACAGGGAACGCGGCCTAGACGCCTTAGACGCCCTCATTTGCGCTGCGACAATGTTCGTGGGGCTCGGTGGCCTCACAAACGCCATTTTCGGCATAAAGACCTGTGGAGGGTAATACCCATTCCCGTATAGTTTCCGATATCCCCATCCAGAATTGTTGTAGACGCTACCGTCCCATCCCCATTGGGATTGTGGTCCGAACTGTGGTATCTGCCCGAGCATGGCCATTGCCATGATGACCGCGTTCATTTCTGGTCTCCGACAGAAAACAGGTGATCGAACGAGAGCGCGTCGTCGGCGCTGACTCCCGCCAGCGAGTCGAGCTTGGAGTCGTCTACTCTGCACAGCTTGGCAGATTCGGGGACGTAGGCAGCGAAATGGAACGCCATCTTGGATAGCCAGCGTAGGTCGTTCGGCGTCGGCATTGGGTACGCTCCGCTGATGTGTTGATGCCTGCTGAGCCACTTGTCGAGCAGCACGGAGAAAGTCGCTGCCATCGCGGAGATGTGTGCGTGATTTATCAGGTCGGCTTGGATCGCGGCCTTCTGCTGCGCCGCAATGACCTGCCTTTGCTGTTCGACTGCAACTTGGTTCGGGTCCATGCAATCCTCAATTCAGGAAGATCGCAGGAAGTTTCCCGCGATCCATGTGTGGCTGGGTGGACAGGATGAAGTCAGAAAGTCGTTCTGCAATGATGCCTCGTTCAATCTCGGATAAGTGGCCCATGCACGGTTCGCACAGGCCGTAGCCAATAATGCGGTGGCGATTGATCGGCACGTTCAGCATGATGGCGTCTCTTCCTCTTGGAATCCAGCACGCAGCCTTTGATGCCTGATCTCCACACAGCAGGCAGCAAACGTAGCCGTGCTTGATTTGCGATTCGATTTCCAATAGGCATTCAGTTGCGATATCAGCAACTTCTCTATCCATTGATTCCTCGAAGTAAAAAACCACTGCCCCCTGGTTGATGAAAGGGGTAAGCAGGGGGCAGTGGCACATGTCGGGTTTACAAAGCGAACACCGACCAACGCTCCCATGCTGACCTGACACGACAGCCAGCTGATGCCGCTGGGGCGGCACTGCAAGTACCAGACCCTTGCGCAGACATTTCTGCCACGGTCCCATGTACGATGTCTGCCGGGTGGCAGTTATTGGCGATCAGGATCTGATTCCGAAGATACTAGATCACAAATTTCCTCCTTCGACACAGGATAGACATGCTTAGCGGGCCGCCATTTTCCTGACTCGTCCTGGAAGACGTAGATGTTCATGCACCTATCCCCAAGATACATAGCATCAACGAAGATCCATGAATCGGGAACGGGCGATGTGTCTTTGCTTAGTTCTGGCGGTGGGGACCAATACTGCTTCCACCTGCCGGAATCATTGGATGCAATCACGTTTTGACGCGATTCTTCCATCGGCGTTTGGGATTGATTCATGTCACGCTCCTTTCTCTAATAAACAGGCAGGCGGCCAAAAATCCAAGAAACGACTTGTCGTTCCGGTCGCCGCAGTGTGGACACGGACGGCGCGGATACTGAAACGTCTTCGTTCGGATGTCGCACGATCCGCACCGCCGACATTTCCACGTAAACATCCGCACTCGTCGGCGATTCCTTTCGCGTAACGTCATCTCACCTCCCAAACAAAAGGCGTAACTACGGTTGCACCCGAGCGGAGTACCGCCGGGTGAACCTCGGGTGCTATTTGGACTGTCCCAGCAGCGAACAACCGGGAGGTGCCCACGTGAGGTTGCCGCCGCACGAACCGCCGTTGGGTATGGACGCGGACACGGCGTCGCGCGGTTGCTCGGTTTCTGGCGGATTTCTGTCTGCCGAATACCAGTTTTCACGAGCGTTGGCCGCACGGTCAAATGCGTCGAGGCAATCGACTAAATACTGCGCCAGGATGAAGTCCGGCGTGTTACTGCCTTGCTCGGCGCTTACGCTGTTGACTGCATTTTCGATTTTATTTCGCAGGTCCGATTTACTGTACGGCATTTCGCAATCCCCCAAAAAGTGAACGTTAGTTGCGGCTGCACCCGAGCGGAGTTCCGCCGGGCATAGTGGGACCGGAGGGACTCGAACCCTCCGCCGTTGGCCCGCTACTTGATTCGCGGTATGGTCTGCCAAACCACTCGGCTACCGTTGCGGTCCCACGCCGGTCTCTCCCGGCTGTCACGACTGATCCCGGTTATTGACTTATTCGCCGGACTCCAGCGGTGTCGTGGCTTGCAATCGCTAACCGCGATCCTTGCTGGCTGTACCCCGTGTCGTTCCGAGGAATACTCGCGTCAACAGACGCCTCGTGCGGTAGGTGCTATCTGTAAGCAGCGCGGGCCGGATTCTCACCGGCAGCGGCAACACCTCTAGCCGCGTTATGGCTTTCTGCTGAGTTCCAAGGTCGCCTCTCGGCTTCCGCGCTGACTAATCCAAGCGGGACCGGCAGGACTCGAACCTGCACCAGTTTCGCCGAACCTGCCAAGTAGCAGGGTATCAACTGGCGGTGAGCGTCAGCTATGTTCGCTCCGGCGTCTACCATTCCGCCACGGTCCCATATGATCCACCTATTTCTTTGCGCGGCGCGGGTGGTTCGGCTACAGACACGCGCCTCGGTATGCGGCCAGCCTCCATCGAGCCTTGCGGCAGGCTCATCGGGAATCTGGCCCATGTTTTCGAAGGTCTGCCAGCCTGTAGCCGCTGGCGGGAAAAAGAGCGCGAACATTTTTTGCCTCAGTGGTGATTATCGAAGAATCGCTGCAAGGACGCACGCCACCATTCCAATGGCACATGCAAGCACGACTGCTGCAGACCAGGACTGCCTGTTGATTTTTCGCATCCGATATCGCAGGGCCTCGTCTCTCCAGTCCATTTCCTGTTCTCGTTTCCAGTAGTCCATTGGAGCCCTCCATTTCCAGGGTAGGTGGCTTCTGCGTTCTACGGAATAATATCCAGGGAACATGGGTTTTGCCAAAACTCGGCGCAGATTTTATGCCACAAGGCGACTGGGATTTGGTGGGTGGTGATGACTTGATTGTCGAGCGTCGGCTTGCGGTCTGGTTTGTCAGCACCCCAGGAAATGAACCGCCTCGGGTTGGGCATGACGGGCTTGATCTTGTGCTCAGCCAGAACCCGGCCGACGTGCATGTCTTCAGGGCCAGCGAGAACGGTCATGTGGGTGGCGATGATTTCAGCGGCACGCCTGGACAGTCCGTAGCCACCTCCGCCTGAACAGTAACCTCGCCATCGCTTGCCTGGCTCATTGCCAAAATAGTCGCTACCAAGCTGTTCGTAGTGCAAGAGCCGTTCTGGAATTAACAGAGAATCGTTGTCCGCTTTGAACGCAGCGGTAGCATCCGTGGTCAGGAACCACTGACAGAACGCACGGGTTCTCTGGGGCAGGGTTCTGTAGTCGGTTGGAGTTGGCAGCAGCAGGGTGTCGCCGTGGCGCTCAGTTTGACCAGAAGGTGAGCCACCGCGCAGGAATACCACGTCAATGCCAATGGCGGTGGCGTGTGGAATCCAAGTGCTGCGACAGAGATCGTCTCGGTCGCTGTGTTGTTCACAGGATAGTAGACCGATTACAATCTTGGTCATTGCCTCAATCTTTCTCGGAATCGAGTCCCGCTCCAGTCGTCTCGCCTTCTTGCGTAGAACACAGGGATAGGCAGGTCATCGCCAACATAAGGCTCGCCAATGTAGTCATTTCCAAGGATTCGCACGGACGGGCGCACGGCAAGGATCAGGTCGTACAGGTCTTGCTCGGTCTGGTACGGAATGACTTCGTAGACGTGCCTCAGTTGGGACAGTAGGTATCCTCGCTCTTCAAGGGTCAGGACGGGCTTTGGTTTGCCGCGCTCTAGGGAAGGGTCTTCGTGAAGCGCGGCAATGATGCCAGTGCAGGCACCTGCCTCGATAGCTTGTTCCATTGCCCAAACGTGGCCTGGGTGTGGAAACGGACTGAACGCGCTGGCAAGAAGCCCCAGTGTCATAGGTCAAACCCAGAGGAAACGGCATCCCGGTAGAACATTTGGACCGTCTCCAGCGAGAACTGATTCAGGTCTTTGCCGAACAAACTCATTTTCTTGATGAACTCAGGAAAGAGCGTGACGATATGGCAGCCGCACTCCTGTGCCTGGATGATATTGTACGGCTCGCGTGCGGATGCCCACAGCACTTCAATAGGCTTCCTTTTGGCGAGATGCACTGCCGAGCGAACAATTGGCTTGCATCTCTGGCCTGCGTCACTGATCCGTCCACAAAAGACCGAGAGGATGGATGGCGCGGTGTCGCTTAGGGCCTCGCACGCTGCGGTGATCTGCTGGATGGTGAACACGGCTGTCAGGTTGATACAGACGCCTTCTTTGCCCAATTCCGCAACTAGCGGTAGGGACGACTCACCGCGAGTGTTGGTGATGGGGATCTTGACATAGACTGACTGCCCTTGATCGGCGATCCAGAGGGCTTGTCGCTTCATTTCGTCAAACTCGTCGGCGATGACCTCGAAGCTGGCGGGTTTGTCACCAGCGATGGAAATGACCTCGCGAATGAACTCCTTGTAGTTGCTCACGCCAGCCTTTTTTGCAAGACTGGGATTGGTCGTGACGCCCAGAACGCCTGGGATTTGAAACGCGGCTTTGATTTGGGCTACGTCGGCTGTGTCAGCGAAGACTTTCAAGTGTTCAGCAAGCATGTTACGCACTCCAGTAATCCGTGGTTAGTGGGAACTCCGATGAAGCGAACACCGGCAGCAATTGCAGCCTGCTCATCGGTTGGTCGGTCTCCGAACATTATGGAATCTGCAAGGCAGAGGTTCATTTCATAGGCGGCGGCATAGAGCAAACCAGGCGCAGGCTTGCGACAGGAGCAGTGCCCGTTGTCATGTGTACACATGTAAAATGCGTCGATGGCGAGCGAGTGCATTACCCAGGCGTTGATCTGCTCGGCGAGGTATTTTGTCATTCGTCCGCGAGACACGTCAGGCTGGTTCGTTATGATTGCAGTCTTGTATCCAGCGTCTCGGAGTATGTCGCACGCCTCTTGCGCGCCAGGAAGGACCTTCACTTCGTCGAGGGTTCTCGGCCCTCGCGTGGATCTCCCTTCGGGGAATGCCTCCACAAGGACGCCGTCTCGGTCAAGAAATGCGCACTTCGCAAGAGTCATGCAAGAGATTCCCATTTGGCCTTTTTGGTTGACAGTTTTGATACGAGCCAGTGAGCTACGACGCTCTGGATTCCCTCTGTCGCTGGCGTCACGAACTCGGGGTCCGAAACGGGAATCAAGATTGTGGTCTCTGCAACGGTTGCAGCGAATCCTCCGTTGCGGCCAACAATTGCGAGGATCGTTGCGTCCTGCCGGTCAGCAAATGAAAGGGCTTTGACGATGTTGAGGCTGACGGGCGGTTCCTTAGAGCCGCCTCCAACTGAGAACACGAGCACAGCGTCCTTGCTGCCGAGCGTAAAGGAGTCAAGCCATAGCGTGTAGGCATTGTCCCAGCCGTGGTCGTTGGCGGCGGCGGTGATGTAGGCTTGATTGTCGCCAACTGAGTGGGCGTCGATTCCACAGAGCGTTCGGAAATCGGATGCTGCATGTGACGCATGGGACATGCCTCCACCGTTGCCGATACAAAAGAGCCGTCCACTTCGCTGCCGTAGTGCGGCAAGGTGATAGACGACTGATTCCACAGATTGAACGTCGATGTTTCTGAGAGACTGAATGGCGATTTCTAGCATGTTTGGATTCCCTGGTTGACGAATTGAAACGGGGTGTGAACAAGGCCCGCGTTCGACATGGTGGCAATCAGATGTTCTCGTTTGTCGAGCGGACAGACGAACAGCATGTAGCCTCCCGCTCCAGCGCCAATGCACTTGCCGCCCTCTGCCCCATTTTCTCGGGCCAGTTCGTACCATGTGTCAATCTGGTCAGTAGATGTTGGTCCAGTCTTTCGTTTAGCAAGCCAATGAGCGTGCATTAGTGGCCCGATCCCGCGTGCGCCATTGCCTACTAAATCAAGGTGCGTCTTGATTCCAATATCTACGATTTCGTGCATGGCCTCAGTCGCGTCGCAGTCGCTGACAAAGTTGGATGACTGAGCAGATAGTATCGTAGCGGCATCCCTTGATCGCCCCGTGGAGAACATGGCAAGTCTTGCTGCAAGGTCTTCTGGTAGCGCAATTGGTTCAGTGCGAACTTGACCGTGGCGGCCGAGCCAGAAGGCGTGGCATCCTCCCAGAGAAGCAATCCAGGCATCTTGGATGCCGGTGGGGTTGCCGACGCTGTAGCGTTCAATGTTATAGGCGGCTCCAGCAAGCTCTTCGCCTTCGAGTTCCGGGTGTCGCAGCTTCAGCAGGGCAACCATCAAAGCGCCGCTTGCGCCAAGGCCGCTGCCTTTTGGCACGTCACTCTTGGCTGTGGCGTAGATGTTCAATGGAATGCCAGCCGCCCTGGAGTACCGCAGGTCAACTCGCTCCTTGTTTCGGCACTGACATACACCATTTCTGCATTGATGCAGCGATACCGTGAGGTACTTGTCGATGGTGGCGCTGATGAAGAATCCGCCGAATCGACGGGCGTACTGCGGGTTGTCGGACCCGCCACCGGCAAGGGTGATTCTGAGGGGGACTCTGATAGACGCTGTGGTCATAGGTTTTCGTACCTCCATGCGCTTTCGATCATGGCCTCAAGGTCGGTAAACTTCGGCTTCCAATTCAAAAATGCTCGCGCCAGAGACGAATCGGCAATCAGCGTGTCGGGGTCGCCGAGCCGCCTGGACGATTCGACGACAGGGACAGGGCGTTTGGTGACTCGCTCGACGGTTTGAATGACTTCGCGATTCGAGTAGCCCTTGCCGATGCCAAGATTGAACGCGCCGGTCATGGTCTCGTTCTGAAGGGCTAGAACATGCGCCTCGGCCACGTCGTCTACGTGCAGGTAATCCCGGACGCAAGTTCCGTCGGGCGTGTCGAAGTCGGTCCCGTTCAACGGCATCTCGGGACGGATCTTGCAGGCGGTGTCCATTGCAATGGATACCAGACGGGTCCGGTGTATAGGGCGTTCCCACGCTTGCTCTGTCGCGCCGCAGACATTGAAGTAGCGGAATATGATCGCGCTCAGATTCGGAAACCACCCCAAGGCGCGTTCAAAGGCGAGTTTTGATGCGCCGTAGGGAGTTGTCGGTTCCTTGGCAGCGCCCTCGATAATCGGGGACCGCGCATCGGGGCTGTAGACGGCGGCCGTGCTACTGAAAATGAGACGATTGCATCCGTTCTTCTGCATGGCGGACAGCAGGTTGATGCCTCCAGCAAGGTTCACGCGAAACGCTAAGAGTGGGTCGCTGGTGCAGACAGGGATTTCTGACTCTGCGGCAAGGTGCATCACGGCGTCGATGCGAAAGAACGCACCGCTTCGCTCTAAGCCTGAGTCGCAGATGTCTCGATGAAAGAAGTCTGCGCCGACAGGAACCGCATCTCGGTCGGAATATTTCAGGTTGTCGATCCCGACGACTTGGTAGCCGTGCTCCAGTAGCTTGTGGCATACAGCACTTCCGATGTATCCAGCTGCCCCAGTAACAAGGATTCTCTTCACTGTGCCTTCCTTCCTGATTTAATGCGAGACGCCACAAGCGATGTCCATTTCTTGTCTCGCGTGTAGTGGTGCAAGAATACTGGAACGACTCTGTCTTCTACATGGCACACGCCGCTTCTGTCAATAGTGGCAAGCGGCTCGGTCGCATACCTCTTTCCTAGGTGCTCTGGCTCAATGACTGTGGCGGCAATATTCGCACACCAGCCCTCTTGCTGATCGGCGAACTTTGTCCTGTGTCTGTATTTTGATGTATGCAGCAGGATGTTAAATGCGTCTTGGTCGTTGTTTTTCGTGTATGGCTTTGAGCAGCACATATCCCAAGTATCTTTTGCCAGCATCCGCATCGTGGATGCACGCGCAGCAAATGATCCTGCGTTGTAGAGAAGGTGTGGTGAAATGGCGTCATAGTGTTCTGGAAATGTGTCTCGCAGGTTCCTGCTGACCCACCACTGGTCCTTGATTCGGATGCACTCGCTGCCGACAACGATTTCATATTCTTCGGGCAGGCGGGCGAGCCACTTGGCAGGGTCGGTCTGGACAACGAGGTCGGTCGTGTCCAGCAGGATCATCCACAGGTCGTCTGGCATGGTCTCGGCTAGCGCGGCGATGTCCCGGAACCTATCCACGACAACGTGCCTGTCGTTGCGGCATGGGATGCGAGTTATTCCGTGTGATGCCAGTCTCCGCACGCTCTTGTCGTCCATTCTGTAAGACAACATGTAGACGGGTCCAGTGAACTTTGATAGTTTGATGGACTGCGCCCACGATTCAAACCTCGGCCAGCGAAGATTGTCCGCTGCGCCGATGATGGCAACTTCGGCATTCGGCGTCGAGACGTGAATCGGAAGGAGAGGTTCCGAAAGGTGCCGCACGGCCTCGAACTGAAAATGGCCGGGGAACGCCTTGGTCAGAAACGGACCCCGTTCGTGAATACGAGACGCGGCATAAAACGCCACGTCCCGGAGACCGTCAAACGGTTCAGATGGAACATCGGCCAGCAGAGCGTCGAACGTGCCGTGGTATGCTTCGACCAGGTTCATGTCGTATTCATCGGGTTGATCGAACACCGGATTCTCGAACCTGTCCACGTCGGCGGTGTGCCAGTGCGTGGCGTAGTTCAGCATTTCCAAGTAGGTGTTGTTAATGCGGTGCTGCCGCTGATTGAGAAGGTTTCCGAAGGGGAAGGAAATGCCGTCTTTGGGAATGTGAAACAGAACGAAAACGTGTGGTTGGACGGCAAGTTTGGGAAGCAGGAATGACAGTGAAACTAGTGAGGCGGCAAGATCGGTTACGACGGAATCGGAAGTGACGCGGCGATTGGCATAGGCGACATAGGATTCCGTTCCGTTGCGCAGGCATTCACGGCTGGAATACAGGTACTCGGACGGTACTTCGGGATAAAGGGTGTCCCAGAGGCGTTTCGCCAGGCATCCGTCGCGGGCGAGAAACAGAACTTTGGCGGCCTGTTTGGCGGCGACAAACTCGCGCAGTTCGTGGCACCACGACAGCAGCATGGGCATGTTGAATTGGATTTGCAGCTGATCGAGGGTTCCGGCCGTTCCGCTGCGCAGGTCGGACAGTCGGCGGTAGCGAACCCACCACGCCAGGGATTCGGAGTGTCGGGCGTAAGCCTGTTCGTGAGCATCCAGGCCGGTTGCGGCAAGTTCGGTGCGGATGCCGAGTCGCCGTGGCGTGGCCACGTCGGCTCGCTGGTTGTCTCCGGTATGGCACGCAATACTGTGTTTGGATTTCACGTCGCGCCAAACCGTGCCTTGCGTTTTCCCGTGGCAGGTGACGTAAATCGTCACGTCTTTTTCAATTCCGGCTGCATCGAGAATGGTTCGGATCTGGGCTGCCGAGAGGTACATGTCACTGACGGCTATGTCGCCCGGTTTCACGCGACGTGCGTACTGCGCAATCGGGAATGCCTGTTCGCATTCCAGGGCCAGTTCCAGACGGCAGAATTCGTCGGCCTGCTTGTTAGAGAACCCGTTGTGCTTGGCGAGTTGCCGGTAGATGTCGTGGATGGAGTAATCCCGTCCCCCGGCCTGGACAGCAGCCTCGGCGCTGCGGCGTAGTTCTGCGAATCCGTTGATGCCAACTTGTGCGCCGAGAAGCGACCACAGCCGAGCGGGCGTACCGCACTTGCGGCCGATGATGGTGTCGAAGATGTCCCAAGAATTGGTGCTCATGTTGTAAGTTTTTGAAAAATCGCCAAGCCCGATACGTCGTGATACCCAGGAGTTCCGCCTTGCCTCCAGTCATGCACATCTTTGTTCAATAGAAGGCAATCGACATCATGGTTCAAAAGCCATTCCGACAACGCGCGGCGAACTCCGCCTTGATTGGTGCTGTCCCATCCTTCGGCGAACCGACTGATATCGTGCATGAGAACGATGCCTCCAGGAACAAGTTCGTCGTACCACAATTCCAGTTCACGAAGTGTATGGGCATATTGGTGCGATGAGTCGATAATCAGCATTTCAGGGCGACCGCCCAAAAGGTCTTTGGCAAGAGTTGGGTTGTTAGGGTCAGCCGAACATGCGGTATGAAGCCAGATGTATGGAAGAAGCCCGGAACGCATTACCCAGTCTGCTGTGACTTGCGTGCATAACGGATTGATATCCACCGACCACAGTCCGTGCTTGGCCCCCATGTGACGCAGGCAGAATCCTATCAGCAGCGTGGAATATCCGAAGCAGTGCCCGGTTTGAACAATTCGTCGAATGTTTGACCCGCTGATAAGTCCGATTGCGATACTGGCCATTGCTATTCCTATTTCACCTGCATCCCCGTGAACTGAGGTCGCATCATACCATTGCTGGAGTATCGTTTGTTCTTGCGGGGCTAGCGCGGCGTAAAGCAAGGGTTGGTACTGAGTCTGCGGGTCCGCATTCCAGTGCCGGAATGGTGGGCGTAATGTCGTGGTGTTTCGTGAACCAATGGACGGCAAACGCGACTTTCCCTGCGGGACGTTCTGTGGGTAACTGAATTGTGTCTTCGGAAATTCGGAACGCCACTTTCGGACAAAGTATTGCCACAGACCTTTGTAGTCATACCTTGCCGTGTGGCTGTCAACGTGGTAGATCGGCAATGGTCGCAGGTAGGACGACAGGCCAGTTTTTTGTCGTACAGTCAGACAAAAATCGAGGTCTTCAGCGCCGCCCATGAAAAGGCGTTCATCGAAAAGAGGTAAGTGAGAAAGAAGACTGGTTGAAAAGTATTGGCAGTAACCGGAAACGCAGTCCACTTTTCCTTCAAAACCGTGCGGCGGGGTAGAAAATCCCGGCGTTTGGTTTCGTTTGAGGTCTCCACCAAATGGACCAACGATGCCAACGCCTTGTGTTTGCAACGACTGTTCGGCAATATCTAGTATGCTGGTGTCCTGAATAAACGAATCGGAGTCAAGGCTCAGGATTCTGTCTCCAGTTGCCATTGAAAAGGCAATGTTTCGTCCTCCGCCGCAGCCGAGATTTCGGTTGCTGCGGCATAGGCGGCATTTAGAGTGGGTGGCGAATGCGTCAAGTTGCGATTGCGTGTCGCTGTCCGAACCGTTGTCAAGCACAATAATTTCCGATACGTCATCGCGCGGGCCAAGGTGCGAAAATATTGACGCAAGGCCGTGTTTGGCAAGTCGCCAGTTGTTCCAAACAAGAGTGACAATTGATACGTTCATGGTTTGCGGAAAATCAGGTTCAAAAACTGTCGGCTCCAGCCTCGGGACAGCGGAAGGCTGACGGATTGTATGTACTGCCACAGCAGGTTGGTTTCAAGATCGTCCCGATACCACGCCATCATTTCCGGGCCGAGTCCGTCGTCGGCGACCAGGGATTGAATGTCTCGCGTCTCAAAGGCGATCTCGAAGTCGTGGAAGCTCACGCCAGTTCCGAATCCGTGCCGCATTTCGATCAAACGGTTCTCGGATTGCGCCGCCGCCCATTTCATGGATTCCCGGTAGGCGTCGTGCGGAGCGCGATCGAAGTAGCGAATGGCAATCGGGTCCGGCAGTATGTGACCGAACGGCATTCGCGTGGCGTGCAGGTCGTGATACGTCAGCCGGTTCGGTGTGTGAGCGACGATAAACAATCCGCCCGGCCGCAGTAGATCCCAGAAACATCGCATGAGTTCCAGTCGCGGAACTTCGGGGATATGTTCCAGGATGCCGATGCAGGGAATTGTGTCCACGCCGTCGGGGAATCGTTCTGGCAGTTCGTCGATGGCGGATTCGACTGGAAGATGAAAGACTGTCGGGAGGTGAAATCCCAGGATGTTCAATCGCGACGTCGTGGCATCGACCATCAGCGGGTCGATTTCGTAACTGAACAGCGAACAGCCAGTTTGGGCAAGGGCACATGTCGTGGAGCCAGTTCCGCAGCCCGGTTCGAGGACGGTCAGTCCGTGAAGCGAACGAACCCGTTCAATCCAGGGGATGACGAGTTTCTCGATAGTGGCCTGACGCGCCCAGACGAGTTCCTCGCGGTCGCTGT
>Ga0209835_1000487_pt1 | contig 26147 bp, 18 predicted proteins | sample LakKivwa52mmetaG_FD_184138 | JGI IMG/M metagenome (GOLD analysis project Ga0209835, IMG submission 184138) | Anoxic lake water microbial communities from Lake Kivu, Rwanda to study Microbial Dark Matter (Phase II) - Lake Kivu water 52m metaG... | ecosystem: Environmental > Aquatic > Freshwater >... | reverse complement strand
TCTACCGTGCCCTATATGGGAATACCTGCCCAAAATACTACCAACTACCAAGATACAATCTTCTTGGGTGTGGGTAGCTTGCAGATTAGTGCCGATCCCTTTACCTATGTAGCTATTTCGATGAACAATGTCTTACACGGTGTGGGTCTTGCCGATGCCAGTGGACAGCTAAATCTTACTTTTACACCTTTTGATACTCCTGGCACTGCACAGCTGGTGTTTACACGTTCCATGCGCAAACCTCTAATAGCAAACCTGCAAGTGGTTCCCAACCAAGGTCCTTATGTAATCGCTACCGGTGTAATCGTCAATGACGGTAATAATAATATCGCCGAAGCTGGTGAAACCATCAACCTTGGTGTTTCCTTTAATAACGTAGGTGTGCAGAATGCTACTAACGTCACAGCAACGCTCAGCAGTACCAATCCTTATGTCAATATCATTCAGAATGCCACAGCCATTGCCGAAGTTCCAGCAAATAGCACCATCAATGTGGACAATGCTTTTACTCTGGCTATTTCGCCAATGATCCCAGACCAGGAACAGGTCAATCTTACCATCACGATGGTTTCGGGTACCAATACTTGGACATCCAATCGGAGTCGATGGTTTCGGGTACCAATACTTGGACATCCAATCGGAGTTTTATTGTCAATGCACCCAATATGCAGATCACCGGTCTTCAGATTGCGGATGCCAATGCCAATACCATCATCGAGCCGGGTGAGAACATTACCGTGCAAGTGACTCTGAACAATACTGGACACATGGGAGCAGAGAGCGGAACCTTGCAGATCATAGCCAACAATCCTCATATTAGCGTCACCAATGAAACGATGGTCATCCCAGCGGTTGGCATCGGAACTCAGATTCCGATTTCCATCCCTGCCACAGTTTCCGCGTCCGCTACTGAGGGAAGCATCCTCCATCTGGGATTGGCTTTTACCTCCGGTGCACAAATGCTAAACTATACAGTAGCAATTCCTGTTGGCATGGTAGGTGAAGGATTTGAATCCGGTACCTTTACTGCCTTCCCCTGGGTAAATACCAGTACTCAACCCTGGACTATCGTGCAGGGCACTGGAAATGTTCAAGCCGGTACCTATGCAGCAAAGAGCGGTGCCATAAGCCACAATCAAAATACTGCTTTGCAGGTGACGATAAATGTTGCGGCAGCTGGAAACATCAGCTTTTGGAGAAAGGTATCTTCCGAACAAAGCTATGACTTTCTCAAGTTCTTCATCGATGGCACGGAAACTGGATCATGGTCTGGAACTCAAGATTGGCAACAGGTTACCTATCCTGTAAACGCAGGCAACAGAACCTTCCGCTGGGTTTATTCCAAGGATGGATCGGTAAATGGTGGAACCGATAGTGCCTGGATAGACGAGATTAGATTCCCGATGTCCGGTTCTTCCGATATCGCGATGCTCTATGTTCCCACAGAGTCCATCGAAATGTTACAAGTTCCGCTCAATACAACAGTTAGTGCAGATTTTGCCGTCCGCAATCTGGGTAATGTTGCTCTCAATGGAATGATTGCCATTCCCAATGGCTTTACCCTGAGCCACAATGGAGAAACATTACCTCCCAGCTATGCTTACGAAGTAGAAGCAATGAGCAGCAAGGTCTTTACATTGTCCTATACTACTGGTGCTACAGGTGTTGTGATCAATGATGAGATTACCATTACTTCCAATGATCAATACAATCCAGTCTATGCCATAGCAGTAACCTTGCAGACTTCTTCTTCCAATCCCAACGATGGTTTGATCCCAGCGCTTACCGCATTGGAAGGGAACTACCCCAATCCCTTCAATCCTGAAACTGCTATTCGCTTTAGCCTCAAAGAAGCTGCTCCGGTGAGGATCAATATCTTTAACATCAAGGGACAGCTTGTGCAAAGCCTAGTCAATAGCGATTTGCAAGCCGGATATCATAAAGTGGTTTGGAACGGCAAAGATAGCCGCGGAAACAGAGTAAGTAGCGGTATCTATATGTATCGTATGGAGACCCCTAAATATACCAAAACCATGAAGATGATGCTTATGAAATAAAACATCAGCGCCTTCGGAGTGCTTGCACTCCGAAGGCATCATTTTTGATTTGTATAGAGTGTCTTGCAGCGTTCAAACCCGTCTGAAGATTATGAAAAGAAGAAATAAAAAAAATAAGGAAATCATGGAGGAAACATGAAACACCTGATTCTAAGCCTTTGCTTGATGCTGTCGCTTTTGACTCTGATGGCAGCGGAACAGATTATTGTAAATGGATCCCAAAACGAAGTGAGATTGCTTTCCAGTTCGGATTCACAAGTCGTGATGGAACTGAGTATTGGCTATTTCAATCGAGAAGCTGTATCAATAAACGGCGATACCTGGTATCATATCAATCTTAAGAAAGAAGGCATCAGCCTCGAAGCTGGAATGCCTCAAGTACCGATCCTGGCTCGTAGTGTGATCATACCAAATAATGCCAAGATGAGCTTGAGCACTTTGGGCAGCGAATATGTGGAATACAATATGCCCATCGCCCCTTCCAAAGGAAATCTCACTAGGGATATCGATCCTGCTACTGTGCCCTATACCTTCTCTCCCTTTTACGCTTCGGGAAGAATGTATCCGCTATCAGAGGCAACTCTTAGCGATCCCTTCATAATACGCGATTATCGTGGTATCACCGTTCATTTTAGCCCCTTTGTTTACTATCCCGCCACCCAAACTCTGCGCGTATATACCAAAATCAAAATTGCGCTTACCAATGTAGGCTCCGATACCTACAATAGCTTTTCCTCTGCTAAAAACTCCTACAACTCTCACTTTGAAGAGCTCTATAAGAGCATGTTCCTCAATTTTAACGATGCCAAGTATCCGATCTTGGAAGAAGAAGGAAAAATCTTGGTCATCAAGAACAGTATGTTTGATGCCACTCTCCAACCTTGGGTGGATTGGAAACGCCAGAAAGGTTTGGAAGTAGAAGTTGTGGACTTGTCCGTAGCCGGTCCCACTGCCAATCAAATCAAGACCTATATAGCCAACCGCTATACCCAAGACCCTAGCTTTGTCTTTGTCCAAATCGTTGGTGATGCTCCCCAAGTGCCTACCCTCACCTCCGGTGGCGGTGGCTCCGATCCCAGCTATGTTTTGATCACAGGAAACGATAGCTATCCGGAAATGTTTATTGGCAGATTTTCTGCCCAGACTCTGCCCCAACTGCAAACCCAAGTCCAAAGAACCATCCATTATGAAAGAGATATCCAGGTGGGTGCCGATTGGTTGCAAAAGGGTATGGGTATCGCTTCCAACGAAGGTGGCGGTAGCCAAGGAGACATGGGTGAATCCGATCAAGTGCACATGGAAAACATCCGCCAAGACCTATTGGGCTATGGATATACTAGCGTTGATCAAGTTTATCAAGCCCAAGGTGCTACAGCTACCCAAGTTTCAAATTACCTGAACAATGGACGTGGTTTTATCAATTACGTTGGTCATGGCTCTAACACTACCTGGGTGACAACCGGATTTAGCAATACTCATGTCGATGCTTTGACAAACGACAATATGCTACCCTTCATTGTATCCGTCGCCTGCGTAAATGGCAATTTCGTATCCATCACTTGCTTTGCCGAAGCTTGGCTAAATGCTACTAACAACACTACCGGCGCACCAACGGGTGCCATTGCACACTATGCCTCTACCATCAACCAATCTTGGAACCCACCCATGCGGGGTCAAGATGAGATCACAGACCTGCTTATCGCTGAACAAAAACAAACCATTGGCGGTCTGTATTTCAACGGTTCTTCCAAAATGGTAGAAGTATATGGCGCTGATGGTATTAGTATGTACAAAACCTGGCATATCTTTGGCGATGCTTCACTGGTCGTGAGAACCAAAAATCCTATGCCTTTGGCAGCTACATACAATCCCGTGCTCTTCCTTGGCGTTGGCGTGTTTGAAGTCAATACCGTTCCCGGAGCTAGAGTAGCAATTTCCAGCAACAACGTTTTGCTCGGTTCGGCAATAGCCAATAGCACCGGTCTTGCCACGGTTGCTATGGCAAATCCTCCGCTCGAACCTTCAAATCTTACTCTTACAATTACTGCTTTCAACCGCCAGACCCATATTGGAACTGTGCAGGTACTGCCCAGCACCGGTCCCTATGTGGTCGTAAACCAAATGGTGGTAAACGATGGCAACAACAATACTGCCGAATACGGTGAAACCATCAATCTCAATATCCAAATGGGCAACGTTGGTTCCGATGTAGCCAATGGTGTAAATGTCACGATCTCCTCGGCAGACCAATATCTCACCATCCTCAATACTGAAGCTACAGTCGGCAATATCCCTGCCAATGGAACAGCCACTACCACAAACGGCTTTGGCATTCAGATTGCCAACAACGTACCAGACCAGCATGCTGCCCAAATCCTGATCATGATCAGTAGCGGTAATGAAGTTTGGGAATATACCCGTAGCCTCGTGATTAGCGCTCCCAATATTGACTTTGGTTCCGTCCTCGTATCCGAAGTAAGCGGTAATGGCAATGGACGTGTGGATGCCGGTGAAACAATCCAATTTACTCTCCCCATCACCAATAGCGGACATGCCCAGGGCAACAATATCTTGGCTGCTTTGATCGTTGGCGGTACCGCAATGACCATCAATGATCCAGTCTCTACCTCTTTCTATGCCCTGCCAGTGAGTGCTACTGTCGATATCGTCTATAACGTTACCTTTAGTTCGCAGATCCCCATGGGTACTCAAATCCCGCTTACCTTTATCTTAGCGGTCGGCGACTATTCCTTTACCTACAATACGTCAGTTACTGTGGGTTTGATGATGGAAGACTTTGAAAATGGCTTCAATAACTTCCCATGGACCTTTACCGGTGGAAATTGGACTCTGGATACCAATAGTCCCTATAGTGGAACCAATAGTGCCAAATCTGCCACGATAAGCCACAACCAATCCACTTCCATGGTCGTAACTATGAGCGTGCCGGAACAAGGTGATATATCCTTTTACAAAAAGGTATCTTCAGAAGCCAACTATGACTTCCTCAAGTTCTACATCAATAACGTGCTCAAGAATCAATGGTCTGGCAACGTCACCTGGAGCCAGGAAACCTATGCCGTAAATCCTGGAACTGCTACCTTCAAATGGGAATATATGAAAGACAACATCGTTTCCAGCGGTGGAGACTGTGCCTGGATCGACAATATAGTCTTCCCAGCAGTGGGTGGAACCAATGGTGTGCCGGCATTTTCATCAGATACCTATTCTATGGATTTTGGTACTATCTTTGCTGGTGAACTAGCATCTATGCCCATTACGATACAAAATAACGGGACTGCAACCATGATCGGAACCATGACCGCTCCGGCTCCTTTCTATATCACACCCAGCGAATCAGAGCCCGTTAACACTCTGAATTATATCATTCCAGCCGGACAATCTCTGAGCGTGGAAGTAAACTTCTGAGCGTGGAAGTAAACTTTATGCCCGGAGTTGCTGGCGCATTTGACGAAAATCTACTAATTACCTCAGATGATCCTACAATGTCAGTCTTCCCTGTTGGCTTGACCGGTATTGCCCAACCTGTGGATATAGGAAACGATGTGATTCCTGTTGTTACCGCTCTCAAAGGCAATTTCCCCAATCCCTTCAATCCTACTACCAGTATCAACTTTAGCATCAAAGAACCTGCTCAGGTAAAGATCGATGTTTACAACATGCTGGGACAAAAGGTCAAGACCTTGGTCAATGGATATGTGGGAACAGGAAATCACAGCGTAGTATGGAATGGAGTCGATGACCGCAATCGCAATGTTGCCAGTGGCATCTATTTCTATCGGATGCAAGCCGGTAAATATACCAGCACCAAAAAGATGATCATGATGAAATAGTCTCCAAATGAACTAACCCCCAAATACTAAGGCGGATAGCGATATCCGCCTTTTGCATGCAAACAATATCTATTATAGCGGAGCTATGATACCCTTGGATAGATCGAGGAAGTTGCGGAAAACTCCCGCTGAGTGGCAGAGCCTAATCAAATTGTATAGTGGGAATAGCTGATGCTATCAGAGCGCTGAAAGAGGCTCTTCAGAGTCCTTACTTTCCTCTATGCTCATTATTACGATCCAAAAGATGCGCTCCACATTTCTTGATCAGAAACAGCGATAAAGGTGCGGTGGTTGCGATTGCCAATAGTGCCAAAGCAAGCTGTTCTGTCCCAAATTCGATACCCATGCTGAGGGCAGTAGTTCCCAGGGCTGCTTGGACGGTTGCCTTGGGGAGGTAGGAAATCACACAGAAGAGCTTTTCATGTCGGTTTAGACGTGTAAAGGCAGTGGCAAGGATTACCCCCAAGCTACGGAAAAACAAGCCAAATCCGATGATTGCCAATCCCTGCCAGACAAAGCCACTCATAGCTTTGGGTTCGATAGCCATGCCGATCAAGACAAATAGCACTATCTCTGCCGCTACCCAGATTTTGCTAAGCTTGGAAGATATCTCCTTGGCAATGGCATTTTCTCTTTCGAGGATGATAAACCCGATGGTCATAACTGCCAATAGGGCTGCGAACTTGTAAATCTCACCCAAATCCGCCAATACCAAACAGAGCCCAATCAGCACGATTGTCTTTTCTGTAGCTCGGATTTTCTTGCCATAGAGCTTTAGTAAATAGGCACAGATAATGCCTAACAGGATGCCAGCACCAATACCCATCAAAATCGAATAGGGGATATGTAGCAGAGTATTGCCAATAGTGCTATGAGACTCCGGATTGAGACCTACAAAGAGAGAAAATATCGTGATCGCAAATACATCATCGGCAGAAGCTCCAGCCAAGATCAGTGTAGGAACCTCTTTCTTTTTGCCCAAGCCACTTTGTTTGAGATTGAGCATTGCCGGAATCACAACCGCTGGAGATACAGCAGCCATCATAAATCCCGCCATACCTGCCGCACGCATGCTAAAGCCAAATCCATATCGCAAGAGGAGGAGCAGCGCTGTACCTTCGAAAATGCAGGGAATAAAGGACATCAGGATAGCTGGCAAACCGATCTTGTGCAAGGTCTTACGATCGATGCTAAGCCCTGCACGGAGCAGGATTACGATCAGAGCCAAAGATTTGAAAAAGGGTTCTACTACCTTCAAAGAATTGGGGATCATGCTGCCCAAAACCAGCTTGATCACAATACCCATGATTAGCATACCCAAAATGGGAGGAAGCCCAAACTTTTGCGAAACCCTGCTACCTATCCAACCCCCTACCAATATCAGGGCAATGATCATACTCAAGGACATTTACTGTCTCCTTTTTTTCTTGTATTGAGTAGGAGTCATCAGCCTGATCTTTCAAGCACTTATGGTGAACCCCATCACCAGTGGACTAATCTGTAAAGCTGGTCATTCTTGTCAAGAACTCCAGTTTGCGTACTATGAATATTTTGGTTCCTAGATATTTCGATTGATAAATTTTGCCATTTTAAAATGTGCCTCGCAAGACAGTAGGTGATGTGATGTACTATGTTTGGACTTGGACATCTGATGGTTTGGCTGTTTTTGGAAGTCTTTTTTATCACCACTACTTCAAATTATGGTAGATATTGGACTGAGGGACACCCAAGTGCAAGCTCCAACCAAGACCAGAATAGGTCTTTATGACCTTTGCATGGTATGGTCATCTCAAATTCAAAACAACTCCGTTAAAAAAAGGTAATCTTTATCCGTTGGTTGATCGCCTTTTTGGAATACTGCTTTCAAGTTCCTGCAAATAGGATCGGTAGCTATCAATACAATACCTTTGAACTCAAGACGATACAGGAAGTGATTGCCCTCGCCGTCTTTTCTGTCTTTTCTGTGTTTTACCTCAAAGAGGCATTGAAGTGGAACTATATTGTGGGCTATTTACTGATCATTTTGGCGGTGTTTTTTATCTTTAAGAAGTGGTAGAGGCTTCTGATCAATAACCTATAGCATCAGTTCAAGGCTGCTCAATCAGCAGGATATTTATCACGGATTTGATTGAGCAACCTCATCATTTGCCTCTTTGCCTATTTCAATAGGAGCATCTTTCGGGTTTTTACATAGTTTGGGGTGATGAGTCGGTAAAAATATAGCCCTGATGATACTCGTGAGTTTGAGCTATCCAGTCCATTCCATACAATATGGTGATTGCCGGAGCTTTTCTCTGTGTCGCAGAGGGTTTTTACCAATTGACCTCTAAGGTTATATATCTCCAGCCGGACTTTGGCAGAAGTGGCAAGATCAAAGCAGATGTGCGTCTCTGAATTAAAGGGATTGGGATAGTTTGCCTTTAGCTTTGTTACCAGCTGGGTTTGAATATCTTCCTGATCTTGCAAGAAGGGATATTGGATGTCCACACGGTTTGAGGGTTGGCTTTCCGCCGGATCATAAAGCACTATCACATAATATTGATAGCTACCGTGTTGCAAATATGTCTCGGAGTAGGATGTTTCATTTGATATCTGGGCTACCTGAAATGCGCCGGCATTCATTCTCCGCATCACTTTGTATCCCATTACAGAGTAAAAGGGTTCAATTGGAGGCTCCCAAGACAGCAAAATGGAATCCTGGGTATGTGCGTAAGTGATATTGTTCACAGGTTTCAATTCGATCAACAGGAAATCTTGGAGAAGCTGTGTAGTATCTTGACCTACTGATAGACCACTTTCGGAAACTGTGCAAAATCCTGGAGCAGAAGCCTGGACAGTGTGCGTTCCTATCGGCAAATACAAGCTATAGTTACCAGAGGCATCCGGATTGCTTGTGATCCCAGTTTGGTTTGTAACCCAGACATTAGAATAGTCCGGTGAGGGATCCAGAAATGAGACTTGCCCCATCAATGCTGCTGCAAAATTGCTATATCCGATGGTGATCACATCGTCGATAAACCATCCCTGTCCCTGAACCGAACTATCGGAAGCAAAGGTCCATCGAAAGCGGACATTGTTCCCCATATAAGCACTGAGGTCGATGCGGACTTTGCTCCAACCCGAGCTACCGCTAAACCCGGCTTCGTTCAAGGCAGAGACATATTCATAAGGGATTCCTACTTCCGGTGTTAAGAGGCTCCAAGTATTATTATTCGTGGTGATTTTTACGTTACCACCATCATGCCCGCTTTGGGTATCCAGATAATGCCAAAACTCCAAAACGCAACTACCCATCAGATAGAATGAGGGTGATGTGAGAGTCCACGAGGCGTTGTTTGGATATTGCTGGTTTAGCAGAGTTCCCCATACTTTATCTCCAGAATGAGCACCCACGGATTGGGAAACTCCCCATTGCCAGGCATCGCTACTTGGAGATGGCAGATAGTTACCATTTGAAAGCTCAAAATCGTTATACAAACCACTACTCCCTATTTTGAGAGAGATATTCGCATTATGACTTTGGGATTGGTTCATCGTAGAGCTTAGAATGATCGATACATTTATCCCCAAAGTTGCTGTGTCAGATACATTGATGCGGAATGCCGCTTGAGCTGTACTCCAAGGGGGTATATTGGCAATGGATTGAGCTGTATCTACGAGTGTTATATGCTGACTGCTACTCGATATATTGCCTACAATATTACTCGCCGTCAAGGGAGAGTGGTTTTTGTAGTTTACTATCAGGAGGGCATTTTCACCTGGCTCCAGAATCCCATTGTAGTTTCCATCCGCTTCCATGATATAATATCCGCTGTAATTTACCACAGGAGCTTGCACCTTGAGAGACAAGGGATAAGACCAGCTTGCCCCAGCAGAGTTCACTTCGCAGATGAAACTTAGGTAGGTGCCATTGGGACATGAATCCGCCACACACACAGTAAAGGGTGTACGATTTACTTCCGATCCAAAGCTCACAATATCATTGTAAGTACTATGGCTGGGCTGAATGGAGACATATTGGGATTGACTACTAAGGTTTACTCTGATGTTTGTGGCATCTGATAAGCCTATGTTTTTTAGTCTGATCCCCACTTCAATCATTTCACCGGGTTCAATAACCATGTTTTGGTTTGCATCAATTACGATCATATCTTCCACTACCAATTGAGCTGGTAAATGGAGGTAGGGGACAGTAGTGATAAAGAGGGCAGTTTCTGCCATCAGGGGAGCTGCAGCGGGAGGATATAAATTATTGAAGCTATACTCCAATCCACGAGTATTGGTATGGTCTTTTATTCCTACTGTGCAATAGTTTCCCTGCCAAGGAAAGATTCCGCTGCTGCCTATATCCACGTTGTTAAAGGTTTTGTATTGAATTTTGATATTCCCATCTCCCAAGCCGCTATGATAAAAAACAGGATCGTAAAAGATCACCTGAAAGGTGGCTATAGAAGTGTTATCAAAACCGTTTTTAAGGTTATGATACTGGATGATGTAGCGATGCCCCGCTTCATCGTAATAGTGATAAATGCCAGAACCATTGGGGATATAGAGATCGTCCCAAAAGGGTGCTATCATAGGGCTGGGTCCTTGCCCCCCAGGTAAATGGGCATTGCGAAAGTCTCCATTTTTTGTAACTCCCATTGCAATAAAGCCATTTACGCAAACGGTGATTTGCCGATAATCTATGCCATAGAAACGGAAGGGAAAGGGTAGATCCAAAACCTTTAGAGTACGTGAAGTAGTAGTATCACCTTCTGTACTACCCCCTCCGGAATCCATTAAATCCGGAACCAAGACTCCCATGCCTCCCATACTGGGGGCTATATCTACCCAATCATATACTGGGCAATCCTGATAGGCAGTATCTGTAATATCATATATCAAATAGCCATACTCATCCGGACCCAATGGAGTATTTTGGCTTACATTGCCAATGGGGATATTAAAAAGGCATATCTGCTCAAAGCCAGAGGAGTTGTACAATCTCAAGCGCATTGGTATCTGCATCCCGGGGATCAATCCTCCCATGGCTTGGACAGTAAAGCCATCCACAGAGTTTTGTCCGGTTTCTGGCAAGATATTCCCAAAATATGATACCGAATCTGATACTGCCAGCATACTATTCAGGGAACGAAGCTCGCCTACAAGGTCTGTCGCTGGATAACCTCCTGCGTTTTGGGCAAAAAGATGCAATCCACTATTCTCCCCGGGATCCAAAATCCCATTGGCATTATCGTTCACTGTAAAACATACTATATGTATTGGACATGGCATCTGTAACTGCGAGGCTAAACCGAATATCTTCCATAGGAGGAGTGGCTGGGTCTATTGCAATGAGGAAAGGCTGGGTTCCATAGCTTGTGAGCCCTACACCGAGTGTAGGATAGGTAGAGCTTGGTATGGATATTTGCACCAAGGGATTATCGGTACTGAGCACTCCATTCAATCCACTTAAAACATTCGCGCTGGTATTACGAAGCCCTACCTGTAGATTATCGTTCACAGTAAAACTTGTTACACTCAAGACGGCATTGAACACCCTGAGATAAAACACAATGCTATATGTATTGGACATGGCATCTGTAACTGCGAGGCTAAACCGAATATCTTCCATAGGAGGAGTGGCTGGATCTATTACAATGAGGAAAGGCTGGGTTCCATAGCTTGTGAGCCCTACACCGAGTGTAGGATAGGTAGAGCTTGGTATGGATATTTGCACCAAGGGGTTATCGGTACTGAGCACTCCATTCAATCCACTTAACACACTTGTGCTGGTATTACGAAGCCCTACCTGTAGGGCAAGTGTTTCTGAGGCATGAGCAATGCCATCTGCATTTCCAGATGAACCACTATTGCCATCGTCGATCACAAGATGAGACACATAGACCAGCGAGCCAGTATCTGCGATCTCTACTATCTGTTGGCTTGGTTTGAAATCGTGTTTACTTGCCGTAATGAGTAGATCTGTGCTTTGATCTGGGGGCAAGACTAATACAGCCACGCCATTTGCTCCGCTAAATGCTTTTGCTACTACGGTTTCAGTGGCATTACTATATGCGGTAACGCATACAGCTTCCAGGGGTTCTTGAGAGCTGTTGTGGACGGAGACTTCCAAAACAGATGTCCCATGGGGGATTTCTGTCAAAACATCCAAATCCATCTGTTTTGCCAAACCTACCCAAACCTCCAATGAGGGATCTCCTATTAGATTGCACCAATGCATCATCTTGTTTGTATGCACCAATTGATCGGCAGCATAAGTGCGATGTAGATATAGCTTTGAGCTTAACAGAGCTTCGCCCATCGTGCGCATTCCAAAACACATGATCCCAGTCATGATCCCGCTGGTGAGGGCATTATTAAAAGCAGTATGAGTGCCACCCGTGGACATCCCAATGCTGGTAACCGCTCCTGCTGGAGTAGCACCTGTTCCCAATCTGGTAAATGCCTCCGTAAGAGAGGTGCCACCGGCAAAACTCCCAGTTTCACATGTCAAAATCACGGAATGGGGCAGTTTGAAGCCATTAAAAAGTGAGGAACTGGATGGTGACCATCCACTAACCCCATAAAATCCTCTATAGACAAAGAAGCCCACACCTTGATTGATGCCACTATTGATAGTATTGGCATATTCGCCTGTATAGTTTTCTACAAACTCGTAGTCTGGATTGGCTTGAGTAGACGTCTCACGTACAAATTGACCTGTATAGACACAGCTTTGTCCAGAGTATGTGGGGTCTCCGATAATCAACATCCTATTCATCCAAGAAGAAATTGTTGGATTTAGATTTACATTCTTTTCATAGCTATAGATTTTATTGAAGAGGGTAACAAGCTGTGCGGAGTTTTCGGCAGAAATCCTACCGATGAAGGCATCCCCCAACATATCGTTTCCACTCAGAAAAGTATAGGGATAATCACTATCGCCGGGATACTCGTCTTCGGGCATATAAAAGGTGGGCACCGCGAAATTGCCAGTAACGTCTCCCACAATGATAATGAAATCTGGGCGCGTAGCGGGATTGTCGTATTGGCTTTGGATATAGTTTTTTATGGAGAAGCTGGATGTCCCTGCTACTTGGGTGCTGGCGACGTTTACATCAAACCCCTTTTGCCGTTTCCAAGCTACAAATTCACTCATTCTACTGATGAAGGTGGCTTCGTTGTTTGCTCCATGAATTATCAATATTCTGGCACTCTGAGGGCTATTATTGAGGTGGCGATAATCTCCAAAATTGTTGATATTGGCTTCATACAGCTTTTGGAATACCGGACTGTATGAAGTATAGGGGATAGGCGCTCCATCACTATCGGGATATGAGAGATCAATTGTAACTCGGATATTTGCATAATGCGTGAGAGTAGCACGAGTGGGATCCCAAGAAAAGGGACATATCTGCAAGGGTAATACTCAAAAATCTCGAACCCAAGCATCGCCAGTATAGTTTACTTGCTCGGTAGGGTACTTAGTGCTCCCACGATATACATCATCGAGTATTCCTACCTGAGATCCATTTGTTACCGGGTATGGCTTGATATCATAAATGTTTCGGGCTTGAGAAGTTTCGTAGCTTACACTGTAATAGGCATTGATGGGAATCGCCACCATACTGGAGAATAGTGGTAAATCAGGTTGTCCAACCCGACCTGAAGTTTCGGTTTCTGCCATCCTAATCCTGTAATAGCTTTCACCATTTATGCTTTGGCTTTCAAACTCGGGCTCTGGACTATTAATTTCCAATTCTATCCTGCGGGAATCGTTTACAGAGACCATAACAGGCGCAGTTCCCATACCAGCCTTTGCATAAAGCCATCCACAAGCAAAAAGCAGTAAAACCACTGAAAGAGTATGTCTTGCCTTCATTTTTTACCTACATCTCAGATCTTGGAGTGATACGAATGTGGGGTAACATCGCAATCTCTCTTCCCCGAATATTCGTATCCACTGTATTTTTGGGATCAATACCATCTGCGTGGAGATTGACCAATTTTCTTGCTATATCAATTTCTGCATGATGGTGATAGCATGCAATCTTAACTTATTGATAGTGTCAAGAACAATCTTGGTGATTGGATTAGAAGTTTTAGTGAGGGTTTATTCTTGGTAAATGCATCATGAGACGACAAGAGATTTGGTGAAATGATCTGCGCTGATATCCCTTTTTCCTTGACAAGCATTTAGTGTTTCAAATTATAGCGATAAGCCGGGATTTTGGTGTCCTAGCCTTATAAAACGTGCGTTAGTTTTTTGAAATAGAGAGGTTTAGATGTCCATATTTGATTTCTTTGGTTTGATGGCAAATGACATCGCCATCGACCTCGGTACTGCCAACACTCTGGTTTACAAGAAGCACGGAGGCATCGTAATAGACGAACCTTCCGTGGTTGCCGTATCCAGCGACAATAAAAAAATCATCGCCATCGGCTCCCAGGCAAAGGTGATGCTGGGCAAAAATCCAGATGAAGTGCGTGTGATCAAACCTCTCAAGGATGGTGTGATCGCAGATTTTCAGGTGACCGAACTGATGTTGCGCAATCTGATTTTACGGGCTCAGAAAAAGCGTCTCTTGGTAAGACCGAGGGTAATCGTTTGCGTTCCTTCAGGGATCACTGAAGTGGAAAAGCGGGCAGTAAGAGATTCTGCTTTGCATGCAGGTGCCAGAGAAGTATATTTGATTTCCGAACCCATAGCCGCTGCCATAGGAGCAGACCTGCCCATAGATCAGGCTTGTGGAAATATGGTGATGGATATTGGTGGCGGGACTAGCGAGATTGCAGTTATCTCATTGTCTCATATCGTGGTACATAATTCTATCCGCGTAGGTGGAGACAAGCTTGATACCGATATCATCAGTTATTTACGCAAAAAGAGCAACCTGCATGTAGGTGTGCAAACCGCCGAAAAGATCAAGATACAAATTGGTTCCGCCTATCCTTTGAAGCAGGAATTGAGCATGGATGTTCGCGGTAGAGATATCGTATCCGGCTACCCGGTGACGGTCAAAATCACTTCGGAGGAGATTCGTGAAGCTTTGTCCGAGACGGTTAGTACAATGATCGATGCCATCAAGAGGCTCTTTGAAAGAACAGCTCCCGAGCTTTCTGCCGATATTGCAGAGCGAGGCATATTCCTTACCGGTGGCGGAGCAATGCTCAAAGGCTTGGATGAAAAGATCCGCAAAACTGTCGATCTACCTGTTCATGTGGTTCCCGATGCCTTGGAATGCGTTGTCAAAGGCGCAGGTATGGTATTGGACGATGTAGATCGCTATCGGGAAGTGTTGATCAAGAGAATTGAGGATTAAAGATTTAGCGGGAAAACGAGGAAATAGAAACGAGAATGCTCTGGCGCAGATATCTCCTGCCACTTATCTTGATGATTTTTAGCATTGTAATGATGCTGGGCAGCAGTGAAGAACGCCAAGGCAAAGCTGCATGGTTTGGGAGAACCTTGCTATTTCCCTTGTCTCATTCTCTCAGATGGGTACAGACCAATTCCGGTCTCAGAGCTCAGATAAACGATCTGCAAGTAAAGGTAGTGGATTATAACCTCAAAAATCTGGAGCTACAAAACCGGCTCCGGATGTATTATTTCACGGAGGAAGTCAAGCTTGAGGGCGATTATACGGATTTTGAAATTGCCGAAGTAATAGGCTATGCGGGACAGTTTCATGAACGCAGTCTCATCGTTAGCAAGGGTAAGAAAAGTGGCATAAAACCCGATGATGCAGTTATTTCAGCTTTGGGCATCATCGGCAAAGTAGTACAAGTAAGCGATACTTACGCCATCGTGTTGCCGTATTCCAATCCCCAATTCCAATTGCCGGTGATGACTCTCTCCAGTAGCGTGCAGGGTATTTTGCAGGCAGGTATCAGTGGCAAAGTATTGATGAATCTGATCCGTCTGGGTTCGGAAATTGCCGTAGGCGATACTATCGTAGCCTCCAATCTTTCACGTCTTTTTCCCAAAGGCTATCCCATCGGGAGGATTTCCCGCATCAAGGAATCTCAAGATAATCTCTTTATCAGTGCAGAACTTTCACCATTTACGCTGGTGGAAAACCTCGAATATGTGTTTATAATCAAGAAAAGGCAAGAAAATGAGTAAAGAACGCGAACGTTTTATCAGTGTATATGGAGTGGAGTTTGAACGGATACCGCTCAAGACGGCTATCCTTACACCCACAGACAAGGTAAAAGAAATATTTTCCCACTATGTCCTTCCCTATGTGCAAGCGGGGGATATCGTTACCATCAGCGAGAGCCCTTTGGCGATTATGCAAGGCAGAGCAATTCCTGTTTCTAGCCTGCGTATTGGTTTATTGGCAAAAGTTTTGTGGCGTTTTGTGGCAAAGGTTCCCTATGGTATTGGGTTGCGGGCACCGGCAAGCATGCAATGTGCCATTGATGAATGTGGTGGCTGGCGCATAGTATTGGCAGCGCTGGTTGGTGCTGTGGGAAAGCTTATTGGCAGAAAGGGAGATTTTTATCGCATTGCCGGCATGCAAGCAGCGTTAATTGATGCTTCAGGCACTTCACCTGTCCCGCCCTACAATGAAACTGTGATCAAGGGACCCTTGCATCCGGAGAGAGAAGCACAAGCCCTTTTTGATGCCTTTGGCTATCATGTGGCGGTAATGGATATCAACGACATTGGCGGTTGTTGGATGATTGGTGCTTCAGAGGGCTTGAGCAAAGCCTTTATGGAAAAGGTGATGAAAGATAATCCCCAAGGACAGGGAGATGAACTCACGCCATTTTGTATTGTGAGAAGAGTGGGCTAAGAGAGTGATTTTGGCATATATCTGGACTATTCTCAAGGGAATCATCTTTCTCTATGTCCAGATATTGATCATGCCCAATCTAGAGCTCTGGGGCGTGATCCCCAATATCGTATTGCCATGGATGATCTACACGGTATGGAAAAAGCCATTTCAACTAGCGGTGATTAGCGGATTTGTGATCGCATTGATGTATGATGTGGCATATCCGGTTTTCTTTGGCTTCAATAGTTTGATCTTCATGATTGTGGCAATAGTTATAGACCTCTTTCGGATCCCCTTTGAGGAGCAGAGTGTTATGGCTCGGATGCTGACTCTGGTGCTGGTCAATTTTGTGGTTGCTATACTCAATCTATTGACATTTGGCATCAGTGGCGGTTTTGGTCTGGCGCTGTATATTAGTACGACAGTCGCATTTTTCTACAATCTTGGTTCCAGTTTTGCCATCTTTTGGATGATGATTTTCTTGGCAAAATTGCGTATCGTTGCTACACATGAATAGCGGAAATCCCACCATTATCATTCGTATCGTCTTGGGGGTATTATACTTGGCTTTGACGGTTGCGCTCTTTCGTTTGCAAGTGGTGGAGGGAGAGCGCTATAAAGTAATTGCCGAGCGAAACTTTGTCCGGATCAGACGTGTAATCGCAACGCGTGGAGAAATATACGACCACAGATTCCGTCCCATTGTAAGTAATATCCCGTCTCACAACCTCTATTTGGAGACCGGAAAGATCAAAAACTTTCCCGCCTTGAGCAGATTTTTGGAACAGCATTTTGGCATCAGTGAAGATATCCTCCAGCAAAATGTCCTGCAAAATCGCTTTCGTACATACGAAGAAATCCTCATTGCCGATAATCTTGAATATGAGCAAGTCTTGGGTTTATCAGAGTCTTTAAACTATTTTCCAGAGCTCACTTTTCGCATCGGTACGACGCGTAAGTATATGTATTCAAATCATTTTACTGGATATGTAGGCAGAATCAACGAAACAGAATACGAGAAATATAAGCTTGAAGATTATTCGATCAATAGCTCCTTGGGCAAGACTGGTCTGGAACACTTTTACGAGGTATTGCTCAGAGGCAAAGACGGCAGGGAAATTGTACAGGTAGATGCCATGGGCAGGAGCTTGGATTTGTTTCGCAGAGATGAGTCCATCGCACCCCAAAACGGTTTGGGCTTGGTATTGACAATCGATAATGATCTTCAAGAATTTACCGAAAATGCCTTTCCCAATGGTATGAGGGGTGCAGTTGTTGTAATGGATGTCCAAAGCGGAGGGATTCTTGCCTATGTGAGTCATCCGCTCTACGATCCCAATATCTTCATGAGCAAAATCAGTCCCGAGCAATGGCAAGAGCTAAATACTGATGCAAAACCAATGATGGATAGAGTAATCCATGCTGCCTATCCTCCAGGATCAGTATTCAAACCGATCACTGGTGCTTTGGGTTTGGAAAGCGGTGTGGCAAACAGATTTACTACCTTTAGTGCTTGTACTGGAGGATTGCAGGTGGGCAACCGCTTTTTTAAGTGTTGGAACCATGCCGGACATGGTAAAACCAATATCATCGATGCCCTCAAGGTTTCATGCGATGTGTATTTTTATGACTTGGTGCAGAAGATCACGTTGGAGAAATTTCGGGAACATACCTTGGCATGGAATGTATGCACCAAAACCGGCATAGACCTCCCAAACGAGCGGAATGGCTTTTTCCCCAGCTCAACCTGGTATCACAAGCAGTATGGTAAAAACATCAGTATCTTTGGGCACAAGATCAATCTTTCGATTGGGCAGGGAGAGATTTTGACCACCCCGCTACAGATTTGTGCCATGTATGCTGCCATTGCCAATAATGGACTTTGGAATCAACCCCATCTGCTCAAAAGGACGGTGGGGCGCGGGATGCTAACCAAACAGCAATTGTCCGCTACGACAAGTCATCGGCTACCCATCAGTTTAGAAACGCTTCGGATTATTCAAGACGGGCTTTACGCGGTTAGCAATGCCCCTGGCGGAACCGGTGCGCATGTCAAAGTCTCCGGTGCAACGGTTTTTGGCAAGACCGGATCGGCAGAAAACTCCATGGGAAAAGTAACGCATGCCTGGTTTGCCGCTTATTTGGTAAAAGAAAAACCAGAGATAGCTGTAACCGTCTTTTTGGAAAACGCCGGCGGTGGTGGCAGTATGGCAGGTCCCATTGCCGGAAAAGTGCTAAACTACTATGCCGGAAACATCGAAGCGATCAAAAAAACCGTTCCCATACCGTTACAACTCCGCAATCAAGAAGAGCTTGATAGTAGCATCGAATCTGAAGAAGCAGAAACCTCCGAAACTGATGTGGAGCAATTGAGTGATTAACCGCAAGAAGTTTGATTTTTATCTATTGGCAATGCTTATCATACTTATGTTGGCTGGATGCCTTGCCATTTATAGCGCCTCTACCAGCAAAATTGGAGATAATGTGAGTACTCAGAATCATTGGTGGAAGCAGTGTATCTTTGTATTTGTATGTCTCTTTGCCATTTATGTACTCTTGCGAACGCCTATGCCGGTCTTTGAGCTTGCCGTCATACCACTTTATGTGTTGAATATGATTGCCCTCATATTGGTTCTCTTTACCCCTGCCATTGGCGGTTCACATAGATGGTTTAGCATCGGGGGATTTAACTATCAGCCCTCGGAGAGCGCAAAACTATTGACAATTCTGGTAGTGTCCAGAGTTTTAGCAAAAGATAATTTGGGCGAGCTGAGACAGCTTCTTTATGGATTCGCATTGGTTAGCGTACCAGTGTTTCTGATCATTATCGAGCCTGATTTTGGAACGACCCTAGTCTTTTGGACGAGCCTGATGGCGATGTTTGTTGCCGCGGGGCTTCCATTGTTCTTTTTACTGCTGATGGTGAGTCCGGTAGTGAGTATTGTTTTTTCCATACATTGGATGCTCTTGCTATTGTGGATGTTTATCCTGGTGCTGCTCCTCATCCGGAGTAGGTTGTCTTGGGTGGCAATAACCATTTCCGGCATTGCCAATCTCTTTGCTGCATTGATCATGCCTGTCTTTTGGAACGGCTTAAAGGATTATCAGCAAAGCCGGATTCTGACCTTTATCGATCCGATGCGAGACCCCTTGGGAGCTGGTTATCAGATCATTCAGTCCAAAATTGCCGTTGGTTCTGGAGCAGTTTCCGGAAAGGGATGGCTGGAAGGAACACAAAAGAACATGAATTTTTTGCCGGAACACCATACGGATTTCATCTTTTCCGTTGTCGGTGAGGAGTTTGGATTTATCGGAAGTATCCTTCTATTGGGCTTGTTTGCTGCCTTTTTTTGGAGGCTGAGTACTGCTGTGAGTGAATTGAAGGTAGCTGAGAGAAGGATAGCCACTGCCGGTATCTGTGGTTATCTGATGTTTCAAAGCTTTATAAATATTGGAATGAATATTGGTTTGGTACCGGCAACGGGAATACCCTTGCCATTTATCAGCTATGGTGGCTCAAATCTGCTGATCAATTCCATGGCGATTGGCGTGGTATTGAAGTTTTTGAACGAACGAGGATTTATGAAATGAAGACCCAAAAGCTCATGCTCGGTTTTATCACCATTGGTGTAGCACTTCTGCTGAGTACCTGTTTCTTTGGTTCCTCCATTCTGTTTTTGGAGAGTGATACCAAAGGCAAGCCCAATCTGATATTCAATCCCGGCTTTGAAACTAATCCTTTGGACGAAAAAAGGATGCCTCCCGGATGGCTCCTGATGGATTCTAAAGTCTTGATCGAGGATCATATCAGTTGCGATTTTAGCAAATCTGTTTTGGGCTTTCAGTCTCTCAAGGTTTCCGGAAATGCACAGCATCTGATGATCATCTCCGAACCTTTTGCAGTGGATAGCTTTGGCGGATATTTTGTCAAATCCTCCGCTCATGGAACTACGCTCAAAGGTCCCAAGCTCAAGCTCAAGTTTATCGGGTATAGTGAACATGGCAAGATTAGAAGTACCTATACTACTACTCTCAAGACCAGTAATGATTGGGTAAAAGCCACTCTGAGCGTGGGTTTTCTCAAGCCGGATGTACGTTTTGGCAGAGTGCTCTTAGTCATTCCCCCTCTTGAAGATGACAGCGTGAGAGGATAAAGAGGATGTGCTTCCCATTGTTTGCAAAAAGATTCTCGAAATGCGCATCTTCGAAGACCAAGCAGGCAAGATGAATCTTTCGCTGGAGGATATCGGTGGCGAAGTGCTGATCGTATCCCAATTTACACTCTATGCAAATTGTACCCGCGGCAGAAGACCAGATTTTACTCACGCCGCTGATCCGCAGCATGCCAAAGATTTGTATCAAAAGCTGATAGAATGCTTTCGCGAGAGCGGAGTCAATACCGGAGAAGGAGTCTTTGGAGCAGACATGAAGGTTGAGCTGCTCAATGATGGTCCCGTTACCTTCTTTCTCGAATACTAAACAGGCATTTTTACTCCAAGCTTAACAAAGTTTTCTCCAGCTTTCGATAGTATTTTTTGCATGTATCCTGCTAGTTGATATGTGCTGGTGATGTGGGGCGGATAGAGGCAAAGAGCTCCGCTATCAGCGGGAGAATTTGTGCAGCAGTAACTAGGAGAGTTCTTAGCTGCGGATTTTTAGTTGGACTGCCCCAGGTAGGCATTAAGAGTCTTTACTGTTGTACTGCCACGTCCAGAAAGAATAAAGCTTGCCTCCAATATAATACTCGATTCTATATTTATGCCATTACGCATACCGCCTTCATAGATAGCTTCTTTGGCTGCTTTCATAGCAAGTTCGTCTGCACCTCCCTTGCCGGATTGTAGGGATCTTATCACTTTAACTTCTGTGACTTTAGCAGAGGCATCCAAGAGAACTTGTAGCACCACGCTACCTGTTATCCCTTGCTGCCGGATAATTGCAGGATAGGGGATACTATCAATTTTCTTCAAAGATGGTAAACGAGTACTGCTCGGCTGTACTTGATTGCTGGGATCACTTGCCAAAGATGTTTTCTCCGGTGGGGACTGAAGCTGCTGAGGACTAGGAGAAGCGTCCTTAATCACGTTTTTTTGCGTTTGCGATGTCTCTGGGCTGGCTGGATTTTGCTTTGTTGCATGCCCAGATTGTGCATTAGCATTTCGTGCAATGCGAAGCCCCAAAACCTTCATGGTACTGATGGTAGCATCACTACGGCGTTTGAACATTCTGCTTCCCCAGGGTGCGCTTTTCCATGTTCCACCGCGATTACTTCTGTTATAACCTGTGGGAGTGCCACGGGGGTTCTCGTTGTCATTTTGGGTGTAATAACTTGAGCTATACCAATCCCAACACCATTCGGAGACATTGCCGGTCATATCATAGATCCCTAATTCGTTGGGTTTTTTACTGCCAACTATTTGGGTCTTCTTGTTAGAATTTCCCGAATACCAGGCAACGTTGCCGATTTCTTCTGCTCCACTGTATGGATAGTCTTGGCTGGATTTTCCTCCCTTGGCGGCATATTCCCATTCTGCCTCTGTGGGTAATCGATAGCCGCTTGCGGTCCAATCACAACGCATATCATTCCAAATCTTAGAATGAGTGTGAGGGATTTTTTTGGCTGCGCTGGGATCACTGCCATCGGGGAGAGTATAGCAAATCTGTAAGCCATCTTTCAGGCTTAACTTGTTGCAATAGACGATAGCCTGATACCAATTGATGCTTTCCACCGGGCGCATGCTGTCTTTGAATTGGGAGGGGTTGCTACCCATTAAGCTTTCCCATTCCTTTTGCGTTACCTCATACTTGCCAATATGAAAAGACTCAACAAAGACGGAGCGAACGGGAACCTCATCCTCGCCACCTTCATCGCTTCCCATTCTAAAAATTCCTCCTTCCACAAAGATCATGCCGGGGACAATCTGGTCTGGTACTACTATAGCCGTCTTGGAGGTCGGAGTAGGTTCGCTTGGCTTGGTTTGAGAAGTATTAATCTGAGATTTAGTTTTGCTTTGGTCTGGGATTTCTTTTTCTGAGAGCTTGCGTTCGGCACTGCGGCTAAGTTCTGCATCAGTTGATTTTTGCTGAGGATCATTCTTATTCGGTTTTGGTTTCTCGTTGTTACTGCTTTCTTGGGGAGTTTTGGACAGACCTGGTGAGAAAAAGCCCTTTTTGGGTTCCTTGATATTGCTGCTCTCTTGGGGAGGAGTATGCGTTGTTATTTTTTCTGTTTTTTTCTCTTCTTTGGGGGGTGTTTTCTTGCCGGGCAGCTCCGAAGGTAGTGATATCTCTGCTCCCCGATAGCTATAGATGCGATACTCGGGTTTGTTGATATCGGTATCGTCAATCCAAAGATTCAGATCGGGGTGGAGCGTAATCACTCCCATTTGCCAATCCCCATTTTCTGGCTTCCGGTCGATGATATATCCGCTGACCCCACTTGCCTTGTGCCAGGTTATTTCATATTGTCGGCTACCTTTTTTTTCTACTTTCAAGCCACCGATTTGGGGTAGTGAGATTTTGTTTTCCAGTGATATCACCGCTCTTTCGGGGAGTAGATCAATTTGAAATGCAGTTCCCGCCGAAACAGTGATTATTCTCTCGTGCGAGAGGTAACGTGCCTTGGTGGCAATAAGATAATAAGTGCCGGGCAGGAGAGAAAAGGATTTTGCTGTGACGCCAATCTGATCTTGTAATACTCTTTGTTTTGAGGCAGTGCTAAAGAGTTCGATGTTTACCGCAGGGCGGTCGGACTGGATGGAAAAAGCAACCCTTTTGGACGGGAAAACAGCGGTTATAACCTTGTTTTCGGAGGCTGATAGGCTGATATCCAAGCTATGTGGATTGTATTCTGCTTTGTCTGTACCCTCATATTCGATGCGCAGCTTGTAAGTTCCTGCCTTGAGCGGAATTTGCTGACCAGCGCTTAACTCCCTGTTGAGCGAACCATTGAGCTGGACACTGAAAGGTTTTTGTCCCGAATCGATGCGAAGAGATGCGGTATTGGATTTGAGATACTTATCCACCCGGGTTTCCTTTTTGGTACTGATAGTGATGCTTTCTTGGATTTCATCATAATCCCGGTTCTGCGGTACGATTTTCAATGTATATGTACCAGGAGCCAATCCTTGATTTGAGCCTAGCCTACTTATTGGTGCTTCGCCCAAGTCATTGTTGTCCAGCCAGATTCTTGCTCTGGCTTCAGCCGGCTCTACGTTTACGATCAGTTCTCCAAATTCCGGTTCGAGCGTTATGTCATATTTGTTTTGTCCCGGTTTCACAAAGATGTCTTGGCTATGTTCTTTATAGCGGTTGGCACTTAGCTTGAGATGATGTTTCCCGGTAGTAATGCCATCCTCATAACCTTTGAGCGATACTGGAGTAGGAGGATAGACCTTGCCATCGATGCTTACTCTGGCATTGGGAGGTTTGCTAGTGATTTCCAAATCTCCATAAGCGGGGATGAGATTGATCGTTACTTTGTTCAATTGATTGGGCTTGACAGTCCATACGAAAGTGCTGTCCCTGTAATTATCTTTACTGAGCCTTATCGTATGTTCCCCGGAGGGTATCGAAGTGTAGGTCTTTGGGGTGAGGTCGGGATCGGCGATATTGTTGATGACGATCTTTGCGCCCTCTGGTACAGAGGCAATAATAAGGTCTCCCTTGCCACTGGCAATATCACTGGCAAAGATTTGATAGTAAAAGACTTCTTTTGCTTTGGGAGCACGAAATTGTGGTAGGTCGGCGGATCGGATACCAACCCCATTGATGGATATTATCTGCTTTTCTGGTTTGATATAGATGACATAGTTGTTTCTAGAGGGATTGCGTTTGGTGCTGACTATCGCACCCATGTTAGATTTGAATTCGAGAGAGCTAATGTCGGTTTCAATCACGACCACGGCGCAATTTGGAAAATCCGTATAGATTGCATTGGAGTGAGCTTCACCAGGCTTGATGACAAGCTCCTTGAGCGCCTGCAAGGGCAGAATCAAGATCGATAAGATCAAAATCAACAATAGATTACGATACAGCATACTCAATAGATGATAAAATCAGCCAGATCGAAAGCTTCTCCGGGTTGGAGGTAAGTGCTAGGTTGCCAAGTGCGAACCCAGTGCGAACCCAAATAATGGGTTTGTCTTCATCTCTTAGGTCTATCAACAAAAACAAATAGCCATCGTCACTATAGTTCGATGACCTCCATTTTTGCAGTAGTTGGATTCCATAGAAATCTCTTTTCTCATGATGTCTTTGAAACTTAAAATCGGTAAATTCCACTTTGACGAAGGCGTTACGTTTGAACAAGCGCTTGAGGTTGTTTACATACTCTCCCTTTTTAAGTTTGACATACTCGATCTTTTGTTGGTCTGCCATTTCGGGTGTTTTGATATTATCCGGCAGTTTTTGGTTTTGGGATAATACTTTGCCGACAATGATCAGAGCATCGTCGCTAAACACTTGTTCGATATAGTTTATATCCTTGCGGTTGTAGGCAGTGCGAAAGTTTTCCAAAAAGTTGAGGAGGATTTCTCTGATCTTTTGGTCTTGCATGGTATAGGCATCGGAAAAGAGCTTGGTATACTTTTCTCTATCCAAGGCTATCAATACTCCCTGAATTTGTGCATGGCGATTGAAGATGATGACCAATTCATCATCCATGACGTTTTCGGATTTGATGTCATACTGGATGGGAACGTTGCGTACTTCCATATTGCCATCGGTACGATTGAGAACGTTTAAGATCAATTCGGTTTCGGGGCAGTAAAAGCTTTTAACCGCCCACATTTCTTCCAGCCTTTGTCTTGCCTCAATGGAGATGGCTGAGGGCATTGGCGGCAGATTTCTTTTTCCCTTGTAGGCAGAATTAAAGCCGGAAAGCAGATCAGAGAGGCGATCTTGAATAGACTTTTTGAGGAGCGGGTCTTTGTCCATTCCGCTGAGGATAACTTCGGTTCGATGCTGGGCAAGCACGAAGGAGCATAGAAGCATGAATAATAGAGAAAATAAAAGTGCCTTCATCTTAAACCTCAATAATATGAAATGTATATGGCAGATCTTCCCCGGTAGGTGGAAAAGACATCCTTGATCTCTTGTTTGGATTTGAGCTCATAGAATCCTGTCCCCAGTGGTTCTAACACAGCCAATACTTCTTGGGTCTGAGGGTCAAAAACCACTATCCAGTTTTCGGATAGTTCTACCTTGCGTGTAAGCCCTCCATAGGTTAGGATATTGTCTTGCTTTCTTTGATCAAGATGCGCTTTTAGCTGATTCCAGTTGGCAAAGGAAGCCAGCTCCATACCAATTGAAGTGTGTCCTAAAATGGCAGGCTCGGGTAGTTGTATGTATTCTTCCGGCTCTGGTGTTTCCGAGGTTTGCAGCAGTACAATACTTGTGTTTGCTGGAGGTGCTTGTGGTTCTGGGATGGTTGAATGCTGGATAGCTGCCATGGCTTTGGGTGGCTC
>Ga0209835_1000486_pt1 | contig 26150 bp, 28 predicted proteins | sample LakKivwa52mmetaG_FD_184138 | JGI IMG/M metagenome (GOLD analysis project Ga0209835, IMG submission 184138) | Anoxic lake water microbial communities from Lake Kivu, Rwanda to study Microbial Dark Matter (Phase II) - Lake Kivu water 52m metaG... | ecosystem: Environmental > Aquatic > Freshwater >... | reverse complement strand
GGCTTCCGCCGCGTAGGCTGCGGGAGCCTCTATGACCACCATCCGCCAGGAAGACTTCATCCAGTCGATCGCCGACGCCCTGCAGTACATCTCCATCTATCACCCGCTCGATTTCGTGCGCGCCATGACCGCAGCCTACGCGGCGGAAGCCTCGCCCGCCGCGAAAGACGCCATGGCCCAGATCCTGGTCAACTCCCGCCTGTGCGCGGAGGGCCACCGCCCCATCTGCCAGGATACGGGCATGGTGGTGGCCTTCCTGAAGATCGGCATGGAGGTGAAGTGGGAAGGTTCACTGTCGATCCACGACATGATCAACGAGGGCGTGCGCCGGGCCTACACGCATCCGGACAACCCCTTGCGCGCCTCGGTCCTGAGCGACCCGGCCGGGGCTCGCAAGAACACCCGGGACAACACCCCGGCGGTGATCTACCTGGACCTGGTGCCCGGCGACACGGTGGACGTGAAGATCGCCGCCAAGGGCGGCGGCTCGGAAAACAAGGCCCACTTCACGGTGCTCAATCCTTCCGACTCCATCGTCGACTGGGTGTTGTCCGTCCTGCCCGAGATGGGCGCCGGCTGGTGCCCGCCCGGCATCCTCGGCATCGGCATCGGCGGCACGCCGGAAAAAGCCCTGCTGATGGCCAAGGAAGCCCTGCTCGACCCCATCGACATCCAGGACCTGAAAGCGCGCGGCCCGCGCAACAAGGTGGAGGAACTGCGCCTGGAGTTGCTGGAAAAGGTGAACGCCCTGGGCATCGGCGCCCAGGGCCTGGGTGGCCTCACCACCGTGCTCGACGTGAAGATCCTCGACTACCCGACGCACGCGGCCAGCCTGCCGGTCGGCCTCATCCCCAACTGCGCCGCCACCCGCCACATCCATTTCAGCCTGGACGGTTCCGGCCCCGCCGTGTTCACACCGCCGCCCCTGTCGGCATGGCCGGAGATCGCCATGCAGGGTCCGGCGACCGCGCGCCGCGTCAACCTGGATACCCTGACCCGGGCGGAGACCGCCACCTGGAAGGCGGGCGAGCAACTGCTGCTCACCGGCAAGCTGCTCACCGGCCGCGACGCGGCCCACAAAAAGCTGGCCGACCTGGTGAAGCAAGGCCAGCCGCTGCCGGTGGATTTCCGCAACCGTTTCATCTACTACGTCGGCCCGGTCGATCCCATCGCCGGCGAAGCGGTGGGTCCGGCCGGCCCCACCACCGCCACGCGCATGGACAAGTTCACCGACCTGATGCTGGGCGAACAGGTGGGCCTGATCGGCATGGTGGGCAAATCGGAACGCGGCCCGGAGGCCATCGCCTCTATCCGGGCGCACGGCGGCGTCTACTGCATCGCCGTCGGCGGCGCCGCCTACCTGGTGGCGAAAGCCGTCAATGCGGCCAGGGTGCTGGCCTTCCCGGAACTGGGCATGGAAGCGATCTACGAATTCGACGTGGAGAACATGCCGGTCACCGTGGCGGTGGACAGCTCCGGCAACTCCGTGCACGACACGGGGCCGCGCGAATGGCGCATGAAGATCGGCAAGATTCCCCTCGCGGCCCACTGAGGGCCGGGGCGGCGGGAGCGGCTGCCCGCTCCCGCGGTACGCCTTATTTCTTCGCCAGACTGAGCCGCGACATGTAGTCGCTGACGGCTTCCACGTCGGCGTCGCTGTAGCCCTTCAGTACCTTGACCATGTCGGGGCTGGCGTTGCGCCGGCCTTGGTCGCGGCTCTCGCGGGTCTCCCGGACGAGATAGCCGTAATGCTGGTGGGCGACCATGGGATAGAACTTCTTGTGGTCGCCCTCGCCGTTGGCGCCGTGGCAGCTGGCGCAATCCTTGTCGTACAGGGCCTTGCCCTTGGCCAGGTTCTTGCCGTCGCCCTTCTGGTTGTTGGCCGGCGGCGGCAGGCTCTTGATGTGGGCGGCGATGTCCGCGAGTTCCTCCACGGTGACGATCCAGTCGCCGACGAAGGGCGCCATGGCCGGGTTGTCGCGGCGGCCGGCGCGGATGTCCATCATCTGCTTGAGGGTGACGCTGGCATGCTGGCCGGCGATCTGCGGATAAAGTACCTCGGGCTTGCCGTAGCCATCGGGCAGATGGCAGCCCCGGCAGATCTTGTAGGCGACCAGGCCGCGCTTGGCGCTGGCCTTGTAGTCCAAGGCGCGGTTCAGGTCCTTGTCGGGGGTATTCCAGACATAGCCGGGGCTTTCTATGCCCTTGGCGCGGGGTTGGCGCTCGCTCTGGGCGAGTGTGGACTGGGCCGCCAGGATGCCCAGGGCGGCGAGAATGAACGATCGAAGAGTGGTTTTCATTGGGCTTGTTCCTCGGGAATTAGGGCATGCTGGCCATGTACTCGGAAACGGCGCGGGTTTCCTTCTCGCTCATGCGCTCGGCGATGGTCCTCATGACGCGGGTGCCGTTGTTGCGCTTGCCGGCGGCGTAGAGCCGGAACTGCTCCAGCAGGTACTCGACGTTCTGGCCGGCGACGCGGGGAAACTTGCCCGACCCGCTGCCGTCGACCTCGTGGCAGCTTTCACAGCTGGGGATATCGCTGGCGGCGTTGCCCTTGAGGTAGAGCGTCTTGCCCACGGGCAACAGGGAGGGCTCCGTGACGGTTCCGGGCGCCGGCTTTTGCGACGCATAGAACGCGGCGAGATTGGCCAGGTCATCGTCGGCAAGACCGGAGACCAGGGGCCCCATCACTTCATTCTGGCGCTTGCCGGACTTGTAGTCCTTCAGCTCGCGCAGCAGATACACGACCTGCTGGCCGGCCAGCTTGGGAAAATTAGGGATGGCGCTGTTGCCGTCCTCGCCATGGCAGGATGCGCAGAGATTGCCGGCGAGGCTGATGGCCTTGGAGGCATCCCCCGCCTGCGCCACCAGCGGGCTCGCCAGAATCGCCAACGCCGCGATACGCAATAAGGTTTGGGAAGTCATGGAATGTCCTATCGAAAGTACAACATATACAGCATACCCAGACGCGCCTGCATGCGTGAGTGCCGGGGAAGGCGATGCGCATTAAATTTAACTGTGATCAAGAAACATTCCCGGGATTTCCTCCTTTCAGCCGCATCCGCCTGAGGCAGAATAGCGGCGAATACTTGAAGGGAGACCCCATGGAACTGCTTTGGTGGCATTGGGTGGCGCTGGCCCTGGTGCTGATCGGCGCGGAATTGCTGCTGCCGGCCTTCTATCTGGTCTGGTTCGGGCTCGGCGCCCTGCTCACCGGCCTGGTGGTCGCCGTCGTGCCCCTTGGCCTGGCGGCGCAATTGCTGCTCTGGAGCCTGGCCTCGGCGCTGATGGTGGGCGCCTGGATGCGCTTCTTCCGCAACCCGGACCGCACCCGCTCCGGCCAGGCCAAGGAGGGCGCCCTGGGCCTGGTCGGCCTGGTCACCCGCGACGTCGCTGAACTGGGCCAGCAGAGCGGTCCGGGTGAAATTCTCTTCCAGCGCCCGGTGCTTGGCTCCGACCGCTGGCCGGTGGTGGCGGACCAGGCCATCCCCGCCGGCAGCCGGGCGCGGGTCGTGGACGTGATGGGCCAGACCCTGAAAGTCGAGAAACTCTGACCCGGCCGCGTTCCGGCCCCTCACCCCTCACTCAACCCAACCCGGAGACCCTCCATGGGCGGCGAAATCATCTCGGTCCTACTCGTCCTGTTCCTCTTCATCACGCTCTGGAAAGGCGTGCGCATCGTGCCCCAGGGTGAGGAATGGGTGGTCGAACGCCTCGGCAAGTACCTGAAGACGCTGATGCCCGGCCTGCATGTGCTGGTGCCCTACATCGACAACGTGTCCTACAAGGTCACCACCAAGGACCTGATCATGGACATCCCGCAGCAGGAGGTGATCACCCGCGACAACGCGGTACTCATCACCAACGCCATCGCCTTCGTCAAGGTCACCGACACGCAGAGCGCGGTGTACGGCGTCACCAATTTCCAGATGGCGGTGATGAACCTGGTGCAGACCTCGCTGCGCGCCATCATCGGCGACATGGAACTCGACCAGGCCCTGTCCAGCCGCGACCAGATCAAGACGCGGCTGAAGAACTCCATCGCCGACGACGTCGCCGACTGGGGGCTGACCCTGAAATCCGTGGAAATCCAGGACATCAAGCCCTCCCCCACCATGCAGAAGTCGATGGAGATGCAGGCCGCCGCCGAGCGTGAACGCAAGGCCACGGTGACCAAGGCCGAGGGCGACAAGCAGGCCGCCATCCTGGAGGCGGAAGCCCGGCTGGAGGCGGCCAAGCGCGACGCCGAGGTGCAGGTGCGCCTGGCCACCGCCAGCGCCGAGGCCATCAAGCTGGTCAGCCTCGCCCTGCCGGACAAGGATCTGCCGGCGATGTACCTGCTCGGCGAGAAGTACATCCAGGCCGTCAAGGATCTGGCGGGCGCCGAGGGCAGCCGCACCGTGCTGCTGCCCGGCGATCTCATGAAAACCCTGGAAGGCGTGCTGGGTCAACGCCGTTGAGTCGCAGTCCGTCGCACAGCGCAGGAAATAAAGCACTTGGCGACGGCAGGCCATCCGTGGAACACTTCATACCGAAGCCTGTTGTTAAAGTGAAATCTAAAGAGTTCACTTCAAGCGCCGATATTTGCTACATTGCATGCATCAAGACCGCACAGTCCACGGGGTGAGAAATTGAAAAGAACATGGCTGCTCCTGATCTTCGCGGCATTTCTGGCCTCGCCGCTGGCGAGCTACACGCCTGCGCAAGCTGCCAGCCAGCAACCGGCCAAGGCCCAGAAGAAGACAAAAGCCGTCCAGGCCAAGAAGAAGGTCAAGGCGAAGACCAAGAAAAAAGCGACCAAGGTCAGCAAGCGTGTCCGCGAGGCCTACAACCCGAATACCCCACTGCGCACCCTGCAGGCTTCCTATGACACCGCCTGGCGCGACAGCGATCTGGATCTGCAGTCTGCCGCCGCATTGGTGATCGACCAGAAAACCGGCGAAGCCCTCTACGCCAAGAACGTCGAAGTGGCCACGCCGATTGCCTCCATTACCAAGCTGATGACCGCGATGGTCACCCTGGATGCCGGCCTGCCCCTGGACGAAGAAATCGTCATCGGCACGGAGGACATGGATCGCCTCAAGGGCACCGGTTCCCGCCTGGCCCTGGGTACCCGGCTCACCCGGGAAGAGTTGCTGTATCTCGCCCTCATGGCTTCGGAGAATCGCGCCGCCGCCGCCCTGTCGCGCGCCTACCCCGGTGGACGCGAAGCCTTCATCGCCGCCATGAACCGCAAGGCTAGGGCCATCGGCATGGAAAACGCGCATTTCGTCGACGGCACCGGTCTCAGCAGCAGCAACCGCGCCACCGCCGCGGATCTGGCCAAGCTGGTGGATGCCTCCTATCGCTACCCGCTCATCCGTCAGAGCAGTACTGCCGACAGTTATGACGTCTCCGTGCCGGGCCGCAAGGTGGTGCGCATCAAGCAGAACGGCAAGGTGAAGCGCGTCGCCAAGAGCGTCACCCGGCATGTAGCCTTCCACAACACCAACAGCCTCACCCGCAACAGCGATTGGAACATCGGCGTCTCCAAGACCGGCTACATCAGCGAGGCCGGCCGCTGCCTGGTGATGCAGGCCAGCATCGCTGAGCGCAAGGTCATCATCGTGCTGCTCGATTCCTGGGGAAAATGGAGCCGCATCGGCGACGCCCAGCGCATCAAGAAATGGCTGGAGCAGGACCGCCAGCTGGCCCGCGAGGGCTCGCGCGTTTCCGCCTGAGCGGCCGCCGCGCCCACGCGCGGCGGATTACGCTCGAGATGAATCCGCCCTACTCGCTACTCGCTCAGAACAGGGTCGTGGCGCGCACCCAGGCTTCCGGCAGCAGATCGAGGACGCGCGCTTCCAGCCATTTGTCGGTGCCGCTGAGGATGGCGATGCCGACCAGCAGGATGATCACGCCGAAAGTCTTCTTGATCGCGTCGATGCGCGCCATCACCCAGCCGCGCGCGCGATAGAAGCCGGCGCGCGAGGCATAGGCCACGGCCACCAGGGGAATCGCCGCGCCGATCCCGAACAGACCTAGGATGAGACCACCGCGCACAGCGCCGCCCTCACTCGCCACCAGCGCCAGGGCCGAGGCGAGCAGCGGACCAGAACAGGGACTCCAGACCAGGCCGAGGACCGCCCCCAGCAGCAGGGCGCCGCCCAGCGAACCGCCGTCGAGCCTGGCCGAGGCGGCGTTGGCACCGGAAGCGATGGGCATCATCCAGGCGGTGAAACGGTCGTTGAGGAAAGGCACCAGCATCACCAGGCCGAAAGCGATGAGCATCCAGGCGCCGAACACACGCACATGCTCGGAGTCGATGCCCAGGGCCGGCCCCAGGGCGCCCAGCAGGATGCCGATGACGGCGAACGAAGCCGCCATGCCGATGCCCATCGCCACCGGTGCCAGGCGGTTGCCCTGCACCGCGCCGCCCAATACCAGGGGAAGGATGGGAAATACGCAGGGCGACAGCGTAGTCAGGCTGCCGGCGACCAGGCTCAGGCCGAAGTGCGCGAGCGGAATGTCCACGCGGGCCTACCACTCGCCCTTGAAGACGGCGCGCAAATCGTCGGCATCGGTCATGCCGCCGACGCGGGTGACCTCCTTGCCGCCCTTGTACAGAATGATCGTCGACTGGCTGCGCACTCCCAATTCACGGCGCAACTCGCGCGCCTTGTCGTAATCAACCACCAGCAGCGTGCCCGGCATCGAGGCGTCGCCCAGCCAGCTCTTGAAGACGCGCTCCTGAGCGCGGCAGGCGGGGCACCATTCGGCGTGGAAGTGCAGGGCGACGGGCTGGCCGGACTGGCGCAGGCGTTCGAAGGTCGCCGCGTCGTAGGGCTTGATGTCGATGGCCAGGACATTGAGGGAAGCCAGCAGCAAAGTAGCGAACAAGGACACGATGGCTTTCATGGTGCATCTCCTCTCGATCGGTTTCTTCGGTCATGCGCATGGGCCGGAACTCGGCGCGACGCGCACGGCATGCTCGCCGATTTCAGATACCCCGCCAATCCCGCGAGTTCCCGCGGCGGCTCACAGATCCTTGCGCGGATCCTTCGCCACCGCGGCGCGGCCTGCCTCGATGCGGCGCATTGCGGCGTCGTCCGTATAGCGGATCAGGGACTGGTCGACGCGGCCGGAATAACGCCGGGCAAGCAGGGTTTGCGTGGCGGTTTTCCAGGTGTGGGTGCGGTTCTCGAAGGCGACCCCCTTCAGATTGCGCAGGGCTTCCCGCGTCACCGCGGACTCGCCATATTTTCCGCCCAGGGCCTCGACCACCTCGGCGAAGCGGGGTTCGTCGACGTGCAGGGAAATGCTGGTCAGGCGGCCGTCGTAATAGAAGAAAAAGATCGAACGCACCGGCGCGCTGGCGATGGTTTCGCGCTCGCGTGGCCGCAGTCCGCAGATGGTGTCCGCCGCCGGCGCGTTGGCCGTGCGGCATTCGTACCTGGGATTGTTGGCCACGGCGGCGATGCCGGAGCCGAGTTCGATGCCCTTGAAGGCGAAGCCGCCGGCGGCGGCCACGGCGACCGGCGCGCACAGCAGGCAGAAGACCCGCAGGGCGAGCCAGCGCGGGCTCAATCGACTTCCTCGATCCAGGCCTGCTGGATGGCTTCCAGGATCTTCTCGCCGGAACGGTTGGCATCATCGGAAAAAACCGGCAGTTCCATCACCCAGCGGTGCAGGTCGGTGAAGCGCACATAGCGCGGGTCCACGTCGGGGTGGTGCTCGGCGAGGGCGATGGCGATGTCCAGGGTATCGATCCATTTCATGGGGTTCTCCTCCTAGCGGGTAGCCGGTAGCGAGTAGAGGGTAGCCTGAGTATCCGCGCCTCCGGCGCGCAAATATTCGGCTACCAGCTACCCACTACCGGCTACCTGCTTCAATGTCCTTCCTTCACCATGTTGATGGTGTACTTCGGGATTTCCACCACCACATCCTCCTTGCCCATGAGGGCCTGGCAGGACAGGCGGGAGGTGGGCTCCAGGCCCCAGGCCTTGTCGAGCAGGTCGTCCTCCAACTCGGTGGCCTCGGACAGGCTGTTGAAGCCTTCCCGCACCACCACGTGGCAGGTGGTGCAGGCGCAGGATTTCTCGCAGGCGTGCTCGATCTCGATGCCGTTTTCCAGCAGGGTATCGCAGATCGACACGCCTTTCTGGGCATCGATGACGGCGCCGTCGGGGCAGAGCTCTACATGGGGCAGAACGATCAATTGGGGCATGGCACGGTCTCTTGTCGACTGGGCAGGACGGCCAGCACGCCGTCCCAGAACTCGATGCGCGCCTCGACCGCGCGGATGGCGGCGGCGCGGGCCTCGGCCAGCCTGGCCGCCTCGCCCTTGCAGAGCACCTCCAGCAGGCGCAGCGAGAGCGGGGCGTGGAAGTCTTCGTCCAGATGAATGTGGCGGCGCAGGTAGTAATGAAAAATCGGCGCCTGCGCCTCGCTCACCGCCATGCGATCGAGAAAGGCGCGGAACATGGCCGGGATGATGTGCTCGCGGCCCAGGGCCAGGGCCGCGGCCACCTCGTGGGCGCGGCCGGAGTCGATGAAAGCGAAGGTGGCGCGGGTGAAGCGGGCGGCCGGCGCGGGCGCGAGCCCGCTGGCCAGGGCGGCCTCGATGCCGGCGCGGCCGGCGAGTTCGACGAAACGGGCGGGAACGTCGGCGTCGGCGCCGATCTCGCGCATGGCGCCGAGGTAGAGCTGGAAGTGGCTGGAGAATTCACCCGGCGCGCCGGGGCCTGCCTCGTCGGTCTCCTCCTCCAGCACCAGCTCGTTGATGAAGCGCTGCGCCGTGGCATCGGCGCCGGGCGTCCACGGCCAGCGCGCCGGCGCCACCTCGTGTTGCAGATACTTGATGAGGGACATGAAATCCCACACCGAATGCACGTGGTGCGCCATGAACACGCGCAGGTCGTCGAGGGTCCGCAGCGCGCCGTAGATCGGGTGCCGTTCCAGGCGTTCGCGCAGACCAGCGATGAATTCGGGCTCGAAGGCGGACATCTCAAACCTCCAGTTCGTCAAGGCGGTGGCCGGTGAGGGCTTTCTTGACGGACAGGTCCATGCGGCGCGCGGCGAATTCCACGGTGCCCTGGTTGAGGGCCTCGGTGGCGCGCTTGACGGCGGCGAGATCGTCGCCGGCAAGGGCGGCGCGCAGGGCATGCATGAGCGCGTCGATGCCGGCGCGCTCGGCCGGCGTCAGCAGTTCGCCGCCGTTCTCCGCCAGGGCCGCCTCGCTGGCTTCCAGCAGCCGACGGCCGTCCACCCGTGCCTCGAGCAGATTGCGCGCGGCCATGTCGTCCTGGGCGTGCGCGTAGGAATCCTTGAGCATGGTCGCCACTTCGTCGTCCGTCAGCCCGTAGGAGGGCTTCACGGCAATGCTGGACTCGACGCCGGTGCCCGTCTCCCGCGCCGTCACCGAGAGCAGGCCGTCGGCGTCCACCTGGAAGGTGACGCGGATGCGCGCCGCGCCGGCCACCATCGGCGGGATGCCGCGCAACTCGAAGCGGGCCAGGCTGCGGCAGTCGGACACCAGTTCGCGCTCGCCCTGCACCACGTGGATGCTCATGGCGGTCTGGCCGTCCTTGTAGGTGGTGAATTCCTGCGCCCGCGCGGTGGGGATGGTGGCATTGCGCGGGATGATCTTCTCGGTGAGGCCGCCCATGGTCTCCAGGCCCAGCGACAGGGGCACCACGTCCAGCAGCAGCCAGTCGTCGCCGCTTTTGTTGCCGGCCAGCACGTTGGCCTGGATGGCGGCGCCCAGGGCCACCACCTTGTCCGGGTCGAGGTTGGTCAGCGGCGTCTGCCCGAAGAACTCGCCCACCGCCGCCTGGATACGCGGGATGCGGGTGGAGCCGCCGACCATGACCACGCCCTTGACGTCCTCAGCCTGCAGGCCGGCGTCGCGCAGGGCCTTGCGGCAGGGCAGCAGGGTCTTGTTGACCAGGCTCGCGGTGATTTCGTTGAAGATGGCCTCGCTGAGCCGCAGGTCGACGACCTCGCCGGTGGTCAGCACGGCGGTGATGTGGGCCTCGCCGTGGTCGGACAGATTCTCCTTGGCCTCGCGCGCGTGGGCCATCAGCAGGGCCTTGTCCGCGTCCGCCAGGGTGTGGATGCGGGCCTGGTCCAGCGCCCAGCAGTAGATGCGGCGATCGAAATCGTCACCGCCCAGGGCGGAGTCGCCGTTGGTGGCCAGCACCTCGAACACGCCCTTGGTGAGCCTGAGAATGGAGATGTCGAAGGTGCCGCCGCCCAGGTCGTAGACCGCGTAGAGGCCCTCGGCGGCGTTGTCAAGGCCATAGGCGATGGCGGCGGCGGTAGGTTCGTTGAGCAGGCGCAGGACGTTGAGGCCCGCCACCCGGGCGGCATCCTTGGTGGCCTGGCGCTGGGCATCGTCGAAGTAGGCCGGCACGGTGATGACCGCGCCCACCAGTTCGCCGCCCAGGGCGGCCTCGGCGCGGGCCTTCAGCACTTTCAGGATTTCGGCGGACACCTCGACCGGACTCTTCACCCCCGCCACGGTCTTGATCTGCACCATGCCCGGCGCGTCGACGAACTGGTAGGGCATGGTGGCGGCATCCGGGATGTCCTTGATGCCGCGCCCCATGAAGCGTTTGGCGGAGATGAGGGTGTTGTGCGGATCCTCGGCGGCCTGAATCTGGGCGGACAGCCCGACGGTGGTAGAACCATCCTTGTGGTAGCGCACCACCGAGGGCAGCAGGCCATGGCCGCGGGCGTCGTTGAGCACCACGGACACGCCGTTGCGCACCGTGGCCACCAGGGAATTCGTGGTGCCCAGGTCGATGCCCACCGCCAGCCGGTGCTGATGGGGCGCGGTGGAGAGACCGGGTTCGGCGATTTGCAGGAGGGCCATGGTTTTATTGGTGAAGGGTCAAGGGTAAAGGGGGAAGGGTGAAGAGCGGCGGCGGGAGCATGGTTTTACCCTTCCCCCTTTACCCTTCCCCCTTCACTTCAAAGATCCTCATACGCCGCACCCACCTCTTCCAGCAACTTGTCCATGAAGCGCAGCTTGCGCAGGGTATCACTCGCGCCGGCATAGTCGCGCCGCTCGTCCAGCAACTCGCCGAGCAGGTCCCGCATCTCCTTCGCGCGGGCTATCAGGGTGCGCTCCAGCGTCTCCAGGGCGGCCCCATCCCGCGCGGCGCGAGCATCCTCCAGAGCATCGCGCCATGCCATCTGCGCCAGGATGAAGTCCGCCGGCATGGACGTATTCATGGGGTCCATGGCATCGACGCCGTTCAGCAGCAACAGGTAGCGCGCCCGCTCGAACGGCTTCTTCAGGGTCTGGTAGGCCTCGTTGACCTTGGTGGTCCACTGCATGGCCAGGCGCTGTTCCGCTTCGCCGGCGTGGGCGAACCGGTCCGGATGGATTTCCGCCTGGATGTCCCGGTAAGCCTTGTCCAGCTTGTCCGCGTCCAGGGCGAAGGCTTGAGGCAGGCCGAACAGGTCGAAGTGGTTCTGGTTGAAGTCGAGGGACATGGGGGAAACGGGAAACGGGAAACGGGGGATTGTTACGTTTCCCGTTTCCCGTTTCCCGGGCTGGAGTCAAACGTTGAACGATTCCCCGCAGCCGCAGGCCGACTTGACGTTGGGGTTGTGGAACTTGAAACCCTCGTTGAGGCCTTCGCGCACGTAGTCCAGCTCGGTGCCGGCCAGATACGAGAGGCTCTTGGGATCGACGTAGACGGCGACGCCGTGGCACTCGAACTTCACGTCCTCGGGGTCTTCCATATCGACGAATTCCAGCTTGTAGGCCATGCCGGAACAGCCAGAGGTGCGCACGCCCAGCTTGATGCCCAGGCCCTTGCCGCGCTTGGCGAGGAAGTTCCTGATGTGGTTCGCGGCGCGCTCGGAAAGGGTGACCGAACCGCTGGCCGGGCCAATGTCCAGTTGCGTCAGGTCAGAGGGCATTCCCTCGGGGACGGCGCAGGTGGCGGCTCCCATCTCAGTGCTCCTTGGGCGGGTTGCAGGCGGTGTACTCGGCGCTGCCGCCGGCGTTGCCGTGCTTCTGCTTGTAGTCGGCGACGGCGGCCTTGATGGCGTCCTCGGCCAGGATCGAGCAGTGGATCTTCACCGGCGGCAGGGCCAGTTCCTCGGCGATCTGGGTGTTCTTCAGGTTCATCGCCTCGTCCAGGGTCTTGCCCTTGACCCACTCGGTCACCAGCGAGGAGGAAGCGATGGCGGAACCGCAACCGTAGGTCTTGAACTTGGCGTCCTCGATGACGCCCTGCTCGTTGACCCGGATCTGCAGTTTCATCACGTCGCCGCAGGCCGGCGCGCCCACCATGCCGGTGCCTACACCCAGATCTTCCTTGGCGAAGGAGCCGACGTTGCGGGGGTTCTCGTAGTGGTCCAGGACTTTGGTGCTGTATGACATTCAGGTCTCCTTTAGCTGGTAGCTCGTGGCAGGTAGCTGGTAGCCCATGATCTCCGCGCCGAAGGCGCGCATACAAAAGCTACAAACTACGCGCTACAAACTACCCGCTCAAAAAACTCAATGCGCTGCCCACTGCACCGTGTTGAGGTCAATGCCATCCTTGTACATCTCCCACAGCGGGGACATGTCGCGCAACTTGCCGATCTTCTCGTGCAAGAGCTTGATGGTGTAGTCGATCTCTTCCTCGGTGGTGAAGCGGCCGATGGTGAAGCGGATGGAACTGTGCGCCAGCTCGTCGTTGCGGCCCAGGGCCTTCAACACGTAGGACGGCTCCAGGCTGGCCGAGGTGCAGGCGGAACCGGAGGACACGGCCAGATCCTTGATGGCCATGATCAGGCTCTCGCCCTCGACGAAGTTGAAGCTGACGTTGAGGTTGCCGGCGATGCGATGCTCGTAGTCGCCGTTGAGGTGAACTTCCTCGATGTCCTGCAGGCCCTTCCACAGCTTGTCGCGCAGGGAGCGGATGCGTTCGGTCTCGGCGCCCATCTCCATCCTGGCGATGCGGAAGGCCTCGCCCATGCCGACGATCTGGTGGGTGGCCAGGGTGCCGGAGCGCATGCCGCGCTCGTGGCCGCCGCCGTGCATCTGGGCTTCCAGGCGGACGCGCGGCTTGCGCCGCACGTAGAGGGCGCCGATGCCCTTGGGGCCGTAGGTCTTGTGCGCGGAGAAGGACATCAGGTCCACCTTCAGCTTGCCCAGGTCGATCTCCACCTTGCCGGTGGCCTGGGCCGCATCGACGTGGAACAGCACGCCCTTGGAGCGACACAGCTCGCCGATGGCGGGAATGTCCTGGATGACGCCGATCTCGTTGTTCACGAACATCACCGATACCAGGATGGTGTCGGGGCGGATGGCGGCCTTCAGCTCGTCCAGGTCGATGAGGCCGTTCGGCCGCACCCCCAGGTAGGTCACTTCGAAGCCTTCCCGTTCCAGTTCACGCATGGTGTCGAGCACAGCCTTGTGCTCGGTCTTCACGGTGATGAGGTGCTTGCCCTTGCCCTGGTAGAAGTGGGCGGCGCCCTTGATGGCGAGGTTGTTCGACTCGGTGGCGCCGGAAGTCCAGACGATCTCCTTGGGATCGGCATTGACCAGGGCGGCCACGTGTCCGCGGGCTTCTTCCACCGCCTTGTCCGAATCCCAGCCAAAGACGTGGGAGCGCGAAGCCGGGTTGCCGAACAGTTCGGTCAGGTAGGGAATCATCTTCGCGGCCACGCGCGGGTCGACCGGGGTGGTGGCCGAGTAATCCAGGTAGATCGGGGTCTTCACCATCATGCGCTCCATCAGCCGTTGGCGGCCACCTTGAGATCCGCGGAACCCACCACGCGGCGGTGTTCGTGCTTCTTGCCGGCGCACTGCTCCGGCTTGTCGAGTTGCTGCTGCACCAGCTCGGCCAGATGCACCGAATCCAGATAGTCGTAGATGCGCGCGTTCAGGCTCATCCACAGGTCGTGCGTCATGCATTCGCGGTCGTCGTGGCAGTTGCCGAGGCCGCCGCACTGGGTGGCGTCGATGGGCTCGTCGACGGCGCGGATGATGTCGGCGACGGTGATCTCGGTCATCGGCCGCGCCAGGGTGTAGCCGCCGCCGGGGCCGCGCACGCTATCGACGATGCCCTGCCGGCGCAGGCGGCCGAACAGTTGTTCGAGATAGGACAGGGAGATGCGCTGGCGGTCGCTGATGCCGGCCAGGGTGACGGGGCCGCGCTGGTGGCGCATGCCCAGGTCGATCATCGCCGTTACCGCAAAACGTCCTTTGGTGGTCAGCCGCATGATGTGCCTCGTGGTTGAAGTGGGGTTGGCAGCACTCTACTAATCCTGATTATTTTGGTCAACTATTATTTCTTCAAGGCCTCTAGTCCACCAATTTATTCAGGCTGTCGGCATCCAGATGGTCCTCCGGCTTGGCCTTCTCGGCCTTGCCGCCCAGGCGTTCGAGCTCACTGACGATCCAGTCGATGCGCTGATCGGCATGCGCGGAATGGTCGATGAGACCGTGGATGGCCTTCACCATGGGGTCGTTCATGTCCGCGCCCACGCCGTAGGCGGAGAAACCCAGCTTGTTGGCCACTTCCTCCCGCGCCCGGTCCTGCTCGGCGTCGAGGATGCGGGCGGGAATGCCGATGGCGGTGGCGCCGGTCGGCACGTCCTTCACCACCACCGCGTTGGAGCCCACCTTGGCGCCGGCGCCAATGGTGATGGGGCCCAGGATCTTGGCGCCGGCGCCGACGATGACGCCTGCCTCCAGGGTGGGATGGCGCTTGCCCTTCTGCCAGGAGGTGCCGCCCAGGGTGACGCCGTGGTACAGCGTGCAGTCGTCGCCGATCTCGGCGGTCTCGCCCACCACCACGCCCATGCCGTGGTCGATGAAGACCCTGCGGCCGATCCGCGCGCCGGGATGGATTTCGATGCCGGTGACCCAGCGCGCCAGCAGGCTGGAAAAGCGGGCCAGCCACTTCAGCCCCATGCCCCACAGGCCATGCGAGAAACGATGCCAGAGAATGGCGTGCAGGCCGGGATAGGTGGTGAGCACCTCGAAGAAGGTGCGCGCCGCCGGGTCACGGTCGAACACGATGCGGATGTCTTCCCGCAGTCTGGCGAACATTTGAATATTCCAATGGTTAAATCGGACTGCGAAGTATGCAATTCCCGACCGGCGCGGTCAATTTCTCCAGGGCGTCCCGGGATTTTTCATGGCGGCGACGATGCCACGCCAGATCGCCACCTCCTCCTTCTCCAGGCCCGCCTTGGCGAAGAAGCGGCGCAGGCGGGGCATCAGGCGTCTGGGATGGGCGGGATCGTGGAAGCCCACCTCGACCAGGGCCTTCTCCATCTCCACAAGCAGGGCTTCCTGGGCGGCGTGAGGCGCCAATTCGAAATCGGGCAGGGGCAGCACCGCGTCCTCCGCCGTGCTGCGCAGTTCGTAGGCCAGCACCTGCACCGCCGCGCCCAGGTTGAGCGAGGCGTAGTCCGGGTTGCTGGGGATGTTGACGAGCCAGCGGCACTGCATGAGCTGCTCGTTGGACAGGCCGAAGGTCTCCGAACCGAAGACGATGGCGACCGGCCCCGCCTGGGCCAGCTTCAGCATTTCTGGCGCAGCCTGGCGGGGCGTGTAGGCGGGATGCGGCAGATCGCGGCGGCGCGAGGTGCAGGCGGCGCTCAGCACGGTATCGGCCAGGGCGTCGGCGAGGTCGTCGAACACACGCGCGGCTTCCAGCACATCCACCGCGCCGGAGGCCCGCGCCCGTGCCTCGTCGTCGATGGCGCATTTGGGATTCACCAGGGCCAGGTCGGACAGGCCCATGACCTTCATGGCGCGGGCCGTGGCGCCCAGGTTGCCGGGATGGCTGGTTTCCACCAGCACGATGCGTACATTCGGGAGAGGCGAGGGAAGGTTCAAGGTAAAATCCGCGCGGAATTCATCGCTCTTTGGAAAATCATGCACCCGATGCTCAACACGGCCGTGAAGGCCGCCCGGCGCGCCGGCGCCGTCATCAACCGCGCGTCCATGGACCTGGACCGCCTCACCGTGCGCGCCAAGCGCGAGAACGATTTCGTCAGCGAGGTGGACCACGCGGCGGAACAGGCCATCATCGAAACCCTGCTGGAGGCGTATCCGAAGCACGCGATTCTAGCCGAGGAGTCGGGCGTCACCGGCGAGTCGGAATACCAGTGGGTGATCGATCCGCTCGACGGCACCACCAATTTCCTGCACGGCTTCCCCCAATATGCCGTGTCCATCGCCCTGCTGCATCGCGGGCAGCTTTCCCAGGCCGTGATCTACGACCCGGTGCGCAACGACCTCTACACCGCCAGCCGCGGCCGCGGCGCCTTTCTCAATGACCGCCGCATCCGCGTCTCCCGGCGCGACAAGCTGCAGGACGCCCTCATCGGCACCGGCTTCCCCTATCGCGACTTCACCCATCTGGACGCCTACACGGCCATGTTCCGCGAGCTGGTGCAGAAGACCTCCGGCCTGCGCCGGCCGGGTTCCGCCGCCCTCGACCTGGCCTGGGTCGCCGCCGGCCACACCGACGGCTTCTTCGAGATCGGCCTGAATCCCTGGGACATCGCCGCCGGCTGTCTGCTCATCCTGGAAGCGGGCGGGCTGGTCAGCGACTTCGCCGGCGAGGAGCATTACCTCAAGTCCGGCAACGTGTTGGCGGGCAATCCCAAGGTGTTCGTGCAACTGCTGCAAGCCATCACGCCGCACGTGACGGTGGCGCTGAAGGGCTGAGCCGCCGCGCATGCCGGCCGCCAGCCTGGAACTCCTCGCCCCGGCGCGCACCGCCGACATCGGCCGCGAGGCCATCCTGCACGGCGCCGACGCGGTGTACATCGGCGGGCCGGACTTCGGCGCCCGCCACAACGCCGGCAACAGCGTGGCCGACATCGCCGGCCTGGTGGAATTCGCCCACCGCTACCACGCCCGCATCTACGCCACCCTCAACACCATCCTCCACGACGCCGAGCTGGAGCCGGCGCGCAGGCTGATCCGCGAGTTGTACGACGCCGGCGTCGACGCCCTCATCGTGCAGGATATGGGCCTGCTGGAACTCGACCTGCCGCCCATCGACCTGCACGCCTCCACCCAGTGCGACATCCGCAGCCCTGAGAAAGCCCGCTTCCTGGCCGACGCGGGCTTCTCCCAGGTGGTGCTGGCGCGCGAGTTGTCGATCCCGGAAATCACGCGGATTCGCGCCGCCCTGCCCGACGATGTCGTCATCGAATATTTCGTCCACGGCGCCCTCTGCGTGGCCTTCTCCGGCCAGTGCTACATCAGCCACGCCCACACCGGCCGCAGCGCCAACCGGGGCGACTGCTCGCAGGCCTGCCGCCTGCCCTACACCCTGAAGGACCAGGACGGCCGCGTGGTCGCCTTCGAAAAGCACCTGCTGTCGGTGAAGGACAACAACCAGAGCGCCAACCTCGCCGCCCTCGTCGACGCCGGCGTGAAGAGCTTCAAGATCGAGGGCCGCTACAAGGACGCGGGCTACGTCAAGAACATCACCGGCCACTACCGGCGCCTGCTCGACGGGCTGCTGGAGACCCGGCTTGATCTCGGCCGCGCCTCCAGCGGCCGCACCACCCTGCTGTTCGAGCCGGACCCGGACAAGACTTTCCACCGCGGCTCCACCGACTACTTCGCCACTGGCCGCAAGGCCGACATCGGCGCCTTCGACACCCCCGCCTTCGTCGGCCTGCCGCTGGGCACGGTCACCCGGCTCGGCCCGGGCTGGTTCGAACTGGAAACCGAGCAGTCCATGGCCAACGGCGACGGCCTCGCCTACCTGCACAAGCGCGAGGTCAAGGGCATCCAGGCCAACGTGGTGGAACCGGTTGGATTGCCGCCCTCCCCGCCGTCATCCCGGCGAAAGCCGGGATCCAGTGTGTCCGGGAATCCTCCGGATTACGGCCTGCCCCCTGGCGGGGATAAACGCCGGAATGACGACATGACGATCTGGCGCGTCTTCCCCAACGAACCCCTCGCCGCCCTCCCCGGCCTCAAACCCGGCCTGACCATCCACCGCAACCGCGACCACGCCTGGGAACAGGCCCTGGCACGGCCCTCGGCGGAACGGCGTATCGACCTGCGGGCGGCATTCCGGGAAACCGGCGCCGGCTTCACCCTGGAACTCACCGACGAGGACGACGTGACCGCCGCCGCCGACGCTCCCTTCGACAAGCAGCCGGCGCGGGATCCAGCCCAGGCGGAAGCCGCCGTTAAGGCCCAACTGGACCGCTTCGGCGGCACAGACTTCCGCGTCACCGGCATCGCCGTGCAATGGAGCCAACCCTGGTTCGTGCCCGCCTCGCTGCTCAACAGGCTGCGCCGGGACGCGGTGGAAAATCTCGATGCGGCCCGCCTTGCCGCCCACGTCCGCCCGCTTCGCCGGCCGGCGGTGGAGCCGCCGACCCCCTACCCGGAAGAGACCCTCAGCTATCTCGCCAACGTCTACAACCAGGCCGCCAGGCGCTTCTATGAGAGGCACGGCGTCCAACTCATCGCCGCCGCCTACGAAGCCCATGAGGAAGCCGGCGAGGTGTCGTTGATGATCACCAAGCACTGCCTGCGCTATTCCTTCAGCCTCTGCCCCAAGCAGGCCAAGGGTGTCACCGGCGTGCAGGGCCAGGTAAGGGCCGAGCCCATGCTGCTGGTCAACGGCGACGAGAAGCTGACCCTCACCTTCGACTGCCGCGCCTGCGAGATGCACGTCATGGGACGCATGAAGAAACACATCCTGAAAAGCCCGCCGCCCTCGGCGGTGCCAGTGGTGTTCTATGGGAAACGGGCGGGCGCTTGAGAGGCCCTGCTGCTAAAGATGCGACTCCACCCGCATCGCTTCGTGCAAGACCCGGACGATTTCCAGCCGGCCTTCCAGGCACCGGTAAAAGACTAGGTGCCGATGCACAGGCAAGACGCGATAGCCCGCGCGAACATGCGCGTAGGACACCCCAAGTTCGGGAAAATCCAGCAACCCCTTGATCTCCCGCTCCAGGTCGCGGAGGTAAAGGTCCGCCTGGGTCTCGCCCCATTTCTCCAGGCTATAGCGCCAAATCCCCTTGAGGTCGACTCGCGCCCTGGGACGGATGACGAGTTCAAGCATTTCGCGAGCGGGCCTTCGCCTCCTGGCGTGCCTCCACGATGAGGTCATCCATGGAGAAGGGCCGGGCCTCGCCGCTGGCCTCGCCTTCGGCCAGGGCCTGATTCAAGGCCATCACCTTCTTCTCGTGCTCTTCGAGCAAACGCATCGCCGCCCGCAGAACCTCGCTCTTGGACTCAAACCGACCTGCGCTGACTTGCTGGGCGATGAAGCCCTCAAAGTGTTCGCCCAGGGTGACACTGGTAACTCGGCTCATGGAAATGCCTTTCTGTTCCGAACTTGTCTGTACGAATTATTAATGCATCGCCGCGCTACCCATGCAAGCAATTTCCTACTGCGCCATCCCTTCAGCCTCTGCCCCAAGCAGGCCAAGGGCGTCACCGGCGTGCAGGGCCATGTGCGCGCCGAACCCATGCTGCTGGTCAACGGCGACGAGAAACTGACCCTGAACTTCGACTGCCGCGCCTGCGAGATGCACGACATGGGACGCATGAAGAAGCACATCCTTAAAAGCCCGCCGCCGTCGGCGGTGCCAGTGGTGTTTCATCGAGAACGGCCCGGCTGATCCGGGTCCGGCGATTCCTCGACACTTCTGATCGTTTTCGGACAGCATCCTGGCATGCGCCAGCGTGTTTCCGCCGGGAAGCCATGCAGGCCAACCGGCATGATGGGCATGCTCCGTCGCCGCATCCCCATCGCAACGGGGGATTCGCTGCGCTCGCCAGGTTGGGCATTGCCCGTTGCGGCATCCGGTTCGCGCGGATGCCCGGAATTTCCGATGCTGGCATCAAGGTTGCTGCAACCCGTGGGCGGGTCGTGGCGGGGAAAGCCTACCCGGCGCCGCGACTCCACCTTCAGGAGGTTCACCATGGCCAGCTTGCTCAAACCTGTCGCGAACAGAAATGACGTGCACATTGCCGACGGTGGGGCGCCATGGATCGGCATACGCGTGGATCTCGGCGGTGGCCAGTTCGCCTACGTGGTGGCGGCCGGGGCCAGCCTGGCGCATTTCCGCGAATTCGACATCCCGGAATGGGTGTCCACTTCCGACGGCAAGGTCTGGCGTTTCGAAGGCGTGTGCGAGGATATCGCGGCCGCCTCCTGCCATGACGGCCTGCTGACCTTGCCGCCCGGCCTCTTCATGCGTTGATGCCGCGCGCTCGGCGTGATGCATGCCGGCGGCGTTTTCGCCGCGTCGCTCTATAGTGAGTCAGTGAACTCCTCGTCTGCCATCCCCAAGCGTGAAAGTCCGCGACAGGCATGTGCCGGAAGCGCGGACAGCGTTGCCGCCGCCCGCCCGGCGGAGCCTCCGCGATGATCTGGGAAGCCTGGCTGACGCTGGGGGTGGTCGCCCTGTGCATCGGCCTCCTCGCCACCAACCGGTTTCCCGCCGACGTCGTCATGGTGGGCGGCCTCACCCTGCTCCTGCTGGCCGGCGTCCTGACTCCGGGCGAGGCCCTGGCGGGACTGGCCAACGAGGGCATGGTGACGGTGGCGGTGCTCTACGTGGTGGTGGCCGGCCTGGTGGAGACCGGAGGCACCGCCTGGATGTCGCAGTCCCTGCTCGGCCGGCCCCGCTCCGTGGCGCACGCGCAGACCCGCCTGATGGCGCCGGTGGCAGCGCTGAGCGCCTTCCTCAACAACACGCCGGTGGTGGCGATGTTCATCCCGGCGGTGCAGGACTGGGCCAGGCGGCACAACCTCGCCGTCTCCCACCTGATGCTGCCGCTGAGCTATGCCGCCATCGCCGGCGGCACCTGCACCCTGATCGGCACCAGCACCAACCTGGTGGTCAACGGCCTGCTGCTGAAGGAAACCGAGTTGCCCGGCCTGGGCTTCTTCGACATCGCCTGGGTGGGCATCCCGACCCTGATCCTGACCATCGCCTTCACCGTGCTGTTCGGCCGTCGCCTGTTGCCCGAGCGCCAGTCGGTGATGAGCCGCATGGCGGATGCGCGGGAGTACACGGTGGAAATGCTGGTGGAGGCGGACAGCCCCCTGGACGGCAAGAGCATCGAGGATGCCGGCCTGCGCCAGTTGCCCGGCATGTACCTGGTGGAGGTGGATCGGGACGGCCACATCCTGCCCGCGGTCTCGCCCAAGACCACGCTGCGCGGCGGCGACCGGCTGCTGTTCGCCGGGGTGGTGGAATCCGTACTCGACCTGCAGAAGATCCGCGGCCTCAAGCCCGCCACCGACCAGGTGTTCAAGCTGCACGCGCCGCGCCATCAACGCTGTCTGGTCGAGGCGGTGGTGTCGCCGAGCTTCCCCCTGCTCGGCAAGAGCATCCGCGCGGGGCGCTTTCGCACCCTCTACCAGGCCGCCATCATCGCCGTGGCCCGCAACGGCGAGCGCATCCAGAGCAAGATCGGCGACATCGTGCCCAGGCCGGGCGACACCCTGCTCATGGAAACCCATCCCAGTTTCCTGGAGCGCTACCGCAACACCCGCGATTTCCTGCTCATGAGCCGCCTCGACAACTCCGCGCCGCCGCGCCACGAGCGGGCCTGGGTCGCCGTGCTGGTGATGGCGGGCATGGTGCTGCTGGCGGCCTTCGACGTGTTGAGCATGCTGGAAGCGGCCATGCTGGCGGCGGGCCTGATGCTGCTGCTGCGTTGCACCTCGGCGTCCTCGGCGCGCAAATCGGTGGACTGGCAGGTGTTGCTGGTCATCGCCGCCTCCTTCGGCATCGGCGCCGCCCTCGACAAGACCGGCGCCGCCAACGTGGTGGCCGGCGGCCTGCTGGCCCTGGCCGGTGACAATGCCTGGGCCACCCTGGCGCTGGTCTTCGTGGCCACCTCCGTGTTCACCAACCTGATCACCAACAACGCGGCGGCGGCCCTCATGTTCCCCATCGCCCTGGCCGCAGCCAGCCGCCTGGACGTGAGCGTGCTGCCCTTCGCCATCGTCATCATGAAGGCCGCCTCGGCCAGCTTCGCCACCCCCCTCGGCTACCAGACCAACCTGATGGTCATGGGGCCGGGCGGATACACCTTCTCGGACTACTTCCGCCTGGGCATTCCGCTGACCGTGCTCACCGGCGTGCTCACCGTCCTCATCGCCCCCCTGGTCTGGCCGTTCTGAACACAGCCGGCGCGGAAGGCCGCTCTCGCAGGCTTGCCTGGCATCTTCGCCACCCCACCCCGAGGTAATCTATATCGTCGATCGTATTAATACGTTTAATTCATTGGCTGCAAAGGTGAGTGAAGCCTAAGGTTGGTACTGGAAGCCCCCCGATCACCCTGATACCAAGGAGTCATCCATGAGCAGCGAAAGCAAGTGCCCGTTCCACGCCGCGCAGGGCGCGCGCACCACCGCCGGCGCCCAGTCCAACAGCGACTGGTGGCCGAATCAGTTGAACCTGAAAATCCTGCATCAGCACACCCCCGAGTCCAATCCCCTGGGCAAGGATTTCAATTACGCCGAGGAATTCAAGAAGCTCGACCTGGCCGCCGTGAAGCGCGACCTCACCGCCCTGATGACCGACTCCCAGGACTGGTGGCCGGCCGACTGGGGCCACTATGGCGGCCTCTTCATCCGCATGGCCTGGCACAGCGCCGGCACCTACCGCATCGCCGACGGGCGCGGCGGTGCCGGCCACGGCAACCAGCGCTTCGCGCCGGTCAGTAGCTGGCCCGACAACGTCAACCTGGACAAGGCGCGCCGCCTGCTGTGGCCGATCAAGAAAAAGTACGGCAACCAAATCTCCTGGGCCGACCTCATCATCCTGGCCGGCAACGTGGCCATGGAATCCATGAGCTTCAAGACCTTCGGCTTCGCCGGCGGTCGCGAGGACATCTACGAGCCGGAAGAGGACATCTACTGGGGCGCGGAGGCCGAGTGGCTGGGCGACAAGCGCTACAGCGGCGAGCGTGACCTGGAGAACCCCCTGGCCGCCGTGCAGATGGGCCTGATCTACGTCAACCCCGAAGGCCCCAACGGCGTGCCCGACGCGGTCGCCTCCGGCCGTGACGTGCGCGAAACCTTCCGTCGCATGGCCATGAACGACGAGGAGACCGTGGCGCTGGTCGCCGGCGGCCACACCTTCGGCAAGTGCCACGGCGCCGGCGACGCCAAGCTGGTCGGCGCCGAGCCCGAGGCCGCGTCCATCGAACAGATGGGCCTGGGCTGGAAGAACGCGCTCGGCAGCGGCAAGGGCGGCGACACCACGAGCAGCGGCATCGAGGGCGCCTGGACGCCGAACCCCACGCAATGGGACAACGGCTACTTCGACATGCTGTTCGGCTACGACTGGAACCTGGTGAAGAGCCCCGCCGGCGCCTGGCAGTGGGTGCCCGTCAACGTGGCGGACAAGGACCTGGCCCCGGCCGCGCACGACCCGTCGAAAAAGGTCACCACCATCATGACCACGGCGGACCTTTCCCTGCGCATGGATCCGGCCTACAAGCCCATTTCCAAGCGCTTCCACGAAAACCCGGACGCTTTCGCCGACGCCTTCGCCCGCGCCTGGTTCAAGCTGACCCACCGCGACCTGGGGCCGCGTTCGCGCTACCTGGGCCCGGAAGTGCCCGCCGAGGCACTGATCTGGCAGGACCCGGTGCCGGCCGTCGACCATCCGCTGATCGACGCCCGCGACATCGCCGGCCTGAAAGCCAAGGTGCTCGCCTGCGGCCTTTCCGTCTCCGAACTGGTCGGCACCGCCTGGGCCTCGGCCTCCGCCTTCCGCGGATCGGACAAGCGCGGCGGCGCCAACGGCGCGCGCATCCGCCTCGCCCCGCAGAAGGATTGGGAAGCCAACCAGCCCGCGCAACTGGCCAAGGTGCTGGCCGTCCTCGAAGGCATCCAGGCGGGGTTCAACGCCACGCAGAACGACGGCAAGAAGGTCTCCCTGGCCGACCTCATCGTCCTCGCCGGTTGCGCCGCCGTCGAGCAGGCCGCCAAGGCCGGCGGGCACGCCATCGAGGTGCCGTTCAGCCCCGGCCGCACGGATGCGACCCAGGCGCAGACCGACGTGGTCTCCTTCGAGGTGCTGGAACCCGTCGCCGACGGATTCCGCAACTTCGTCCAGGGCAACGCCGGCGCCCGCGCCGAAGAACGCTTGCTCGACAAGGCGCAACTGCTGACCCTGACCGCGCCGGAAATGACCGTGCTGGTAGGCGGCCTGCGGGTGCTCGGCGCCAACGCCAGCCAATCGGCGCATGGCGTGTTCACCAACCGGCCCGGCGTCCTCGGCAACGACTTCTTCGTCAACCTGGTGGACATGGGCACGGTGTGGACCCCCACCTCCGACGCCGCCGAGCTGTTCGAAGGCCGCGACCGCGCCAGCGGCGCCCTGAAGTGGACCGCCACCCGCGTCGACCTGGTGTTCGGCTCCAACTCCCAGTTGCGCGCGCTGTCCGAGGTCTACGCCCAGGACGACGCGAAGGAGAAGTTCGTGCGCGACTTCGCCGCCGCCTGGAGCAAGGTGATGCACCTGGACCGCTTCGACCTGAAGTAACAAGGCAAGCGGCGTTCCGGAGTATCTGCCGCAGGCAGCCGCGGCAGCCTCCGGAACGCCCACTTTCAGGGCATGCCGGACAAGCGGGACGAGTGGGGCTGTGCCGGTTCTGTGGAGATTTCCCGACCGAGGACGTTCGTGAGCGTCTGCTACCGCCTCGTAGCGGTCTTATTAGGTATGCGCGATGTATGTCAGCTACCGATTCAATGCGGCCGATCTCATGGGGTCGCTAAGTCGTTCAACTACTGGAAATCCCACAAAGTTGGAGATACTCATAGATGCAGTCATAGACCTGTGGCGCTTTTGTCGGGTCGGATGAGTCGCCAGGGGGAACAAAGATCACCATGCCTTGGCGAGCGCGGGTCAGCAGTACCCGATAGGCGTTCTTGAGATAAAGCTGGCGATCGGGCGCATTCATGCGCTGCCACTTTGTGCCTCGAAAACTGAAGTACTGCCACTCGGCATTACCCCGGCGGAAGTCGGCGTCCCAGCCAACGCAGGCCCAGTCAAGTTCAAGCCCTTGGATGTCGAATTCGCTCGCGGTTTCTTCGAGGTAGTACGACGAGCGGACATCCATCTTGTCATTCAAAAACCATACTGGGGCATCTATCTTTGACTTGATCCAGATGCCATCTGCTCGCAGGCGGTTCGCTCCAGATGAGGCTGTAAGGCCATAACGCTCACTGCCGCGAGCCTTGGTCTGCAGCCACGAACGCGCCTCTGCCAAACTGCGCGTCAGAAAGATCGGATATTTGTCCGCGATCGCCTGGTAGGTCACACGAGCCTGATCTGGCCTGTTATCCACAACATGCCCAACAAACTCAGACAAGGCCTCCGCACGGAACGATCGGATTGAAACCCCGAGGTGGAGGGCTTCATCCCATGATGCCGAACCCTTGGATAACTCCCTGGCCAGTTCTTTGTCCCAGATGTAATCACGGTCGTCGAGACGACTTGAAACATGAACTTCCCAGTCTGGATGCTGTTCGCGCAAAACAGTGATCCATTCGGCTAGGCCAGCCTCGCCCGTGTTGATCTCTTGACCACCTCCGATCAGACAAATCACCACACACCAGTCTCTGTGGCGGTTCATCGCGTCAAGCAGAAAGGCCGGTTCAGACATATCGAAGGTGGCATGCCCGCGTTTTTGCTGCATGAACTTGCTCGCCATGTCGCGATTCCAGGCCCGCTGGGCCTCGTCGAATATCACCACCTTCTCGATCGGCGGGTTCGTGCTATCGAGTGCCTCGTCACGGAAATGATGGATGTTTTGCACGAAGGTTGAGACTTCACGGTACGCACGGCTTCGTGGGATGCCTTCCCGCTCAGCCTTGTCCCGAGCAAGTGCCTCCCGGAGAACATCGACCAGTGGACCATTTCCGGACAGGAAGACCGCATGCTCGTCAGAATGTTTCTCGGCACGCGATGTCGCGATGTTCAGGCCTGCGAGCGTCTTTCCTGCGCCTGGTACGCCGGAAATAAAGCAGATGGCTTTACGGCTGTTTGATTTTGCGCGCTCGATGATCTGTTCAACGCGCCTGGCTGTCAGACCTAGGTTGTCTGCGCCAGCTTCTGATCGGGTGATTTCTTTGACATCGTGTTGTCGATACAAAGCCAGAGCAGCTTCCACGATGGTAGGGGTAGGTTGGTAG
>Ga0209835_1000485_pt1 | contig 26165 bp, 33 predicted proteins | sample LakKivwa52mmetaG_FD_184138 | JGI IMG/M metagenome (GOLD analysis project Ga0209835, IMG submission 184138) | Anoxic lake water microbial communities from Lake Kivu, Rwanda to study Microbial Dark Matter (Phase II) - Lake Kivu water 52m metaG... | ecosystem: Environmental > Aquatic > Freshwater >... | reverse complement strand
TAGGCAATCGACATGATTGCACCTGCTGTATACTTACCTATTCCTGGTAATGCAATCACTGCTTCATACGTGTCAGGGAATCTACCTTGATGATGATCTCTCATCATTTTCGCTGCAAGATGCATATTTTTAAATCGTCTATAATATCCAAGCCCTTCAACATCCAGGTGAAGAGCCTCTTCATCTGCATTTGCAAGATCAAGAATGGTCGGATATTTTTGAATGAATTTTTCAAAATATGGCAATACAGTTTCTACTTGAGTTTGTTGAAGCATAACTTCACTGACCCAGATATGGTAAGGATTTTTTGTCAAACGAAATGACAATTGACGATGGTACTTTTGGTACCAGTCCTCTAATCTTCTAATGTCCATGTGATTTCCTTTTCTCGGACGCCACAATGCTCAATGATATCATCAAAACGTGTCAAAGTTGACATCACAATGCCGTGACAAACGACAATGATTTTTTCATGGTGCTTATACTTTTTAATCGCTTCATAGACGCGTTTACTCAGATCTTGATAAGACTCCCAGCGGTAGAGATGCTCACTACTTCTAACACCTTTGGCGTTCATATATTCTTCATAGGATTTAATCATGTCAAAATCAAATTTAAAGGCTGTATCCGGCATCCATTCATGCAAATCATTTTCAACAGAAAGCGGAATTTGTGTCAATCTAGAAATGATTGCAGCTGTCTGTAATGCTCTCGTATAAGGTGATGATAAGATGAGTGTTGCTCCCTTTAGTATAGGATCTTTTGCACGCGTTTCTGCTTGCATGACACCTCGATCTGTAAGCTTACCCAAATCAAAACCCATACCAAAATAATGACGTTCTAAGACCTCATCATATCTTGGTTCTCCATGTCTCACTAAAATGATTTTTGTCTTCATGTATTCATCCCTCTCACAATGATTATAGCATAAATCACACAAGTCCCTTCACTTCACATGAACTACCTTCTATGATATAATGCAACATGATTAGGAGGTATCATATGTCAAAGATTTTGGAAAGACGTTCAATTCGAAAATACGACACAAACGTTAAGATAGATAGAACTGAAATGAAACAAATTTTGGAGGAAGCGAACCGCGCACCGTCATCGATGAACATGCAGCCATGGCGCTTCATCGTTGTTGAAAGTGTGGAAGCCAAAGAAAAACTGAGACCTGTTCTCTATGGTAATCAGTTACAATTAGAGACATCTTCAGCCATGATTTGTATTTTTACAGATTTAAAGAAGTTTGAGTATGCAGAAAAGATTTACGATAAGGCCGTTGCTGCAGGATTAATGCCCGCAGAAGTTCGAGAAAAACAACTCAGAAACGTCTCAAACATGATTCATACATTATCATTAGAGGGTGTGGAAAAAGGTGGTTTAATCGATAGTGGACTTGTTGCAATGCAACTGATGCTGATCGCAAAAGAGCACGGTTACGATACATGTTCTATTGGTGGATTCCGTCATGATCAAATTGCCAAAGCACTCGGTATTGATTCAGAACGTTATAAGCCTGTGATGATTGTTTCGATTGGAAAAGCTGCTGAAGAGGGTTATCCTTCTGTTCGATTGGATATTGAAGATATTACAACATGGTTGTAAATGAAAAGGCCTCTCGGCCTTTTTTGTTTAGATGATCTGTTCTTCGATTAAGATCGCTTCAAGACTTTGTTTGACTTCTTCTTCTTTACCACCCTCGATAAGAATACTGAACTCTGCACCACATGGGATTCCTAAAGAAAGAACCATCAGCATCGATTTTAATGTAACTTGTTTGTTTCCAAAGATGATTTCTACTTTCCCTAAAGATTTAGCAGCTGCTCTCACAAGATTTGATGCTGGTCTAGCATGAATGCCTTCTTGACTCTTGACAATGTATGTTGTTTTGATCATGGTTCACTCTTCCACAACTTCAAGTGCTTCTGGAAGCAACATCTTAAGGATCAATGCTGTTAATAAGGATCCACAAACGAGTGCAATCAAAAACCCCCACCAGTTTTGCATGATTAAAATCACAAATAATCCGCCATGTGGTGCTGGTACAGATGCACCAAACAGACCGACCAGTGCACCAGCCAGTGCACTGCCTAAGATGATTGCAGGTAATACAGCTTTTGGATTGGAAGCAGCAAATGGAATGGCACCTTCTGTGATGAATGATGCACCCATGATCCAGTTCGTTTTCCCTGCTTCTATTTGTTGTTCGTTGAATTTTTTCTTAAATAAAACTGTAGCAAGTGCAATGCCGAGTGGAGGTGTCATACCACCTGCCATGACTGCAGCCATCAGTGTTGAAGAAACACCCCCTGCAATCGATGCAACTCCAACAACATAGGCTGCTTTATTGATTGGACCACCCATGTCGATTGCCATCATAGCGCCCGCAATCAAGCCGACTAAGATTGCACTGGTTCCATCTAAATCTTGAAGAAATGATTGTAAACCGTTGGTGACTGGTGTCACAACCAAATTGACACCAAGCATGACTGCTCCAATGAGTAAAGTCCCAAAGAGTGGAAAGATAAGGACTGGTTTGATACCACTCATGGATCGTGGTAATTTGGAAAACACTTGTTTGAGTAATAATACGATATAACCAGCAGCAAATCCACCAATCAGTGCTCCAAGGAATCCTGATCCACCGGTTGAAGCAAGTGCTCCAGCAACGAATCCTGGAACGAATCCTGGTCGATCTCCAATGGCATATGCGATGAATCCTGCCAAAATCGGTAACATAAACCCAAATGCAACTTTACCAGTGTCTCCAAGCCATGCTGAAAATGCATTACCCCAACCATAGTTTGCTGCACCTGCATTTGAGGCATCAAAAACAAATGCTAAGGCAATCAATATACCACCTGCAACGACAAACGGAATCATCTGTGAAACACCGCTCATCAAATTCTTGTATATATTATTGTTTTTCATGAGTCTCTCCTATTGTGATTTGTGTGTATAGACACTGTATTGATTTAAAAGTGCATCTTCAATGAGTTTGGTTGCATTTTTAATCCCTTGAGTCACACTGACTTCAATCAGTGGTTTACCACTGAATCGTTTCATTTCAACTTTGGCATCAGCAGCAACAATCACAGCCACTGCTTCTTCAATATCTTGAGGCTTTAATCTGTTTTCTACACCAATGGATCCATTGGTCTCAACAATCACTTTCACACCAAGTTTTTTACCTGCTTTTTCAAGCATCTCAGCAGCCATATAAGTATGTGCAATCCCAGTTGGACATGCAGTGACAGCAACGATTTTTAACATGTGTAAATGACCTCCTGATTCATATGATTCGATAAAATGAGAACATCAGTCTCCATGTGAGTGTGCTTCAGAATCACTTTCAAAATATCATGAATGAATCTACTGATCTTCATGGTTTAATCTCCTTGATCTCAATCCTTTTCAAGAATGCTTGATAGAATTTAGGGTCAGCAAGCTCATCGCCAAATGTGGTTGCTGAAGCAAGTGCAACTGCTGATTGATAAGATGTCTTGATGTCTTGAGTATTTAAGTATCCTGCAATGAATCCTGCAACCATACTGTCTCCTGCACCCACTGTATTTTTCACTGGCAAGGAAAGGGTTGATGCTCTCAATACTTGATTTTGAGTGATGAGTATTGAGCCTTCTGCACCCATGGAAATGAGCACATGTTCTGCACCCGCTGAAATGAGTTTTTGCCCATACTTGATCACATCTTTCATATCTGTCAGTTTTCGATCAAAATATTCACCGAGCTCATGAAGATTGGGTTTAATCAAGAACGGATGATAGTTCAGAAATTGTGACATGTAATTACCAGGAGTATCCATCACAAAACGGATGTGACGCTCGAAACAAATTTGAGCAATTTCTTGGTATAAATTGGGCTGTCCGGAAGCAGAGCTACCGCCGCAAATGAGTATATCTCCTTGATTGAGCTGTTTGATTTTCTCTAGTAAAGCCTCTTTTTCATCATGAGAAACTGCATTTCCTGTGTGGTTGAGTTCAGTTTCTGATGGAACACCTTTGATTTTCACATTCAATCTGGTATCATGCTTGACTTCAACAAAATCTAGGGTCAAACTATACTTTTCTTTGAGTTGCGTTTGAATGTACGCACCTGTAAATCCACCGATGAATCCTGTGCATATATTATCTATGTTAAGTTTTTTAAGTGCAATTGAAACGTTAATGCCTTTCCCACCAGCACTAAAATGACCTTCTGAAAATCGATTCAATCCACCGATGTTCATCGAATCAACATTCACTTTATAATCGATTGCTGGGTTAAGCGTGCATGTGTAAATCATATTCATCCCTCATTGTTCAGTGATCAGTGTGGCTTCTTTTGGTGAAGCGAAGACAAACGATGTCGTTTTACCTTGTTTCGATGTATCAGATAACACATACGTATATCTAGAACGGTCAATGACCGTTTTTTTGATAAGTCCTTCTCGAGGATCAGGCGTCGAATATCCAATTTCAGATACGCCATTGGTACCGATGAATGCGATATCAAAGTATAAAGATTTGAGAAATTCTATGGCTTGTTCACCAACAACCGCTTCTGTGATGGGTTTGATGGGTCCACCTAAGATGATGACAGAGTGTCCCTGTTTTAAGAGTTCTGAGGCGATATCGATACCGCTTGTGACGAATGTGCATCCACTTGATTTGATGTGTTTGACCATTTGAAAAGTCGTTGATCCAGCATCGATAAAGATAAACTGACCACCTGTGATGAAAGCTGCTGCTTTTTCTCCGATGATTTCTTTGGCTTCTTTATGGATATCTGTTCTCATGTGTCGTTTGATGTCTGCTTCATTTTGATCAACATAAATCACTGAACCATACACTTCTTTGATCTGACCAAGCTTTACAAGTTCTTTAATATCTCTTCTAATCGTTGATTGACTGCTATCTACATGAGATGCGATTTCTGAGATTTGGACGTCGTGATACTTCTTGATAAATTCAACCACAATCGATTGGCGTTTACTTTTTTGCATAGAACCCTCCACATCAACATTCAACTTGATTATACTTTTATTTCATACTTTGTCAATCTTTTTCATTTATTATCAATTTTTGTCATCCTTATTTGGAAACATCAAAAAACCAGTACGTTTTTGCACTGGTTTTTTTGAACTTTTATGGTATTAAATATCGTACTGCGATAGAATTTGAGCAGGCGTCTTTTTAAGAAGCATTGCTACTGGGAATAATCCCGCACCTAAATTAATCAGATAAAGTAAGATTAGACCTACAACAAAGGTCAGTGGGTTCACATAGAAGTAATTCAGTTGACCCAGTAATCCTTCTTGTAATCTACCAAGCGCAATATTGGCAAGAATGAATCCAACCAAGGTTGTCATGGTTGTGAGCACGAAGATCTCAACAATGAACGATCTAAACACATCGACCTTCCGAACTCCTAGTGCACGATAGACACTCACCTCATAGATGCGCTGGAACAAACTCGACCGGATGACAAAATAGAATCCTAGTGTAGCAAGTCCAAGGAGAATACCGGATGCGGTCAATGTTGAGAGTAACACCACAGTTTGATCTCTTGTGATTGCATCATATGCCTGTTGATAGACATCAAATGCTTCTACATTGGTCAGATCATCCAGTGTTTCTGCAAAATCCTTCGAATTTGTCACGAAGATGTTCAAGTTTGGTGATGCTGCAATCGTCATTTTCTTATTGTCATTGACTGACATCAAGACATTGGCAATCGGAGTTGGCATGTCATAAACGCCAGTGATTTGGAAATTGAAGGCATTCCAAGCTTTCGGGAATGTGCCCGATGGAACTGCTCCAAATAGCTGAATATAAGTTTGTCTTGAAACAACCACTTCACCATCTTGAGTTGGCATGACACCATGGGTTAGAAATGACTGATCCACAAAATGATAAGGCACTGATCCATTATATCCGCTCGTTGCAATATTATAGATGAATAATGCCGTATCTTCTCTCATATAAGAAAGCTTGACTTCAGATTCAACAACGCCAACAATCTTAAATCTAACGCCACCAAATTGGAATCTTTCATAGAAGATATCTTGATAAGACCAGATCCCTGCATCTTGACCTGTTTTGGTTTCAACCAAAATATCAGCAAGTGCTTCTGAAATGAGAATTTCATAACGATTGGAAGGCATTCTTCCTAAAACCAACTGATTTTCCTTCACATGGGTGATCGTTTCTATCGGTGTATTGAAGGTTGCAATCGGAGAATCATTGGATGCTCTTTCAAACTCAAAGTTCACATTGCCATAAGGATTGACATAAAACTTTGGATCTTCATCTTCATTGAGTGCCATCACTTGATCATATGTCCATAAAGTTCCGGTCTGCATGACTTGAACATACCCTCTTGGTAATGACATATAGATTTCTGGTCTCACGATAACGACAGCGGCGAGTGTTGCAATCGATATAGCAATCACTACACCTGCAATCAGGAATGATGCCAGCATCAATCGTGCTTTGACTGAGGATTTTAACACTTTTAAGAGTGCCATTTTGAGCGTTTGTTTCAAGTTGACAACCAGTGCTGAATCACGTTTGACATCTTTGTTATCTAAGATGGATAAATCAAAGGTTGTTTGAGTGATTTCTTCTCTTGATTTCTTTTGATAATGTTCATCTTTGATGATGACATTCGAAGATTTGTCAACCATCTTGATTTTTTGATATGCAGTATCCATATCAATGTAAAGTGTCTTGTTTTTAACGATTAAACGAATCGAAATCGGCTCTTCGCCTTCATTATGATCAGAATAGAATGAGGTTTCTACCTTACCATCTGAGAGCACTGAAATCTGGTTTAAGTCTTTCAAGTAAATGGTATCATCTTTATCAATGGAATGATTTTCACCCATTTCATTGATGTAGTCATCGATGATGACGCCATCTTTGATTTCGATGATTCGATCACCATAGAATTTCGCGATATCGCGTTCATGCGTGACCAAAACAACAAGTTTTTCTTTCGAAATTTCCTTGATGATGTTCATGACATCAATCGTGTTTTTACTATCCAGGTTACCTGTAGGTTCATCAGCGATGATGACTTTTGGATTCTTAACGAGCGCTCGAGCTATCGCGACACGTTGTTGCTGACCCCCTGAAAGTTGTAATGCCTTTTTCTTTCTGAATGGATACATACCCACAGCAGATAGTATATAATTCACTCTTTTTTCAATGATCTCAGGATGATTGATCCCAATCATTTTGAGTACAAAAGCGACGTTATCAAAAACGGATAATTCTGGTAATAAGTTATAATTTTGGAAGATATATCCAATGGATTCATTTCTGATCTGATCCCAAGTGTTTGCGTCATATTCTTTAATGACTTTTCCACCAAAATCGATTGTACCGTTTTGAACTTTATCCAAACCACCAATGACATTGAGCAATGTGGTTTTACCGGAACCAGATGCACCCAGTAAGATGACTAGACCCTTATTTGGGAATTCTACAGTGACATCATTTAAAACATGAATTTCGTTCTTTTGATATCGATTAAAATATTTTTCTAAATGATCGACTTTAATCATGTTCTATTCCCCCTTACTAGCACTCAAGGTCTCAATGACAGACTGCTTGAATACTTTCTTGTTGAATCTCAATCCCAACCACGCTCCAAATGTCATGAATGCAAAGACTAAAATGAAATAATCCTGGAAACGCATGTAAATCAGTGAAGATCGGATGATGGTGATGTAAGTTCTTAAGAATGTGAGTATTGCAAATGTAATGGCGAATCCGACCAGAGACAAGAGAACTTGTTCTAAAACCACGAGTTTTGCCAATAGCGTTTGATTGGCTCCAATCGAACGATAGATGGCAAAGTCCTTCTTTCTTGAATTCATCACATTTCTTGTGACGGCGTGAACGATCGTATATAAGAACAAACCAATGACTGTGAGTGAAACAAACGCGAGGATACCTTGCATGAATTTATTGAATGCTTGCATCGGATCATTGATGTTGGATGGATAATACACCTTATAAACTTCAGAATCAATGGCATCAATGAACTGTCTGCCTGCAAAAATACCATCGACACTGACCGATAACATGACATTACCGACATCTTCTAGATAGAGAGATTCAAAGTTTGCCATGAACTGTTGAATCACTGACTCAAAGAAAGTGAGTGAAAGTTCTGAGAATCCATAGTTTGTTGCAAACTGTGAAATGGAAACACCAGTCATGGTGACTTCATACTCTGTATCATTATAATTGGATGTGAAGACAACCGTTTGATTCGACAAAATGGTTTGTGCGCCATCTCCGTAAATCGTAATGTTTTGAGGATTGTTTTGCCAGCCTTTACCAGCAAAATATTCAGTACCATTCAGCTCATATCTCAAGTTGGATGCGATTTGACCTGAAATCTGTTGATATCTTGAAATGACGATACGACCGCCAGTTCTTTCTTGTTCAAACCATGCTTTTGAAAAATAGACATTATTTCTTTGCAAGTTATCAAAACCAGAAATGATGAAAGTACCTAAGGTCATCTCACCACCGGAACTATAATCATAAACGAACACAATGACTTCTTGTCCAATGTAAAATTGAGACCAATTGTTGGTTGTGATGACGATTTCATTTAAAGCTTCTGGAATTGTCCCATCAATATCATTAGCTGACAGCATTTCCGCTGTATCGGTGCCATCTGCATACATATTTGCATACTCAAACTGATTTGCAGATCTCACATTCACTTGAACATCATTGAAAAATAAGTCTGCTTGTGTATAGACATGACGCACATAGCGCATACTTTCGATGTGCAATACTTCTTCATTGGTAAAGACTGATCCATCTCGTTTTTCAACGAGGAGTCTTGTTTCAGGTACGCTTTGGAATAGTTGAGATGATCCCAAATCTGCTTCTCTGACGCTTTGCATCTGATTGGTATAAATCACCGTGAAGACACCCATGACAATGATTTGCAATAGTAACATGAAAATCATCTTTCGTGGTGTTGCCAGTAAATTTCTAAGTCCAAATCTTAACAGTGTTGGAAAACTCATCCGTTTAATGGCGGGTACATTCGTTAAAAATTGTGGTTCGATGAGTTTGATTTTCTTATCTTCAACCACTTCGCCGTCCATCATCTTGATCTTACGTGTAGCATATTCAGCAACTTGATCATAATCATGCGTCACGACAATGATGAGCTTATCCTTAGCAATATCATGAAGTAGTTTCATGACTTGAGCTCCAGATGTAGAATCTAGATTCCCTGTGGGTTCATCTGCTACAATGATTGGACAATCTTTAGCCAGTGCTCTTGCAATGACGGTACGCTGTTTCTGTCCACCTGATAATTTGGATGCTTTATGATTCTTATGGCTCGTTAATCCTACTTTTTCAATCAATTCTAGTGCTCGATCTTTTCGATCTTTGACAGGATATCCTTGGATTTCTAAAGCGAGCATGACATTTTGTAATACAGTATAGGAATCGATGATGTTGTAATTCTGGAAAACGAATCCGATGTATGTGCCACGATATTTTTCCCAATCGGTGATGGTGTAATGTGAGGTTTCTTCTCCAAAGAGATAGAGTTCTCCATCTTCATAACCATCAAGACCAGAAATGACGTTTAACATCGTCGATTTACCAGAACCAGATTCCCCTGTGACAGCAACAAACTCACCTAAGTCAAACTCAAGCGAGATGTTTTTCATCCCAACGGATACAGTTTCTTCTGATTTATAATATTTTGCGACTTTGTCGAGTTTGATTAAACTCATGATGTTTGACCTCCAGAAAGAATTTCAATTAATGCTTTAGGTTGACTAATGATATGATGTGCATGGTGACTTCTTAAGAGTGCTTCCGAGCGGAAACCCCAAGTGACACCAACACTTTTTAGTTGAGCATTGTGTGCTGTGATGATATCTACTTCCGAATCTCCTACATATAAGACTTCATTTGATTTGAGATTGAGAATATCGAGCGCTTTATAGACCATTGCTGGATGAGGTTTGATGGGCATTCCTTCAGTTTCCCCAACGGATGCATCAAAATATCCCTTGAAGATTTGGATGTTTAATGCTTTAACGAGATGCTCAAACTTATTAGAAACAACAGCAAGCTTATAACCTTTTGATTTTAAATTAGAGAGTAAATCTAATATGCCTGGATAAGGTCCTGTATGATCGTTTGAATGCAGATCATAATAAGCTTGATATACTTTCCATACAGATTCAATTTGTTCTCTTGAATAGGTTTTGGGCGTGACACGTTCAATCAATTTGATCGCTCCATTGCCTACAGCCATCTTGATTTCTTCTTCTGTTTTGATGGGTAAATTAAACGTTTTAAGTGCATGATTGACACTGATGGTGATATCCGTGAGTGTATCTAAAATGGTGCCATCCATATCGAAGATGATGCCTTTGATCATGTTGTTTCCCCTTTGTTGTGTTTTATCTATTATATCATGATTTATGTGCATGATATCTGATGTTTTGTGCAAGTTATTAAATGACTATCTAAAGATAAAGTAATTTTGATGTGAAAGATGATTGATGTCTATAGTATACCATTTCAATTAGAATGATTTTGAAAATAAGTCTTTACAAAGGCATTCATTTGATGTAAGATATATGCGCTGGGGATGTTATGGATTCGTCACGGCATGGAGTATCGCATAAGCATGTCATGGTTGCTCATGTAAAAAAGCCGAGGTTATAATAACCGGAAACCAGTCTTACTCTTTCGCTGCCTAAGAAAAGGTGCGTGCCAATTCTGAATTTACTTACGGTTCTGATGCGGCCAACTCAGTAAGTTATATCTATTGTTGAACCTAGACCAATAGAAGAAAACCATAGGATAGCACCGTGGACTTTTGTCTGTTTCGTATACGGTGTGAACTCATAAACGGAATAAACATGTAGAAAGTGTTATGCGAAGTGTCTTGCACAGGGGTTCAAATCCCCTCATCTCCACCATTTTGATTATACCAAGGTGCTGTGTATTATACCTTGTCATACCCAAGCCTGCTGTCTTGTCATACCCTAGACGCTGTGTAATGGAGATATTTTTGATTAAATCCAGCAATTTCAATAAGAAAAAGATTCAGAGACTACTAGAAAATCTAGTGCTCTGAATCTTTTTTTCTCTTAGTTGTACTTTATGAAGTTGTAGACATAATTTAATAATATGGGAAAAGTCAAAATATTAATTAATAAACTTAACCAATCACATAAAAGAAAACTCTGGGTAGTTACTTGATGAGCTTATCTACTATAAATCTATAGTATGTATATTTGGAATGACAATGATTTTGGAGGGTAATGATCTTTCCTTTCTTATCATCCATAATTTGCCATTTCAATTTTTATATTGAACAAATTCACGTTGTGATCCTTTGGTTGATTAAGCGATTTTTTAACATATGGTGCTAATCGTTCATACTCATAAAAATCCAAAAAACTATTGAAACTTATAATGGTCCAAATTATCGATGAAATGCTGGAAGTTTTACACTATTTAGTTTCCATACCATTCCAAATTAATCTTTTAGCATTCCAATGGGTAGTATGATAACCCCATCTTCTCTTTGATATGCATATCCTGTTGCTGTTATGATAGCTAAGAAGGATGGTTTACCCATTTTTTCATGATCTATTTTTTCAGAAAAACGAATCAATTTCGTTGCTGCATCATCAAATAGATGAGATCCCATCTTGACTTGAATTGCTCCCCATCTACCATCATGCAGTTGAATAATAGCATCAATCTCTAACCCATTACCATCTTTATATCTAAAGACTTCTCCACCTAAACATTCTGCATAAACCCTTAAATCTCTAATCACAAGTGATTCGAAAAACAATCCAAATGTTTCAAAGTCCCTTAATAGCTTTTGACTTGTAAGTTTGAGTACACTAGCCCCAATGGATGGATCGATAAAGAATCTCGCTGCTGTGCTTCTAATCACGGTCTTACTTCTTAAGTTGGGATTCCAAGACTTTAAGTCTTCGATGATATAAAGTTTATTTAAAACATCTAGATAATCGATCAATGTATTCTCAGCAGTGGATGTGTCGATTGATGCCAAATCTTCAATTATTTTTTTATTAGTTGTTTCTGAGGCAGTAAATCTTGCCAAAGACTCTAAAATTTTTCTTGTTCTTTTCTCATTATATTTCTTTGATGTCACCTTATTGATATCCTCTTTAATGAGAGCATCAAGATAAGATTGCATGCGTCTAATTGATTGCTGTTCAGTATCATCAATACTTTCTGGCCATCCACCTTTGATGATCCATATTGCATAATCACTTACGGTTACGTTGCATTTTTGGTATGACACTCTATCTCCGTGGAACAACTTTAACAGAGAAATATCACCAGATGAAACTCCAGATTCATATAAACTCATTGTTCTTAGTGCCAAACGACTAATTCTTCCTGCTCCAGAGTGCGCTGTATCATCAAAGTTAGCTGCAGAAGATCCTGTTAATATAAAAAGACCTCTTCCACTTAAATGATCTACCTCATGTCTTACAACATCCCAGATTTCAGGAATGAGTTGCCATTCATCGATTAATCTCGGATAAGGTTTAGACAAAAACTCGTTTTTATTTAATTGCAGCATCGTTTTATAATCATTAACGTTTAAAGGGTTAAGATAAATGCTGGATTTTGAAAATTGCTCGGATAATGTTGTTTTTCCACAAAATTTTGGACCTACAAGTGCAACAACTTTAAATGTATCAAGATACTCACGAAGTGTTTTTTCTAATATTCTTTTTTTATACATATCACCAACTCCTTGACATCATTATATCATAATTGCGTGTAACATCAACTGTTTATTGATGTTTTTATTGTTTTATTTTTGATGTTTTTATTGTTTTATTTTTGATGTTTTTGTTGTTTTATTTTTGATGCTAAATTAAAGAAATATTCAATTCTCATATCCCCTCAATTTGATAACACAAAAGATCAATTCCCCTCAATTTGGTTTACACGATAAGTTCGAATAACATTAATGAATAGAAAAATTTTTCATTAATTAAATTAAGGCTGTTCATATTGGAATCGTAAAGTGTAAATAGTTACAAAAAGTGTGATTAATCATTTAAAACTGTTGTTTTTCGTTTTAATTACACTGCGCTTTGGTATGACAAGACATCTATAAGAGTAAAGGTCTAATACTTAAGTGATTAACTTATCACCTCAAGTGTCAGACCTTTTTTCATGCATAAATCTGCAGTTTTAAACTCTAAATATGAGTTCATGGAATCAATAATGAGACATTCCATACCATATTTATTAAATCCTATTATTTTGAATATCATTATTACTGTTATACATTAACCTATAGTATCTTATTTTTTGACTTGACCGATTTTGATTTCCAATCTCCACGAAAATGTATCTTGCTTCTTTTCAATGAAATATTCCTTTGCTCTGGGACCATAAAGTCGCCCAACAATGGATGCTAATTCTTCATATGACTCGTACTTTGTTAACCATGTAAATTGATGAACACTAATAGAATCAACTAGAGGAATACCTGAAAAGATTGAGTGATCTTGTAGTTCAAATGCATCAGGATAATTGGGTAAGAATATTTTCTGATCATGATGATTCGTTCCATGTAAAAAATCTGTGATTTCACCACAAAGAGCTCCAGGTATTGAAGCCATTTGGATAAGGTAACCATTGTTCTTTAATACACGATATGCTTCTAGATGATTAGGTTCTGCCCATGAAAAAACGACTGCATCAAAAGTGCTATCCTTAAAAGGCAAATTGTCGCGATCACCATACGTATATTCAATATTCTGAATACCCAATCTTTGTATTTCATTTTCCCCAAAATGAATCACTGAACTATAGACATCTGTACTATAGACCTTTTTTGCTTTTTTGGATAATTCAATAGATGATCTTCCTGTTCCAGCCCCAACATCCAATATATTCATCTCAGAGAAATCGATTAAAGCGTGCAATTTTGTGATTAGTCCAATTGAAGATAAAGCAAACTCATGGTATAAATCAGGAAACAAGCTACTCAACCAATCAAATTCAAAATAACCGGGAATTGGATTATTCTCATCATATACTCTCCAGCTTCCCTTTTCTGCAGCTTTAATTTCATATCCTGCTGACATAATCTCATCCATACTTATTTTTGTAGAAGACATTCATGTCCCTCCATTGCTTAATCTATCTTTATTATACGATTTATGTTTGATACTTTAAACTGCATTCTCGATAGTTATTTTTGCTTTCATGAATGAAACACGAAATCTCCCAAAAAATGAGTATGGATTTAATTATTGCTTCTTATGATAAAATGAAGGCAAAGAATCATTGTGGGAGGAAGCATATGATTTATGTTTGGATAGGATTAGCTGCTATCGGCATCATTATTTTTACTGTCTATGTTAGTATGACAAGTTTTACACAAAGACAAAGGGATGAGAATTTAAAGGAAGAAAATGCACACCGTGATTTAAATGATTTGAGAAAGGGTCAGGATTCACTTAAGAATCGTATAAAATAGACACTAGATCGTTTTTTGATATGAAAATAGTCATGAGGATTGAACATTATTTTCATCATGAACCCATCAATAAAGCATGTTTTAAAGACTCTTCCTTTAGGAGCTAAATATGACAAATAAAACTAGAACCTTTGTGATAATCTATCTTTTTATTTTGCTTTCCATGTGGGTACCATCATTTCAAATCATAGGTAACTCAGGACCTCCAGCAAATCTGAATCTCAGGGTGTTTTATGAATCACACGAATATGGTCTAGATATATTAATCTATCAAGACACGCCATTGTCTTCTGATCAAATCTCACTTGCGAGATCTAATTTAGACATCCCAATGACAATGCAAGATTTATATTACAAAGATGAATATCCTGAACAATTGATTGAGTTTCAAGATCAAGATGGATACGTCTCAAACACACTCTACGGTTCGGTATCCTATTTTTGGGGAGATCATGATGCATCATCCTCCTTTGGTTCATATGTCATGATGCTACATGTGCCACGCGTATTTAAAATTGTCCTGATCAACGATCAAGGTCACATGATCATATCAGATATTATTACGATGGAGAGCTATGATTATAAGATTGACTGGAACATTGAAGGCATCCCATTTCTTGAAACCATCCAGTATGATGTAGGAGAAATCTCTGGACTCATGACAAATCCATGGTTTGATTACAAGCAATATCTGAATTTTTTGATTCGCCTTTGTGTATCGCTTTTGATTGAACTTGGAATGTTCTTCCTTTTGGGTTTTCGCAGGAAATCTTCTTTCATTTTACTCATCGGACTCAATTTCATTACACAGTTTATTCTATCATTCATATTGGTCCAATCTTTGTTTCAAGGATTGGGTAGCTATCATGCATATACAATCTTTCTCATCAGTGAGTTCTACGTATTTGTCGCCGAGATATTTTTCGTAGGAATTTTCATCAAAGAAAAGAAATGGTGGCAACGCACACTGTTGGTATTCATTGCAAACATGGCATCACTACTCATCGGGCTTTATATTACTTCACAAATTGTCTATCTAAATTTCTTTTAAACATCCTATTGGATTGATTTGTTTATAGATCTCACAAAAAAAACGACTTTATGGGTCGTTTTTCTACTTGTGCTTGATGTTATAGATTATGAATATAGAAACGCCAACAAACCCTAAAATCACGATATAAAGATAGCCTGTCCATCTTAATACATCCATGATAGTTCCAGAAATTAAAGTACCAATGATAGAGCCTATTCCATATGCAGTAAACATGATTCCGTATTTTTTTGAATACTGTTTGATACCATAAAATTCTTTAATGGTTGCGGGTACAATGGCTAGCCATGCACCGAGATTGAACCAAAATAATCCAAATGAAATCACATATAAAACCAGATGCTCACCTTGATTGACGATACCTATGATGGATGCTACTGCAATCAAGATAAGACTCAGTAATACCGAAAATCTAAATCCTTTTTGATCCATGAGTCTTCCAAAGAGTGGTCTAGCAACACCATTCATGAGTGCGAAAAATGATAGCGATAACGTAACATCTCTTGCATCAAAAGCATAATAATCAACACCAATTTGAAAGGATAGTCCAATCATCATGAGTCCAATGGTGGTTGCGATGACAAATAGACCATAAATGCGCTTAAATGGCTTTAATCTTTCATGAACGATGGTATCTGGAGTAATTGCCTTAAATTCTGTATATTCCTTTAAAATGAATAGATAAGATAGTGGGAGTTGAATGACGATAAACAAGATACTAAAGATATAAAATGTCGTTTGCAAATCTGTATTTTGAATCAAAGCGCTTGCGAGTGGTGCTGTCACAAGAGGTGACATACCAAATCCAAGTAAAATGATTCCTGTCATCATCCCACTCTTTTTGGGAAATAGCTTTTGAACCATGTAAATGGGTACGCCATAAACCATACCAACACCAGTACCTATAAGAATCCCATACGATAAAATCAAAACGATGAATTGCGTTGTTAAACCTGAAATGAACCAACCTAATGCGATCAATAGTGTCCCTAAAAACACAAATCTTCTGAGCCTTGATGGTTTCAATAGCCTTCCTGAAATCATCATCGATAATGCATAAAAAAATAGGGATGTCATGTATGGCATACCTGATAAGAATGTTGATACTTGATACTCTAGTTCAATGTGATAGCGAAATACACTATATGCGTAAACTGTACCCATCAATAACATCATCAAGATGGAAGAAAAGATCATCATCAAATGATTTTTAGATTGCATTGAATACTCCTTAAGCTGAATCATTTAGATTATAACATAAAAGGTATGAACTTCAAACCATTCACATCTATCATAGCATCAACCATTCCTTTTGGTGCTATGTAACCGTATTCTCAAAAATAGAAAAAAAAGTTCTCAATGAGAACTATGATTGCATGATCTTTTCACTGATGATTTTTTTGAATATCGAACAGGCTAGATACATTGCAAAACTGAAAACCATGATCAATAAACCAATGGCAGCAAGCCCAGGTGCATCATCTAATTCTGCCATGTAAAATAAAGCTGGCATTGATAAAAGATATAAACCTGATACGAATAAAGCTGAAAAACTGATATTCCTAAATCTTTGACTTGTTTGATGATTAAAAAACTGATGTTGACTGATGCTGTTTAAGATGAGAATACATTGATATCCTACATAAGCAAGTGGTATCAAAGTGCCATAAACCATCACAAGAAACAATAGATCCCAAAGGTCAAAATCAGTGATTTGTGTCAATCCTTGATAGGGTAGATAGATGACACCTATAACAAATATACCCGTGATACCCATCATGATTAAACTCTTTAAAATCAGCAGTTCACGCTTCCTTGATTTTACTCTTTTCTATTGGGTTGACTATTGAAATACTCAAGAACTCTTGTTGCTGTGTCAATGTACCACTCTGGCTGGTTTTTTTTGATGGATGCTTCGATCAAATCAAGGTATGCAGTATTATTTTGTTTTCTCATCACAAGAAGCGCATTACGCATCAACACAGTCTTTCCCTTCCAAAGATAAGACATATCTTGATATTTAAATTTGAACACGCGTTCTGAATCTGTAAATAAATCTACAATCGAAACCATTTCTTTACCCGATAGTTCAAATTCATGATGTACTTTTGTTGATTTAGCGATGTTTTTAGGACATACCATCTGACAAATATCACATCCGAATAATGCATAATTACGATCCATTTCATGGTCAGTGAGTCGTCTTTTAGACTGATTATAGTGACTTATACATAACTCCATTTGAAATCCTTGCTCACTTAAAGCAGAAACTGGACATGCATCAATACATTTTCGACATGTCCCGCAATCATCATCGATTTGAAAAGTAACTTCTTTCTCCACTTGAATATCTAAAAATACGATACCTAAAAAGAAATAAGATCCATACGTAGGGTTAATGATGAGTTGATTTTTTCCAAAAAAGCCTAAGCCAGAAAGCACTGCAGCAAGTCTTTCATCATGTGGATGATTGTCAACACCAGCTTGATACTGAATATCCGTTTTTTCCATGATTTGATCGATTCTGCGCTTCAAAACCAAGTGATAATCACTTCCGAATGTATAAAAAGAAGGCACTAGATGTGTCTTTGTATGTTTGATGACTCTTTTTGGATAGACAAGACCCAAAACAACCATCGTTGGATATGTCACATCTGGAACGGATTTACCCATTTTTTTTGCTTCAGAAAGGTAACGTTTTGTCTCGATGATTCCAACCAAATCAAATGATGCTTTAAACATGTCGTGAATCTGTAATGCGTCCATGATTCACCTCAAAGGATTTATACCTTAATACTTATGTCCCTCTACTGGAACAATACAAATGAACTTGAAAGGTTCACTTCCACGATTTTTAAATTGATGTAATGTATTCCCAGGTACAAAAGCATAATGACCTGAAGTCACAGGATGAATGATCCCACCAATTTCAATCTCGCCTTGTCCTTCTAAGATGTAATTGATATGAGGCCATGGATGTTCATGTTTGGGTGAATAGCCATCTTTTTCAAGTGTCACCACACGTAAAACGTGATCCTTCCAACCTTCTAAAGGTGAAACGAGCGCTTTCATACTGGCATGTTTGGCTAAAGGTGTTGAAAAGATGATGTTTTCTACATCTTGAATTTTACCGACCATGATTGACCTACTTTCCAAACCATAACTTGGTTTCTCTATCGACACTTTCTTTCGAATCGGATGCATGAATTAGATTTCTGAGCATTCTTTTTTCAGCCATCGAGTTTGCTAGAGCGTCATCACCATACTTCCCACGAATCGATGATGGATCAGCTTTGGCAGGATCGGTTGCTCCAATCAATGCTCTCACTTCTTTGACTGCATCGTCACAATCTTTGGATAAAACATATGCGAATACTTTTTGTCCGACAAAAGTGTTTAAAACTGCTTGCTTGAAATAGTCTTGATTCACAGCTTTGATGACATCTTCATAATGTGTCACAATCAAATTGGCATCGACAATGACTTCTTTCGATTGTTCGACTTGAAAACCGTGATGTTTAAAAATATCAAGAATGGTTCCAACCAGTTGTCTTTTCACTGCATCGGGTTTAAACATAATGAATGTGGTGTTTCTCATGAGATTTCTCCTTTATGTGTTTGATATGGATTAAAATGGCTCTTTTGAAGTCATTTTGAATGGCTTTAAAGTTCTGGGATGTAAGAATTCAACACTTGAAAAGTGTAACATCATGCGTCCGTTGGTACGATGGCCATAGATGCTATCGCCGATGACAGGATGACCAATGGATGCCATGTGCACTCTGATTTGATGTTTTCTGCCACCTTTGATTTCAACAGATACTTTGGAATAGTCTTTATTTGCTTCAATGACTTGGTATTTGGTCATCGCTTTTTGACCATTCGGTGAGATGATTTGTCGATTGGAATGGCGATCACTTCCGATACTGGTTCTGATCACTCCATGATTTTCTAAAAACGGGTTTTCACATAAACATGTATAAATCTTAATGATTGTCTGATTTTCAAAAAGGTGTGACAAATAACTTTGTGATAACGGATGTTTTCCAAAGATGACCATGCCAGATGTATCCATATCAATCCGGTGTGCTGGAAGTACTGGATACGGATATCCAATCTTTTTGTAATGATAGCTCAAACGATTGGTCAAAGTATCATTGGTGTTGCCATCTGTATGGACAAGGAGTTCGATGGGTTTGTTCAAGATCACAAGATCAGAATCTTCATAGATGATCTCAATTTTTCCTGGAACAGGTTCTATGGTTGTGGGTTTAATCTCAGAAAAATCAATGGTGATGATATCGTCTACAGTCAGAAATTTGGAAAAAGGGTGAAATACACCATTGATGAGTAGTTTTTTGGTTGATTCGAGCTTATAGATGGTTGATTTAGAGACATAATGACTTTCTAAAAAAGCCCTGATGGATTTATTGGAATAAGCTTTGCTTGGAGAAAAAGAAATCCATGGTTGAAGTGCGTTCACAGATTCACTCCTTTCAATTTTTAGATACCTCTATTGTATCATATGGATAGATTTTATAGGGTTAAGGTGAACACATACCCATAAAAAAACCTTCCTATTAAGGAAGGCACGTTCTTCATCAAGCGAAGAAAACAAAGAAGATGACAAACAAGATAACCAGTGAAATCACAATGATGGTCACGACTTTCGTCGCTTTTGATTCTTCATAATACTTGTCCTGATGGTTTTCAGCCATGTTTTTTGCTTGTTCTTTCCGAGCAAGCATGTCAACTTCCATTTCTCGAAACTCTCTAGGATTCTTTTCTCCCAAACTCATATCGAAACCCCCTTGGTTTTATATGGCTTCAGTATATACCAAAAGAGGATTGATGTCAATTTCGCTTCAACTATACCAGCTTGATATCGCCAGATTCAATCCGCTTCTTAAGATATAGTAGTTTTTCTCGAATCAGCTCAGCTGTTTTCAAAAATGCTTCATCGGGAAGCCCTGAAGGATCATCTAATCCCCAATCTTCACGATGCTGTGTCGGAATGAAAGGACACTCAACATTGCACCCCATGGTGACCAAAACATCGAGTTCTTGAGGGATATCATCAAGGAGTTTTGAGTGTTGCGTTAAATTCATATCAACTTGATACAAATCCTTAATGATTCTCACAGCATCTTGATTGATTCTTGGCTTGGTTTCAGTTCCTGCGCTGTAAGGTTCAAAAAGGTCTGATGCAAGTTTTTTGGTGATGGCTTCTGCCATTTGGCTTCGACAACTGTTATGAACACAAACAAATGCTATTTTATACTTTTTCATCACTTCATTCTCCTTTAGGAAACCAATCTTTGGTTCGATTGACTATTTTAACTAAGATCAACATCACTGGAACTTCGACTAAGACACCGACAATCGTTGCAAGCGCAACCCCAGGATTCAGTGGAAATAATGCAACCGCAACTGCAACAGCAAGTTCAAAGAAATTTGACGCACCAATCATCCCTGCAGGAGCAGCAACATCGTGCGTGAGTTTGAATGATCTTGATGTTAAGTATGCAATGAAGAAAATCAGGAATGTTTGGATGATGAGTGGAATACTGATTAAAATGATGTGAAGCGGATTGGATAATATCAACTCAGCTTGTAGTGAGAAAATCATGATGAGTGTCAACAATAATCCGCTAATCGTCAACTTCGAGAACTTTGGAATGAATGTTTGATTGTAGAATTCTATACCTTTGTTTTTGACAATGATGTATCTCGTGAGTGATGCTGCAGCGAGTGGCACGACAACAAATAAGAATACCGATAAGAAGAGTGTCAACCAAGGAACTGATATTCCACCAATACCGAGTAAAAATCCAACGATTGGAACAAAGAGTACCAATATAATCAAATCATTGGTTGCAACTTGAACAAGAGTATAGGCAGGATTACCTCTGGTTAGACTACTCCAGACAAATACCATCGCTGTACATGGTGCTGCACCCAGTAAGACTGCACCTGCTAAATAGTCAGATGCTAAATGCTCTGGAATCAAGTTTGAAAAGATGACATAAAAGAATAAATAAGCAATTCCAAACATGGTAAACGGCTTAATGATCCAATTCACAACCCAAGTCACATAAAGTCCCTTAGGATTCTTACCGACATTTTTCACAGATGAGAAATCGATTTTAAGCATCATGGGATAAATCATGAGCCAAATCAAGAGTCCAATCGGTATATTGACACTTGCAATCTCAAAACGAGATAACCATTCAGGAATTGCTGGAATGAGGCTTCCAATACCAACTCCTATTGCCATACACAAGAGCACAAATACGGTTAAGTATTTCTCAAAAAAACTAATCTTCATTGATGATCTCCTATTGGTGTTTGATGATGAGTGCTTTCACTTCATCAATCGTTGGAACACGTCCATAAGACACAATCTTTTGATTGATGATGAGTCCAGGTGTGCGAAGCAATCCTGAATTCGCAATCGATTCCATGTCAGTCACATACTTGATATCTGCCTGAACAGATAAATCCTTCACTGATAATTCGACAATTTGTAATAACCGCTTGCAATTGGCACAACCTGAACCGAGTACTTGAATTTCCATGATTTTTTTTCCTTTATATTAAATAAATAGTGATTCAATGATATTAAATACATAACCCATGATGAGAATTCCTGATGTCACAATACCGACAAATGTGATGAGTAATTTCGTTTTGACCACTTTTTTGAGCATGATGATGGATGGTAGCGATAGTGCAGTGACAGCCATCATGAATGCAAGCACAGTTCCAAGACCCACACCTTTTGAGACGAGTGCTTCTGCAATGGGAAGTGTACCAAAAATATCTGCATACATGGGAATACCGAGTAAGGTTGCAAGCGGAACTGAGAATATATTTTGATTACCCAAAATACTTTCAATGAATGCCTGCGGAATAAATCCGTGAATGACTGCACCAATACCTACACCAATCAAGACATATGGCCATATTTTGGTAATGATTTCTATAACTTGTTCTCTAGCATAGCGCATGCGATCACGTTTACTCATGTTTTCTTCTTGTAGATCGGTTGCACAACCGATTGGCTGTTCAGTCTTTTTCATGACAAAAGCTTCAACATATCGTTCCATTTTGAAGAAACTGATCAGTGATCCACCAATGATCGCAATGATGAGACCTACAATCACATAAGCAATCGCAACCTTCCAGTTGAAAATACTGGCAAGTAAAATCACCGAAGCCAAGTCAACCAGTGGCGATGAGATCAAAAATGAGAAGGTAACACCGATGGGTAGTCCAGCTTTCGTAAATCCAATGAAAATTGGAATCGATGAACATGAACAAAAGGGTGTCACAGTACCCAGGAGTGCTCCGATGGTATTCGCCATGAATCCATTTTTGCCTTGTAGAATTCTTTGTGTTCTTTCTGGTGAAAAGTATGATTGCAAGTAGGATGCAAGCCATATTAAGATGGATAACAAGATGAATATTTTGATGACATCATAGATGAAAAAGGATAAACTTTCATAGAGTGCAGTGGTGCTATCCATTCCAAATACATCCTTTAACAAGGATCTAACGAGTTGATCAAGCCATGTCATCTTTAAAAATGCATCATTGATCAAACCAAAAATATCTTTTATGACTTGCATGATGCCACGCTTTCCTTGAGTGCGGTTAAAAATTGAATCATCAGATCAATTTTGGTCTGATCGACAGTATGTTTGATCCAAACACCATCTCGAAACGAGTGTGTTAATCCTGCATCGGTGAGTTGTTTGAGATGATATGAAAGTGTAGGTTGTGTAATGGTGAGTTTATCAATCAATGTACATCCACATGTCTCTCCCTGAATTAAAAGTTCAAGAATTTTCAGTCTATTATCATCTGATAATGCTTTAAATAATGTTGCATAGTTTTGATTCATATGAATCCCCTTATATTGATACTTATCTATATTGATAATCATCTATATTATAGCATAAAAAAAGAAGTGTCAATTCATCTTTGTGCAAGAATGCGATGTTGACACAACTTTTACATGAGCTCTACAGCATAGCCACGTGCTTTAATGGATTGGATCAGTTTTTCGAAAGTCAAGATGGATTCATCATATTCGATCGTAACTGTTTGTTTTTCAAAATTTGGTTCTACCTTATGGATCCCCAATATACAAGATAAGTAAAATATGATAGGTTGACCACAATGTCCACATGTGCACCCTGTGCATGTTAATCCTGTCATTTTCAATGTCTTTTGTCTCAAAGTATCACCACTCTCTCACTTCATTTTACATCATCACCCAATTTCCATCGATTACAATGCAAAAAAAAGTGCCATTTGATTGGCACTTCATTTAATCATGTTCGATGACAATCGTTCCTGATAATGATTTCTTTCTGATGATCTCAATGGGCTTGTTCTCGTGATTCTTAATTCTGATATCTCCAGATACGCTTCTTAATTCAACGCTTCTTGGATAAAACTCTTTGCCATGAACATCTCCAGAAACTGTACTGAGATCTAAATGATTACATACTGAGTTTTCTACCTTGATATCGCCGGATACAGTATGGATCTTTAAATCATGAAGGATGACGGTATCTTTGACCAATAAATCCCCTGAAACATGCGTTGCGATGACTTCATCAATCGTGGATTCACTGATGTTGACATCACCATTGACAGTGTTCCACTTGGTTTGACCCAGTTTGCTACTTTTAACTATTATGTCACCATTGGTCGAGTTTAGATCGAAGATTTTGATATTTTGATCATGTAATGTGATGTCTGCATTGACAGAAGATTGCTTGTAGTTACTGATCGTTAAATGTTTCGGTATTTCAACCAAGAACGATCCATCTCCTCTGGATAAGTTCAATACAAATCCAACGTATTTAGGTGCTTTGATGGTCAATTCTTGATGTTTAAATTCAATCTCATACTTACTGATATTTCTAATCTTATTGTAGTATACCTTAATGTATTGATCTTCTGATGGTTTGACAGTCATATCATCTGAAACGAGATTGAATAGAAATTTCACGAAATCCTCTTCAGGAAGATAGGATTGATAAAGTACAAAGCCTGTTTCATGTGCTGATGCTTCTTCTTTTTCGAATTCAGTTTCTGTTTCAGTTTCAGAATCTGTCATATCAAAAGCAAGTTCTTCAGCTAGTTTTTTAGGATCCCCAAATTTCTTGATGATTTCTGCTTCACTCATACCTTCTTCTTTTGCTGCAGCAATCATTTCTTCGTGGTCTTTGATGATATCTTCAATGGTTGAACTCGACATCTTTTTATTTTTCAATTCTGATCTTAAGTCTTCGATAAATTTCTTCATTTTTCTTTCCTCCCTGATTGATGATCTGGTAAACACCACCGATGAATGAGTCCCATTCCTCACGCAGTTGCAGATAGTAAAGGAATCCTTTTTCTGTGATGCTGTAATACTTTCTTGGAGCACCTTCATTGGACTCCTCGAGATAAGTCTGGAAATAGTTCTCTTGTGTCAATCTTCTTAAGATCGGATAGATTGAGTTTTCACTCACATCAATGAATTCAGATAGCTTGTTGATGATTTGATAGCCGTAAGTATCATCTTCTGCAAGGACCGAGAGAACGCACAATTCTAGAATTCCTTTTTTAAACTGGGCATTCATAGTATCCCTCCTTTTATTTAATCATAACATAGTATTATTCAATACACAATACCTGGGTTAAAAAATAAGGTGATGCACATTTCGTAATAAATATTGGTTGGTCAATGTGCTCTCTGCAATTGAAACAACTGAATTTGAATTCTTAGCCTTTTTCTTTGTCATTGCTTGTTGAATTTCTTCTTCAAGAATGTCACAATTTGCAAATAATGGCTTTTCGTTTTCACGTTGGATCAGTGGCTCATTGAATGCACCCGTTTGTTTGACATATAGTGTCAACGTGTTTGTCTGTTTCATGTTGCCCTCCTTTATGCTTTTTTAGTACTTCATCATGTGTTGAAATGTGAAGGCATCCAATCCAAATTGTACATCGATCTTTCTTGTAACTTCATGTTCACGAATAACATCTTCTTCATTCAGTGCACTGTCAATATCTTGATCATTGTTATACATTGTGTTGGAAACCATCTGTTGAATTTGTTCATCACTTTTTGAATTTAAGTTTAGCAAATTCAATCTCATTGTGTTTGTCTGCTTCATTTCTTTTTCCTCCTTGGTAATCTCCCTGTAAATACTTTGGCTTGAAATCCCAAGCACTTTTTCTTTACGTCTTAATCATACCACAGTATTATTCATAACACAATACCTATCAATGCATTTTGATGAAATTTATCTATTTTTCTTGATTTTATTAATTATTTTTAAATTTATGAAAAAATTTAAATTATTATTTATTTTTTTGTTATTATTGCTTTTTAGCTCTGCTTGTAGTCTATCGGTCGGCTCAGACACGAATAATACGGGCAGCGACGGTGGTGTATGGATTAGTTCTGATAAGGGGGAAACTTGGAAGCAAGTCTCTTTAATCCCTACTATTACCGGCAAGCCTCAAAGTTTAGGTAATATTGATATTA